>SESF01030295.1_pt1 | contig 170711 bp, 181 predicted proteins | sample 3171521 | NCBI WGS metagenome assembly SESF01 (sample SAMN10866945, study PRJNA518727) | freshwater metagenome | biome: subpolar coniferous forest; feature: holomictic lake; material: water; isolation source: holomictic Lake 227, 6 m and 8 m depth | place: Canada: near Kenora, Ontario | collected...
ATTCACCGTACCTTCCGCCTTCATGCGCTTCTTTCCCTCTTTCTGTTTCTTCCAAAGTTTCATCTTTCTAGTACGATCTCCACCATACATGTGCTGGGTTACGTTTTTCTGCATAGCGGGCAATGTTCGTGAGGAAATAATTCTACCCAAGCCTCTGCCTTGAATTTTTGTAGCAAACATCTGTCTTGGTAAAATTCCATACAACTTTTCCACTGCTTTCTCGGCATCTTCTTCAATGCGACGATTAGCCACAACCCTAGAAAATGCCACTACAGGCTCGTCTGCCACCATAATATCAAGGCGAGATACATCTGCCTGCCTCATATCAGAAAATTGATAAGAAAGTGAAGCGAAGCCAGAGGAAGCACTCTTTAAAGCATCAAAAAAGTTACGCATAAGCTCTCGAAGAGGCATTTGAATAGTAAGTGCTGTACGCCCATCACCGAAAGTTTCGGAATCACCCACTTCCCCTTCATAATCAAATAGTAAAGGCATCAGTATATTTACATAGCTAGATGGAGTAATGATTTTGACTGTTACCCAAGGCTCCATCACTTTCACTATTTCATGCTGATCAGGAAAAAGTGAAGGAGAATAGATAGTTTTCTTTTGTCCATTTTTATACTCAACCTCATATGTAATAGATGGTGTAGCAATAATAAGCTCAAGTTGGAACTCTCGCTTCAAACGCTCGGCAATAATCTCCAAGTGAAGTAGACCTAGGAAGCCGCAACGAAAACCACGTCCAAGACTTCCTGAGGATTCTTCTTCATAAGAGAAAGATGAATCTGACAAACGTAGCTTTCCTAAGGCCTGACGAAGTAAGTCAAAATCGTCCTGACTTTCAGGGTAAATCGAAGCCCAAACCACAGGAGCTGGCGTCATATATCCAGATAATTCTGGAAGTGGACTTTTTGATAAGGTAATTGTATCTCCTACTGAGGCAATACCCGGCTTTTTAATACCGGTCACGATATAGCCAATCTCACCAGCACCCAAAAATTCACGAGGAGTTTCCTCTGGGGAGAATATTCCAACTTCAAGCGCAATGAACTTTTCATTGGCCACTTTAAATACCAACTGAGCATTTTTTGCCACCTTTCCGTCAATTACACGAACATAAACAATAACTCCTTTATGGTTTGAATATTGAAAATCAAAAATAAGCGCACGGAAGCTCGGACTATCAATAATTTCCTCGTCTGGTGGAGGAATTCTCTTAATAATTTCGTTCAACAAATCCTCAACGCCCTCACCAGTCTTACCAGAAGTCTCTAAAATATCTTCTTCCTTACAATCAAGCAATCGGATGACCTCTTCCTTCACCTCTGTAATTCTAGCCAAAGGTGAATCAATCTTACTAAGAACCGGAATGATGGTAAGTCCTAGAGCGCGCGCCATACCAAGAGTGGTAAGAGTTTGAGCTTGTACACCCTGAGTAGCGTCCACGAGCAAAATAGACCCTTCCACAGCCTTCAGAGCTCTTGATACCTCGTACGAAAAATCAATGTGCCCGGGAGTATCAATTAAATTAAGAGCGTAATGCTTCCCGTCGTGAGGATACTCCATACGTACAGGTCGCATCTTGATGGTAATACCCTTTTCTCGCTCAAGCTCCATATTATCAAGCACCTGCTCCTTCATTTTGCGTTTCTCGATGGTGTGGGTAATTTCCAACATTCGATCCGCTAAGGTCGATTTGCCGTGATCGATGTGGGCTATGATGCTAAAATTACGAATATGACCAAGGTTCATAGTTTTCCTATAGTATCAGAAAAAGCCTTAAATTTCAGCTATCTTAGCAAATCTTCTTGTTCGGCAACAATAATGTTGCTCGTCTTCCAAACACGAGAATGAAGCGCCTTATAACTTTCAATAAATTCTCTATTCTTAAGAACAATGAAGATAAATACCCCCATTGCTATGCCCATAAGACCTGACAAAAATCCTTGAAGAAAAACCCCTAAAACAGTATTTATATCAAAGATCGAAGCGAAAAATGGAAGAAACGAATAGGCAGTAAAGCCCATGATTACCGAAGCGGAAAAGCTCTGCCTTATTGTGCGAAACAATGGTCTTGAAAAACCGCCGAAATCTTTTTCAAAAAACCACCAAAACACTATTAGATTAGCAAGCTCTCCTATTGAGTATCCAAGAGGCAGCATTAGAACAATGCTCCCAGGCACTCCGTCTACCTTAAATAGGCTTTCGATAAAATATTGAAAAAATTGCGAATGATTAAAAAGAATAATCAACAAAAAAGGAAAACCTATATCACCAATAGTCGTCGCCAAATTAACATACAACGGTTTTTTGGTGTTTCCTCCAGCATAGTAGGCTCTAACAAACAGAAGGTTCAGACTTTGAGCTACCAAAGAAAAGGAAAACAACGCTAAACAGGCCGCAGTGAGGCGCGTGTCAGACCAATTAAAATGACCGGAACCAAGGATTGTTCTGACAATTTGAGCACGTAGGACGATAAACAGAGCGATAACAGGCATAGAGAGAAAGACTATGTGTCGGGCAGCCACTACTACCTGTTCGACAAAACGCTCCCTATTACCTTCTGAAAATAATTTGGCAAGAGTTGGAAACGCAGCCATAGAGTAACTCACCCCAATAATTGAAAGGGGTACCGACTGGAGATTGAGAGAGAAGTTAAAAACAGAAATAGAACCGGCGAACATTTCAGAGGCAAATGCAGTAACAAAAATTAAAGCGATGTTATTGGCAGAAAGTGTAAAGGTTCGAGGTATAGAAATCAAAAAAACTTCCTTAATTTCACTCCATTTAAAATTTAAGACTGGACGAGGAAGGAGTCCTGTAGAAAAGATAAAAGGAATTTGAATAGCAAAATGAAGAAAAGCACCAATAATCACCCCGTACACCACACCTGTCACACCAAAATGTGGATAAAGAAACACAATTCCAAAAATAATGGAGGCGTTGTATAGAACCGGGCTGAGAGCGTATAGAAAAAATCTCTTATATAGCTGGGTAATGCTTGCTAGAAGGTTAGAAATTCCTAAAAATAACGGGGATAAGAGGAGTAGGCGTGCCAATTTAATAAGAAGTGCCTCTTTGAGCGGGTCAGTAATACCAGGAAAAAGATAACCTGTCACATGTGGAATTACAAAATAAGCCACTGTAATAGTGGCAATCATTACTAACCCAAAAGCGGTACTGATTGCATTGACGAATCTTTTTGTTTCCTCTTTGTTTTCTTCTAACCTATCCATCATGAAAGGAATCAGGACAGAGATTGAAACCATTGAGGCCACCGAAACAAAAATGAGGTCAGGTAATCGAAAAGCGGCGTAGTAGATATCAAGTGTTTGACTAGCGCCAAAAGAGGCTGCCAACAAACGATCTCTGAATAAGGCCAATATCTGCGATAGTAAAGCAAAAAAACCAAGGAGGTAAGCGGCTTGATGAATACCGTTTATCTCCCGATGAAAAATGTTGAGAAATCGTTTCATATTTGTCATTACTATACCAAAAATGGCCATACGGAGAAAGACGCCAGCTTTACGCTGGCGTCTTTCATATCCCTGAATCTATAAGCCGAATTCTGTATGGAGTGCTTGCGCACACCACGATAACTATTTATCTAGGATTTTTGTTACCAAAAACCTCAAGCAGCACTCTCTCAAAGAAACTTTGAGAGCACGGCCTTGCACGGAAGTAAGGATTTTGCCGTTTCACCCCTGACTTGCGTCAGGACTCGTCTCTGTTCGCACCTCGCGGATTACCCGGATGGGAATTACCCACTACCCTTCTCAATTAAATGAGCCCGTGTTCGGACTTTCCTCACTACATTTTACCGAAGCAAAATGAAGCGTAGTTACCCGATTCAAGATATTACTTATACCACACTTTTATAGTATCTCCAATTTTAACATTATGACGAGAAGAAAAACCCGAAGCAACCTCAAGCACATAGAGGGCTGGAGTTTTAGGAGCAAAAGATTCTGGATAAGTCGACGGCGAAACATTCTCTTTTATGTAGATGACCTTTAGATTTTTATCCAACCAGATTATGTCGATCGGAATAAACATATCTTTCATCCAAAAACCATATGGCTCTGGAATACTAAAGACAAAGAACATCGCCTGGTTTTCAGTCATGGTCGTCCTGCCACCAAGGCCTCTTTCTTGAAGAGCTTCCGTATCAGCCACATCAACCATGATGGTTGTTGATGAAGTCCCTTGTCCTATAGAAATCTCAGCATGTCTTTTAATTTCTAGGCTATCGGACACAACTTTTATATCGGACACTGTTGGGGCCTGAACCTTATAAAAGGACAAATACAAAGCACCTAAAATACAAAGGGTTCCTAGCACTCCAGTTATCCACAAGAATTTTGATGATTTCATTTTTAAAATATTACCATCCACCCCCTCCTCCACCACCTCCCCCTCCGCCAGAAAAACCTCCACCGCCACTTCCCCCTCTAGAGGAAGCAGACATGGAAGAAGCCGCAAAAGAATTAAAATCACCTAATGAGTGACTTAATATAACTGCATTAAAGACAGTATTGTGAGGGCTTGAATACCATGATGGAGGAGTAGAGTAGATATCCTCAAACTCTTTCGCCCAAATATCTGCCACCCCCAGAACCATTGCAAAAGGTAAAAGTTTTTCAAAGACTTCTGGCTTTTTCTCCGGTGCGTCATGGAACAACATGCGATCCTTTTCAGCAATCTGCAAGTAATTTTTAAGCCCAAGTATGTATTCTTTAGTGGAAACCCCCTTCACGGTTTTTGCAGGGCTAAAATGCGAAACTATTGCGTAGATAACTATCGATAAAAATATACCAACGGCGACTGGGACAAAATTTCCTCTAAGGAAGACTCCCCCTAAAATACCCCCGAAAAACATTGACGCCCATACAGCCATAAATGCAATCATGACCATCCGATTGCCGATAGTTTTCATCCTTCCCAGATTACTATAATAACCCTTGTTTAAGAGCGAATCCAAAGAAGAAGTTATCACGTCAGAAGCATCCTCGAAGAAAACATCCTTCAACGATGACAACCTTACCGTTTTTTGATCAGATTCAAATAAGGCCTTGATTAATTTTTGGTCAAATTCGTTAGGAAGATCTGAGGAATCTTTAAGCTTAACGAGTTCATAATCCGTCCTTTTTATAAATCCTATAAATGAATCCTCAAGCTGATTGATCTTAATATAGCCCTTCGTAGCAAGATAGATAATCTCGGCAGAAACATCTTTTGTGGTTATCGCTTCGTTCACAATCCCAGCTACTTCCATAGGAGTGAGACTATCTGGAACATCATATTGAGGAACGATTACACCCTTTCCCTTAGCATCTCTTCCTTTTTTGTACCAATAAAGTAATGAAAATATAAGGGTCAGTATTGGCAGGAGGCCAGAAATAATCCAGGGCAAATAGGTATCGAAAAATACTGAGGATTTATCCGCGTTAGAATAAGGAGTAACCACCCCCTTGGCAAACCCCACAGCGACAGTTAAGCCTTCTTTTGGATTAAGATTTGAAGTCTTAAATGTATATGTACTGGAAGCGTTTGAATCACTAGAACACTGGTTAGTACTTCCACTTACACCATAGTAACAAGAGAATTGAGTGGCACTAACACCATTTGGGAGAAAAACGACGGCGTCAGCCTTATAAATCGGTATCAGCCAGTCATTTCCAGTAGTATTCCAATAAATCTCATCCAAATCTTGGAGTTGAGCGACAGCTCTAGTCGCATGATAATTGACTATATATGTATTCTGTCCAACAAAAGTTTTGTTAGGATCTCCTATTTTTATCCGGACATATGTACCAAAATCACTTACTTGAAAAGGATAAGGATCTCCATTTTCATTAAAAACACTTACACCATCAATCGACATGCGAATATTCTGCGAAGAAAAAGGCCTAATATCTCTATATATACCATGGCGACTTTGTGGACCAGTGTTGTATATTATTTTTTCCGAAACATCCACAGAGTTGTCTTTATTGACTGAGACACTGGAATGATAAGAAACGATTGCCTCTTCTTGAAGGGTGGTCGAATCAGCCCTTGCCACAACAGAAACCGAACTGAACAAAAACAAAACACCCAACAGAGTTAATATTTTTTTCATATATTATTAAAATTGACTGTGCCTTTTGGACACAGTCAATTTTAACATAATATAGTTTTGCAATCTCGCTTAAGCCCTAGAGTTTTTCATCTTTATCATAAGGTGTGCGGCGAAAGCGCTCCACAAGAACAGACCTAGCAAGAAAAGACTTATTTTAAGATTCAAGGCCGCTCCAGTGTAAGGAACCTGACTTAAGAAAACTCCGGAAGATAAATTACCTCCATTATTACTACCATTATAGGTTACTGGAGAAACTGGCCCAACAACAACAGAACAATTAACATTCAATGATTGACCATTATTTATCACGGTCATATGAGCATTCTTAGTCCCGTTCGTAGAATAATTGTAAGCTAACTCTTGGCCGGATCCAGAGAAACCATCGTCGCCTGTCCAAGTATAGTAATACTGGCCTCCTTGACCACCAGAAGCAGAGCCGTACCAATTGATCACATCACCGATATTTGCCTTTCCGGGCAAGCCGTAACAATAGGCTGATAATTGATTGTAATACTGAGGAATATAATAACCACCATTGTAGCTAACGTTTGTTGAACAAGTTGTTTGATACTGTTGATTACCAGAGATCACTGTGAGTGAGGCCATTTTCTGTCCGCCTTGGCTGTAAGTTGTCGTTATTGATTGACTGTTTCCACCCGAAAGAGAATCGGATCCAGTCCAAATATAGAAATAATTACCATTACCTCCAGATGGGTAGGCACTCCATGTTACCTGCTGACCAGGATTAGCATTGTAAGGATTAGCTGAACAGGTAGCGTAAAGATTGCTGGTATTGTTAGTCTGACCAACGTTAGCATAACAAGTCGCAGTCTGAGTCTGACCATTAGATGTCACTACTACTGTGGCTGATTGCTGACCAGCAGATGAATAGACGCTAGATACGCTAGAACCACTTCCGGAGAGATTATTAGAACCTGACCATGAGTAAGCATAATTACCATAGCCTCCTGTAGCTGTGGCAACATAGGTAACAGAACCTCCAACAGGTGCTGTTTGAGGAGTAGCATAACAAGATACGGAAAGTGGCACTGTCTGAGCACTAGCCGAAATAGCCGTCCCAGAAGCGACTAGACATAATGCCAATATAGAGCCAAAAACAAGGCTTTTAGTTAGTTTTTGCATAATAAAATCAGGATTAATTTGATAAATTTACTATATTATACATGAAATATAGAAAAAATCAAGGGGTACATACTTTCTCGCAAAAACACCCGCCGTTTCTAAAAACGGCGGGGAAAAAGTTTTTGGCCACTAGTCTTTGAACATCCGAGACAATGTCTTTCTACTTCCAAACACTGAGAGGAATGGGTCTTTGGCTGGTAACCATATTTCGTTGAACTCTTTTGTGATTTGCTCTTTCGACTTCAATACCCTGGTGACAGGGTCAACAAAAAGCCTCTCCGCTATCCGGTAGACAGCCTCACACACCTTTTCTTGGTGATGAGTCTTTACTTGTTCGGGCGGAATTCCAACACTGTTGCCAGCAAGACTGACAATCATGTTGTATACCATATGGGACACCACATCGACATCGACTATATTGTCTCCGCCATTAGTACCCCCTTGGCAACGAGGCATACGATGATGCCCGTTGAATTCAGATGTTCCAAGTTCGTCCGGACGAAGGTAGATTATTATCTTCCTTCTTTTGTTCGGCTTTTTAGTTTTTGCCTTTTTGGTTTTACCTTTGATAGGCCACCTCCTTTCCTAACTAAAGTCTACTCCCCTACAGTCAAGACTTCAAAAAATTTGAGTGGATAACTGCAAATCTGGACTTATATTTTTAATTCAGTAATATCTAACGGGACGAACCCTTTAATCTTTAAACACTTTAGGAGGCGGTTCTATGAAAAAAATACTGATAGTTGGAGCTGGTGGCATTGGCCAACATCTTTTTGACAGACTAAAATCACAAGGATTCCATGGCTGGATGACAACACAAAGAGACCGGCAGGTTTTTAAAAGAAGCTGGCTAAAAACAAAGAAACCAGATGCTGTATTCGTCGCTATCTCGACTCCAGATTGGGACAAAGGTCGAGCAGCAGAATACTACATCTTATCTTGTGTGGAGGCTGGAATTCCAGTCATCACCTGCGAAAAAGGCGCTCTTGCATATCATGCGGACGTCTTAAAACCGCATCTTGGCAAAATTGGTTTTAGCGCTACGGTCGGTGGAGGAACCAGAATGCTCAAGTATGTGCAAGGAAAACACCTCGCTAACAGACAAGTAAAAATCAGTGCAGTTATCAACGGAACTCTCAATTTCATCTTTAGCCAGATGAGTTGTGGAACAACGCTTGATGAATCCTGCAGACAAGCAATTCAGCTTGGATATGCTGAACCGGGGGCAGATGACCCGACCAGCCTCATTAATGGTGAACTGAGAGACGTGTTGATGAAAACTTGTGTATTTTTCAACACAGTGCTCGCAACGGACGAGATTATTACTCCCGACTATTTCGGTAAATTTGAGCTGACAACTGATGATTTAGAGAGTCTCAATCAGGTCGGTAAAGACTATCGCCTGATAGTTAGTTTTTCAAATCACCCCAAGCCTCAGGTGTCACAAACTTTTGGTGAGGAATTCAGTTTACACAGTCACGATGGGTGGCATATTACCGGCGGATTTCGCCAAATTAGTCACACACCACAATTGTACTCTTGGCTCCCTGGTGGAGTTGGGAATGCAGTAAACATCGTCGATGGTGAACTCGGTTCTGGGGGTGAGTACACCCTCTCGGGACCAGGAGCAGGACGTGAGCCGACAACCTCAGCAATGCTTGCTGACCTTACCGAGCTTTGCCCATAAAAAGAAATTGCGAATGTAAATGCGCGTGGATGAAAATCCGCGCGCATTTTTTTAAATATTTTTATCTCGTAACAAATGCCAAATTTTATGCTTTAGCTCTAAAAAAGCTGGATGGTTTCTAACATCAGGTAATCTTGGTTTCGGAAATGGCACTAAAAATGTCTGCTGTATTTTGGAAGGTCGATTACCTAGCACGATAATCCTATCACCCAAAAATAATGCTTCTTCGATGTCGTGAGTCACAAACAAGACTGTCTGTGAAATCTCCCCCTGCAACCTTAAAAGTTCTTCCTGTAAAATATCCCTTGTTTGCTGATCAAGAGATGCGAACGGTTCATCCATTAATATAATTTCTGGCTTAACACCAAAAGCTCGTGCGAGGGCCACTCTTTGCTTCATCCCCCCAGAAAGCTCGCCTGGGTAGCTATCTGAAAATTTTTCTAATCTTACTTTCTTTAACAAGTCCTCAACAATTTTATTTCTTTCGACAGCAGATATATTTTTACTCTTCAGACCAAATTCTATATTCTCTCTAACGGTTTTCCAAGGGAAAATAGCGTGATCTTGAAAAACCACTGTCCTAGAAATACTTGGTTCAGATATTTCCTTGCCATCTATGGTAATAGATCCCTTATCTGGAAAAATAAACCCAGCGAGTAAATTTATAATTGTACTTTTACCACAACCAGACGGACCAACAATAGATAAAATCTCTGATGATTTCATGTCAAAAGACACATCATCAATAGCTAACAATTTTTCTTTGCCATTTCTACTGTCAAATGATTTAGAAACATTTTTTAGTTGAATTTCCATGGTATAAGTCTTTTCTCAAATACAACCATTAATTTATTCATCAAAAACCCTAGCAGCCCAATAACGATCATCCCGACGATAACTCTTGGCGTCTCTAGGAGCATTCTATTAACCTGAATCATATATCCAAGACCTGACTGTGCACCAACAAGTTCTGCGGTAATAACAACCATCCAGCCAACGCCTAAGCCTATTTTTAACCCTGAAAATATATGAGGAAGTGATGATGGTAACAGAACTTCAGTTACAAAACGTGTCTTTGTTGCACCCAAACAAAGAGCCGCTCTTTTGTAGGTATCTTCAAGTGAGATGACTCCGAAATATGTGTTAGTAAATATCGGAAAGAATGCTCCTAATGCCACCAGAAAATACGCAGGTTTATCACCAAGTCCAAACCAAAGAATTGCCAAGGGTATCCACGCAATCGGCGGAATAGGGCGTAAAACTTCAAGGATCGGCATGAAAAAACTAGACAATTTCTTATTCACTCCAAACAACAAACCGAGGGGAATACCAATAACTGAAGCGATCGCAAAACCCACCAATACTCGCTGAATACTAGCAAGAACATCCCCTAAAAGATTATTGTTGAAAAGTAACTGAATAAATTCATTGACGACTTTCACAGGGGAAGGGAGAAATTCTGGATTAAGAACATTCGCAATGGAAAGTAACTGCCAGATTATAAGAAAGACAATAAGAGGAAACAGAATACGAGCTACTTTTCCTATTTGTGACATATATTATTTAACAATATTGATGGTTTTAGGATAATTACCAAGGCTAATATCTTTTTCCGCCTGCTGAACAAATGACTGGTTAATGATATCAACCACATTAAGCTGTTTTTTAAGAACCCCTACAGCAAATCCGATGTTGGCTTCTCCCTGGATTCTTTGTATGTCCGAAGCATTGAGATCTAAACTAATTTCACTAAGATTTTTTGCTGAGTTATTCCTTTCAAGTGAGGCCGCTTTTTCGAGCACAGATTTCGAGTAACTTATACCAATATCCTTAATATACCAATCGTTCGTTAGATCTTTGTTAGTCAAATAAAATTCATATGATTGACCCATAGCTTTCATAAACTGCTTTGCCGCGTCAGGATGAGCATCGTAAAACTTTTTTGACATAACTATCACACCATCAAGCCTGCCGTCGTATATAGATTTTGCCTTACCTTGTTCTTCGAATTGAGCAACTGTTGGATCCCATAATCCAAGAGCTGAAATATTCCCCCATGTTTTTGAGTCACCTTTTTGAAGTACATTTACCGCCTCAACCGCATCAATATTCTGAACAGTCAAATCTTTCTGAGGGTCGATACCTAAACCTTTTAGCATATCTAAACCTAAAATATGGGGGAGGGTGTTAAACGGGGTCGCATATACTTTCCCTTTAAGATCATTCGGAGTTTTTATTGAAGAATCTTTAGGTACAATTATTGACCAACGTCCATCAAGCAATCTTCCAACAATATTCCAATTACTGTCTTTAGTATTTAAAGACATGGCCGGTACATGACCCATCAACACGACGTCAAGATCTCCTGCTAATGCCGCTTCAGCAAGAGGAGGCCCAGCTGTAAATTTTTCGAATTTAGCCTGTAGACCATTTTGTGCTAAAACATCCGTATGTTGCATTGTCTCAATCAGTTCCGCTTCAGGAACCCAAACCACAGACCAACCAATACGGATGGGGGTAGCTTTAGTCTTATCGCTACTCTTAGACGCGAATGCAATCCCGACAATCACCAATACTGCAACAACCAAGATAATAAGATAATTTTTTTTCATATTAATATAATTAAACCAATATAAATACCTAACAACTGCCACAAATAATACCATTTGCATCACATGAATGACAACGTGTTTCATCAACACAGCATCAACTTCAAAAAGCCCCGCGACCCCGCCTCGCTCGTTGCTTGTCGCCAAAGTCGGCGACGTAGCAACTTCTCTCCGGCTTTCAAATCCCACTTCCCCACTTCGCAGAAATTAAAAATACCTAGCCAAAGCTAGGTATTTTTAATTTTGCGGAGGGTGAGGGATTTGAACCCTCGATGCCCTTTCGAGCATACAGTCTTTCCAGGACTGCGCACTAGACCGCTATGCGAACCCTCCGTATTGTCCGATATTTATATCATAAAAACCCAAAAACCGCACCGCAAAGAAACAGCGAAGAATCAGATTGAATGGAATATAAACAAACTGAGAAAAGCAAAAAATAAAGCCCCAATCAAAACTATCACTGAGATAGTCACAAAAATAGGATTGTGAAAGATGATAAACAAAAAAAGAAAGAGTACACCAAGACATTGCAGTATCATCTTTATCTTCCCAGGAACCTTAGCTCCGACAACTTTCTTGTGTTTATATTCTAACCAATATCTTCCAATGATTAATAATTCCATAATCACTATCAGCGCAGCAAACCATGGTGATATAAACTTAGAGATAATGATCACCGCTGTTGAGCCAACCAAGAGCTTGTCCGCCAAAGGATCAGCAATCTTTCCCCACGAAGTCACTCTATGAGTGGTTCTAGCTGAAGCCCCATCCACTGCATCAGAAAATGCAGAGGCAGCGAAAAGCCAAAAACTAGAAATATAATATTGGTGTACAAGCAAAAAAATTACAAAAGGGATGGTAAAAAAACGGAAAACTGTGACCTGATTTGGGGTCAATGATCCAGGAAGAAGTGGTAAAAAATACTTCGCTAGAAGCTTATCGCTCCAAGAAAGTTTGGATATTCCCTTTTTTGATTCAGTTTCAATCATTGTTCAATATTTTTATTATTACATTGCACGAAGTGAAGCAATGCGCTCTTCAATCGGAGGATGAGTCATGAATAACCTTGCAACAGGGCTAACTCTCTTAATGTGTGGCCCAAATGGATTAGAAATAAAAAGATGAGCAGTGGCATTATTTGCCTTCATCATTGGCTGTTCATAACGAGATATCTTCTCTAAAGCACTAGCTAAACCTTCTGGGTAACGAGTCAATAAAGCACCTGAATCATCAGCCAAAGATTCACGCCGACGAGAAATGGCTAACTGGATAAGTGTAGCTAAAATTGGAGACAGAACAATAAAGATAATCCCGATAATAGCTAACACATTAGCCCCTTGGCCTTCCCTATCGTTACCTCGGCGACCTCCAAAAAAAGATATCCTGATAAACCAATCTGCTATCAATGTAACAATACCTACCAAAACGACAACAACACTAGAAATTAAAATGTCTCGATTACCAATATGAGAAAGCTCGTGAGCAATCACACCCTCTAATTCAGACTTATTCATTATTGCCAAAAGACCAGTAGTAGCCGCTACAGCTGCGTGTTCTTTATTGCGACCCGTAGCAAAAGCGTTTGGCGCAGGATCATCAATAATGTAGACCTTAGGCATTGGTAGCCCTGCCGCAATAGAAAGATTCTCTACTGTTGTATACAGTTGAAAATATTCTTCGCGACTAGCTGGCCTAGCACCAGACATTGCCAAAGCAACCTTATCAGAAAACCAATAACTCCAAACATTCATCACTAGACTGAAAACCACCGCCATATATAGAAGAGCTGGGTCATTGTAATAGAAGCTTAGAAACCAACCCAACAAAACAACCACCACTAAAAAGACTGCCATTAATAGCCACGTCTTTGCGATATTAGATGATTGTTTTGTATACAGCGTAGCCATTTAGAACTTGACCTCTACAGGCTCTTTTGCAGCAGCCTCGTCGTCACCAAGCTGGAAAAATTCCATTTTAGCGAAATGAAACATAGAAGCGATAGCGTTACCAGGAAATGATTCTATTCGAATATTAAGATCTCGAACATTGCCGTTATAAAAACGTCTAGCGGCTTGGATCTTGTTTTCTGTATCAGAAAGCTCGTTTTGAAGAGATAGAAAATTTTGATTAGCCTTTAGATCTGGATAAGCCTCCGCGATAGCAAAAACAGACTTTAATGCTCCAGCCAGTTGATTTTCCGCTACAGCCTTATCAGCAATATTACCAGCTCCCATGGCAGCACTTCGAGCGGCTGTTACTTTTTCAAAGGCAGTGCTTTCGTGTGAAGCATACCCCTTAACAGCGTTAACGAGATTAGGAATAAGGTCATATCGTCTTTTCAACTGAACGTCTATATCTGCCCAAGCCTCTTTTGCTTGATTTACCAACTTAATTAAACTGTTGTAAGAAGCAACAACCCAAAGGATTAAAATAACTACTACCCCGATAACAATATAAAGTGTATTCATAATGATATATATTACTTGAATTTAAATGTGGTTACAATGGTGTCTACTAAAGCTACAAAATTAGCCATGTCTTCAGAATGGGTAGCGTCTGTATTCTTAATCATAGTCGCATCATTGAAATAAAAGCCTGCGCCATTGGCACTATGGGTATAAAGCGACATCTCGTAGCAAAGACCTGATTTTGAAATAGTATAGTCAGCTCCCTTATACAGCTGCCCCGCTCCCACACCAGACCAACTAACTTTATTAATAGCCAGACCATCAGATGTTTTAATTGTAGACGTCGCACTAAATGTCTCCCCTTCCGAAACCGGACAAGTACTCGTCGGAGCATATGCAGTAACGTAGGCTTCGTCGGCTAAAATGGTACGGAAATAGGATTTGATAGGAGCAGTAAAACGAGTACCACCATCCACTCTGCCGACCACAAGATCTCTAGGATACTTAAAATTATAATCAAGCTCAGAATAAACATACCACTTCTCCGTACCCGCCACTGAACTACTAGAAGTGGCAGGCTGGTTATTTACAACAACAATAGTATTGGAAGATTTCCCCAAAAAGAAAAAGTAACTTGCCACCAAAATTAAGACGACCAAAACCACCGTAATCCATAAAAAAATAGGTTTTTTCATACTAGTTAAGGCACATTATAGCACAAGATTTGCCTCCAAAACACCTTTATGATATGCTTTCGGCAATGGCTTTTGTCTCTTCAATATTGCCTTATATCCAGATAATTCTGGCCATTCTGATGGTCACGGCTATTATGCTACAAACCAGTGAAGCAGGAGTTGGCGGCGCTTTTGGCGGCGGTGACACCTTTGGCGGTAGCCATCACACTCGAAGAGGTTTTGAGAAAGTCCTATTCAACACAACCATCATTCTAGCAATTCTTTTTGCTATATCATCATTACTAGCACTCATTAAATAACCACGCAGGCTTTTCTTAAATATAGCCCTGCTTCTCTTTGTGAACAGATTACAGAAGGTCATTTCATCATTTACTCTTACAGAAAAAGTCATTTTTTACTTTTTGACTGGAATTTTTGCTATTAGTGCCTTTTCAATAATTTGGGAAGTAAACCAATCTTTTATGGTTGAGATCCCCGCCGATGGTGGTTCAATCACAGAAGGAGAGCTAGGATATCCAAGATACATCAATCCCCTTTTACCTATTACCGATTCCGGTAGAGACTTGAGCGCTTTGATCTATTCTGGACTAATGAAAACTGACGACAATGGCAACCTGATCCCAGACCTGGCAAAAAGTTATGATGTATCAAATGATGGCTTGTCCTACACTTTTGTCTTAAAAGACGACCTCCTTTTCCAGGATGGGATACCGGTAACAGCCGACGATGTCATCTTCACTATTAATACAGCAAAAAATCCAGATCTTAAAAGTCCTGTGGCTGCCAATTGGGCAGGAGTTGCTGTCACAAAAATTGACGACAAAACTATCAAATTTGTCTTACAAAAACCTTATGGACCATTCTTGCAAAATACTACCCTCGGCATTCTACCTAAACACCTATGGCAAAATATAAGCGCTGATGAATTTGCCTTCACAAACTACAACGTAGAGCCTGTGGGATCTGGGCCATATGAGATAAAAAGCATAAAAAGAGACAGTGATGGTCTTCCTCAGTACTACAGTTTGAAACCATTCAATAGATATGCTGGTAGCAGAGCTCACATCTCAGAGATCGTCATTAGATTTTATACAGATGTAAAATCTTTACATGACGCTTTCAATCAAGGAATTATCTCAAGCATGAATTCTGTCTCCCCCGCAGAAGCTAACCAACTAAAAGATCATACTGACGTTTCAATCGTAACGGCTCCTCTTCAGAGAGTCTTTGGAGTATTTTTCAATCAAAATCAGTCAAGAGTTTTATTAAACAAAGAAGTTCGACAAGCTTTAAACATAGCAGTTAACAGACAAGATATTGTATCTAAAGTTCTAAACACCTACGGATCACCAATCGACGGACCATTTCCTCCCAATAATCTATCTGGTGATAAAGGTTTGCGAGAAACACCAACAACCACAGATGTAAGGATCGCAACCGCAAAAAATATTTTGACTAAGGCTGGTTGGTCTCTAAACAAAAATGGCATCATGGAGAAAAAAACAAAGAAAGATACTCAGACCCTTTCTTTTTCAATATCAACAGCTAATAGTCCAGACCTAACTCAAGCAGCCAATCTCTTGAAAGATCAGTGGTCAGCAATAGGTGCGGATGTAACAGTGAAAGTTTTCGAAATAGGAGATCTAAATCAAAACATTATAAGAACGAGAAAATATGACGCCTTGCTCTTTGGCGAAATTATAGATTCTGGCAATGATTTATTTCCTTTCTGGGATTCATCTCAGAGAAATGACCCAGGACTTAACATCGCCGAGTACACAAACAGTAAGGCTGATAAATTCCTAGAGGATGCCAGAACGACGAATGATCCCAGGAAATTATCCACTGATTGGATTGGCTTCGAACAAGAAATATATAATGACATACCAGCCACCTTTTTATACTCTCCAGACTTTATTTATGTAGTGCCAAAAAACCTAAAAGGGGTTGATCTTGGTCAAGTAGCGACACCCTCTGATCGTTTCTCAGGTGTTAACACTTGGTATTTAAATACAGATAAAGTTTGGAAGTTTTTCGCAAATCAATAAAAATTATAATTAATAAATAACATGCAAGAAAAAACAGAAAAAAGAAAGGCTCCTATAGGAGCACCAAGAAGAGCTGTCGGTGGAGGAACAGGAGGAACAAGATCAAACCCAAGACGAAGTCGAAGTTTCTCTGCGCGCCCACGAACGATGCACAGCGCCCACACTTCACACTCCAAAGAAACAGATATCATTCCATCTATCGATGAAAATATCCGCATCATCCCATTAGGAGGCGTAGAAGAAATCGGTATGAACATGACAGTAGTTGAAATTGGTAACGATATAATTATTATCGATGCCGGTTTCAAATTCAAAGAAGGAGATACCCCAGGAATTGACTACATTCTTCCCAATACTAAATACCTAGAGGAAAGAAAGGGTAAAATCCGCGGAATTATAATTACCCACGGTCACCTTGATCACATCGGAGGTCTTCCATACATCATGGATCGTATTGGCAACCCACCTCTTTATACCAGAAACTTAACCTCCTTGATGCTCAAGAAGCGCCAGGCTGAATTCCCTCACCTACCACCCGTTGATTACAAGATTGTAGAAAGCAACGATCGTCTTAAAATTGGTAATTTATCTGTAAGATTTTTTGGTGTCACCCACAGTATCCCTGATTCCATGGGAGTGATCATCGAGACCCCTTATGGATTAATCGTCAACCCAGGAGACTTCAAACTCAATCACGTTAACGAGAAACCAACAGCCGAAGAGGAAAAAAACTTCGCAGTCTTCGACAAAGAAAAAGTACTTTGCTTTCTTGGCGAATCAACAAACATTGAAAACCCAGGGTTCTCCACTCCGGAAGAAATCGTGTACAAAAACATCGACGATATTATCAAAACAATAAAGGGACGCTTGATCATCGGAATGTTTGCCTCACACCTACTTCGAATTACAAAAATTTTCGAGGCTTGTGAAAACTACGGTAAAAAAGTTGTAGTAGAAGGCCGTAGCATGAAAAACAACATCGATATCTTGATCCAAGCCAATCTTCTTACTCTAAAAAAAGATACCATTATCAACACTCAAGATATGTCTAGCTACCCACCAGACAAAATTGTTGTGTTGGCTACTGGGGCTCAAGGTGATGAATTTGCGGCACTTATGAGAATGAGTATGAAAACCCACAAGTATTTCCAAGTGAACGATCGCGATACAGTACTTCTATCTTCATCTATTATTCCGGGGAACGAAAAATCTGTGGAAAAATTAAAAGATAATCTTTCACGTCTAGGAGCACACATCATCAGTTATCGAACATCCGATGTCTATATCCACTCAACAGGTCACGGCAACAGAGGAGAAATTGAATGGCTGCACAAAAAATTAAAACCAAAATTCTTTATTCCAATTCACGGCAACCACTACAGAATTAAACTTCACGCAGAGCTAGCGGAATCTCTGGGCATGCCTAAAGAAAACATTATCGTCGCCGACGACGGAAGTGTCATCGAAATTCAAGATGGTGGTCAAAAAATAGTAAAATTAGATTCTAAGGCCCCTAGCAACACCGTCATGGTTGATGGATTCACAATCGGAGATATACAAGAAGTTGTCATACGTGATCGTCAAATGTTGGCTCAAGATGGTATCTTTATCGTCTTTGCTATCGTCAACGCAAGCACAGGGAAACTAAAGAAGTCTCCAGATATTATTTCTAGAGGTTTCGTATATCTACGTGAATCACAAGACCTTCTAAGAGAAGCTCGCTTTATCATTAAGAAGACCATCGAGGATAATGCCGCTGGCATGCACCCAATCAACTTCGACTTTGTTAAGGATAATCTAACAGAGACACTCAATCGTTTTCTATTTCAGAAAACAGCAAAGAGACCTATCGTCATTCCCGTTCTCCTCGGAATCTAGTAGAATATAGGGTAATGGATAAAATTACCCAAAAGTTTAAAAGTTTGCAGAGTCTTGTTTTACTCTACATCAGTGTGTTTTTGTTGGCCTTCCATTACTACCTATTCTATTTCATCAACTCAAGCTTTCTTGGGCAATTTTGGAACAATACAGAAATTGGAATCCTCTATGGTATCGCAGCAGTATTAAATATATTAGCCTTTTCTTTCAACTATCGATCAATAATAAAGATAGGAAATTTCAAAGTAACAATCAGTCTAATACTAATAGAAGCAGCTTCCCTGCTTGGCTTATCATTCTTTAAAATTCCACTGATCATCGCGATCCTCTTTGTAACATCTTTTACCATTAACTCTATCCTGGTTTTTAATTTAGATATATTTCTTGAAAGTTTTTCTGTGGACGAAAAAACTGGTGGTATTCGTGGACTTTTTCTAACAGCAGGTAATCTTCCCCCAGTTATCGCCCCCTTGATCGTAGGAGTAATCCTATCAGCAGAGGCATATAGTAAAATATATCTAACGGCAGCAATCTTATTGATCCCCTTACTTTATCTCATCTACATTAATTTTAAAGATTGGAAAGACCCAGTTTACCAAGAACACGAAATCATCGATACTTTAAAACAAGTCCGAGGAAATAAAGATCTCAAGGATATTTTTATTGACTATTTTTTATTAAACTTCTTTTATGGATGGATGGTTATTTATATGCCAATTTATCTTCACGAAAATATAGGATTCTCCTGGTCTCAAATAGGCATAATATTCAGTATAATGCTTCTTCCTTTTCTACTGTTCCAACTACCTCTTGGTGAGTTAGCCGATAAAAAATACGGAGAAAAGGAATTTCTTGTCTTTGGTTTTTTTGTTGCTGGAATTTCTACGATGATAATTTCTCACATTCACCAAGCAGACATTGTGTTATGGTCAGCCATCCTCTTCATCACTAGGATTGGGGCCAGCTTTATAGAATTAGCTGTTGAGACATATTTCTTTAAAAAAATATCTCCGAAAGATACTAACGTCGTGAGCTTGTTTCGAACTAACCGTGCTCTTCCCTACCTTGTCGTTCCACCAATCGCGATGCTTTCAATATCATTATTCGGCTTAGGAAATAGCTTTATGGTCTTAGGGATCATCATGTTCATAGGACTTCGCTACGCTTTTCTCATTACTGACACAAAATAATGCGCCCTAGCTCTATTTGTAGAATAGTAATAACCACAACAGACTAGCAATACCCAGAGACAAGACCTTGCTACCAAAATTACTTACAACCAAATAATTCATAAGACTTTTTTCTTCTTTTATATCTTCATGAAGAAAAGACCGAACAATCGGTAATAATTCATCAGAATCAGGAAGAGTACGAAGAACACCAGATTCCGCTATAGACACTGTGCCACGCTCCTCAGAGACAACAATGGTTAAAGCGTCAGATCTCTCAGTGATGCCGACAGCCGCTCTATGTCTAGTACCCATAGTATTAAAACCCTTAAAATCTTCAGCTAGAGGTAAGTGCAGACCAAACTTCTTGATGCGATGATCTTCGATAAGCACAGCACCATCATGACCTGGCGTGTGAGGATCAAAAATACTTAAGAGTAGAGGGGTTGATATTTTACCATCGAGATCAAACCCTCCTTCGACAATATCATCAATAGGAGAATTACCTGCTAGAACAATCAGAGCCCCATTTTTATCTTTAGCCATCTCAGAGACGGCCCGAACGATGTAGGCAGAAATTTCTTCTGTTTGATTGGAAACCTTACCAACGTGCTGTTTTTTCCCAGGTAACGACAACCACATGAAAAACCGACGAATTTCTTTTTGGAATACGACGACAAAGATAATCACAAAAAACGCCAACAATGGCTCAAAAAGAACCTGCGTTAGACGTAGTCCAAACACAGCAGAAATATAACTAACAGCAATTAAAAATAAAAAAGAGTTAAGAATTAAGTAGGAACGGGTTTGCTGGATAAAAAGCAAAACAACATAGATAAAAAAGGCCGACACAATAATGTCGATTATTTCCCTAATATGAAGAAAGAGTAGTGTTATCATAATTTTAATTATTACCAGTGCAAGTGTTAAAAATCTTAACCTCTGCATTATATTGGTCAATCTGTACTTTTATTTGGCCAATCTCACTGTTATATTGCTTTACTTCAGCATTATAAATGTCGGCCTTTTGGTTATACGATGGATCTGATGGAGAAGTTGCATCCAAAACAGCCTTTTTTGTTTTTAAATCATCATTCAAAGATGAGACCGCTCCTTCCATTGTATTGATTGTTCCCTGTAGAGAAGCATCAGGAGATGGACAATCTGATAATGGTTCGCCAAATTCCTGGACAGCTAACCATGTTGTCTCTCCATTAAATTGACCTTTTCCAACAGCTACGCCAATTTCTTTATATTTAACATTCAATATATTGGCTCGATGTCCTGGACTTGCCATCCAAGCATTCACCAAGGCTTTATCACCACCAAAATTACCTAAAGCCAAATTTTCACCAATAACAATATATTGATAGGAAACATCATTGGCTAGATCGGCTGGCCCACGGCCAGAGGGAGAAACGTGTTCGAAATACTGATTCTTAAACATATCATTCAATTTTTCTTCCGCCGCCGCTGTCAGTTTAGCATTAAGAGAAAGGCCCCCTAACCCGTTCTCTTCTCTGTTTTGATTGGTTTGTTTAATGACTCCATTAGAAGTCAGATCACCAGAAATCAAACTAGCTCCACCAGATTGACGAAGAGGTGGAGGAGTCGAAATTTCCTTTTTCAAATCGGTCAGAATAGAATTGGTTGAAGTGGCTATATTAGCCTGTTTAAAAAAGGCTTCGATATTTTTTCTTACCAAAGGCAAATCATTGCGAAAATAAATAATTATTCCCATTACCAAAACAAAAAGAATAATCGCTCGCAAATTTTTCATACTAATACTATTTTCTTACGCCCAACTCCTTCTTGATAGACTGCCAATGCCCCTTCATTTCCTTACTGATTGCTTTTAGATCTTTCTGGTTAATTTTTTTTAGTGTCTTGTATTTTTCGGTTACAGCATCGACAATATCATTGTATTTTTCTTCGTCAACAGCTTTAAGGTCTTCTAATTTTTCTAGAACCTCAGCTTTTACCTTAAAAGCCCAGCTTTTTACCGCCTGACGATTTTTCTTCGAATCCTTTGCTCCATACAAAAAATAGGCTCCGGCTGCAGCAGCCGCAGCTAACCCAACCCCTTTCAAAAAACCTGACGTCTCTTTGTTGATTGTTTTTTTCATAATTATTTTTTTCTTTTCTTAAAAAACTTACCGAATAATTTTGTAATCATGCCGACTTTAAAGCCCTCTTCCTTAATATGTTCTCTTAGAACCTTAATATCTTCCAGCACTTCATCACTCTCTGCGCGTAGACGCTTAGAGATGTGCTTTATGTCATTCAATATTGAGATGATATAAAGAGTGGCTGTCACTGCAAAAGCAGTAAAGAGGATAACGGAGATAGCTGTCACAAAAAAGAAAACGTCTGCGTGAATAAGTGTTGTCATGCTTTTATATTACCACCATCTTTAGTTAAAAACCACAGGAACCTTAAAGGAATCACTATTAGCAGGAAGACCAGAAGGATTATCCTTCGAAAAGACAACATAACCTGTCGTACTCGAAGTACTAGATGATGATGGAACAACAAAAGTAATATCGGCCGAAAAAGGTACAGAACTAGTAGACATCCAATCTTCAGTGGCTTGCGCTAGTCCCTGTCCAAGGATACTCCCTTTAGCACTAATTATTTTAATAGGAAAGGAAGCCTCAAAATACCAACTTCCACTTGCCCGACCTTCGACATGTAATGGGCTTTGAATAAGTTGTTTTTTTGATAGATCAGTCAAAAAAACCTGATCTTTATAAGAAAAGGTGCTAGTTGCTAAAACGTCCTGCGTAGAACTTGCTGTAGAAGAAGCAATTGTGCTTGATGCATCGGACAAATCTTGAAAATAAATCACACCATCAGGACCCGTACACTGCTCTGGGTAAGACTGAATGATTGGAAAATTGTGATCACGACAGTCATTAAAATTTTTTAAAGCAATTATGGGGGTTGGAGAAACAACTTTTCTAGTATGCAAAAAATACCAAGAAGCTATGACAATAGTGACAAAAAGAATGGCTACGAGCCAAATAGGACGTGTTCTCATAAAATAACTATATCACAAATATGAAGAAATTATGAAGGAAAAATCATCAAAAATTTTCTAAAAATTTATTTTCCATAAGTTATAATACTAGCCGTGAGAATTTTAATCATTGAAGACGATAAAGAAATATCAGAATTTTTAAAAATTAGTCTGGAAGCTGAGTCTTTTATAGTCGATACTTCTAGTGATGGCGAACAAGGCTCTTTTGTCGCTCGCACCGAAGAATACGACCTAATCATTCTAGATCACATATTACCCAAAAAAGATGGCTTCCAAATTTGCCAGGAAATACGTCAAAATGGAAAGATGCTTCCTATTTTGATGCTCTCAGTAAAAACAGAAACCCCCTTCAAGATCGGAATTCTTAATTTAGGAGCTGATGACTACATAACAAAACCTTTTATTTTTGAAGAACTTCTAGCCAGGATTCGAGTACTGCTACGGCGTCCAATATCATACAAGCCGAGTCTACTTAAAATAGACGATCTTATTCTAGATCCTACCGCTCAAAGAGTGACACGTGGACGCAAAGAAATTTACCTAACAAGAAAAGAATTTATCCTTTTACAATACATGATGCAAAACAGAGACAGAGTACTCTCTCGTGGCATGATTTTAGAACACGTTTGGAACAGAGAGACTGATCCTTTCTCTAACACCATCGAAGCTCACATTTTGAACTTACGAAGAAAGATAGATACCGGAAATCGTAAATTGATACACACAATATCAGGAAGAGGTTACAAACTAGGATGATTTTCTGTGCAATTCTTCAATTTCTCTCTGATATTTAGACCTATTTTGTTCAAGTTGGCTTATTTGAAGATTCGTCATTCTAATTTCCTCTTCAACCTTACTTAAATCTCTTGCTTTACTTGTCGACTCATTTTTTACTCTAGTCAGGTCCGCTTGAATCTTATTGGCTTCGACAAGCTTTCTCTCAAGCTCTATCGCCTTTTCATCAGCCACCTCCTTGGCCATCTTAATTGTATTTAGTTTTGTATTAAGATCACGAAGATCTCCTTTTTTTCGATCAATTACAGACTCTGTCGAGCGCAAAAATCCTTGCTGCACAGCAAGGTCAATTTGGGCCTGATTCTTTTCACGTCTTTCTTTTTCCTGTTTTGCCCTATCCTGCTCTCGGCGCAATTTCTCGGCGGCCTCACTATTAGCCCTACTATCATCTTTTTTATCTTTGCTTAACATATTTTAGTTTATTTTAATAACCACATTATAACACCTTTTATTTTAGATATTTTTTCTTTTTTAATTTTTCTGGCAACAAATCTTCTTTAGTGTATTTCTCATATCCCTCACCATAACCAAGATCCTTCATCAATTTTGTGGGTGCATTACGTATCTTCATTGGTATAGGTAAATTACCAAATTTCTTTACATCTTCTTGAGCCTCCTTTATAGCATCATTAGCACTTCGATTTTTTTTACATTGAGAAAGATAGGCTACTCCATGAGCCAAATTAATAGAAGCCTCTGGCAGCCCAATTGTTTCAACAGCTCTAAATACCGCATTCGCAACCACGAGGGCTGTCGGTACAGCTAATCCAACATCTTCGCTAGCAAAGATTACCATTCTTCTGGCTATAAATTTGGGATCTTCACCAGCGTCAAGCATCCTTGCTAAATAATACATAGCCGCATCCCCCTGACTTGCTCGCATGCTTTTTATAAAAGCGGAAATAGTATTGTAATGCTCTTCCCCTTTTTTATCGTATCGCAAGAATTTATTTTGAAGGGTTTCCTTTAAGGATTCAATTGAAACTTTATCATAAAGCTTTGCAGTATTTTCAATCATACTAATAGCCTGGCGAGCATCACCATTAGCCATACTTATTAGCCACTCTCTAGCCTTTTTATCTAGTTTCTTTCCGGTCCTAGTAATTATTTTCTCCATCTCCTTATCTGACAATTCATTCAGAGTAAAAACTCGACAGCGAGAAAGAAGTGCGGGGATCACTTCAAAACTAGGATTCTCTGTAGTAGCGCCGATCAAAGTAAGTTTACCACTCTCAACATACGGCAAAAGAAAATCTTGTTGGGCTTTATTGAAACGATGAATCTCATCCAGAAAAAGCAGAATTGGTTTACTGAGAAGGTTTGGGGATTCCACCAATTGTCTTATATCATCCTTGCCTGCAGAAACAGCAGAAAGCTGATGAAGTTCGGCATTCAAGGCGTTAGCATATATTTGAGCCAAAGTGGTCTTACCGACCCCTGGCGGACCCCAGAGAATAAAAGAGAAAAGATGCTTCTCGGCAATAGCATTAAAAAGAGGCCTATCTTTAGCCACCAAATGCTCTTGACCAACAAACTCCTTTAGATTTTTAGGGCGAATTTTTGAGGCTAATGGTTCCATTACCTGAAACTATAGCACAACTAAATTTGGTATATATCACCAAGAGTGGAAACTACTTTCTTGATAGCTTCTTCTAGTGGGAGACCTAGGACAACGCCTGCAGCGGCTCTATGTCCCCCGCCTCCCAAAGCGACAGCTATCTTCGTCAAATCATATTTTTCAGAATCACGCGTACGAAAACTTATCTTTACCTGGCCTTCTTTTTCTTCCAACACACTGATACCAATTTCCCATCCTGGTACGGATTTTAATCGATTAGCGATATTAACACTTGTATCTTCTACAGCAATATTATTTTTTTTCAGATCAGCAAAAGAAACTGCGGAAATAGCTACCTTATCACCCAGAAAAGTTCTCACAGAATTAAGAGCCAGACCTTCGTATATTAATTGCCCTCTAGTACTAGAGTTATTCATTTCAAAAATGATTTTAGAAAAGTCTGGTGCAATTGTTGCAAGATCGCCAGCCACTTTTAGAGTACTTGGCAAAGTATTCGAATAAGAAAAACCTCCAGTATCGGTGTACATTCCAACAAATAAACATTTGGCAGTATCTGTAGAAATAGTGACTCCCCACTCTTTAAACAAATCGAAAAGTATTTGGCATACGGCTGGGTAAATTGGTACCAATAAGTTAATCTGGCCAAAACCAACATTGCTAGCATGATGATCAATAACAATAACTTTCAGTGTCTCCGGTACAACAACATCATTTAATTGCGACACAAATTTTATTGTAGAACTATCTTGGACCAAAAACAAATCAAACTCCGATAAATCTATCTCAAAAAAATTCTTTAAAACAATTTTTGAAAATCCAGGCAAACTTGATAAAAACTGAGGCAAAGGCGAATCTCCTTTAATCAACACAACTTCCTTACCCATCGCTTCGAGAACATGCACCATCGCTAAAGAAGATCCAACACTGTCACCGTCTGGGCGAGGATGTAGGTGTAATAATATTCTCTTGGCTTTTTTTATTTCTTCCAATATAACCGGCGCTAAGTTTACAATTTCATTATTCATATATTTTCTTCATACTTCTATGCTTCTTGTGAACCTGATGACCAAGGTAATAAATCAGAGTTGAGGACAAGGCTGATCCCATACAATAAACACAGATCGATTTAATTAAAAATACCTGCAAAACAACAAAAACCATCGATGCTATAAATCCAATAGCTGTATAGTGTGCCAACCAGAAGAAAAATCTTTCATCTTTTGAATCAAGATATGCTACCACTCCGAAGATAACAGAAAAATAATAAAAAACACCAAGAAGTGCTACTGGGATACCAAAGAGTTTTGAATAAACACTTGTCGTCACAATATCGCAACCACCAGTCAAACCACACAAGACTGTCCCTCCAATATAATGTTCAACAGCCAAATACGTAGCATCAGCAAAACCGACAAAAGCAAAAACCATCATTAGTATAGCAATTGTTTTATTTTGTTTGAGCAAGTGCATTGTCGAGAATAGCCTTAAAATCTTGATATGTTTGCGGATTTTTAATATATGTACCATTCACAAAAAAGCTAGGCGTACCTGGTAAATTTTCTGCAACAGCACTCGCCTTATCATCATCTACAACTTTCTTTGTGGCGACACTATTCATGTCTGATTGAAATCTTGGAATATCAAGATTGAGTTGCTTCGCATACCCAACAAGAACACCCGTAGGGTCTTTGAGATCCTGCCACTCTTCATGTTTATCAAAAATAATATCGTGCATTTCCCAAAACTTTCCTTGGTTGCTTGCCGCCTCTGTAGCCAAGGCTGTTGGAATAGCGTTCGCGTGTTGAGGCAATGGGAAATGACGATAGACAAATCTAACTTTGTCTTTGTAGTCTGTGGTCAATTGCTTAATTAACGGATAGTAGGCCTCACACGCCGGACACTCGAAATCAGCATACTCCACCAAGGTAACTTTTGCTTCGGGATTACCTAAAATATGATCAGCTGACGAAACGGGGGTATTTAAAGGAGAAACACTAGATGCGTCAGGTTGATTTTTAATGGCCAAAATCGCTGCACCGACGACTATAAGGCCCAAAATAACAACAATACCAACCCAAAGGAAAATTCGTTTCAAAATTGAAGTATTCATATCAGTGAATTATAACATAACAAAATAACTCTCATAGAGACCGCTCCGGGCCGCTTGGCCAAGTCTTAGTCTCTTTGAGAGTTATTTTGTTATGTTATAATTCACCAATATGAAGAACCGTGAGTTTTGGCAAAATATGGGCTTGGGATTAGCCGCTCTTTTGGTTTTTTATGGCATGCTTTACTATGCTCGAACACATATCGAAACTGCCCCACTTAATCTAACAAAACTCAATTCATCCACCACTTCACCGATTGAAAAAATCCGCACGATATTCACTGCACCAGTGATAAAAAACGTCACATTGCCTCCAATTTTCTCTAATGAAAATAACGACGCCGGAACAAGCACGATAGCAACAACTACCGCGACAACCACAGAAAAGACCATTCTAGAAGCAACCATAACTGTAGGATCGTTAACGTACACCCTTTCATTACCTATCAATACAACCCTACTAGAAGCAATGAAAGAAACTGGCACCTCAACCACAAACACGACTTTCTCTTTTAAAACAGAAAATCGCTCGAACGTACTAACAATCCAAGAGATAAACGGCCAGCCAAATTTTCCCCCACTTTACTGGACATACTACGTAAATGGAGTCGTCGGATCATCAAGCATCTCTGATTATAAAATCCAAGATAAAGACGTAATAGACTGGAAGTTACAGTAAGTAATGCACAAGAAACATCCCGACAAAGAGACTAAGACTTGGGCAAGCGCCCCGGAGCGGTCTCTTTGTCGGGATGTTTCTTGTGCATTACTTACTGTAACTTACAAATCTCTTGCAGATGTTTATGTATATCAATAAAATTAGAAAGCTCCTTATCCGTTAATTTTGACAAAATAGGTTTTAAATTAACCATCATTTTTGCTTGACCATCTTTAAGAAACTTTTTCCCTGCTGGCAAAATAACCAAACGGACACTACGGCCATCCTTCACCTCTTTATTTTTCTTAACAAAATTTTGTTTAACTAAATTATTAACCATGGAAGTTGCAGAAGGTCTGGCGATCTTTAAAAAACTACTAAGTTCACCTAGAGTCGGATTGTTTTCTTCGACAAAACCAAGAGCATGAAGCTGAAGCCAAGAAAGATGATCGAATCTCCCTCGGCAATCACTAACACGCTTACGAATAAGACGAGAATTCTCAAAAAAAAGATTAACTAAAATTTCTATTTTATTTGTCTTCATTTTTTAAATATTACTCTACAATAATATGCGTTTCTGTGTCTTCTTTTTCGACTCTAAGAAATAGCGCAACAAAAGCTCCGATAAAAACCAATAAGGACGAGACTACGAATACGTAGTTGTAAGCCGCTATTTCTGCTTTCAAAATAATCAACTGAGAGGCTTTAGCGATACCAGAAGGACTTAGATCCTTTATGATACTTCTAGCAGCAATAACCAGGACATTGGTCTTTATACGATTACTTAGAATCGTAGAGAAAATAGCAATACCAAAGGCTCCGGCAATATTTCTAGCAATGGCCAAAACGGAAGACGCCATACCAATCTCCTCCTTAGGCACCACAGAAGCTATAACATTAGTACGCTGGGCCATACCGAAGCCCATACCAAAGGCCATAATCGAAATCGGTATCATTATATCAAGCGCGGTTGAACGTGGATCTAGGTGAGCAAAAAGAAGAATACCGATAGCGGCAACGAAGGTTGAAGCCGCGATAACATACTGGGGTTTAACTCTACCAATCAAAGCACCTCCGATAGGTGCAGCCATCATTAAAGCAGCTGCCATCGGCATGAATAAATAGCCACTCTGGGTTGCACTATAACCCAAGAAAGTCTGCGCGAAAATTGGAATAAGAAAAAGACTACCCATCATTCCCATAAACACAACGAAGTTATTGCCTAACGTGTTGACGAAGGCGCTATTTTTAAAGAATTTAAAATCAACAATCGGTTCCTCATGATCTCTCTCAATAAAATAAAACCACAAAGCAAAAACTATGGTCGTAAAGTAACAAATTATACTTGGAAGAGACAGCCACCCCCAATCAGATCCCTGGTCTAACACCAATACCAAACCAGACAAAGCAGACCCCAAAGTAATCGCACCCCACCAATCAAATTTAACTGTAGGTCGATCAGAAACAGATTCATGAATATAAGCTAGAGCCATCAATAATCCAATTATCCCTATTGGGAGATTAACCAAAAAAACAGAACGCCAGCCAAAATTATCGATCAGTGGCCCTCCAATCAATGGACCAAAAACAGAGGCTGCGGCAAAAGACGACGACCAAATACCAAGAGCCTGAGCCCTCTCCCTACCCTCCCTGAAGGTCACCGCGAGAATGGCCATAGCTGTCGGATAATCAGCCGAACCTGCAATAGCCTGAATAACTCTGAAGATAATCATTGATGGCAAATTCCAAGCGAGACCAGCTAAGACAGAACCAAAAATAAAAATACTAAATCCTAAGATATAGACTTTCTTTCGGCCGATAGTGTCCCCAAGCTTTCCCCAAATCGGCACGAACACAGCATTAGCCAAAATGTATGCCGTAGCAATCCAACCTGCCGCCCCGACAGTAATACCGAAATCATTGATAATTTTTGGCAAAGCAAGATTAACAATCGTCTGATCAAGACGACCCAAGAATGTGCCGATGATAACGGTCAGCAGGATGAGCCACTTCATCCCGCTCCATTCTGTATTCTCTTTCTCTTTCATAGATAATTATTTAGTGTATACCCACATTCGCGCCGACATTCCATTCTTCAACAGATTGTATTGATTTATATCAAAACGAGCTTTGATAAAAAACTGTCTCACTTCTCTCTTGTCAGAGATATTAAAGACAATTCCAGACTGTGCGGAGGTTGGACTAATTTCATCAACAACACCAGAAAACTGTTTACCGCCAAAAGCATCCACTGTGAATGTTACTGAGTTACCAACACGAATATCACTTAATCCTTTATCTTCATCAACTTTCCCAACGACACGAAGTTCTGTAGGGTCAATCATTGTTACTACGGCTTGACCGGAGTTAATTTGCTCACCAATATTATTTTCAACATTAATTACTTCGCCGGCCACCTTTGATTTTATAAGCTCTGTACCAACTCGAGCCACAGGAACATTTGCTAAAACTTCATCTCCCTCATGAACATAGACCTCTTCCAGAGTACCTGGAACAGTTGGAGCCAGAGCGATCGAAGGAGCTTCTATATCTGAATTCTCAATAAATATTTGATTGCTAGTAAGTCTCCAATAGATCAATCCTCCGGCAACGGCAACAATAGCAAGGGCGATTAATCCGGTAGTAATCCATAATCCTTTTTCAAACTTTTTCACTTCTTTGACCAACTCCTCTTCTTCTTTAATTAATTTTTTAATTTCTTTTTCTTGTGTGTTCATATTTTTTATTTAATACTGGAAATACCAAAAGCTGCCACCTTATCACCATCCTGCAACCCGGAAACTATTTGCGTATTACCATTAGCATCAGTTATTCCTACCTGTACTTTTGTTAAATCATTTGTTTTACCATTTGATTTTAGGACGTAAGTATCACTACCCTCCGTAATGATGGCACTAGATGGAACAATTAAAGCCGAGGTAGAACTTCCTGCACTTATAACAGCATTTGCCGTCATGCCAGCCTTAATTCGACTATCATCAGTCTTAAATTCTAAGACTGTCTTATAATCAGAAATACCATTCTGAATAGTAGCAGCTGGATCAACACTCACCACAGTAGTATCAAAGCTAGAGCTATTCTGATAGGCATCAAGAGTCACAACTGCAGTATCTCCTATTTTTACTTTCGCGATATCAGCCTCAGAAAGATATATTTCAATCTGAAATTTTGAGCTTGAGTTCATTGATACAATAGGCACACCAGGAGAAGCTATTTCCCCAACATGAGCATTCTGCTTCGTCACAATTCCATCAATCGGTGCACGAATTACAGTTTGTCCAAGCTGTGCAGCAAAAAGATTTCTGTTAGCTAAAGCGGCTTCTACTTGAGCTTTCTGTGCATTGATATCATTTTGAGTTGGTCCATTTTGATCAAGCGCAAGCTGGTCTTTAGATTTAAGATATGTTGTAACTGCTGATTGTTCCTGATTAAAAGAAGAGATTAAGGCCGACTGTGCTCCAGAAACGCCAGATCTTCCGAGAGAAATATTTGCCTGAATAGCAGATATAGCTGTAGACGAAAGTGCTGGATTATTTGAAGTATTTAGAGAATTTGCAGCAGATCCTATTTCACTCATAAAACCAGAGATTTTCTGAATAGCATTTTCAGCTTCGGTCACAGCGTTATTAAGACTATCCGTTCCAGCATCCAAAGAAATATTACCTATATCATTCTGCCAAGACTGCAACACCAAGTCCATTTGCACTCGATCATTTTGAATTTTATCAACCAAAGACTGATCACTTAAAGTGATATTAAGACGAGGATTCGATGTTCTTCCATTTAAAATTATGGCATCAGCTTTTACTCTAACAGCGTCATCTGATTGATTATATGCATTTTGTATAGCCGCTAAAACAGCATTTTCTGAACCAGATAAATTGGCAGCCGCACCACTTAGAGACGCCTGATCGATAGAAAGAGTCTCTGGTCTAGTACCGGCCGTCAAAGAATCAAGCTTTGCTTGCTGTGTTTTATATGCCGCGTCAGCTTGTTCATATTGAGCCTGAATATCAGCACTTTCTATAGAAGCCAAAAGTTGTCCAGCGTAGACAGAGTCCCCAGCTGAAACGGGAGCACTAGAGATCCTTCCGCCTCTCACAAAAGCAAGATCTATAGAAGTAGCTGCCTTCACTTCGCCGGAGGCCTTCACTGACTCCGTAATATCTTGGTGCTTAACAATCGCAAACTGCGATTGTGGTTTAGTGGATGTCGTCACAAAAACGATTATAACGACAACAACTGCCACAGCTCCAACGAGACTAATAATATGCTTTGGTTCTTTTAAGATTTTTTTCATATTTAATATAATAAATAATATAGTTAGGTACGCTAACTATATCAAACAACAGAACACTACACAATATACAAAACACCCTTTTAAAGAGACCGCTCCGGGGCGCTTGCCCAAGTCTTAGTCTCTTTAAAAGGGTGTTTTGTATATTGTGTAGTGTCCCCTAGTTTGTCATAGATGGGCGTATCTGAATAGAATTAGCCGTGATACTTCCATCTGAATTAGTAGAACCCATGACGACTACATTAACTCCTGAAGATAGATCTGAAGATGATCCCGCTGTTGTTTTCATAACAGTAGTGGAGGCAGAAACAAAAACAATTTTGGAACTACCATCTTTAAGAGAGACGGTCAAAGAATTACCACTATTACTTATGATACTTCCTGAAGTTCCACCACCAAAGCCACCAGCTCCCCTACCAGCAAAATTACCTCTAGCTATTGGATTAGCCGGAACATTACTCGAAGCATGAGAACTACCGACAAAGTAACCAATACCACCAGCCACAACAACTGAAATAACAACTGCAATAATTATATTTTTCATATTTTTATTTTTAGTATGGAGCATAATGTCTTCTCTTCATACTCCATACACTCTTCTAATAATTACTCGTACCTCAATGCCTCAATCGGATTGAGACTAGAAGCACGACGCGCTGGATAATATCCAAACACTATTCCAATTACCGCGGAAACACCGACGGCAAGTAAAATTGAAGAAAAAGAAATCGAAGCGGCAATATTAAAAAATATGCCAACCAAAAAGGCCAAAGACCATCCCAGGATAATCCCCGCAATACCACCAATACCTGTCAACATAATTGCTTCAAGTAAAAACTGAGTATTAATATCTTTCTTTTTAGCACCGATAGCTTTTCTAAGACCTATTTCTCTAGTTCGCTCCGTGACAGTCGTCAACATCATATTCATAATTCCTATTCCACCGACAAGCAAAGATATTCCTGCTACTGCACCCAGCAAAATAGTGAATGTGCTTGTAACACTTGAAGCAGCCGACACTATATCGGACTGATTTTGAACATTAAAATCAGCATTGGCTGAATTACTAATCTTATGTCTCGACAAGAGCAAAGTAGTAACAGCCGTCTGCAGATCAGCCATAGACTGTTGATCAGTCGCCTCTATACTTATAGTACTTAAATATTGATTACCCGCTAAAAATCTCTCCATAACATTTAGGGGAATTATAATTCTATCGTCTTGATTACCAAACCCTGATCCTCCCTTACTAACCAAAACACCAATCACTGTAAAATCAATGTTATTTATTTTAATCGTTTGACCAATTACATCTGTATTAGTACCAAACAAATCTGATTCAGTCGTAGAACCAATCACGGCCACTTTCTGCAAACCTGAATTTTCACTATCTGTAATATAAGAACCAACAGACACAGCATCATTACGAACTTCGGCATAAGAAGGCACGGTACCAACAACAGAAGTATTAGTATTTGTTCCCTTTGCTGTGACTTGATATCTCTTGGTAATATCTGGAGCAACAGCTTTAGCTAGACTGATCTGAGATGCAATTGCATCGGAATCAGCTTGAGTAAGAGTCTGTGAAGATCCCCTTCCGGCGCTTGGTCCTCCAAAACTTCTTTGAGTGCCTGGTTGAACCATAACAAGATTTGAACCAATCGCTTGTATACTCGACTGAATAGAATTCTGTGCCCCTTGCCCAATAGCAACCAAAGCAATCACAGAGCCTATACCAATAACAATACCCAATATTGTCAGGCCTGATCTGACCCTATTACTAGAAATAGCCGTGTATGTTTCGTGAAATAGATCTTTTACTTTCATGTGTGTTTTATTATTCTTTTAGCATGATTTTTCTTATCAGAAATAATCTCACCATCTTTGATATGTATAATCCTATCAGCATGCTCTGCTACATCAGGTTCGTGAGTAATTAAAACAATCGTCCCCCCCTGCTCTTCATTTATTTTTTGAAATGTACCGAGCACAATTTCGCCAGTTTTTGTGTCTAGATTACCAGTCGGTTCATCTGCCAAAATCAAAGAAGGATTATTGACCAGCGCTCGAGCAATAGCCACACGTTGAATCTGTCCCCCAGAAAGTTGATTAGATAAATGATCAAAATGAGACTCTTCAAGACCAGCATTTCTCAAGGCCTTGCGCGCTAGAATATCTCGCTCTTTTTCATCCATTTCTGCATAAACCAAAGGCAACATAGTATTTCTAAGGACAGTTGATCTTGGTAGAAGGTTGAATGATTGAAAAACAAAACCTATTTTATCTTTTCTTATATCAGCCAACTCATCGTCTGTTAAAGTAGAGACATCATGACCATCGAGAAAATATTTTCCGGAAGTCGGAGTATCAAGCGCTCCTAGAATATGCATAAGGGTAGACTTACCAGACCCAGAAGGACCCATGATAGCTACAAATTCTCCATCCTCAATAGTGAAAGAGACTCCCTTGAGAGCTTGCGTCTCAACTTCGCCACTAACATATGTTTTTTTAACATTTTTAATTTCAATCATATTATCTACCTGGCGCACCACCCCCAGAACGAGACCCTCCAAGCAAGCTCAATCCACTTTGGGCTGTAGTCGTTTTAGTTGTTCCGCTTGAGATTGTTTGAGTGACCACTCTATCTCCCTCATTGAGACCACTGACTATCTCTGTCTCTGTATCGTTTGAAAGACCTGTTTGAACTACCGTAGCGACAGGGGTATTAGCTAGAGTAACTGCCCCCGCAATAGTAGAGGTCGTTGAACTCGCCTCTTCGCCATTAGCCACCAAAACATATGTGGAAGTACCTTGAGTCTTTATGGCAGAGTTAGGTACAACTAAAGTATTCTGGCTGACATTGCTAACGATGGCTGCTGACACACTCATGCTTGGTTTAATGCGACTATCCTGAGTAGCAAAAGCAATTTTGATGCTGTAATTTACTACCCCAGAAGTAACAGTCCCCACAGGGTCAACCTCTGCTACTTTTCCAGCAATCGTCAGATCAGGTATGGCATCAAAAGTGAGTGTTGCAGGATCTCCTAATTTAATTTTTGCGGCGTCAACTTCATTAAGAGTGACATTAGCGATTTTTTGATTAGTCAAAACAGTTGCCACAGCTGTACCTGCACTGACTTGTTGTCCTCTCTGAATAGAAAGGGCTCCAATGATTCCGTCAAAAGGAGCCGTGATAATATTATTTTGATAATTGTTTTCCGCTGTATTTAGGGTAGCTTTAGCATTTTCGAGAGAAGCCTCTGCAGAAGCCACGCTACTTGTAGCAGCAGGAGCTACTTGCAGATTAAATGAAGCCTGACTCTGCTCCAATGAAATCTGTGCGGATTGAATAGACTGTGAGGCAGATAATAGATTACTTATGCTTGAGTTAATGTTGGACCTAGCAGAAGAAACAGATGACTGATAATTTGCCAAATTAGAGTTTGAACCGCTCCCGTTACTATTTGATCCTGAACTAGAATTAGAATTTGAAGAATTAGTAGAAGAAACACCTGATCCAAAAGTATACGAATTAAGAGCAAGATTTAAATCATCCAAAAAACTCCCGATACTATTCAGATTAGAATTTCCCTCTTTAAGAGCGGCGCTCATATCTGAATTTTGGTTCAAAGAAGATAGGTCATTTTTCCATTTTGATAACAAGATCCCAGTTGAAGCTCTCTCACTACCGAGCTGAATTTCTAATTGTTGATTATTTAAAACATATCCAGACAAGAAAAATTGAGGGGCAAGACCTTGAGAATTAGAAAAGAACTGATCGGCGGTGTTTTCTATGGCGTTATATGCACTATTGTAGGCATTGTTTAGTTTATCGATAACATTTTGATTGGCGTTGCTAAGAGCAAGCTTCGCAGAATCAAGAGAAGCCTGACTTACAGCAATAGTCTGTGATGAAGCACCCGCAACAACACTGTCATAATTTGCTTGAGCACTTTTTAAACCAGCCCTCGCCTGATCAAGTGCCACAAGCTGATTCCTCTCGTCCAAAACAGCAATCGTCTGACCAGCTGAAACATTATCGCCGTTAGAAACATTAACAGAGATGACCTGCCCGGAGCCCTGTGGATTTACATTCACCTGACTTTCTGCAGAAACTTGCCCTGTAGCAGAGACCGACTCCACTACTGTATCTCGAGAGACAGATGCTAAAACATAGGACGTCGGGCCAGAACTCTTTGTAGAATTGTAGAGATAATAGCCACCAACAACGATGATAACCGCTACTAACCCGCTTATGATTTTGTGTTTAACAATATAACCACGAATATTTTTAAAATAATTTTTTAGTTTCATTTTTAGAGTTTTAATTATTTAGAAGGATTAAAAGGAGGTGGTGGTAAAACTCTAATTAAACTGGCTTCAATAGTACCGGATGCAGCAGGCTCGCCGATTACAACAATACCATCATCTAATTTTAGATCTTTTAATGTAACCAAATTTTGATGATTCCTCATGACGGTACTAGAAGAAACATTGATAATCTCTTCGCTACCAAACTGATCTCTAACAACAAGGTCTGACGGATCAATTTTGATAATGGTGCCAAAGGTACCATGAGATTCCATAAATTCATGACCAGGAGCAAACTCACCCAAAATCCCTGGCCGTGGACCGGCAAAGTTATGATAATAATTTTCACCCCACTGATAGGAAAAAGATGCCTGTCTAAAACCAACAACCATACCAACACGGAAAACCACCAACACAGCAATAGCGATGATAAGGCTAATGATGATCTTTTTAAAAGTCTCCGAATGAATGAAATTTTTTGTCATAATTAATTAAGCTACTAATAATGCACCCGAAATAGGGCGACGTGTTCTAATAATTTTAAAATCAGCCATAAAATAGGAAACACTCCAAAAAGAAGCGACGACAGCAGCCAAGAAGATGGAAAGTTCTATTACCGGGAAAGACTCAGCTAGTGACAACATAAAATTACTTCCATGAGACAGCACGACAGACCAATCAGAGAAAACTAAGGAAGCAAATTGAAAGAAACCAGAGGCATAAAAATTACTCCACAGATACCCACCCAAACTAATAGATCCCCAAAGAGAAGCTATAGAAAACACAGAAAAAATTGAGACACCACGAACAGCTCTCTTCCTTTCTTCTTCTATTATTCTCTTCATGATTAAGTCTTCCAGATCTTGACTAGGTTCATGGGCTATTAAGTGGTTCATATTTGTATTACGTCGTTATTTGTAATTTTGGTGCATATAAGGCTCTAGAGACTTCTTTAATAGAAGTACCCCCCTTCTGTGCCGACTTTTAATGGTATTAACCGACTCCCCCATAATTTCAGCCATTTCCTCAAAAGTCATGTCCTCTGATAATTTTAAGGAGATAATCTCTCTATATATGTTTGGCAAACTATCGATAGCTTTGGCCACCTCTTTCTCTTGATATGCCAGATCAAAGAGTTCATCTGCAACAGCCTCTTCATCTTTAATTGATTCGGCAAACTGCCCATCCTTTTCATCGTCAAAATAAGAAAAAGGAATAGCTTTTCGCTTTCTTAGATAATCAATGGCAGCATTTCGCGTAATACTAAAAGCCCAGGTTCTAAAACTTTTCTCTCCATCAAATTTCTTTAAATTCTTCCAAATCTTAACAAAGGCCTCTTGCGTCACATCATCTGCCTCACTCTTACCACCAACAACAGAATAGGCAAAGTTATAAATGGATTTAAGATGTCTAGAGACAAGAAGCTGTAGAGCTTGCTCATCTCCACCCTCTAGATATCTAGCAATAAGTTCGGAATCACTCTCCTCTATATTAGACATACTCTTAAGTATAACTCACATTTGTTTGGTGATATAATAATGTGGTTCAGATTTAATTTATAATTGATGGCTAATTCCTTCATACACCTGTTTATAACATACAGATATTTGATTCTCGTACCTCTCGCCGTCCTAAATGGGCAGAGCATGAGTCTTATATCTGGATTCTTGGGGCGCTTTGGCTTAATCAATCCAATAATAGCTGGGATTATAATAGTACTTAGTAATATTTTTATAGGAGACACTATCTTATACTGGCTTGGGTATCACAGAGGACACAAATTCGTGTCCCGTTATGGTAAATATCTAGGCATCACAGAATACGAAATCGAAAAAGTAAAAAAAATGTTCCACAAATATCACAGCCCTGTATTGATAATTTCAAAATTGACCAGTGGTTTTGGTTTGGCAGTCGTGGTACTCTTTACCGCAGGCATGTCGAAAGTGCCATTCAAAAAATATATCATGCTGAACATTCTTGGTGACATTGTTTTTACCGGATCTTTAGTTGCTATTGGATTCTTCTTTGGTCAACTATATACGACTGTAGACAACCTCATCTTTCGCGTTAGTCTGATAGTCATCACATTAGCTTTAATTTACTTTGTTATTTTTAGACTAAGCAACTATGCAAAATCTAAAATAAACCACTTATGAAAGTCTCAATCGTCATCCCAGCCTATAACGAAGAACGTTTCATAGCCGGAGCTATCAAAGCAGCTCTTGCCCAAAAATATGAAGGTGAATTCGAAGTGATTGTCGTGGACAATGGTAGTAAAGACAAAACTGCAGAGATAGCCAGCTCATTCCCTATTACCCTAGTCAAAGAAATTCGCAAAGGCTCTCAATACGCCAGAAATGCTGGATACTTGAAAGCTACCGGCGACATCATTGCAAACACAGATGCAGACTGTCTTCCTGGCCCAGATTGGATTTCAAAAGGAGCATCACTTTTTAAAGAAGAATCCACTGTAGCCGTGAGTGGCCCTTACCATTACTACGACAATGGCGTGATATTTGGAGCAGTCTATTTATTTATACACAAATACGTCCAACAGATAACACATTACATATTACAGAAATTAAAACTGGGTGGGACAGTCATGGGTGGCAACGTCTTTATTAGAAGAACTGCTCTAGAAAAAATGGGTGGCTATGATACATCCTTGGAATTTTATGGGGACGACACCAGTACAGCAAAAAGACTAATCAAAGTTGGAACAGTACTTTACGATAGAAATTTACTTGTAGAAGCCTCAGCAAAAAGATTCCAGGAAAAGGGAGTCATTCGCCTGACTTTAATATATTTGTTTCACTTCTTGAAAATTATCGTTAAATCAGACAAACAGAATTTAGACAGTAGCGTAAACCCGTCTCCGTCGGTCCATCAGTAAAAACATGGCCTAAATGTGATCCACATTTCGAACAAACCACTTTTGTTTTATTCATAAATTTTTTAATAGATTGGCAAAATTTTTCTGCACTTTTTCTAATTTAGGATTAATAATGACCTCACAATAAGGATTATCTGGGTGGCTAGCAAAATAATCATGATGATAATTTTCTGCCTCATAAAAAACATCAAGCGGAACTACATCTGTCACAATTCTCTGACCACCCTCCGTCGAACTATTGATATCAAGAATGAATTTTTCCGCAATCTCTCTTTGTGTGGAAGTTGTGTAAAAAATGACTGAGCGATATTGTGTTCCCACATCGTTTCCCTGTCTGTTCAAAGTTGTCGGGTCATGACTACCAAAAAATACAGTTAGTAAATCTTCGTACCTTACTTTCAAGGGATCATATTCAATCCGAACCACCTCGACATGACCGGTTTTTCCAGTACAGACTTCATCATAAGTCGGATTAACTTTTGCTCCACCAGAATACCCAGGAAGAACGGAGGACACCCCTTTCATCATTTTAAAAACAGCTTCAGTACACCAAAAACACCCTCCACCAAAAACTGCTACTTCTTTTTTAAAATTATCCATGACGCTTAAAAAAGCGATTTAGAAGTCTGTCGACACCAATCCATCCAGCGACGTCAGAAGCCAACATCAACCCTAGACTCAACACGACAAGTTCTGGATTGATACTAATTGAACCGGCCAAGAGCAAATTTATACTCATGAAGAAACTAAAGAAAGCAGCCAACCAAGTAAAACCGCCAAGAAGCAGACCGACACCAACAACAATCTGTCCGTAGGAAATAATAAATGCCCAATTACCAGAATGAGGTAAAACTATATTGTGCAAAAACCAACTATACCAAGGAGAAATATCGTCAGTATTTTTTATAAAACTACTAAGAGCGCTTCCTGAGGTCTTTCCTACCCAGGAAGAAGCGTTGATTTTTTCATATCCAGATTGAAACCATTGCCAACCAACATAAAGACGGACAACGAGCCAAAACCAAGACATCTTTATATCTTTAAAGAAGAAATTGATCACCCTAAAATTATATCACAATCGTCTATTTTTTAGATGACAACCTGGGAGGAAGACTTTCAACAATACTTTTTGCAATTACAGATGTTCCAGTAACAGAACCGCGAACAATAATAGTATCTCCTACTTGGATGTTTGAGATAGTTACATTTGAGGCGTCCACTGTATAAGTAGTGGTAGCATTCTTTTTATACACAGAGACAGAAATAGTTGTACCATTGATGTAAGAGACCTTTCCAATAATGCCATTGAATTCAGCATGAAAACCTTTTGGGGCTTTGGACCAGTTAGTATTCTTAGTATTTTTTGATTTGTTGTCAGTAATTGTCTCAGCAGAAACATTTGTTCCGGATATATTACCCTTCACCAAAATCTTATCTCCAACCACGATATCAGAGATTGTGGTAGTAGCAGAACCAGATTTAATAATTTTTGCCGCGCTAGCATCTATTGTATATGTGGTGGTAGCTCCCCTTAGAACAGAACTGATAGTAACGTATGAGTCATTAACCGCTTCAACGATACCAAAAACAACAGGTGTAGATGAGGCATTAAGACTTCTAACCTTGCTGGAATGTGATCTAGAGTGAACACTCGAAGCGTTAACTATCTGATAAGTGCCCAACGAAGATACAACTATGACGGCCGCGGCAAATGGAATAATGAGTTTTTTATGCATAAAATATTATTTATTACTTGATATACCAGTAATACGATATTATTTCCTAATGGGTGCACACACTCAATCGGCACATTTCTTACAAATACCAAAGAATTCGAGGGAATGGCTTGTTATATGCTTAAAATTTCTCACAGATTTTTGAATCTGTTTTAAGGAAGCATCAATATCGCACTCTTTTAATCTTTCAACAAGACCACACTTTTTACATATAACATGATGGTGGTGATGATCAGATAACTCATAATATATAGAGTCCTTGTGAAGGTTTACTATCTCAACAATCCCTGACTCTTCAAACGATTTCAGAGATCGATACACAGTAGCTAAATCAATTTTTTCATGTAGTAGTTTTTGAAAAATCTCTTCGGCGGTCATGGGTCGACAATCATCGGAAAAAACACCGAGAACAGCTACCCTTGGCTTAGTCGCTTTTAACCCACCCCCTCTTAAAATGTCATAAAATTTTCCTTTCATATAATCTCCTCTCTCATACTTCATACCAAACACCTCTTTAAACAAACCTTGTAATCAAGAAAATAAATACCGCACCAAGAATCGTCATACTAATTGTCTTATAAGAACTCCTCTGACTATGTGCTTCTGGCAGAATATCGCTAGCGCCAATGTAAAGGAGGAAACCAGCAAAAAAGCCGAGATAAATAAACAAGAATTTATTCGGGAAAGAAAATAAAAGAGTTGCGAGTACTCCAACTACCGGAGCAAGAGCATCAAGCAAGAGAAACCACTTAGCCCGAGCAACTGTATTTTTGTTGGTTAACATTAAGGTAACAGTATTCATTCCATCAGAAAAATCATGAGCAATGACTGCTACCGCAACAATAACACCAACTGTCGGACTAATTTGGAAACCAAGACCAATTCCAACACCATCTAAGAAGCTGTGCCCTGACAAAGCGAGCGCGGAGAGTATTCCAACGTGAGGATGTTTATGTTCTGCATATTCCTCCTCATGAGAATGGTGTATGACAATAGATTTTTCAATAATATGAAACAAAAGAAAAGCGAAGACCAATGCCACCATGGCAGAAATTGGATCAAAATTAAATTCTTTAGCCTGATTAATAATTTCAGGTAAAATGTCAAAGCCAACCACTCCTAAAAGCACACCCGCAGTGAAACCTAATATAAGATTCCTACGATCTTTAAAACGAATAGAGAAAAGACCCCCAAGCAATGTGGATAGAAATGTAGCAACTGACAAGATTATGATTTCCATATATATCAATCTACCATAACTACCAGCAAATGCAAACCATTTGCAATTAGATACATCAATCCCCTTGCAAAAAAATGGCCAAATACCTGATCAAAATGAGACATATCAACGTTTTTCGATACGTCAAATTGACAGGCCTAAGAATTTAATTTTGAGTGGCAAGGTTATCCCCTTTTTTCTTCGGTTAAGGCTTCGACATTGCTATACTAATTCCAAAGATAAAAAAATTATTAATAATTTATAAATAAAAATTTATGTCACCAACAAAGGCAGTTGCCAGAAAAGAAGTCGTCATTAAAAGCATCCAAAAGAGAGACGGGTCTGTAACTCCCTTTGATTTCGATAAAATTGTTAGTGCCGTAAATAAAGCAATGATAGCTTCCGCTGAAGGATCTCCAAAGGAAGCTGAGATGGTGGCCAACAAAGTCCTTTCTGACGTTGTTCGCATCACCAGAAAATACAAAAACTTCGTACCGACTGTCGAAGGAATTCAGGACAGCGTTGAAAAAGAGTTAATCTTGAGTGAATACGTCAAAACTGCCAAAAACTACATCCTCTATCGAGAAAAGCGATCAAAAATTCGAGCAAAAGGACTTCAGGTACCACCAGCCGTTCGAAAATTAGCAGAAGAAAGCAAGAAATACTTTAAAAACTCTCTTGGTGAATTTGTTTATTACCGAAGCTATTCAAGATGGATCGATAAAGAACAGAGACGAGAGACTTGGATTGAAACAGTTGATAGATACATGGCTTTCATGAAAGAAAACCTGGGCAACAAACTTAAAGAATCTGAGTATAAAGAAGTTCGAGAAGGTATTTTGAAACAAGAAGCAATGCCGTCGATGAGACTCCTACAGTTTGCTGGTGGAGCTGCAAAAAGAAGTAGCGTCGTTGCCTACAACTGTTCATACATCGCCCCAGAATCTTTCCAAGACCTAGCAGAAATAATGTATGTATCAATGTGTGGTACTGGTGCGGGATGGTCTGTAGAAAGTCAGAACGTTCAGAAATTTCCACAAATCAATATGCAGACTGGTAAAAAATTACCAACATTTGTTATTCCAGACAGCAAAGAAGGTTGGGCTGACTCACTAGCTATCGGAATGAAGACCTGGGCAGAAGGAAAAGATATTGAATTTGATTTTTCATTGTTACGTCCAGCTGGCGCTCGTCTTGTTACTGGTGGTGGTAAAGCTTCGGGACCAGATCCACTTCGAAGATTACTCGCCTTTACTCGAGAAAAAATGCTGACCCGACAAGGCAAGCGCCTTAGAAACATCGACGTGCACGATATCATCTGTATGATCGGCGACTGTGTCGTTTCTGGAGGTGTCCGCCGAAGTGCCATGATTTCCCTATCAGACCTTGATGACAATGATATTCGAGACGCTAAGAAAGGCGCCTTCTACAATACAGAGCCTCAGCGAATGCTTTCAAATAACTCTGCCGTATATATGCAGAAGCCAAGCAACACTGAGTTTATTGAGGAATGGGTAGCTTTGATGAAGTCTGGCTCAGGAGAACGAGGTATCTTCAATCGAGGATCACTGGCAAAAACATTACCTGCAAGACGCATTGAGGTTCTTAAAAAATATGAGGGTTATTTTGATGCCTCTGGCAACAATATCATCGGCAGCATCGGCACCAACCCTTGCGGAGAAATCATCCTACAATCAAAACAATTCTGTAATCTATCAGAAGTAGTCGCTCGAGCAGATGACACAGAAGCATCATTAATGAGAAAGATTCGCCTAGCAACAATCATAGGAACATACCAAGCTTCATTGACCAACTTCTCATACCTTTCAAAAGAGTGGAAGGAACATTGTGAAGCGGAAAGATTGCTCGGCGTTTCAATCACAGGCCAATGGGATTCAAAATTAGCTCGTACTGGTAAAATTCTAGAAAAGCTTAAGAAAGAAACTATCCGAATCAACCAGATTTACGCAAAGAAATTCGGCATCAATGCTTCGACAGCTATTACCTGCGTCAAACCTTCTGGAACCCTTTCTCAAATGGTTGACTGTGCTTCCGGAATGCACCCTCGCCACGCTCCATACTACATCAGACGAATCCGCATCGCCGCTACTGATTCCCTATTCAAAATGTTAAAGGATCAGGGAGTACCTTATCACCCAGAAGTCGGACAGTCAGAAGCTAGCGCCACCACCTACGTTCTAGAATTTCCAGTTAAAGCTCCTGCCAACTCCCTATTCAAAGACGACATCAGCGCTATCGACCAATTAGAGCACTGGAAAGTTGTAAAGTTAAATTACACTGAGCACAATCCTTCTGTAACAGTTTCTGTCAGTGATAACGAATGGATTGCTGTTGCCAACTGGATCTACGAAAATTGGGACATTGTTGGAGGTCTTTCATTCTTACCTAGAGACAATCATGTTTATCAGCTTGCTCCATATGAAGAAATTGATGAGAAGCGATACTTAGAATTAGCTAAGAGACTTGAGAACATTGACTACTCAAAGATTATTACTTACGAAAAAACAGACGAGCTTGACCTTAAAAAAGAACTAGCTTGCGTGGCAGGAGTTTGTGAGATCGCTTTGTAATCAAAGATGCTGATTGTTTTTACTGGAAATGGTAAGGGTAAGACAACAGCAGCACTTGGACAGGCATTTAGGGCTGTAGGAGACGACAAGAATGCTTTAATGGTTCAATTCATAAAAGGACCTTGGAAGTCAGGCGAAGATACATCTTATCTTCGCCTTTCTCCTAACCTAAAAATTATTAAAAAAGGGTTAGGCTTTGTTGGGATTTTAGGAGACAACCTACCGCGCCAAGCGCATATAGATTCTGCTCGAGAAGCGTTAGACACAGCCAAAGCTGAGGCTAAAAACGGCTGGCACATAATAATTCTAGACGAGATATGGAACGCTCTTAAATTAGAACTAATTACAAATGTTGAAGTATCAGAAATAATATCTTTCCTTACCCCATATTGCGAACATCTCATACTCACAGGACGAGACTGCCCACAAAATTTCATAGACCAAGCAGACCTTGTCACTGAAATGCGCGAAATAAAACATCCTTATAATACTGGGGCTGTTGCAAAAAAAGGATTAGAGTTTTAAAAATCCCTACCGGTCTTTCGAGCGGTAGGGATTTTAATGTTTTACGAAGTGATTTGTGGCGTAATCAACCCATTAATTCTTGGCATCTCTTATGCGCCGAGCAACCAAAAAATAATCGATCTCCTTTCTCAAGGGTCATAACCAAGGGCTTGCAACTCAGAAGTTTTCCACATTCGCCGTAAAGACAAACGACTTCGAACAATCCTGTCAATGTATGATAGCCGTCTTTCCTTTCGACAAAAACTCTGGGACCAAATGTTATCCAGTAGCTTTCTTTTGAGCAAGCCTCCCCGTGGCAATAACTGCTATGGCTGCTTGTCAGCCAAAAGACCCTTGAAACCAATCTAACCACAAAGAATAGAACTTTTTGAAAGAACATTTTTATTGTTCACCTCCTTTATTGTTTACTATGACGAAATCTTTAAGCCAATGAAGTGGGTATTCCTCAACAGCTATACCCAAGCTTTGTGCGACCTCTCTCTCCCAGATTGCACCTACAGAAGTAGACCAATCTGGCAGAAATAAAGTCCTGCTAATGAAACCGGATTCGAAGACTCGACGGTAAAACACTTCCAGTAAATCAACACAGTATGGTTGGCCTTCTTTGAAACGGATAACCCGAATCATTGCGTCTTGAAAGTGAGCTTGATTAAAGACAATCACCCCCATCTCCTCAGCTTTCATAACAGCAAAATCGAACCGGTCCATATTATTCTTTAAATTTCCAAGACCTCCGGTAGACATTGGCCCACAAATCTGGACGATTTCTCCATCACATGTCTGATGGATGAACTGAAGCGCCCTGATAGCAATTTCGGCAAGGTCGTGAAGAGAGGTGGCCTTATTCATAGCCTCCCTCTCTCTCGCAACCCAAATTTTATGAAACATCTGTAACCTCCTTTTTTTCAGTAGACTACACCAAATCAAACCGAAAAACAATTAAGCATTAACCTCAGATGGAATAGCTCGATCTTCTTTAGTTAACATCTTTCCTTCCTCATTCAAAGTATAAATTACTATATCTCCAAAAAGCATTTCTAGTTTAGAAACATCTTCATCAGAAATACTCTCTATATATTTCATCAAAGCACGCAAAGAATTACCATGAGCAACAATCAAAACATCCTTTCCTTCTTTCAGAATTGGCAAAATTGTCTGTAAATAAAATGGCACCACGCGATCATAGACCATTTTAAGAGTCTCCCCATGAGGAATTGGATAGTCCCATCCCCGACGCAGCTTATTGAACTCTTCTTCACCAAGAATCTTTTCCATTTCCCATTTATCTTTCCCGGTGTAGTCACCATAATCACGTTCATTCAAGGCAGCACTACGATGAATAGGTACATCTATAGAAGCTCCGTTCTCCATACAAAGAAGTGTCTCTAGCGTTCTGATTTGATCAGAAGCAAAGGCTACATCGATAGGAATACCAGACAAAAGCTTCCCCATTTTCCTAGACATTTCCAATCCATATTCTGTTAGTTCTACATTTGTGCAACCTGTCCACTTACCCAACTTATTCCAAGTCGATTCGTGATGTCGTGCAATTATGAGTTTTCCAATCATGAGGTATTTTAAAAAATTATTTTAACACTACTAAATTAGGAGGTGTTCGTCCTTCTATAAATTCGATGACGTTCTTTGCGGCAATCACAGCCATTTCATCACGAGCAGTCACGCTCGCTGAAGCTATGTGTGGCGTCAAGATAACATTGTCTAATTTAGCCAAACCCTTCGAAAGTTTCGGCTCAAATTCAAAGACATCCAATCCAGCACCAGCAATTGTTTTATTTTTCAACGCAGTCACCAAAGCCACTTCGTCAATCACTGCCCCACGAGAAGTGTTTACCAAAAAAGCTGAGGGCTTCATCATCGCCAGACGATTAGCATCAACAAGATGACGAGTAGTAGGCAAAAGTGGTGTATGTAAACTAACAACATCAGCCTCTTTCAAAACTTCTTCTGGAGTAGCTCTGTACTCTGCACCAAATTCTTGCTCGAGCTTATTATTTCTAGCAATATCAGTATAAATAATCTTCATACGGAAAGCCTGCTTGGCAATGATTGCTGCCCTAGTACCAATTTGTCCAGCACCGATGATACCAAAAGTCTTATCTAATATATCAGTACCTACAAAATGTAGAGGCGCCCAGCCTTTGTATTTTCCATCTCGAACATATTGATCAGCTTCCACCATCCTCGTTGCCAAAGCCAACATCATGGCAATAGCGTGCTCTGCGACACATTCAGAATAATCACCGGGAGTATTTGTTACTAAAATTCCACGCTTATTAGCTTCTACTAAATCAATATTATCGAAGCCAATTGCGTAATTAGCGAAGATCTTTGCAGATGGCACAGCATCGAAAACATTTGCATCAATTTTATCAGTCAATAACGATATCACAGCATCATAAGGTTTTTTACTGAGCGCTTTGATAATTTCCTTTTGGCTTGGGACACAATCCTTAGGATAAAAATCTACGCTGTAGCCTTTGTCTTGTAACATCTTAATTCCGATGTCTGGAATTTTTCTAGTTATATAAATTTGTTTCATATTGTAAGTATATAGGTTAAATCGATGGGTTGTCGATCCCTACGGCTTCAGCGATATTTTTAAAGCCGTCTCGACGAAGCATTTCGGCCATCCCCCTATTAATATCGCCAATCAATTGAGGACCTTCGTAAATCATACCAGTAATTAACTGGACTAAAGACGCACCGAGGCGAATCTTCTTGTAAGCATCTTCTGCTGAAAATACTCCGCCACAACCAATCAAGACAAAACGCTTTCCCTCTCTTTTGTAAATATGAGCTAACAGCTTGTCAGATAGATCCTGAACTGGCTTTCCACTTAACCCTCCAGAAGAAGGCACTCTTTCATCGAGGATTTTATCGTTTTTTCTATTCTTGGTTAAATTAGTACAAATAATCCCTTGAACTCGATGGGATCGAAGCACATCAAGTAGCGCATCGATTTCCACCAACTCCATATCAGGAGATAATTTTATAAAGACAGGTTTTTCTGTATTAATTTTATCAAGTTCAACTAGTAACTTTTCCAAATTGGCCGGTTCGACAAAAGGCTGACCACCTAAAGCATTTGGGCAACTAATATTCACAGTAAGATAAGAAGCGACCGGTTCCATTATTTTAAATGCCTTCGCATAGTCCAACACAGCTTTAGCTGGATCAATATTTTCTTTACAATTTGTCATGGCCACACTCACTCCACGAGGAATAATCATTCTTTCATTTTCTAATTTCTTTGAAATGGCTTCGCATCCATCATTCTTTAACCCATAATGAACAAGTAGGCTTTTCGATTTTTTTAGACGCCACAATCGTGGCTTGGTATTTCCGAGACATTTTTCTCCAGTCACCGATCCAACCTCCATAAAACCAAAACCAACAGATGGTAAGACTGCGCCGAGCTCAGCATTTTTATCGAAACCTGCCGCCAAACCTATTGGATTTATAAAATCAATACCGAGTAGGTTTTGACTCAGAACTTCATTTTTGTAATTAAAAGTAGCTGACAAAAGCCACCTACTCAATCCAAACCTACCCAAAACAGACCCGAAATAGATCATGCGGTCATGAACTTTCTCCGGATCTTGCATAAAAAAGAATGGCTTTAGAAAAAGCCGATACTTCCATTTAAATACAGTACTCTGAATAGAACCTGCCATTTGTTCAGTATACCAAAAAGACCCTTCTCTGCCCATTTTGACTTTCGAGTAGTTTTAGCTACTATCAAATAGAAACAACACAACAAAATAGAAAGAGGAAGAACTATGGCAAAAGATCCAAAACCAGCCCAGCTGGTAATCATTCGGCACGCCGAATCCATGAGAAACGTGGCCAAAAAAGGCACCACTTACTTCGCCGACGAGTATGCAAGAAGCAGTAGCGGAGTGGATGGAGTCCCCGACCACAAAATCGAGCTAACCCCGACAGGCTGGGAACAAGCTCGCAAAAGCGGGCCAGCAATTCGGGAGAGATTCGGAGTCTTCGATTACGTCTACACTTCTGGATATGTTCGTACAGAACAAACGAAGGAAGGAGTACTTGAAGCGTACACTCCGGAAGAGCGCGCCCTCATGAAGTTTCGTCAGAATCCATTTCTTCGGGAACGTGACCCCGGATACACCTACAACATGACAACCGAAGAAGCCGAACGAAACTTTCCATACCTTAAAGAATACTGGGAAATGTTCGGAAGCTTTCTTGCGGTGCCACCAGGAGGAGAAAGTCTTGCTTGGATGATGGAAAGAACTCGCCTCTGGCTCAATATGATCTTTGAACGTCGAATGGGACAAAAGGTTCTGGCATTCACTCATGGTGGAACAAAGAGATGCCTTCGTGCCACTCTCGAACATTGGGATTATGATCAAGCCACCACGTGGCCGCCAGGGCAATCCCCTAAAAACTGTGGGGTGACTGTCTACGACTTTAACTCCAGAGAACAACGGCTAGTGTTAAGCGACTACAATACAATCTACTACTGATGTCTTCGCTTAAATGCTAGAAAAATGCTGAGGCGGGTTGGTCCTTCGGACCAACCCGCCTTTTACTTTGCACATTTACGCACCTCCAACTCATGGGAAATCGTATATAATAGTATTATGAAAAACCTAAAGTACTTTCTTATTACTAGCTTTTTATTAGCAGCATCATTCATAGTTTCAAATCAAGCCTTAGCGTCCACACCAACGCTATCTGTCACACAAAATGGCACAATTGATTCTGAAATAATCACAGTGCACGGAGACACAAACTCCTCCATCATTTTAAATTACTATTCCACTACTGCTTCAGGACTTCAGACATACAACCTAGGCTCCACTAACTCCGCAGGATCTTTTTGGACAGCCGTCACTACAGCCTCCCTCAATTTAAGCACCAACAGTTCCGTCTACGTCACAGTCAACGGACAGCAATCAAATTCTGTCGCTTGGCCATACACAGTATCTAATACATCTAGTACTGGAACACTAGTACTGAGTCAGACAAGCATCACCATGACTCCCGGACAAAACGCCGCAATCACCGCCTCCAACGCAACATCACTCTATCTTTCCAACAACTCCAATCCTGCGGTAGCAAATGTTTCAATCAGCGGAAATCAAGCAACAGTTACAGCAAATTCTAGTGGCTCCACAGTGATCACACTCTGCGCCATAGGAAGCAATACTAATTGTGCCAGTGCCTACATCACCATCCAAGCAGCAGGAGCACAATCTCTAACATTCAGCCAAAGTAATGTCACAGTTGCTTCAGGCCAAACAGCTACTGTAACAATAAGTGGAGGAACAGGTATTTACACCGTCTTAAACAACTCTAATTCTTCAGTAATTACAACAACATTAAGCGGTAACACATTAAGTCTCTATGGAAATAGCGGAAGTGGCAGTGCTTCAATCACCGTCTGCTCCGCTGACAATAGCTCTTGTGGAATCATTACAGTAACCATTGGTAGTACCACATCAACAGGTATTACTTTTAGCCAAACAAATCCCGTCATCTCAATGGCACAGTCGATGACTAATTACATTTATGGGGGCTCAGGAAGCTACTACGTTTCTTCAAACTCAAATTCCAATGTAGTTCAAGCAAATATTTCAAATAGTAGTGTGGTTCTTTACGGAAATAATACTGGAACTGCTTCGATCACCGTCTGTTCTGTAAACGCCAATAACTGTGGCTCATTCACTGTGACAGTTAATTCCGGTGGCGGTCTCGGAAATATTTCTCTTAGCCAGACGACCTTAACGCTCCTCGTTGGTCAAACAATTAGCATTACCGTTTCTGGCGGAACTATGCCATACAATTTGCCAACGTATTCAACCAACGTCGCACAGGCCAGCTTAAATAGCAACGTGCTTTCAGTAACTGGAATAGCAGTCGGTACTTCCGTAATAAATGTTTGTTCCGCATCAGGAGGATGTATCCCATTATCTGTAACCATAAACGGAAGTGGTACCGGCCAAGCACCAACACTTAGTCAGAGCAGTGTTTCAATAAACGTAGGACAAAGTGCGATCATTACAATTTCTGGGACGGGTGGATATTACGTTTCTGGAAATACCAATTCTGCAATAGCAACTGTGACAGTTTCCGGTAATAGTGCCACTATTCTAGGAAATAATGCCGGGCAATCAACAGTCACTTTCTGCCAGACAGCAGGACAATGTGTCACACTTTATGTAACAGTTGGGAGTTCTGGAACAACAGCCACAGGAGGTATTGTGTTAAACCCGATAGTAAATATCGGACAAACAGTCTCCTATAATCTATCTAGCTCAATCGGATACAGCTCATACTATATTCCAACAAACACGGGAACAATTTTTAGTGCGATAATAAGCGGATCAACATTAACTATCACAGGAGTTAACACAGGAGCTTCGACAATAAATGTCTGTGCCTCTGGAGGAACATGTGTCTCTATTTCTGTAACAGTATTACCAAGCACAACAACATCTAACACAAATACTAATAGCCAACCGACAACCACATCGACAGTAGACAACTATAAATTTATACATCCATTAAGTCTCGGCTCAAAAGGTACAGACGTCAGCGAATTACAAAAAAGATTACTAGTAGAAGGCTTCTACAATGGTTCTATTACTGGATACTACGGAACCGCTACAGTAAAAGCTGTTCAGGCATACCAAAAATATCATGGTCTTAAAACCCTCGGAAGTGTTGGACCGGGAACAAGAACAGCTCTAAATAGATAGGGATTAAAAATTACTGATACTGAATGAAACTAGGTTGAGGTTGTAAATTAAGAACTTGCGAATCTGTTAGCATGCTACTTCCCTTCTCACGATAATCGTTTTTGTAGAATAATTTAAAACCAGTGAACTGAACAGGCTCAAGTTGAATGACTTGTCTGTATGTATTCAACTTACGCGCCTGAATGCCCCAACCATCCATATCCATAACAATCTGCACCTCTGGAAGTGGAGTAATTTTCTTATAGTTTGTAACCATCTCTTCAGTAAAGCGATGTACTACTAGAATTTTTGGCGGCAAATTATTATCCCGGACTAATTTAGCTAAATAATTTGCTGCGTAATTTACATCAGTAGCATCAAATGACCCAATATAACCACCTGGCTTCTGACCATTATGCATAGCAAATTCTGGATCAATAGCTAGATGAACCTGTGGCATCTTCAAATACTTTTCATAAATCGGTAATTCTGTTTGCAAATTACTCAAACCAACTTGGATATCAAGAATAACGATTCCATTTACCTGTGACGCTAAATCAATTGCTTTATCAATCTGGGTATCAGGCATTCGAGCGCGATACTTTCCATCAGCACCAGCACTTCCCTGTGCGGTGATAGCAATGTAATCGATAGCAGGAATGACTGGCGTGGAAGGATCAGCTGCTTGCCACTTAGCAACTTCTGTTTTTAGACGACTCAACGCCTCATCAGGAGGATACTGACCCAACACACCCATGCTCTTAGAATAAAAGTTACCGTAGTAAGCGACAATGCGATTAAAGGGTAAAAGCGCCCCAGCATTTGGATAGACTGTTTTTACTGGCCAAGCATGATGAGAAGTTGTCGAAGTGGCAGAAGTCGAAGAGGCGGTTTTTTTGGTGGAAGTGGAAATTGGTTTAGGGGCTGGATAATTAGCCAACTGAAGCATCTTTTTATCATAAGCAACAGTATCGAGAGTGTTCATTGATGGAGTTGAGCTGGTAGCTTCAATCACCCTTAGATCTTTTTTAATATCAGCATCAGCAACATTGTATTTATATGGAAACAAATAACCGAGAAAGAAAAAAACACCCCCCATCACAAAAACACCAGTTAAAACATAAAAAACCAAATAATTTTTCTTTAAAAAATTCTGCGTTTTTTTCTTTGCCATTACTTGCCTATTGTATCAGAAAAAAAAGAATTAAATAAAAAAACAGGGTTCACCATTTACGGCAAACCCTGTAATTACACGACCGACAAACCAAACACTCACGAGTTAGAAAGGTTCGTCGTGAAGAATAAATTTCACCCCCTCTTCCATAGCCCGAGCATTCAATTCCCAAACATGTTTTGCGTTAGGAATAATCGGCGCAGTGCAGTCTTGGATAAAACGGAGCTTCTTTAAATAAGGAGTCCCGCTCAGCTTGCTCAGAGTCTGCCATTTCATGTAGTAATCGCAGAAATCTTCTGCAACGCCGGAGAATTCGATTGCTTCGAACATCTTCATGAGTTCGATAATCTCATCCCGAAACACTCCTTGGTTTTGGACCATATCGGGCCTGCAGGCTTCGAGTGGACCGAACCAATCAGTATTGTAAAGATGACCCTTCTGAATAATGACCGGCTGAATATCCCGAGCCCCACAGGCAAAAGCGATTGTCTCCACCAACAGAGGGTGAAGATTTGCGCCGTCAGTGCCAAGGAGGCAGTGAGGAACGAAAACCCAAATATCGCCCTGACGAGTCCGTCGAAGATGCTTCCAATAAGCGATTGAATCATCGACGCCAAAAGGTGTTCGATAAAGACCAATCTCATAAGGACCATCTGGACCAAAAGCTGTGGCTTTGAAGAGACCATTGACTTCATCGACGAGAGTCAAAATCGCCGCCTTGCCATGCTTGGACAAATCCATCGGCCACCCGTCCGAGTCTCGCCAATAATGATCAAATGAGATGTGAAATGGATGATGGCCATCTAACGAGAAGAAGATTCCCGCATAGTAATCAGCAACAACACCATTGATCAATCTGACACAGGTGTTTAGAACCACCCGATTGGTTTCTTTGACAGGAAGACGACCATTGTCACGAAAATCCTCCTGCAGATCAGTCATCATGAGTGCGTGAGCATTCCCCCTCGCAAGGAGAAGAGTCGCTGGCGCAAGTTTGTTTTCCAGACCGAAGGCAATGCCTTCACGGAAAGCGGCACCGATATCTGGTTGATAATTTTGGTCAGCCTTTTCTGAATTGAAAAAAGCTGGCGTATGAACCAGTTTTCCATGTTTTTTCATTTTTTGATTCCCTTTCTTGGTTTTCTCTCTGTGTTGCCAAAGAGCTGTTTCGTTGATTTGTTTTAGACATTAACACTTAAAATTAAACCCGTCAAAGCACGATTATTGGCATTGACAATCCTTAATCTTTATTCTATATTATGACTAGAAAAACCGAATCTTAACATATGAAAAACCAAAGAACCCAAAAGAAATTCCAGGGTTCTTTGACCCCTGGAATAAGACAAGATCTTGTTACCAAACTCGATCACCTATTCGAGCTCGTACCTGAGACCAATATGGACTTCGATCAAGCGTTGGTCTCAAATCTTATCACCGAGCCAGAACTTGCCTCATTCTACGAAGCTTTCACGAAATTTCTGACCGAGGAAGAATCGAGCGAGAGAATACTCCTCTACTTCCCCATCGAACTCATTCCGAGAAATAATCCTGAGTTCAGAAAAATCTACTTGGAGATGTGGCGCAAGCTACTTTTACAACATGATCTTCTGGCAAACTTCGTTGACGGAGACATTCCTGAGGTTGAGATGCGCACTGGCCCACTACCAATGGTGGTCAAAGCCGTGCATCTCATTCCTTCGCTGATCCAAAAAGGCCTACTTTCTATTCAAGACGTTCTTGAGCTTAAAAGTAAAACCAGCGACGTCTTGCTGGCTAAAGACCTTGAGGAAGTGCTCTGCTTGCCTTCGAAAGAAACCGGAGCGGAAACACAGTGTCCCCAAAGTGCGCCCATTCAAAATGCCGTCGATGTAAAAAGTCGTGTCGGCAAGACAAGAGAAGCTATCGAGTCGTTGAAAAACTACTGCGCTAATCATGGGACAGATAAACCAGCTTCAAGGATGCGTTGGGAAATTAAGAGAAGCGAGCAGATGCTCATCGACGAGTGCGCCACAGAAATTGCTGCGGGGATGATCAATTTGACCATCTCAGACAAGGATTTCGTCGACAGTATAAGACGAGATCAAAATCAAGAAGATGTTCTCGTGGAAATAATTTCCGCAGGAAAGGCACTAGAGACCATAAACCAAACTGACCCGAAACGAGCAAGAGAAATCTACCTCGCTATTGAATCAGTCATGGACGAACTATGGGAAAAATCCAACGATGTAGCCAGAGAAATCCTTGAGGGTATCTGGTCACGCCTAGCCGTTCTGGGGATAGTAGAAAGAAAACATCTTGATAAATTAGGAATTAAAACACCAAAGTTTGATCAAGAAATGCTATCCAAAGATGAAGAATTGTTGGCCCCATTCGAAAAAATCGCACTTGCGATCAGGACAAGCGATGAACTCGGCAGATTCCTATTTCCCTTGACCATCGCCTACGGGTCGAGAGTTAAGGGGTACGGAACGCAAAATGCCGACATCGATATAGCAGTCCTTATAAAACCGACCATCGACTTCAGCGCTCGGGAACAAATTCAGAAACTTCTTGAGAAGACGTTAGTACCTCTCGGAGTAAAGGGTAAGGCCCTTGAATTCTGGACTGAGATGATTCCTAAGGGGTTAAAGATTCGAGACTTCATTGACCCAGACAGATCTCTCGGCGACAGCACACTAGCCTACATCCCTTTTGGGGGCGTGTGGATTGGTGACGAAAATGTAGTCGAGGATTTGTATGAAAAAATACTTGCAGGATATCTCCAGTCGAAAGACAAAAAGATATTCGGAAAACCAGCACGCGAAGTATGGCTTAGAGAAATGGAACGCGATGCTCTGCAGTACAGACTAATGCACAAAGGATATCATCATTTTTATCCGAAGCAGATGACAGCTAATCTGCCGGTCGAGATGGTTAACTCCAATGGAGCATTCTGGGATTCTGGATTCCGTCGTGTGGCAACGAAACTTTTCCTCAAGAAAGTTTTCTTACCCCACACTTAAAAAAAGTAAAATAAAAGCCCGCCGTCTTCTTGCGAAGACGACGGGCTGTTTTTTTGATCGCTATAGCGTTAAAGCCTACAGCTTTCCACCAGGACGACGGCCGGCACCGATGCCAGCACGGCCGGATCCACCGGGGAGTTTGTCCCAAGGAATCGAGGCACCAAGCTGGAGCATCGCACCAAGATAGCTGTACTCCTCATTTCCCGAAGGAACTTTTGGCAGCTCCATGGTTGCGAGTACGAATCGGGTGATGTTGCGTTCGAGACGGACATAATCCGCACCGACAGTAACTCCCAGCATCTTGAGCATTTGCTCGCGATTTGTCGCGCCGATGGAAGCAGGCAGTGTTGCGTCCTCGAGCACACCCTTGATACGAGTAGCATCATAGGCGAGCGCGCGGGCGATGGGAATCCCAACGCCGGCGAAGACCCTGTTGATCTTGTCGATGACAGCTTCTGCGGCGTCACGCACACCCGCCGTTTCCGGGGGCTGCATCATGCCAGGGGGCATCATACCGGGTCGACCAGTATTAGCCATCGCAAGCATCGTGAGCGCCATACCGGGATTAGCGGCACCAGCCATCCACGAATCCTGCCAGGAATGAAGCTGCTCGTAAAAACTGCGAACTTCATCCCAGAGATTTTCTTCGAGCCGACCGAGAAATGTCTTTTTGCGACCTTCAGTGGCAAAAGAACCCTCGACGCCGAGAACAGAAAGAACTTCCGCATAATTGCGCTTCACCACCAGGTTACGAATCTTGTAAAAGCTCTCACTGGCAGGTTCTTCCTGACCTTCGGCAAATTCTTCCATTCTTGCGACAATGACGTCGGGCAGGTCGTAGAGACCCAGCTTGTAGGCCAGAGCCGCTTTGATTGCCGAAATCACTTCTGTCTTTGCGGGTTTCAGAACACCTCCAACTCTGAGCATCTCGAGAAAGCTCGAGTCCTCGGGGACGGATGGCAACACGTCAAATGACGGGGCTGCATCACCGGAACCGGAGGGGCTCACCGCAACTTGCGGGCCGCGAAGTTTCGAAAGATTCTTGCGGAATATCCCCAAGGGGATCTTGGGACCATCGCTGACGAGAACGGACTGGAGGTCCGTGTCGAGAACAGCGGCGGGATCGGAAAGGGCCTCGAGGGCACTCGATCCGGGTTCGCCGACAAGAGCTTTGACGGCGTTCGTGATTTCTTCTGCGCTTTTTCCGACCGCTGTGGCAAATGTGCCAATGCGCTCATCCCAAGCACTCGGGACTGCAGTAGTGGATGATTCCGTACTAGGACCAGCTTCTGGTTTCATTGTGTATGACTCCTTTGTTTTTTGTTGATATGAAAGAACCGGAAATGTAACTAAGAGAGACATCTTCGGTTTAACACCTTTATATACCATAAAGAAAGAAATGTCAATAGTTTCTTATATTTCAGAAAAAATAAAATGGCGGGGTGTCAAAGACACCCCGCCACGCTTTTTTTACAGACAAACCTTGTCATTCTCTGTCGAACCATAGGAGATCATCCTCACCGGAATGTTGAGTTTTTCTTTCAAAACCCCGGCACATAGATCACCCGAACTCTCCAGAGAAGCAACACAGGGTTGGCACTGGAATAATTGCTTCCCGAGTACCTCCTGATGTTTTATCTGAGATTCATCAGTACCACGACGAACCAAAATCTCACCCGAAGGCGAAAAATAATTCAGATCGTCAGCACCGATGTATTTATCACAAATCTTCCAAGTCCCAATCTTTTGAATCTGGTCGAACCAAGTAACAGCGATCCCATCGAAAGCGGCTGGCCCACCACAGACTTCGATCGCGTAACGTAACGCGACAAAATCAAGAGGGCCGACTCTGACTTTCCCCTGCCAACGGTTTTCGTTCTTAGAACTTCCGGGCAAAAGAGAGTCAACCATCTCGGGATCTTCTGTAACCAAAGGACCCGCACCATGACGAATTTGGTATGCACGAGTCACACCAAGTTTTACTATCTCGCCATCGTAGCCTTCCCCCTTCAATAGATCGAGTATGCCTGACGGCACAGTCCGAAGTCTTGAAGTGAAAGGATGAAAACCATGGTACTTATCGGTGAGTATTCCGTGAGAACTTTCAACCACAGCTACACCATCTTTGGAAAGAATTTCCTTTTTGAGGTAATCCGAACCGACGATTTTCACTTGTGATTGAAACCGGCGAAGCTGCTCCACAATCCAATCAACAAAGTTAGGATTGTTAAGGAAAGCTAATTCCTCTTTTGCAATCCCGTGATCATCCGGCCATAGGCTGGCGATATTTTTGATTATCGGGCCTAGCTCAGCGAGCTTTTGCACTCGAACTGCTTCCACCCTGTCACGAATGTCCGACTTTCCGATGTCTCGCGCGTAAATGGCGAGCTCGGGATAACGTTCGGAATCAAACTTTGCTTCACCCACCCCAACGCCGACTGTCCCCTTCTGATTCTTCCGAGAAAGTTCGCGCAAGCGCGAAGCTATCCCATAAAAAGGAATCGTGCAGAGACAATTTTCATCAAGAGTGAGTAGATCAAAGGCATTCGGAACGCCGCGCTCATAGCAAAGGGAATTCCCCTCAACGAGCAAACTAATAGGATCGACAACCATCAAAGAAGTTACGTAAGTCTTTACTCCTTCAAATGTACCACAGCCAAATTGACTGAAATTAAATGACTCTCCTCGTGAAGTTCTAACCCCATGGCTCCCTTGAGCACCACCAACTTTGAGAACAGTGTGGGCATTTTTGAAGACACACACACCGTGCACGACGCCACCTTTACCACCGTCACCACCACCAAGGTCGGTAATGGTGAAAATCTTTTTCTCTTTCATTCTCATTCCTCCTTGCTAGTTGTGAAAAGTTAAAGTAAAGGGGGCGGTCTTAGGAAAGACCGCCCCCTGTTTGATTGAACAGAACGGACTTAGAGCCATCCGACGCTACCGGGCTTTTTCCCAGGAACTTTCGAAGGCTTCTTACCATCGGACAATTTTCCGATCGGCCACGGATCACTCTTCTCGGCGAAGACATCCCCCTTCTTCGGCAACCTGTCGAAGTTCGGCAGAATGGCTTGTGCCCCGAGAGGGATATTGGCCACAGCTTTCCTGATAAGGGCGGCATCGTCTTTCGAAATACCAGCCTGATCAACAAGAAAACTTTTGGCGCTTTGCAGGTCGAGTGTTCCCTCTGTCAGACCAATGATCACTGCTTCAACTTCAGGAAGATAGCTCACGTCCGGAATCACGATGACGCGATCCTTGCCGTAGATATCAGACCAGAATCGATTCACGGAAGGCCTCCTTCCAATCTGAATCAGAAACGCATGCGATATCTTGAGAAGATCCTCCACGACTTCTTTCGTCGTCGGCAGATCGGTCTTCTTCATTTGGTGACCGTTCTCTTTGACGCGATCAAACACCTCCTCACCAAACACCCTGACAAGGATATCCGGATCAAGGCGCGGACGCCCACAAGCGTCGGTCACTGTGAAATCGTAGGATTTGAGTCCCCATCGATTTACAATGTCCGCCGCTGTAAGGTAGGCGGCGCCGAAAAGTCCATACTGCGGATCTTCATCTTCATCTCCGCCGTCCCTTTCTGGCACCATCAGCCGAAGTTGTTCGACAATTTTTTCCTCCATCTCCGCTTGAGAGCGGCAGAGCACATAATGATCAGAGACGTCCCCAAAAATCGAATTGATAATTTGAAGATCGTATCTTGCCAAAGGCGCACCAGCCACCTCCTTCAGAAGATGATAGCTTTTGGGCATCATCTTGAATGCGAGATCGACGTTGCCTCCCATGGAGCCGGTTGTATCAAACCGAGTTTCCTTGAGAATTGCCGGGCCGACGAGAAGGACAAAACCTCCTTCCCTCTTTTCAACACGGCTAATCGAGCGACGGATACCACCAAAGCCCTTCGGATCAACAAGGGGGTCAAGCCCCTTGCCTTCCTTGTGACGTTGTTCACCGCGGCGAGTAGCGGAACCTCCTTCCGATCTGACAGAACTCTCCACCACAGCAAAAGCGCGAGCGCTAAATACTCTTTCTCCCATAATTGAATCTCCTTCTTTTTATTGTTTATTGTTTTTGTTACTTCAGGGCGTATGCCGTGAAAGGGTGAAATTTGCCCGGCCATTCTGCTCGGACAAAACTGTAGAACTTTTTATGAGCTGTGCCGGCGTTGGTTTCGTGTCCATCCACAAGAGAAAAAAGTAATCTCTCGTAGCCGTCGTCCTTGAGTTGCGAATCCTTGGGAATTTCTCCCGTTTCCGGATTACCCCCCAAAGCCAAAATCACTTCTTTTGCTGCACGACTGATTTCCATACGAGCATCACAAGAAGGCACTTCACCATCAATAATAGTCGATCCGCTCCAATCAAAGATTGTTACAAGGTGACGTTCGCGGTTGATGAGAATATTCTCCCCATCAAGCTCGACCGTGATGCCTTGAAAATGAGCGAAATCGAGCATTTTAAGAAGCTTCCCCAATATCCACACACTTGTCTTCGGATCCACGCGAACGTGTTCTCGAGAAGCAAGCTGTTCAAGAGGGGCGAGATCGGAGAGTTTTTCTCCGGACTCAATGAGACTGAGGATGTTCACCCGCCGGTTCCCTTGGTCGACAGCAATGAAGCTTTCGACAAGATCCGGGAAAAAACGCTGATAACCCATCTCCCTCATCCCAGGCTCGACTCGAGCCGCCTCCTTCTCAATCACTGCTGCTTTTTCCCGCATAAGTTGCAGGATATATGCTTCGCGATCAAGTGGGCCGTTATTGCTAGTAGCTTTGGCGATCTTCAAGATGCAGACACTGTCGTCAGACAAAAAGCATTCATAGAGGGTAAATGTCTCAGTTTCTCCGAGAATGTTGCCGACCCTGTATTGCCCTTTGGGACTTTTAATAGTATCCATTGTTTCCTTTCTTTTCATTGATTTAGACTTGATTTCAAAGGACTTTTCGTCCAAAAATCTGATGTAGTTTGATGTGTTTATATCAAAGATATTTGATTTGGTCAAGAGCTCGTAATGTACCACAAACTTATTTGATATATTTTATACAATGTGGCAAAGTTACCTGGAAAGAAAGGAACAAAAACTTTGGAAATTAGAAGAACGCTCGGTAACATTTGGAACGGAATTAGGGACAAGTTTCCCGTTATCTCCATTCCCCAAGGACAAGAACTTCAACCTGATGACCTCGTAGAGCTCAGCCTTCGTATACCTTACAAGGCCTTGAAACACATTGAAGCATTGGGAAAACGAACAGTGGGTGGAGAAGCAGAAGTGATGCGCCAAGCAACAATTCTGTACAGCACCAGTCGAGAGATGTTAGAAGGGGGTGCCGAAATTTATTTCAAAACCCCTCAAGGATTCGAACCCTTTAATCCAGGATTTACGCAATCCTGGAGGGCAAGATTCATAATCATCCAAGGAGGAGGTACTTAACACCAAAAAAAAACCAATTCATACGCCGGGCTAACCCAGAGGGTTAGCCCGGCTTTTTGTTTGACAAGACACCATTTTCAGTGTAAAAGAAAACAAACTAACGGATAAAATCTAGTACACCAAACCCCTAACAAGGAGTAAAAAATGAATAAGTTAACTAATCCACCTTTTGGCTTTCTGCGCGTAGCCGCAGTTAGCCCGACCGTCCACCTCGGTGAAGTCGAAGAGACAGCTAATGAAATAATTCAGCTGATCACGACCATAGCCAAAGCCGAAAAGGCCAGACTGATTGTCTTCCCCGAGCTCTGCTTAGCGGGAGGATACACCAGCGCCGACCTTTTTCACCAAAAAGCCTTACTCGAAGCGTCACTTGAATCGCTCAAAAAAATCATTGATGTTTCGAACATGCTGAAGACTGTGATTGTTGTGGGATTACCCCTTATGATTCACAGCGGGCTATACAACGTCGCTGCTGTGATCAGCCAAGGGCAACTACTCGGCATCGTGCCAAAAACTTACCTGCCGACAGGCGGTGAATTTTACGAGAGCCGTTGGTTCAATAGTGCTCACGACCTCACCGTCAACAGCATTTATCTCTTCGGTGAAGAAGTACCAGTTGGAACTGATCTGCTATTTGTTGACCCGTGCGATCAAAGCCTTGTCTTGGGTGTGGAGTTATGTGAGGATCTCTGGACCCCCATTCCCCCATCATCCTATGCTGCTCTGGCTGGTGCGACTGTCATTGCAAATTTGTCTGCCTCCAATGAACTTGTTGGCAAAGCAAATTACCGACACAACTTGGTTGAACAACAATCAGGTCGCGCCATCTGTGGATACGTCTACAGCTCGGCCGGTGTCGGAGAGTCAACAACAGACGTGGTCTTTGGTGGGCATCGCATCATCGCGGAAAATGGAGCAGTCATCAAAGAAGAAAGCATACTCCTCGGAGACGCTACGCGTAGTTCCAAAACAGAGTACACCATTGCTGATCTCGATATCAGTGCTTGTGTGCACGACAGAATGAGAACAACGAGTTTTGGTAAATCGGCATACGAATTACAAAATCGTCATCCTTACCGTCGCATCACCACACAATTTCCATTGGATGTGCCGTCGCTATCGCACGATCTGCGTCGACCAAATCCTGCAAGACCATTCGTCCCAAGCAAGGGAAACGAGAGCAGGATATGCGGTGACATCTTCAAAATTCAATCGACGGGACTGACCCAAAGAATGAATGCTTGTGGAGCAAAACACGTTGTCCTTGGTCTCTCTGGAGGCCTAGACTCAACACTTGCCCTGCTGGTCTGTCTAGAGGCTTTTACCAGTCTCGGATTGGACAAGAAAAATATCCACGCATACTCGATGCCCTGCTTTGGCACGACATCCGGAACGCGCAGTAACGCACAAGCATTGGCCGACCTTACAGGGATCAGCTTTAAGGAGATTCTGATCACGGATGGAGCAAACCAAATATTGAAAGATATTGCTCATACCGGAGAAGAAAACGTGACCTATGAAAATGCCCAGGCAAGATATCGCACTCTCATTCTTATGCAGAAGGCGAATCAACTTAATGGCATCGTCATTGGTACCGGAGATCTCTCCGAATCAGCCCTCGGCTGGTGCACGTACAACGGCGACCACATGTCGCACTACAACGTGAACTGCAGTATCCCCAAAACATTGGTTCGGTACATCATTGATTGGGCGACCAAAAACAGCCACTATGGCCCAAACTGGTCCGTCCTTATCAGGTCAATTCTGGACACTCCAGTCTCGCCAGAGCTAACGTCGGCTAAAAATGACGAAGTGAGTCAGAAGACAGAAGACATTGTCGGTCCTTACGACCTCCACGATTTTTTCCTCTATCACTTCATCCGTAAAGGAGCGCCTCCAAGCAAGATCTTGTATCTCGCCGCACAGGCCTTCGATAAAAAAGTCGATCGTTTTCCCGACAATCCTCCGGCCTACGACAGAGAAACCATCAAAAAATGGTTAATCGTTTTTCTGAAGAGGTTCTTCGTGAGCCAATTCAAAAGATCAGCGGTGCCTGATGGTCCGAAGGTTGGATCGGTTTCACTATCACCTCGCGGTGATTGGAGAATGCCGAGCGATGCTAGCGCAACAACGTGGATAGCAGAGCTGGAGAGAAACTCCTAAAAAACAGTAAAAATCAGTGGGCGGGGCATCTTCGATGCCCCGCCCTTTTAATTTGACTGTTTGTAGAAGCCATGCTTTAATCACTTCAGAGAAAGGAGGAACAACAACATGTTCTCACCAAACGCCACGGTCATTATCGACCGAGACAAAATCAGACAAGCACTCTTCCCCACAGAATCCGGACCCATTATTCGTTCCAGACTCCAAAATGACTGGTACAAACTCAGCATGGGAGCATTCATCCATCGTTTCTATCCTGATGTAAACGTAACCTTCGGATACAAAAACCGAAGCAGTCACATTCATCTTGCAAAAGAGATCGATGAAGCTGACCTACGCCGCGAGCTCGACCATGCTCAAAGCCTCATGTACACCGAAGACGATGTCCGCTACCTAGCGAACATTCGAAACGACGGAAACTACATGTTCAGCGACGAATACCTTACCTACTTGGGAACTTCCAAACTTCCCGAGTATGATCTTGGGATCACCGACGAAGGAAGACAGTTTAGCTTCAAGACCAGTGCCCTATGGAATGATGTCACTGACTGGGAAATTCTTTACTTGCAGATCGTCAGCGCTCTCCGCACGGAAGCCTTGATGAAAAAGCTGTCGAAAGAAAAACGGGATGAGGTCGTGGAATACACAGCCAAGGCTCTGGAACAAAAAATCCTGACCCTTCGCCAACACCCCTACGTCATCTTCAGTGATTTCGCCACCAGACGAGCTGCTAGTCCGATGCTTCAGTACTACATTGATTTTCTAATGCTGGAATACTTGAGGCGCGGACAATTCATCGGCACCTCAAACACTCTTTATGCAAAAGAACTTCAAACGATGCCGTCGGGCACCAATGCTCACGAGCTACCGATGGTTGTTGCGGCATTAGCTGCATCAATCGGAAGTGATGCCGATCTCCGCGAAGCCCCCATCAAAGTACTCCGCCAATGGAAACAAATGTATGGTTGGGGTCTATCGATCATTTTGCCGGACACCTTCGGCAGTGATTGGATGTTCAAAAACCTACCACGAGAATTCGCCAAGGAATGGAAGGGCATGCGCCCTGATTCCATGGATATCTATGAATTCGGAGAAAAATTAATCCGATTCTATGAAAAACATGATCAGGATTCACGTGACCGGTTGATGATCCCGAGCGACGGGCTCAGTCTCGACAGCATGATAGCTATCACCAACCGGTTTCAAAGCCGTATTAAGGTCAGCTCCGGCTGGGGTACCTTGCTCGGCAACGACACAAGTCTAGGTCACCCATCAATTGTGGCTAAAGCTGTCGCCGCCGAAAAGTGGCCAACAGTAAAGCTTAGCGACAACCTCGCCAAAGCGACTGGGCCAGAGGAAGAAATCGAGCGGTACAAGCGAGTGTTTGGCTACACTAACCAGGCAAGTGCCGAGTGTCAGTGCTAACCAACACAGAGAAATAACAAAGGGCGGGTCATCGATGATGACCCGCCCGTTTTTTATACTTTTTGCAAACCACTATGCAGTCACAGCAAACCCCGATGAAGCGCCTGCCCGTACATGAAATATGCAAGCAAAGTCTTCATATCGTAAGTCTCTAAAGGCAAATCTTCAAAACGAATAACCTTGAGTTTGAGGTGCTCGAGATCTCCAGGGAGACCAGTAATCCGGCCGTCCAGACTATTGATAAAATCCCTAGAAACTTTTTTCCGATACACGAATAGGTGAATCTTCTCATCACAAGCTCCAGGCGAAGCAGAGAGACCAAGCAATCCTCGGTTGGCTCCCGGCAAACAAAGAAGATTGCCGAGATTGAAGAGTTCACCGCCGTCTTCGAAGTTGATCCCCGTTTCTTCTTTCCCCTCACGGATAGCGACAGCGCGAATATTATTCTGACCATCTGTCATCCCCGCAGGCATTTGAAGGTAGAACGCATCACCAAGAGCAGGCATCGAACCCTTGACGAGAACAATGTGAGACTGTTTATTCTCGTCCTCAAGTACAACAAGAATGCCGACGGCATCCCCGCGCAAGAAAATCACTCCTGGCAACTTCCTACCTTCAGAGCTGAAGATTTCAGCCTGGAGTTTGATGAAGAGTACGTACTCCCTACCCTCACGACGGATTACGTCCGCCGATTGGATCAGAATACTTTTCACCTTGAGAGATCTCGAGATCGACTTCGTCCATCTCTGGAACAAAGGCGAACTTAGGACAAGATCAACGTGTTCTCCGGAGACCGGAATCATGACCTCTGTACCGATTGCAACATGCTTTATTGTTTTCAATTTTCCTCCTTTTTTTAAAAATTAACACGCAGTGTAAAAATCGTCAAATTATATATTTGACATATCAAACTTTTATATTAGAGTGGAACCAAACTCAGTAACCTAAAGGAGATTGACAGTATAAATATGAAAGCAAATAACGTGGTAATCCCAACACAGAATGCCCGGCACCTTTTTGATCATTACAGGCTTGTTCCAAAAGGCGCCAGGCTTCTCATCCCAACACCCAACAAAGAGGGCTCCTATCGCTTCCCCGACGGAGAGATATATCTTCGACTCCCCGGACTTTCCGATGTCAAAAATATCATCATCGTCCACTCCGGCTACCCTGACCCCAATAGTGGATTGATCGAACTCCGAATGATGCTCGACATCATCGAGCGCCAGGCCGGAGGCACTATCGAAGTAATCGTTATTTTCACCACCATGCCTTACGCCAGACAGGATAATGACTGGTATGATGGCGAAATTAATGCAGCGGAAACCCTCATAATGGATCTAGCGCACAATTATAGTTGCGTCAAAAAGATATTCACCTTCGACGTACACTTTGCAAAAAAGAGTTGGACGAAAGATTTACCACTATCGTTCGAGAATATCCCCTTCTCGGAAGTCATGCGGAATTATGCCCAAAGAAAACACCCTGGCATAATCTTCATGGCGCCGGATGCTGGATCGGCTCGTCGTGCTGAAATCAAAGGAGCCAAAAAGAAACGAAAAAATTCCTACGATGTCCAGGTCGATCTCGGTGAAGAATTCGCGAACATCGTGAAAGGACAGGTTATCGGCGTAGTCGACGACATACTGAGTACCGGCACCACTCTGGAGCGTTTCTACCACGAAGCAAAACGCTGCGGAGCAAAAAAGGTGTATGCCTTCATTACTCACGGGGTCAACCAAAGTGGCATCGATCGCATCAGTGCTCTCTACGACGGCCTCTACTTGTCAGACACTATCAATGTGAAAAATCCGACTGTGACAATCGCGCCAGTCTTGGCTAATGCCATCAAAATGAGTTTCGAATAAAACTCGGGAAAAGAAATCGGCCGGCACATCAGAAAGATGTGCCGGCCTTTTATTTTTCTTGTTTTCGCGAATTTAAGTTCGCTTAAACTTTTCCCATTTCTGCTTGAAGAGAGCTTGGAGATCCTCCGCAATAGCCGGATGGATCATCCCGTCCAGAGAACGCCCCATGATAAGAGCATCGCGAATTTCCGTTGCTGATATCTTGGCAGTCGTACCGTCGAAGCGATTGAGGATGTGGCAATCACGTCCAGCATCAACAAAGAATCGAAGGTCTTCTTCACAGCCACCAAAAAAGCTTACCTCTTTAGGATTCATTCCAGCCACAGAGAGAATATCATCAAGAGCAGACAACCACTCTTGATCATTGCCATAATCAGGTAGGCCGACAATACGTGCCTGCGGAAATATTTTCTTCAGAAAATTCTTTCGCTCATCATACGAGAAAAAATGACGAAGAGAACTCTGTGCATTTGAACTCCCGACAACAATCAAAGAACTATCGAATCCATGCAGGCGAAACATTTCCTCCGCCACTACAGTATGCCCTGCATGAACAGGATTGAATCTGCCAACATAAACGGCGTTTTTCATATATCTAGAGTGTATCTAATTAACTTCTTATGTCAAACAAATAAAGGCCGTGCGTCTTGAACGACGCACGGCCTATTTTAATTTTCTACCCTTCTCTATTCAGAGCAGAGAGAACAGCATTAACGGAAGCCAACTCGATACTGCCATCCACCCCTACCCCCCAACGAATTCCACCATCGGGAAATTGCAGACAGATATAGGTGATAGCGCTGGCCTCAGATCCCTCACCAAGAGCATGCTCGTGGTAATCAAGAAGATTAACATCGGCAACACCTCCAAAGTGGAGAGCTTTTATGAATGCGTTGATGGGACCGTTGCCTTCACCAGACAATTCTATTTTCTCACCATGAGAGTAAATCTCCGCCGAAAAACGACAAGTTTTGTCGAACTGAATAGAATCAAAACGAATCATCCTAAAAACAGGATTTTCCATTTCAACATATTCTCGCCAAAACATGTCTTTAATCTCTTGCGAAGTAACTTCCCGTCCAAGAGCATCTATCCATTCTCCAGCTATCGGCCCGAATTCTCTCTGCATATCTTTTGGTAGACAAATGCCATGATTAGCTTCGAGAATATAGGCCACACCGCCTTTACCAGATTGACCATTCAGACGAATGACTTTGTCGTAGTAACGACCAATATCATTCGGATCAATGATCAAGTACGGCACATCCCAAATAATCTGCTGGCCTCCAGCTTCCGTCTTTTTATTTTGAATCAGACCCTTCCGAATAGCATCCTGATGCGATCCGGAAAAAGCGGTAAAAACCAACTCACCGCTGTATGGTTGTCTGTCTGGAACTGTCATCTCTGTGCACTTTTCATACACCAGACGAATCTTTTCCAAGTTAGAAAAATCCAACATTGGATCAATCCCCTGAGTGAACAAGTTCAGAGCAACTGTAACGATGTCCAAGTTGCCCGTCCTCTCCCCGTTTCCAAAAAGAGTTCCTTCGACACGTTCAGCTCCTGCCAACAAACCAAGCTCTGTTGCAGCAACACCAGTTCCCCTATCATTATGTGTGTGAACACTGATAATGACATTGTTACGGTCCTCACCGATATTGCGACAAAACCATTCAATCTGGTCAGCGTAAATATTCGGCGTCGCCACCTCAACAGTCTCTGGCAGATTCAAAATCATCTTTTTATCCAATGTCGGCCGCCATACTTTTACGACCGCCTGACAAATCTCCAGAGAAAATTCAACTTCGGTTGAAGAAAAACTTTCTGGAGAATACTGGAAGACAACATCTGTACCAGCGCTTTCCAAACGGGCAGCTTCTCTCTTCACCCATTCAGTCCCTGCTATCGCCATTTTGACGATGTCTGGTTTTTCCAAACCAAACACGACTCGGCGTTGAGCAGGAGATGTGGAGTTGTAGAGATGAATAATCACTCGCTTAGCTCCAACTAAAGAATCAACTGTCTCTTTGATCAAATCTTCGCGAGCTTGGACCAACACCTGGATTGTCACATCATCGGGAACCATTTTTTCTTCGATGATCCTCCTGACAAATTCGAATTCAGTCGGTGAGGCGGCTGGAAAACCAACTTCAATTTCTTTAAAACCACAACCGACAAGCATTTTGAACATTTCGATTTTCTTGTCGACAGTCATTGGGTTTGGCAATGATTGATTACCATCGCGAAGATCGACACTGCACCAGATCGGAGCCTTGGTAATGGTTCTATCTGGCCACTGGCGACCACAAAGCTGAATCGGAGCAAAAGGCCGATACACATGTTTTGTTTTCATACTATTTCCCTTCTATTGTTAAAGAACTAAAAAAACCAGCTCCCCAAAAGTGGAGAGCTGGCTTATATCTACCTTCTTAGCTAGACACAAGCAAAATCTCCACCGCTTAAAGCGAGGCTCTGCAATGCCAGAAGATTTTTATTGTGTCGAATCATAAGATGATATTAGAAAATAACCAATCAAAAGTCAAATAAATTATTCTCGTGAGAGTTTGTAGTCTGCCTTAAATATCTTTCTAGAAATTGCAAATATTGAGTAGGTTATAAAAGGCGCAGCGAAGACATCGATCGAATAGTGGATATGTCCAAGTAAAACACTAACACCAAAAATAAAGGACGTAACAAAAAACAAATATCTCCATTCCCAAATTGGCCAAAAAACAAGAGCCATCAAAAATGGGACACCCGTATGACCAGAGAAGAAGAAATCATTGTTGCTATTGTAAAGGAAATTATACAAATCGTATCCAAAACTATCTGGATTAAAAACCAATTGGTGAGGACTTGCTCCTAAGTGAGTCAGAGTAATGAAAAAAGATCTTATCAATATAAACAGAGCTAAAGACTTAATACCAAAATTAATATACTTAGGTCTGAAAAGAAAAAGGCTAGCAACAACAAAGGTAAAGATCAAAGTGGAAATTATAATAAAAGAATCAATATCAAAACTTGGAAGAATGTTCAAAAGAACATCATTCACTGGCGACTCCTTTAAAGACTGGACATAAACATCAGCGAACCTCTCCACAATTAAAGAGACACCTAAAAAAATTGCCCCAAACAAAAACGACTTAATCGTCTCTTTATCCCAAAACCCCACATGTCTTTCTTTTAACCTCTTTATCATAGAAGTGAATCCGACAACCTAATGATATCACCTGCACCTAAAACCATCAAAACATCCCCTTCTGACAAAGTCTGGTCTAATCTGCCTTTTATATTATCGATTGAATCAAAAGCCTCTGCTGAAGCGCCATTTGCTCTGATTTCACTTGCCAAAATTTCTGCCGAGACAGAAGGATCAAATGGCTCGCGAGCGGCATAAATCGGAGCAATCAAAACAGTATCAGCATCACCAAATGACTGACCAAAAGCTTTCAAAAGTGTCTTAGTTCGACTATAAAGATGAGGTTGAAATACAGCAATAATTTTGCTGTTAGGATAAACCTCCCGTGCGCCCTGCAAAGCAGCGGCTACTTTTTGAGGATTGTGAGCATAATCATCATAGACAAATGCACCTTGTGCTGTTTTTCCGCGAAATTCAAAACGACGCTTTACTCCCTTAAATGTCTCTAATTTTTCAGTAATAATTTTAGAATCAATACCAAGCTTCGAAGCCAGAGCGAAAACAGCTGCAGCATTTTCTCTATTATGATTTCCTGGCACTAAAAGTTTTGTGTTTTCTGGAAGAACTCCAGCATAATCAACGACAGCGCAAGCTACTCCATCTACCACAGGAAGAAGGTGCGGATTTTTTGCATCACACACAACAAAACCATCCTCAGGTATTTTTGTAACTAAATCCTTGAAAGCTCTCTGAATATCAGATAAGTCTTTGTAAAAATCCAGATGATCTTCATCAACATTGGTAATAATTAAATAAGTTGGACTTAAATTCAAAAAAGATTTCCTATATTCACAGGCTTCCACTAAAAGATACTTACCAGCACCTTCAATAAAATTAATCTTGTGATCAGCGATAGCAGAACCCATGAGAACTGTCGGAGCTATCGCTGTCCCCTCTAGCACATGTGCCAACATAGCTGTTGTGGTTGTCTTGCCATGAGTACCCGATACGGCGATAGTAACCATGTTTTTAGAAATCAAACCCAGCATTTCTGGATAGGACAAAACGGGCACGCCAAGCTGGCGTGCCCGTTTCAAATCCCCATTACTTTCTGGAATAGCTACAGTGTAAACAACCAAATCAACATCGTCTGGCACATGCTCACCACTTTGTTCTGTAAAAACAACAGCTCCACGAGAAGAGAGTGCTTCAGTAATGGCGTTTAATTCCTTTTCAGAACCAACGACATTTTTCTTCTGCGCCAACATCATAGCCGCTAGAGACGACATTCCACTTCCCCCGATACCAATAAAATAAATAGATTTTACTTTATCCAACTCACTCATATTAAGTTATCTCTTGTTAGGACCTTTCTTTTTTGCTTTCTTAGCAGGGACCTTAGGAGCAGCAGCTTTAGGAGCTACGACCTTAGGTGTTGCGACCTTGGTAGCCTTTGTGACAAGCGCTTTCAATTCTGGAGATTTTACAACAACAGCCTTTTGAACAGGAGCGGTAGATACAGAAGCAGAGAGTAGACGATCAACCATGTTGGTTAACTTATCAAGTCTACTATTTACATATTCAAACTGCTTCTTAATATCATTGTTTCCTTCAGAAGCTCTTTCAGCTCGAGGGGCTTCAGCACGAGGCTCGAATCGGTTATCAAAACTCTTTCGTGGGGCTCGGTCAAAAGATGGTCGGTCGGAACGGTCATTTCTATCAGAACCTCCTCCTCTTTCAGTAAAACATTCTTTGCAATAAACAGGCTTTTCACCAGTTGGTCGGAAAGGAACTTCGCAAGTCTTACCACAAGCACTACAAGTAGCCTTGTGCATAGTCATTTCTCTCTTTTGGAAACCGCCATTTCCCCCTCTTCCTCCACCAAAACCACCGCCGTTGCCACCAAAACGGTTACCACCGCCTTGGAAAGGTTTTTTCATGTACATATATTTAGAATTATTTTTTAATAGGTCGAGCGTGTTTAACCGCTAGGCGCTTAGCCGTTTTTCGAGAACGAGAAGCCTTATTCTTCAACGCGAAGTTTTTTCTTTTTGCCATATTTGACCATTATACACTCATTTTGAAATAAACCTATTTTTTATGAAAATCATAAAAACAGTCTGACCCGTTTCGCGAATGCGAAACGGGTCATTTTTATCATCCAAAATATCTTTAGATTTAAGACTGGAGCAAACTATGCTACGACTTCTGGAGCGGGAGTAGCTTCTGTAGCTTCCACAGGAGCGACAGCCTCTTCAACTGGAGCCTCAGCAACAACTGGTTCTGCTGCGGCTACAACTGGAGTTGCAGATGCATCAACAGGGGCATCAACTTTTATTTCGTCTGACATATATTTTTATATAAATTAGATCTTCTGCTAAAAACGACTGACGGAGTATAACACACATATCCAGATTACCTAGCTTTTTTGTACTTTTCTTTTAGGTATTCAATAAAATATCTGCTATTTAGATCTTCTCCCGTCACTTTCTTCACCAATTCCCCCGCTTTATAAGTCTTACCATGGGCGTGAATCTTTTTATTCAACCATTTTTTAATTTCAACAAAATCACCCTTGGCCATTTTCTTATCCATATCAGGTATATCTTTTTTCATCTTAGAAAAAAATTGGGCCGAGTATAAATTACCAAAAGCATAAGTTGGGAAATATCCAATAAGCCCAATGGACCAGTGCACGTCCTGAAGTACGCCGAGGGCATCGCTTGGAACATCTACTCCAAGATACTCCTTCATCTTTGACTTCCAAATCTTAGGTAAATCTTTTAAATCAATACTTCCTTCAATCATCTCCTTTTCAATTTCAAAACGCAGAATAATGTGTAGATTGTAGGTTACTTCATCAGCCTCAGTACGAATAAGTGACGGCACCACCTTATTTATCACTTTTAGAAAGTCATCCAAAGTCACTTTTTTGAAGGGCTCAGGAAATTCCTTTTGTAATTTTGGATAAAAATATTTCCAGAAAGGCTTACTCTTCCCAATAATATTTTCCCACATTCTGGATTGTGACTCGTGTATACCCAAAGAAACCGATTCCGAAAGTGGTGTTCCAAAATCTTCTACAGGAAGACCTTGTTCATATATACCGTGCCCAGCTTCGTGAATAACCGAACCGAGAGAATACAAAGCATCGTTTAGACGATATCTCGTAGTAATACGCACATCATTAGGATGCAAACCATCGGCAAAAGGATGAGTGGTCTTGTCGATCCTCCCAGCCTCCATGTCAAACCCCATCTTACTTACAACCATCTCATTGAATACAGCTTGCCTATCAAGCGGAAATTTTCCTTCTAAAATCTTAGATTTTATATTCTTTTGCGAATCTTTAATTTCTTTCAAAAACGGCATAAGAAAATCTTTTAGATCATTCAGAATTTGAAGAGCCTGCTCTGAATCCATCCCCGGCTCACAAGCATCAAGCAAAGCATCATAAGGAGATTTCTCATATCCAATATACTCAGCTTCTTTTCTTTTCAATTTCACAATTTTTGTAAGCCATGGCAAAAATAATTTAAAATCATTTTTATTTCTTGCCTCTGCCCAGACACCTTGAGCCCTAGAAACCGTCTCGGATATCTCTCTTACAAATTCTTCTGGAAGTTTTTTCTCACGTTCAAAATTCCGCCAAACTTCAGTAACAATGACCACATCCTTCCCCTTCAATTTATTTTCATCAAGCTCTTTCTTAAGCTTTGTCAGCAGACCATCCGAATCAATAGCCAAAAATTTATTGTGGATAATGCCATTCAACTCAGCAATAGAAGCCGCGCGTCTATCAGCACCCTTCTTTGGCATGTACACTTCCTGATCCCAGCACAAAAGAGCGAGCACTGAAGAAAGATGAGAAATATCCTGCAATCGTTTTTTTAGTTCCTTCATAGACTATTCCGATATTTTATCCTTAGTGCCCCACTGCCAACGAGGTTTTTCTCCTTTTTTGTAAGCAATAAAAATAAATGCGACTGTCAAAACCAATACAGGGAAAACAAAACCGAAAAGCACCTTCGATACAGGAGCAACATAGGCCAAAGCAAAAACAGCTATCAAATAGCCTAGAACTACTCCCCACCCCTGTTTAGTTGCAGGAGTCCAACCCCAACCATAAAGCTTCCTCTTAAACCAATATCCCTCTGGATTATCCTTTAAATAAGCGATCTCTTCTTTAATGTATTTTCTTATCATTTTTTCATTATAACAAAAAACCGGGACCTCTTTCGAGATCCCGGCATTAACGCAAAAAGCGTTGTTTATTCTTTCACTTTTTTGGAACTTCTAGGTGTGAAGACCCTCGCCAGAGCATGTACCGTACCGTAGTCAGTCGTGGTTGACTTATCATGTCTGACCCTCTCTGCAAATGCATTACTGAGACAGAAAGAGTTCATAAACCACGAGTGAAAACCCGCCGCACAAGGAGAAGTCCCCCATTTAATATCAAAGACAAGCGTCTCAAGGATGATCGGCATGTCGGTATCGACCACAATCTGTGGTTTAACCAATTTTGCCGAAACCGTTCTAACATGCTTAACCTTTGAGAAATAATTGAAGAACCTATCTTTGGCTTTTTTATCGAGCTCATAGATGGCTTGGAAAAACGAGACGTGCTTCGCGACGAACTTTTGAGGAACTGTCGACAACTTCGCCGAACCCCCAACAAAAGCCAATCTGTCAGAGACAAACGTCTCGTAAAGATCAAAAAGATTAGAACGTGATGGAAGATTTTCCAAAACGTCTTCAAAGGATACGGCACTCGCCTTCTCCTCTCCAAAGATGTACTTCATGACAATCTTCCCTTGCATCAGGAAGGCGTCGTAAAGTGTATGGACTTTCCTTTTGTCGTCGATGCGATTTTCTACAATCATCGAGAGTTCGCGACGAAGAGCGGTAAGCCTCTCCCTTTGACCGTCAGTTTTTATCTGGACACCATTCGGATCCAGGTTAACCTTGGTCGCCGGTAAATAAACACCGAGCGATTCGTCGTAAAGACCGACGAGCGCGCCCTTGATGTTTTCTTCGCCCAATCCATCTTCTTTTCTGTTAAGGTACAGACCAAGCAAGATACAGTCGAGAGTTTCGTATGTCTTGATTTTGACCGAACGAGGAGCGACGACCAGACGACCGTTCCTATCACGGATTGTCTGCACGACGCAGGTACCTTCGTACCCGGCTTCCTCATTTTTATTCACATAGGTCTTGAGCTCCTCAGAAGTGCCGTCGATCATTCTGATTCTTTCGACGACTCGAGCATTGAGACCTTTCTCTTCGATGAACTTAACTAGCTCATCAAGAAGACTGTCCATACGACAATAGTCCACTGGCAAATTACAGAGGGAGATTAAGTTCTCCAACTGGACACGCCGTGGCTCGTTCCAAGTCTTTGGATGTGCGATTGCGAACAATCCATGGAAACAGAGCGTAAGCTCAGTACCTGGTAGAGATTGCCCGTCCAGAAATAATCCCGGATCAGAAAAATATCCATCCAAAAATTCCTGGCTATGACCGACTTCCCCATCTCTGGGCCAATAAGTCTGATTCGGGATTCGAAGTTGCACCCGATTGAAACCCGCAAGATGCGTGAATCGACGATTGATTAACTCCGCGTCACCGATCATCACCGGTAATTTTGCAAAAGTTTCCTGCAATTCAGGAAACATCCGCAAGTCATAGCTGGTGAACTGTCGGGTAAAAGCCCTCGCAACACCAGACAAATGCAACTGCAATCGATAGCCGTTTTCCTTGATTGAGGCCCTCGTGTAGATCGTGTGATCCTTCTGCGTAAGCCCAATCGAATCGACCGAATCAACGAATGTTGGATTCAGTGAGGCGATCGGCCTGCCGAATTCCGGCATTTTTCCAAGAAGATAAACGCCTCGCTGATAATCAGCAAAGTCAGCGATCTCCTGGTCAGTTCTACCCGCCAACTGCGGGATATACCTGACGAGCTCACCCTGAAGAAATTTTTCTCTGGCACTTCCTTTGACTTCCCCGAGCATCAAGGCTCGGACTCTTTCGGCGACATTGTCGCAGACGAATCGTGACATTTTTATTGTCCCTTTCTTGTTTGGTTTTTATTGTTTTGTTGTGTTTTCCTGTCCTATCATTAACACGTAAATATATAAAAGTAAAGAGGCAAATCCCGAAGGGATTTGCCTCTTAAATATTATTGAATCGCCGCCTACTTATCCACCACGACTTTGAGCAATATCTTAATGATGTCCCCGCCTATAGCGTAGAACACCAGGCCAGCGAGCAAAAAGCTCGTCGCTATATGCCAAACTCGAACAAATCGAGGAAAAAATGGACAAAGTAATGTTTGGAAAATCCTTCCCCCATCAAGAATCGAGATCGGCATCAGGTTAAAACTCCCGATGACGAGCGACAATATATAGATGGTGAGAAGTGCCTGTCTCCACATCGGAAGACCGACCAACCAATCATTAGGAATTGCATTGCCAGAGAAGATGGCGATGGGCCCAGAAATCATCTTTAACCCAGCTATCGGATGAATAGCGATGCTCCACAGAGACGCCATCGTGAGCGGAACAAGTGCCAAAAAAATGAGCACAGTATTGAGCACGTCAGAGAACCCGCGCAAAACAACCGTAACAAGAATACATAAAAGCAAGTTGGCCATTGGACCACCAGCAGATATCATTACCTGTTTCCACGCACTCAATTTCTTAATCTCATTTTCAGGTGGAAGACTCACATATCCACCAAAAGGAATAGCTCGAACGGAAAACTCCGTCCCGTCCTTAAAGAACGAGATCAACTTCGGCCCAAAGCCGATCGAAAACTGTGGCACCTTAAGGCCAAATTTCTTGGCGAAAAAGAAGTGGCCGTATTCGTGAATTCCGACAATCAGCAACAAACAAAACAGGTTAACAATCGTGTACATTTACAAGGTTCCTCCTTAGTAGTTTCCCAAAAACTACCACGACTAATTAATACAGTCAACAAAATAGATTAGGACCTAGACGATCGGAGGTAGCGTTATAAAATAACCTCCCCAGCCAGCAAAAAAAGTTTTTGAAATAAAAATCACAATCATATCAAAATACACACCCCCAGAAGCACCGAAGAATATAAGAACGGCTACAATTAAAAAAAGTTTGAGTTCAATCTTGTGCTTTTGTTTTAATGTTTCTTCCGTGTGCACATAATCTTTAGAAAACAATTTTAGTTGATCGGAAAATGTTAGAAATTTTAAAGGCTTAGCATCGAGAGCCTTCTTAATCTCATCCTCATTGCCAGTGACTTTTGGTAAGTTAACAATAGGTCTTAAGGGTGCTGTCACCTTAACTTCTTCTTTTGGTTTAATCCACGGAATTTTGATTGGTTCTGGTGCTACGCCCTGAGGTGTTTCTGATTCGTATTTAACCCTCTCAATCTTAATTCTCTTTATAGGCATGACTTTTATCTTTTCGAGATTCTCCGGCGCATATGGTTTAGGTGCAGGAAATTTAGTCCTGATTATCTTTAAAGCCTCCTCTCTTTTTTTAAGATTGTAACCAAGAGAGGTCAACACCGACATAATCTCTTCATCAGAAGATTCCGGCTCAAGGCCGTTAATAGTCAGCGCATCCATTAACATTGATCGATCAATCATAAAATCTAAATTTAAGAATTAGTTTTGACACTACCCCCAATCAAATCAGCAACAATGCGTCCCGACTCCATAATAGTCGGCAGGCCACTGCCTGGGTGAGTTCCTCCTCCCACAATATAGAAATCCTTGTAACCTTCTAGGCGGTTGTGTGGGCGAAGATACAACATCTGGTCAAGAGAATGCGAAAGATTAAACACAGCGCCGTCGTAGACATTCGCATCATTTTGCCAATCGGCAGGTGTAATCACTTTTTCGACCTTAATGTGTTCTTCTAAATCCACCAGACCTGTCTTTTCAATAATTTTCTTGATGACAAGATCTCTGTAACGTTTTTTCTCGATAGTCCAATCAATCTTTGTATCTTTCTGGTTTGGTACTGGCACTAATACATATACAGTAGAATGACCATCTGGAGCAAGGGTTGTGTCAGTGACGCTAACATTTTGAATATAGAAAGAAGGATCTTCTGGCAGAGTCTTACCATTAAATATCTGCTCTACGTTTTTCTTATAATCCTTAGCAAAGAATATCTGATGGTGCTTCATCTCATACTTTTTATCAATTCCTAAATACAACATAAACGTCGAACAAGAGTAATCTTTTTTGGCCAGACTTTCATCATTATATTTACTGCGGTCCTCATTTTTAAACAAATGACTCATACCCTCTGCAAAATCAGCATTCATTATCACAGCATCAGCAAAAACTTTTTCACCATTTTCGAGTAAAACTCCTTTGGCCTTTTTACCTTCCAAAATTACTTCTTTCACACCCATACCAAGATTAATCTTTCCACCATTTTCTTCTACCACCTTCCCCATCGCCTCGCTGATCTTATGAACACCACCTATCGGATGATGTACTCCAAATTCATGCTCAACATACGAAAGAATTGTAAAAGCTCCAGGACACTCCCAAGGAGACATCCCTAAATATTTTGCCTGAAAAGCCATCGCGATCTTCAGATCTTCATCTTTAAAATATCGTGACAAAACATCATGAACAGAAACACCCAGGTCTAAAACAGGTGCAGCCTTAATTAATTTCCATCTTAGATAATTGTAAAAACGAATATACGGAACCTTAAGACAAGCATATAGCCGATCAAACTTCTTCTTCTGAGAGATCATAAATTTTTCATAACCAACTTCTTCACCAGGAAAGAGTCTCGCAATTTCCTGTTTCAATTTAGGCTTATCGAAATACATTGTAATAGCTCGGCCGTCATCATAATGTAACTCGTATAGAGGATCCAAAGATTTTATTTCGAGCATGTCATCAATATTTCGTCCAGCCAGAGAAAATATCTCTCTAAAAGTTTGTGGCAAAATCACAAAAGTCGGACCAAGCTCAAAAGTATAACCATCTATTTTTAACGCAGAATTTCTTCCTCCAATGAAGGGTTTCTTTTCATAAATGGTTACATCAAATCCACGATGAGCCAAGATCATTCCGGCCGACAATCCCCCAGGGCCCGCTCCGATTATTAAAATTTTCCTTTTTATATCAGTACTCATTTAGTGATAATAATTTACTCAATTGGACAAGTATTTTTACCCAAAATCGCATAAAGAGCACACCTACTAACAAGTGCCTCAAGTAGACAGAAAAGTCCAAAAAACAATAGTACTAGTTTTAAAATTAGACCAGTTACAAATAAAGCCGCCGATAGAGAAATTAGCCCGAAAACCAACCTTACTACCCTGTCCGTTTTTCCAATGTTCTTTTTCATATACTAAATATTGTAACATTTTTAGAATATTTTTAATTCAAGAAATTGTTAACTAAACAATCTGGCGTGATTGTCTGATTATAGAGATTTCCTTAGCACCTTCGTCAGAATTGTCTTTGATATGACCGAAATCAACAGACCTATACCAATAACAATATATAGGACAGTGTGAGGATTAGAAAAATAACTGCGAACGCCAATGTTTATTACCCATTCTGTTATCCAATAAATTAAATCTCCAATTAAAGTAAGGGCAAAAATACTTCCAAATGAAACCTTGAGCCACGAGAATAGAAAGGCGTTGGCATACGGAAAATTGATTACCCCGAGCAATATCATCGCGAAGCGACCTCCCTTTCTCCCTATAAAATCTTTTATTTTTGACGCCCATCTTTCAGCCCACCGTTCAAATCTTGTTTCAGAAAACTTTTTTTGTATCCATTTTCCAACAAAATAACCAACCGTAATATCAGTAGCTGTCGCTATAAACCAAATCAGATTTATTAATAAAAGATTGACGTGATTCTGACGAATAAGAAAAATAGCGGCATCTGTAGAAGCCGGCTCCTGAAGAAAAAGTGTCGTGATTATAAATGCCCAGAGTTTCACTTTGCCATTATAACAGACAAACCCTCTGAGCCTGACTACTCCCCCACAAAAAAATGACCCTCGAGAAGAATTACTCGAGGGTCATTTAAATTGGTTACTAATTTTCTACTTGCGAGGCTTGACGAAAGCCCAGGCGAATCCGACAACCCAGTGTTCCCTAGGATCACCCTTATAGCGAGGACAACCGCAAGAAGCGCTGATTTCGGGATTGTGGCTCTTGGTGCCTCCATTTAAAAGGAATACGCCAGGCTTTCTTTCTCCGCCAATTATTATTGGTTGCATCCCAACATGTAGCCAATACTCGATTTTATCCGAGTGTTGTAACAAAAGTTGGGGGCCAACTTCGACGGGACAAAGCTCGAGACCTATTTCTTGCACACGCTTAAAATAGTCTGTGATGCTGACCCCTCGATCAAACTTTTTGTCGATTTTTTTAGGATTTACAACAACAAGTTCGAGCTCCATCGGGGTTTCACTGACAGAAAAATCAGGACTATCGAGGAGAAGCTCTCCCCAATAACAAACCTTACAACCCTTCTCCCCAAGTGCCACGCGAAAATCTGAGGGGTTCTTTAGGCCAGTACCAATCCTGACCGTCCTCCAAACCGGAAAATCATTTTTACCCATAACAAGGATCCTTTCTAATTTAATCCCATTTCATCATATTGGAGCATAAAGTCAATTTATTTTACCCTACACAAGAAACCTAAAAAGAGAGCTGTCCCTTTCCAATATTTCATATTTAATACCAAGCCCATCCATTCTTTGAAGTAGGGGCTGAAAATCATTTTTATTGGCAAGTTCAACACCCACAAGCGCTGGACCTGTTTCTTTATTACTTTTCTTCATGTACTCAAACAGAGTTATATCGTCATTAGGTCCAAGAGCGTTATCAAGATAATTTCGCAAAGCACCCGGCCTCTGTGAAAACTCAATAATAAAATAATGTTTAAGTCCCTGATACGTAAGACTCCTGTCCATAATCTCTGCATATCTACTAACATCATTATTACCACCACTGATCGCACAAACCACTGTCTTTCCTTTTATCTCATCTTTTAGCTGGTCGAGTGCGGCGACCGATAACGCACCAGCTGGCTCAGTGACAATCCCATCACTTTGATAAAGAGAGATCATTTCCTCACACACCTTACCTTCCGGTACCAAAAGCATATCGTCGAGTAAATGCTTAGCCACATCAAAAGTTAATTTGCCCACAGTTTTAACTGCCGCTCCATCGACAAATTTATCAATCTCTTTGAGCGTCACCACTTTACCTGCGTGCAACGCCGTAGTCATAGAAGGTGCTCCCTCAGGCTCAACACCTACAATTTTAGTTTTTTTATTCTTGGCTTTTATATATGTGCCAAGCCCAGCAACAAGACCACCGCCCCCAACAGGAACAAAAACATAATCCGGAGTTTTTCCTAATTGTCTAAACACTTCTAGACCGACAGTTCCCTGTCCAGCAATTACATACTGATCATCAAAAGGATGAACGAAAACTCTCTTAGAAGTATCACAATATTCCTTTGCGAATTTGTATGATTCATCAAATGTATCACCCACAAGTTCAATCAACACCCACCTACCTCCCAACACCCTGACACGATCGACTTTTTGTTTGGGAGTATTTTGGGGCATATAAATATGGCCTTTAACTTTTAATTTCTCACAGCTAAAAGCCACCCCTTGAGCATGATTCCCCGCACTTGCACAAACCACTCCTCGCTTTACCTCTTCAGCAGAAAGCCTGGCGATTTTGTTGTATGCACCCCGAAGCTTGTACGACCGAACAAGCTGAAGATCTTCTCGCTTCAGATATACATTGGCTTTGTATTTTTCGGATAATCTTTTGTTAAGTTCAAGTGGAGTAAGCGTAACCACATCTTTAAGACATTCATACGCCTCCTCCACCAATTCACTTGATAATTTATTTTTCATATTATTTTCTGTATGCAGTACAACTTATTTCTATTAATGCGCCCTTCGGCAATTTTGAGACTTCAATCGTCACCCTAGCTGGCTTTGTTTTTGAATTAAAGAACTCAGCATAGATCTGATTCATTTCCTCGAAGTCGTCTAGATTTTTAAGGTAAACCTCAGTCTTTACCACTTCGCCTAGATGACTTCCAGCAGACTTTAAAATATTCTCTAGATTTTGAAAAATTTCCCTTACTTCCTGTTTTAGATTTCCTCTTGGAGAAATTTGTCCCGAACAAAAAACAAAGTCCCCCGCTATCACTGCCTGAGAATATGGTCCCAGGGCGACAGGAGCCTTACTACTTTCTACTTTTATAATTTTTGACATGTTATTTTCTATATTTATTTACTAATAAAAAATCAGCCCCGGTGAAGGGCTGATTTTCATCTACTTTTTCTTTTTAAAAAATTTAGACGCAAATAAGACCTCCACCGGAAGGCTGAATAATAATGGCGATAATCTTATTTGTTTGCTGGAAGCTATTTGCTTTCATGTTTATAAGGTTAGCACACCTCAGAAAAGTCGCCAAGCTCTTTATTTATGCCACGCAAACCCCTAAAAAATCTTAGGATTATAAAGTCAGTGATTATATCGAGCTCTTGTATATATTTTCCTCGATAATAGTAGCAAGCTTAATAGGATCTGTTGTGTAACCATACTTCAATCTCAAAATTGGTATTTTCGCGTTTTTTAATATACGTTCAACTTCCTGATCCCTGGATCTTCTATCTTGTCTTTCATGAGATCTATCATCAAGCTCTATGACCAATAGAGGAGATAATTCTCTTTTATCACACAAAACAAAATCAACTGATTTTCCATTTATATGTCTGAATGCTCCATACCTACTTCGGCCAAAAGCCAAAGGATCAAGAAATGACGATAAATGCACCTGCGGAAAAATATAATACTTATCTTCCACCGCTTGAAATAAAATCCCAAAGCATTTCATTTCAGCCTCAGTCATAATGCACATCTTCTTTCTGTATTCATAACCCTTTATAGGAAATTTTCTAGAAAACCACCCTTCTAATATTCTGAAGAAAATGGCCATAATAAATAAGCAGAGTACTAACAATATTAACCACCCATAGCTCCAGAAATTCATATCTCTATTCTACTAGATTTTTTAGATTCTAAAAAGAAAAAGCCCCCGATGCGGACGGAACCGCATAAGGGTCTCTTTCGTGGTTATACGCGTATATAATAATGCGCCCGGCATAAAAAATCAACACCCCAACATTCTTCATTTTTTATTCATCCCACCCAAACCCCCTACCAAAATGCCCCCAGGTGCACGTCTCGGCATATTTCACCTCGTCGAGCTTGAGCAAATCGCGAATGCCCTTGGGGGACAGATCGTAGCCGGTGATGTTCTCTTCCCTACCATCAATCACCGCCACCGCCATCACCGGCTTTACCTTCCCAATAGCATAAGCGAGCTTGGTATACACTTCCTTCACCCCGCGAGCGCGTAGCAAATCCGCGGCAATCTTTCTAGCAATGTATGCACCTGAGCGATCCACCTTCGTATAATCCTTCCCAGAAAAAGCTCCGCCACCGATCGGAATTTCCGGACCATAATTATCCACCACGAGCTTCCGCCCCGTTAACCCCGAATCAGAATCAAATCCACCCTGCACCCACTCGCCTGCCGGATTGATTAAATATTCTTTCGCCGTGATGACTTCCCGCACCAATTTCAAAAGTGCGTCATTTTTCGTATTTTGAAAACTCACCACCACGGTAGTGACCACCCCATCCTGAATTGTCACCTGCGTCTTGCCATCATACGGATACACTTCAAATATTTTCTGGCAGAGATTGCGCGCCAAGACATATTCGAGAGGCAGAAGCTCCGGCGTCTCGCTCGTCGCATAACCCTTCATTATTCCCTGATCCCCCGCACCACCAATATCCACACCCTGCGCAATTTCGGGACTTTGGAGAGCGATGTTGATCAATACTTTATAATCCTGCCCGACAATGCCTCGCACGATCGCTTCAATATCCGGCTTCGCCTTCGAAGTAACCTCACCATTAATAGTGATTAAATTGTGCCCACCCTGCACTTCCACCGCCACCCGACTTCGACCATCGCCGGCCAAATACGCATCAAGGATCGAATCTGCGATAAAATCACAAATCTTATCCGGATGCTTCGGACTGACAAATTCCGCTGTCTTTATCATGTTAGTAATAATTACTTTTTTGTTTTTTGAGGCGGGCTGATACCCCCCCCATAAAACAAAAAATTCCTCATAAAGAGGAAAGATGTTCTTGCGCGGACTAGACGCAAACATATCTTTCCTGATAGTCGCAACGTCCAAGACGCCGAACCATCGGTTGGATTTAGCACCTTACTTGCTTTGCCTGTGTTTCGTTTCGCGATACGATTCACAATGCTTCGCTCGTAGGTTGCTGTGGGGTCATTGAGCCAATTCTCTACCTCCACTCGTGATACAAACTGTGGGTTTGTGAGTTAATACTAACACACCTAATACTTTTTCCTACAGTTTAGAAAAATTACTAACTATTTTAAATTAAAAGAGTCTCTTTAAAAAATTCCAGATACTTGTAAATATATTGTGAGAACTGCCAGGTTGGGTCTGAACTGTCTGGGTTGTAGTAGTCATTTGCTGTTGAAAAACTTGAATAGTAGTCGTGGGTGAAGGTTTTGATTGAACTGTTTTTAGAGAAGAATTAGTGTTGTAGGATGTAGGAATATTAACTGTTTCTTTAACAACAGGAGTTGGGGTAACAATAGGAGGGGTATTATTACTTGGTTCTGTTACTACTTGTGTTGTACTTGGACCGACAACATTAAGGGGGAATGTTTCCGTGTTAGGTACAAAAAAGGAATTTATTAGGCAAGTGAAAAAAACAGGATAAAGAAAAGTAAAATACTCGAGATTTAGAAATAACATTCGACATGTAAGCTCCACACTATAAACAATAAAAAGTTGTTGCAAAAAAACCTAAACTATTCCAATCTCTTGAATTAAATCAAAAATATAATCGACTGGTAAAGCAACGGAATAGCCAGAATTCTGAAAGTTTGAATTATAAAGTTCTGGGAATCTTACATTTCTCCATTGGTCTACAAAGGGAATAAACTGCACCACCACTCCAATTAGGTGTATACTGACCTTTCCCGCATTATCTTGATTGATTTCTAGAACCATTCCCCCACTATTTCCTCCATAAACTGGGCAATCTAAAATTACAGTCTTATTATCATAATTTTTTCCAGCTATTATTCCCTTACGAACAAGTGGCGTGTCATAATTAATTTGTTTCATCTCGACAGTACTTAAAGAAACGGGGTAACCGAGAACAAAGACATTATTCGTTATCTCAATTTCATCAAATTTCCTAGATAAATCCATTGAGTAATGTACTACAGCGCCAGATGATTCTTGTATTTTAGAAATACCAGGTATGTAATTAAGCAAAGCTTTTTCGTCCAAAACTCCTAATTTTATAATCACAATATCTGCCGTAGGATGGAATTTAAGATTATTATTCGATGAAATAATTTTCAAATCAACTTCATATATAATTGGGTCATGTTGGGATTGTTTTTCTAAAAAAGTATAGCAAGTGATTCTCAAATTATCTCCATATAATGAAAAAATTTTTGTTGCTCCATCTTGTTGATAAAGAACATGTTTTGCAGTAACAAGATAAATATTACTATTAAAGCTAATTAAAAATCCAGATCCTGTGCTATTGCCGACCGAAATTTTAACTGGATAATTTAGATTATTTAATGGTAATTTCATATTTTTATTAAGATTTTTTTAAGATATCAATTTAAAATTAAAATACGTGGCAACGTATAAGTAATCAGGGACAGAAAAACCAGTATAATAATGACTAAAAACAATGGCTTTTTAAAGAATGACCAATCTAATTCCTCAGTAATAAAATTCTTTAAAGCAAATACAAAAATCAGCATGGACGAAAGTAGAAGAAAAGTAAGAGAAATATAATCTCCAACACTGGGAATATTTCTAAGTAATTGAAAATCTACAGATGTAAAAGTAATAAAAGAAGCAAATATACCTAACATAATTATTAAATCTTTCTTTGAATTATCGATATCATTTTTCAACTGCTTGACCTGATTCTCAAGATCTTTGAAAGATGGCTGGCGAGAGATATAAAGATTTGCCTCTTCAACAGAATCATCTGACGAAACCACACCCCCCTTCTTTTTTTCTTCACTATCTATTGTGTTATTTTTTTCGTCAAGCATTTTATAAAGTTACATCTGGCAATAAAGCCTTCAAAGCAAATTGATAGACTCTTCCTGTCGTGTTGCCGACAACTATAACCATGGGGATTGCATTTCCTCCTATAGAAATACCTTCTGTCTGTGGTTGTATTGACTGCATAGCAAATCCCTCAATCAAAACAAAACCATTACTTTCCCCTAAAAGAGGAGTCTGTCTAAATTTTATACTTAAAGCCTCCATTATCTTGGGCTTCAATTCTTCAAATTTATAATTCATTGCTGCGGGACTTGGACTCGAACCAAGATGAACGGTTCCAGAAACCGTAATCCTACCATTAGATGATCCCGCAATTATTTAATTTTCATACTCCCGAAACTGTAACAACTCTACTCCTTTGCACACCTCTTCCTTTTTTGAAATCTGAATCTGATACTTGCCCCTGTGAGGATGAAATCCAAGCTCTGTCATAAGCTTAAACACATTTTCTAGCATCGACGGATTCTTGTTTGCAAAAAGAAACTTGTGGGTATATGTCGGCTCGTGGAAGCAAAGACTCCCCTCCGCCTCGTATAAACCACGAAGATACCTTATCACAAAATCTTTATTTTTTGAAATCCAAATGGGCACCTTAATATCAAGCTCTGCCCTAGCCCCGCTTGGGATGCCCATCCTACTACTTACATCCTGCTGATACAGCCGGAGATCAACGCAATTTGAGGTCTTTCTTTTTATAACTGAAGGCTTCTTACCAAAGACTCTTTCTATTAAATCTGCGTACCTTTTTATCAGATTTGGCTTAGCTGTAGGCAAAACTATCCGCAATCCTTCCGTCCGAGCGTATTTATGAATTGAACCATCACCTAAAGTCATACCGATTAATTCGGCCAAATCCCCATTTTTCACAAGAGGCCTTTCCCCTCCCATTTTCCCCGCCTCTTTCATTTTCAATCTCCATAATCTGAAATTATCAATTTTCTTACTCTTCATCGTGTCAGAAATTTTTCTGACCGAAGTATTATTTTCTTTATTTAATCCTTTATTCCAAGACATCACCCTTTATAGCATAGGGGTGATGAAATTTTGATAAAGAAAAAATGAAGATTTTATGAAATTTACTTTATTGGATCAAAAGCAAACTTAATTAGCTTTATTATTGAATCTCCACTGATCCCTTCCCCATAATACCCCTTGAAAGATCTAATTAATTCCTCGGTGCCTGAATATTTCTCGTGGCCCTCATCATAATCTGCCTCCGTAATATCTTTTATCTTTTTCTCTCGAACAGCCAAGACCTTAGCATGACCAAATACCTCTCCGCTGGTGCGATCACGGAACTCTAAATCGTCACCGACCTGAATATTTTTATCATCACCAAAACGCCAGGTCGCGGTCTTTTGACCGGACAATATTAAAGGTGCGAGATCACTGGCGAATTTTACAGTTTTCATATTTTAGTTTTTTCGCTTCGGCGGTAGTTGGGCTTTTGACTACTTCCCCTTCCTAGCTAGAGAAGCCTTAATGAACGCGTTGAAAAGTGGATGTGGTGAAAGCGGACGGGCGTGAAATTCTGGGTGGAATTGGGAGCCGAGGAAGAATGGGTGGATCTTTTTAGGTAATTCCGCAATCTCCATCAGATGCCTATCAGGCGACGTAGCGGAGAAAACTAATCCTGCCTCCTCCAACTCGGCGATAAAGGGTTGATTTACCTCATATCTGTGTCTGTGGCGTTCCATCACTTTAGGGGTGCCGTACGCCTCGGCGGCGATGGTGCCCTTCTTTAGCACGGCGGGGTAAGCGCCGAGGCGCATTGAGGCTCCGTAATTTCCGTTTGCCAAATGTTTCTTCTGCTCAGCCATAATATCAATTATCAAATGCTTTGATGCAGGATCAATCTCAGCAGTGTTAGCATCTTTGTAGCCGAGCACATTGCGAGCATACTCAATCACCGCCAACTGCATTCCATAGCAAAGCCCGAGGTAAGGGATCTTGTTCTCGCGCACATATTTAATAGAGCGAATCACCCCTTCAATACCATTTGAGCCGAACCCTCCTGGCACAATCACGCCATCAAACTTCTTCAACATCGATACGCTCTTCGGATCCTTTTCAAAATCTTTGGAATTGAGCCATGTCAGCTTGGCCTTGGCACCCTGATGATAGGCCGAAAACTTCACCGCCTCAATCACTGAAACATAAGCATCTGACAAAACGAAATCTCCTGTATCAAAATATTTACCCACCACAGCGATATTCACCTCCTTCTTCGCGCCCTTCACTTTGTTAACAAAACTTTTCCAATCAGAAAGATCTGGTGTGCGCTTTGGTAGTGACAATTCTTTAGCGATCATTTCGCCAAGCCGATCTCTCTCAAAATTAAGTGGTACATCATAGATGCTATCAATGTCTGGCGCGGAAACAACATTCCCAATTGGCACGCTACAAGAAAGGGCAATCTTTTCTTTTCGCTTGGCATCAAGTGGCAATTCGCTTCGAGCGATCACAATATCTGTCTGCACTCCGTAGGAATTGAGCTGTCGGATAGCATTCTGTGTTGGCTTTGATTTCATCTCGCCAAGCTTATTAGGAATTGGCAGGAAGCTCACCATAATGAAAAGTACATCGTCAGGATAGCGGACTTTCAGCACACGAGCGGCTTCAATAAACATCACGTTCTGATAGTCACCCACTGTTCCCCCGATCTCAATAACAGAAATATCTGATTTATTCACCTTAGCCGCATTTTCAATACGATCAATAATCTCATCGCGAATATTGTCAGCATCAATGCACTTCCCTTTAAATCCTAGTGCTCGTTCTTTATCAATCACGTGCTTGTAGATCATTCCGGATGTCATATAGTCGGCATTTGAAAGATCGCGATTGAGGAAGCGTTCATAATTGCCCATGTCCTGATCTGTCTCGAGTCCGCTATTTAAAACGAAAACCTCACCGTGTTCGGTGGGGTTCATTGTGCCTGCGTCGACGTTTAAATAGGGGTCAACTTTTACTAGATTTGTTTTAAATCCCATTGACTGGAGGATGGTGCCGATAGAAGAGCTGGTAATTCCCTTTCCCACTCCTGACATCACTCCACCAATAACAAAAATGTATTTATGGTTTTTCTTCATTAGAGACAGTATATAGTATGAAGTATAAAGTATGAAGGGGAAAACTAGCCCTTGTCACCAGCGGATTTTAATAGTCCAATTAGCGGTAAAAGCACCAAATTTAGCCTTTTTTCAAAGACTCCAAAATCTTCCTCAGAAATATACTTCGAATCTCGGGCAATATAAAAATGACTTTCCACTTCTGCTAGCGAAGTGCGAGACATCAGATAAAAATGCCTTTTATCTTTAGAAGAAAGCCTACCAAAACCTTCAGCAATATTTGCACCAACAGAAACAGTAGCTCTTCGGAGCTGACTCGTTAATCCAAACTTCTCATCAGTAGGAAATTTTTTAGTTATTTTATAAACCCAGAGTGTAAGATTGTGAGCTTTTTGCCAAGCAATTAAATCGGTGAACTTTTTTATAGGGGTCACAGTATGAAGTATAGAGTATGGGGTATGAAGGGAAGATAAAAAAAGAATAAGGAAAAAATAAATTTCCCCTCCCCCATACTTTATACTCCATACTTCATACTAAATCTTTAAGTAGCGTTTGACAGCCAAGTAGCTCGACAGAGCTCCGATTGCCAACCCAGATCCAACCACAACAAAGAATATCCAAACAAAATGACTTAAGTAGTAACCAAAAAGATTAATGCCGGTACCGAGATTCTCTCCTATCGGACCGAGCCACAATGTCACTGGATACAAGAGCATTAAAGTAATCGCAGCTGAAGCGGCACCGTACAATAATCCTTCGATCACGAATGGGCCACGAATGTATCGTCCGCTGGCACCCACGAGCCTCATCACCGCAATCTCCTCTCGAGAAATATAAATAGCAAGGCGAATAGTATTGAATGTAATTAAGACAGAAATGAGACTAAAGAAGATCGCCACAGCAAGACCAAGCTTTCGTGATGAAGCCATCATTCTATTGATAGCATCGATGGCGTCTTTGTTTTGAGCATAATTTATCTTATCAATGATAGGTGTACCGTCTGGCGCGTTCACCAAAGAATTATTTGAACTCAAATATTGAGCAATACCAGCATACTGTATTGGATCTTTTGCTTTGATAGTCAACTCAGAACCAAGTGGATTAGTATCGAGTTCAGAAAGAGCTGTCATGGTGTGAGCGTCATTGATGTGTCTCGCTTTAAAAGCAGCTAGAGCGTCGTCACTCGAAATATAATCAACTGTTGCAACCTCAGGTAGCGCTTGGAGACTTTTTTGTAAGGTTAAGATCTGGTCGTCTGGTGCGTTAGTAACAAAATAAACAGTGATATCAACTTTCTGTTTGATTGTATTTAGAGTGGAAGACAAAAGAGCGCCACTCAAAAGTAGAGACGCGATGATTATGAGTGTAACTGTCATCACGAGCACAGACGCTAGTGAAACAGAACCATTTCGCCAAAAATTAACCCATCCAGAGCGCGCTATTCTTTTAAATTTAGTTAGAAGCATGTTTTATAGTATGAAAGATTAAATAACGTAGCCACCATTTTTTTCATCACGCACGATCTTCCCTTGGTCTAAGGTTATGACCCTTTTACCAAGCGCGTCTATGATCCCTTTATTGTGTGTGGTCAAAATGACTGTAGTACCAAGGTCATTTATCTTCTTTAAAATCTGAATAATCTCAAATGTATTAACTGGATCAAGATTGCCTGTTGGTTCATCAGCAATGATAAGGTCTGGCTGATTAACTATCGCTCGGGCAATAGCCACTCTTTGCTTCTCCCCACCAGATAGCTCTTTAGGAAAGTTCCACATTTTTCGGCCAAGGTCTACTAGCTCAAGCACGTGTGGAACATCAGCGGCAATTTCTTCTTCGGTACGGCCAGCTGCCTCCATGGCGAAGGCAATATTTTCATAAGCTGTTTTGTTTGGTAGCAATCGAAAATCCTGAAAGACGGTGCCGATGCGTCGGCGATAATTATTGAGCTCATTTGCGCGAAGCTTGTGGATATTGGCAGATTCAAAAAAGACGTCCCCTTCTGTTGGACGCTCTTCGGCTAAAATCATTTTTAAAAGGGTTGTCTTGCCAGCGCCTGATTGACCTACAATAGAAACAAATTCCTTAGGTTCAATAGTGAAGCTGACCTCTGAGAGAGCAACTGAATCATCTGGATAACTTTTAGAAACTTTATCAAAATAAATCATAGTACCTCACCATTATAAACCTTTTTCCGCTTCTATAAAAGCGTCGATATCACCATTAAGTACGGCGTCGATATCGCGGACCTCACAATCTGTACGATGATCCTTCACCATTTTGTATGGATGCATGACGTAAGAACGAATTTGGCTTCCCCATTCTATTTCTGTTGTTTTTGAAACATACATTCCTTTTTCTTTTTTAATTCTTTCTTCCTCGCGTAATTTATACAACTTTCCTCGAAGCATCTCCATGCCTTTTTCTTTGTTTTGTGCCTGTGATCGCTCTCCTGAAACGTGCACTGATAATTTTGTCGGTAAGTGAACGATACGTACGGCTGTTTCGCGTTTGTTTACATTTTGTCCGCCAGGGCCACCCGATCGAGCAGTGGTAATTTCTAGCTCGTCTTCTGGAATTTCAAGATCACTAGTCTTTTCAAATTTAGGAATAACTTCCACCATCGAAAAAGATGTGTGGCGAAGCTGTTTTGCATTAAATGGAGAAATACGAACCAGACGATGTACGCCAGATTCATTTTTTAAATTACCATAAACACCCCTACCCTTTATTTCAATAGTGATGTTGCGATAGCCTCCGTGATCATTGGTGTTTTCGTGAAGCAAAAATGTCTGCCAGCCTCGCTTAGCGATATATTTCAAATACATATCGAGAAGAATTTTCGAAAAATCTTCAGCGTCGTCACCGCCTGCGCCAGAAAAGATGGTCATGATGGCACCGCCAGCATCGTACTTGCCGCCGCCCGTCCCCAAAAGGGCGGCGGCCTTTAAGTCTTGCAACTCTTTAATAAGTTCTTGTGCTTTATTTTTATCCTGCCAAAAATCAGCAGAATTCATCATCTCTTCGATTTCTTTTATTCGTGGGTTTTCTTCTTTGTTTTCCATAAAGCTAATTTAAATTTTTGAATTGCGGGAGCCAAAGATGAGAATCGGACTCATGTTCCCGCTTTACGAAAGCGGTGTTCTGCCACTGAACTACTTTGGCTTTACTGATCTTTGCCAGCCAACATAGCATATCTTAGTTGAATAATCTCCGCCACCGCCAAATGTGAATTTGACTTATCAAGCACAATTAGGCATCTTATAGATGAAATTCCAGATAAAACAGTCCCTCCTACGCCCCAGTTCAAGAGGCGATTCAAAGGAGGCTCCGACAACTGGGTGGTTGTCTTACTGGTTATGCGATGAAGGTAATCACCTTTCACATAAAAGCAACCAAGTCGAAAGCTCCTGCATGGGCTGTCGATGAGCGTTATCTCATCGATCGACTCAATAACGTGCACCGACTGATCACCGGACCGCAAAAACCTAGGCTAATCCACGCGCGTCGATATAGGCAAAACCTGTGTAGCGCAAAGGGGCTGATTGGCGATGGCAAGTGAACTGCTGTCACGGCGGTATAGTGGCAAGCTAAGTATTAAACACAAACAATGCTAGCAATACTGGCCAACTGCTGCTAAATAAAGATCTACACTTTAGCTCGTCGGAGAGCGAGTGGGACAAGGGGCTTTGTCTGAGCGCACAGGCAAAGCCCCATTTTTATATAAAAATTTTGAGAATTATTGAAGTGAGCCAATGATCGGGATTGAACCGATGACCTTCTCCTTACCATGGAGATGCTCTACCAGCTGAGCTACATTGGCAAACAGTCCTCCGAAAGAACTGTGGAAACCAACCCAGACTGCGACCGTCCCGTTTACGGTCAAGATCGAACGGAGTGGAACACCCACTCATTCGCCGACCTCGAATTTCCACTAACTTGTTCTTTCGGAGGAGGCTTTCAGTATAGCTATTCCGAACTATTTTGCCAATATTATTGATTTTTTTAATTAAGTATGTTTTTATACTGAAGAACCAAAAACAAAAGGAGAATTGTTCTATGTCAAAATTGAGAGTAGCAATGCTTATCTCGGGTGGTGGCACCACAGCCACAGCCATTCAAAATGCGGTTAGCGCTGGCGACCTCCCAAATGTGGAAATCGCCTGCGTCATTTCCAGCAATCCGAAGGCTGGTGGTATCGAAAAATTGCGGGAAGCGGGAGTCCAAAACATCGAGGTCGTCGACAGCAGGTTTTACAAGGTTGATCGCTACCACTTTGGGGCCGTCATCCTTTACTACCTTAAAAAATACAAAGTCGACTTCGTTGGCCAATATGGCTGGCTTCCTCTCACGCCGTCAAACGTGATCGAAGCTTTCGAAGGCCGGATTGTCAATCAACACCCCGGACCTCTCCGCAGTAGTCATTTGGATTTCGGAGGAAAAGGCATGCACGGCGTTCGTGTTCATGTAGCCCGCCTTAGCTTTGTTCGTGAGACTGGGAGGTGTTTCTTCACTGAGGCAACCACCCACGAAGTGACAACAGCGTACGACTCGGGCAAAGTCATCCATCACAATCGCCTGGAGATTTACCCAGACGATACTCCGGAGACTCTCCAGAGCAGACTGCTCCCGGTAGAGTATCAAACACAAATTGAAGTCCTTCGAAACAGAAGCGAAGGAGGAACAAACAATCTAAACTGGCCAATCGGCGAGCTTGTCGCTCCAGAGGAGAAAGGCCTCCTGGATCACTGCAAATCAGAAGCTGTCAGGCTTTATCCCTGACCAGTCGCACATCAGAATCATGGCGGGCAAGTCCTTCGGACTTGCCCGCCCTTTCTTTTGTGCGATAATTACCCGATGATTACATATCTTCAAGCAATTATTCTCGGACTTTCACAAGGCGTCACAGAACTTTTTCCAATATCTAGCCTTGGCCACAGCGTTCTTCTCCCCTACCTGCTCGACTGGCATCTCAGCCAAAGTAGCAACATCTTTTTAGTTTTTTTAATCTTCACACACTTAGCTACAGCATTAGTTCTATTTGGTTTTTTTCTAAAAGATTGGAAACTAATCATCACTGGCATATTTCGTTCAATAAAAATTCGTGCTATCCGCAAAGATGATACTTATGCCCTACTTGGCTGGAGGATCATTGTTGCCACAATACCTGTCGGCATATTCGGGATTCTTTTTGAAGAAAAGTTCAAACAACTATTCAGTGCTCCTAAGATCATCTCAGGATTCTTAATTTTAAACGCCGGTATTTTATATTTTTCAGAAGTCTTAAAAAACAGACAAAAAAAGTTGCAAGTCTCAAGTGCTGACAACACAGCATCCGATGAAGAAATAGCAAAAATATCTTGGTGGCAATCAATTAAAATAGGTCTCGCAGAATCACTAGCTCTATTCCCAGGAATTTCTCGAACAGGCTCAACAATCGGCGGCGGCATTCTCACCGGTCTCAATCATGAAAACTCCGCTCGATTTTCATTCTTACTCGCGACTCCTGTAATATTTGCCGCCGCCGTCCTCAAGCTACCCGATTTAATCAGCGCAGATTTAGTCAGCCAAACAGGACCCATCATCGTGGGAGCAATCGCTTCAGGGATTGGAGCATTTTTCTCCGTTAAATTCCTGACAAAATATTTTGAAAACAGTACACTGCGACCATTCGCAGTGTACTGTCTCTTAGTTGGAGTTATTACTTTGATTCTCCTGTAGCAAACCAAGCGTAAGCAAATAGAGCCAAGGCTAAAATCAAAGATGCTAAGCCGTGCTTAAAGTGCACAGTTGTCACCCCAGATTCAAAACCTGGAATATAGTGAGGTAAAGACCCCGCCGGTGTAATCCAATACATACCAGCCAAAATAACAAAAATAATACCCAACAAAATAGAACCGAAAGCTAATATTTTTTTCATAAGTACGATTATATCATTTTTAAGGTGTATTATAAGGAGTGTAATTGATAGTGACACCCTCATTTCTCAGGCTACTTATATAGTTTTGTATAATCTGTGACTGCTTATCTTTGGAAAGATTTCCATTCAAACTACCCTCCAGCCGATCAATATTTTCAGCGTCAGGATTCGCTGCTAGAGTTTTTTTAATATTATCTAGATAAGTATCAGTCTGACTTTTTATACTACTACCATAGTAATCGTCTTCGGAGGCTTGAACCATTTTTACCACCTTAGCACGTGGGTCCAGACTATTGATATTGCCATAAATACTTTTATAAGAAGGGTTACTCAATGCTTTTTGATGGGCTGGATTTAGAAGATCATTCAAATCGGCTATATTACTATAAACCTTCTGAAGAGCTAGCAAATTATTACCTGAGCTACCAAGAGAATAATCCCAGACACCAGACGGATCTGCAACTTGAAAATGGATCACCACACTAGAACCTTTATAACGATTTTGAATGTTCATTAGGGATGATAAATCTTGGAAACTTGGGGGGTTTGAATCCAGCCCCATAGCCTTTGGGTGAGAATGATCTACAAAAATTTCTTTTGCTCCTTTTGAAACCAAACTATCAATATCTTTATAAGAGATGAAGCCTGAACTGGCAGACATTTCTTTCGGACTGGTCCAGCTTCCCTTGCCCGTACCGTCAATCATAAAAAAGGACAGGTACTCATTTCTTTGGTTTAGAGACTTATCATGAAGATTGTTTATCCCCTTGGTATAAATCGAATCAGTAGAAAATCTATTAAGAGTACTCGAATTACTTCCAATTTTAGAAAGTGAACCGACACCAGAAGACGGATTGGAGGCGATCGAGGCTTTGGTATTACCAACGACGCCCTTCATCGACCCACAATAAGTCCCCTCAGGAGCACAGTAATGTACGTCACTCTGATCAAAATCTTGCAAAAATCCGTACAAGAAACCGTCTTCATCATTATCAAAGAAATACGCCGAATCATCATCGCCTTCAGGTGGTAAAGCCTCTTCTGTGTTGGCCTCTGGAGTATTTTGATCATTGTCGCTAATAGAGTTTGTTGGAGTTACCACAGTTAATCCCGAACCAGTTGGATTTGTTTGAGATTGTCTAAAAGGATCAGCTGAAGAAACGTTAGAGTTGTAAAAGCTATTTTGTGTATTGTTATTATTACTGTCGGTTGAAAAACTAAAGTTAGAGGAACTACCTCTTACAGAAGAACCTCCCTCCAATTGGGGTACCACAAAATCAAAGCCGAAAGTATTTGTGAGAATACGGACAAAACCAAAAACAGAAATCATTACAAAAAGAGCAATAATGCCGTATACCACCAAGTTTTTACCCTCTTTCATCTTATCCTCATCTCCTCCAGCAGTGACGTATTTTGTAATCCCCCATAAAAAATAGACTAGACCAAGAGTCAAAAGAAGAGGCACCACAGCGCCCTGCAAGAAATCAATAGCCCACTGAACTCCCCCCGAAAATGTTCCCCCATCAGCCATCGCAATATTAAGAGGTGAAAAAATCATCACCACCAACAAAAATATACTTATAGAAAAATATTGTTTCATCTAAGGAAATGTCCTAATTTTTCGTAAGCAACCAGATCAAAGGACGGTCATAGTATGACACAAAAGATATCACTTCAACAGACTTTCTAGAATGTGTCGGAGGTGGGGATCGAACCCACGACCCCGGGCTTATGAGTCCCGTGCTCTACCAACTGAGCTACCCCGACATTCGATACTTGCGTGCATTACTATAATACAAAATCCGTTTAAACAAAAGACATTCATTAAAAGAGACTAGGACGCAGGGCATACTTGCCCCGGAGTGACCTCTTTTAACGAATGTCTTTTGTGTCTACTTGTTGCGGGGCTAGGAATTGCACCTAGGGCTGGAGGTTATGAGCCTCCCGAGATACTACTTCTCTACCCCGCTATGTGCCTCTTTTAAAATCCTTACCAAAAACTCCAGAGGTTATGAGTCTTCAGTCCTTTCGCGAGATACTACTTCTCTACCCCGCTATATAGTTTTATGATTCTACTACATTTTCAGGGTTTTGCAACAGGTAATTGCCGACCCACGCAAAATCTGCTAAAGTAATGCCACTGCCCAATAGGGCAACATGCGGTCGTAGCTCAATTTGGTTAGAGCACTCCCCTGTCACGGGAGAGGCTGCCGGTTCAAGTCCGGTCGACCGCGCAGTACTGGACACAGCACCCCCAAAGGGGTGTTTTGTCTTTGTGGGTCTTGGTTATTTTCCAGTTCCAACCGACTTATTTCGTCTTCTACAGATTTTTTATTTTTTTCGATTGGTTCTAGCCAATCATTCGCAGAAATAAAGAGTTTTTGGTCTTTTACTGTGTAGTTCCAACCAAGTGCAGTAAAGATGCTTTTCTTCTCATCAATGGTCGTTTCTGGGTCTTCAAACTTGGCTTTTGCTACTTGCGCAAAATTAAATGTCTCCTCTGTATATTTTAACCAATTCATTGCTCGGCTTTCTGTTTCGGCAATTTTCTGCTTTAAGATAGCGATCTTATCAGTCAATTCATTTTTCCTTGAACTATACTGATCATCATTGATAAGTTCGCGCATACGCATCGTTATAAGATTATCTAGCTCTTTTTGAGACGCCTCAATATCGATTAACTGCATTTTATAGATAAGTTCTCTCTCTTTTACTTCCTCTGAGTGTTCTTCTTCAAGTATTCTCAAAGCCCAATCTCTAAACTTTTCAGAAATTGTGTACTTGCTTATTTCTGCCTTTATCATATCCTCCACATCTTTCAATCGGATAAAAGTTCTCTGAGAACAATTTTCTGTGCCTTTCTTACGGTGTGAGCAATAATAAAATGTGTAATCTTTCAGCTTATTCTTGGTCTTTACCAATTTTGTTTTTGTACACGCAGTGATGGCACTTCCGCATTCACCACATATCATTGTGCCAGTGTATGTGAAGATGTGACTTTTAGCTCTCGGCTTACCGTATCGCCCAAGAAGTTTTTGTACAAAATCAAACTCATCTATGGTCACCATTGGTTCGTGTTTACCATTTCCAATTTCTCCGTTATAAACAAAAAGTCCAGTATAAAATATATTGGTAAAAATGCCGTACATTGTACTTTTGTTTATTTTCCCTCCTCCACGATGTCTGGTTGTTCGCGTACGCATACCCCAATCATCATTAAGTACCTTGAGGAGTTTGGGTATTGTGTATTCTCCAGTTAACATTAAGCCCCACGCTTTTTTTATGAGATCAAAACGTTCGGGGTCTTTAACGATATAATTTTCTCCACGGACTTCGTGTTTTGTGTTTAAGTATCCAAGTGGTGCTAGTATGGGGGCTAACCCTTTAGTAATTTTCTTATCAATTCCGCTTTTTACAGCCTTAGACAAATCTTTACTATATTGGCTAGACATACCACTTTCAACACTGATAACAATTGCATTGTCAGATGGTAAGTATTCTTTTTCTTTTGTCTGTATAGACTGTATTTTTCCGTCAGCGAGTAGTTGTTGCAAAATCCCGCTTTCAAGTGGATTACGAGAAAGACGGTTTAGATGCCAACAAATGATTCCGTTAGCTTCACCATTTTCTATTCTACGAATCATTTCACTAAATGCAGGTCTATTGTATGGCAATTTCGCCGATCGGCTTTCAGAGAAACTATCTATTACATCTAAAGTGTACCGAACAATGGTTTTTTGATTTTCTTCGTGCTGTCGCTCTATTGATTGAACTTGCCTGTCTTCGCCCTCAGAAGATTTACGAGCGTATTCAAAGTATTTAATTTTTTGGGTTTGTTTTGTCATATACCATAAAAGGACGGTTCTGGTTGACCCAATATACTTACCCAGAGGCAGTTTTACTGGCAGAACCGCCCTTTTATGGACAGTAAGACATATAAAATGCCTCTGGTAAAAATCGTATATGGGTCAACAAGTCCATTATATACCTTTTTCTAAAGAAGTTAAGTTTATAATTTCGAACCTTTCAAGCGCATTACTGATAAAAGCTATGTTATTTGAATATGACAGTCCTTGCATAAGTTCAGAGGCTAATTCAATTTTCTTTGTCAGTCTTTCAGGGTGATTGTCATCCCACATATCGAATATCACCCCACGTACTTCCTTTGCCCCGTGTTCTTTTATCGCTGTGGCTAGACCGTAAGAAATCAAGGCGTTATTTAGAGTGTGAGCTTTTTCGCCACGTTTTCGTGCCTCTGATAGTATGTGCAAGAAAAGTGTTAACTTATCAGCTGTTGCAAAAAGCGAGAGCTGATTTTCTGGTCTATCTATGATCGTATGCCAAGAATTAACAACGAGCGATTTCATAAGATTTGGAGTGAACAAATCCTTGAAAATAAGTTGTGTATCATACTCCCTATTCAAAAGCGGATTTATATATTTTCTCGCTGTTTGATTTTTCTTTATACGATATTCGTATCTAAATATCTCCTTATCTTCAAGATTATGAGAAATGATAAATTGTCGCTCATAATCAATACGGTCTTTATCACTCCGTTTATTCTTTGGTCGGAGAGAGTCAGCAACTTTATCGTAAAAAGACCAATCCGTTGTTCCTGCATATATGTTCAGAACTCGCGCGCCTTTTTTATCTTGCTTGTCTGATACATCGAACACCTTACTTATGTCTATTTTTGCCAATTCATTTATTATTTCTCTCATCCTGACCGTCTTCGGAAGTAAGATATTTTTACAAGCGTGTACAGCTACGACTTGAGCTTTTGCAATCACATCTGTTTCTATAGTTATTCCTACACTTTGCAATGCTGACTTTAGAGCTAAGAAAACTCTCTGCATATCACTCTCGCTTATCTCTTGAACACTATTCCAGTAAAGTAACTTCGGAATAGAGAGTTCTATTTTAAGAATATGTTGTATATTATTTCTTTCTTTGGTCAATGTCTCTAAAAGCTCAACTCTGGGGAGATATTCTCTTTGATATTTAGGACGAAGTACAAATCTTTTAAGGTATGGGTGCTTTGACGTTCGTTCTGTTGATGATAATTCCGCATACGTTCTTCGAGTGATTTCTGGGAGAAACAAGGAGAAGTTTGAAATCTTAAAAGTACGCGGGCTATATATCTTTACAATAACTGTGTCCATAGTAATTTTTTATGTTGTCGGTGGATTTCAAGGAATCCTTCGGACGATAAAGCACAGAAATTAACTGTAAGAGTTTTATACCTTGTTCACAGGCATCTTTCTTACTAATTTCTTCTCCAAAATGCTCTTTGTAGAGATTTTGAAACTCTATGACTTTTTCGTCTGAAAGATTCATAGAGCTATCGGCTGTACAACCTGTTTTTTAGAGCTTTCAAATAATCAAAGTACGACCTAGCTTTGACTTCTAAACTATTCGCATAGTATTTATTTGCCGTTTCCTCTATTCCGTCTTGCTTTCGGAATACAAAAAGAGCTTTCTTTGGATCAGTTTTCTCGATCGTCAAAAGCTCAAAATCTGCACAGAGAAGTGCGGTACTGCAACCCAAATCATAAGTAGTGAACACTGATGATGGGTCACTCACATAAACCTTTTTACTTTTCATAGTAATTTTTCTAACGTTATTTGTAATTGTGAGAGTTTCGAGCTCCCATAATTACTTAGGGTGAAAAATCACCAACAAAAAATGCTTGGCTGTTATAGCCAAGCATTTTTAAGGGTTTTGTCTTTATCGGTGATTCAGGGTGAAATCACCGTCAGTGTCTTCATATCTCTCGGTCATCTCTTCTTTTAGATACTCTTTCGTTCCATACCTATCCTCATTTTCTTGTTCACCTTGAGGAGGAGTGAGTTTAATTTTTATTTTGTATGTTTGTGTTTCAGCAGGGTCGTAAAACGGCTCTGATCCATTATTAAAGATTGCTCTTAATCTTTGTGATAAAAACATTTTTTGCTGTTTGATATTATCGGGTATGGGTTTTGGCAATTTGCTAGTTTCTCCATTATTTTTAGATAGCTCAAAAAGGAAAGACCAAGCAGTGTTCGGTTTCTTCTTTTTATCATCTGAAAATCCAAGTATTTCGTAATCAGCGGGGGTCACCTCTTTTTTATCTGTTGTTATTAGAACATCTCTCTCATTCAAAAAGCGAATGTCAATTTTAGACCAGTCTGTCGACTTGAACTTTGGTTGATGTATTTTTTTGTTTCCTTTTACCAGAACCTCATTTTCTGTTTGTTTGACTTGTAATTCTGGCATACTCACGATCTCAATTTTATGTATATGCTCCTGTATTTTATCATCAGAATTATTCCCAAAAATGTTCTCCAAATCTTTCTTAATTTGTGGAGCTTCTTTATGATAAAAGTTCTTTTCTCGTTGTTTTTGAAGGCTGTTTAATTTTTCTATTTCTTTTGCAATTTCGCCTAAAAATAAGGCGCTCGCCATATCCGACTTATGTATTTCCGAGCCGTTTTCAAATAAATCTTTATTTGCTATCTCCTCTCTCAGATTTATAATTGCAGGCACGATAGCATCTTCCCAAACACCGTCAAAAAACTCAGGGCAAATATACAAACTGTTTATTGGATCAACTATTGTTTGATACGCCCCACTATCTATAATTTCTGAGAACGTATTATCCGATTCCATAATTTTGATTATCTTATGTCTTAGTATTTTGAAATAATCATTCAAAGCATCTATTCCAGAAGTTGGAAAATACAGACCAGAGCCATAGTATGCTATCAGTATGTTTTCATAATAAGAATAAAAAACTTTGAGCAGATATATTTTTACATTGGTTGGCAGATCATCAATCTTAGACAAATTGAAGTTCTTAATAAGCTCTGCCTTGAGTTTTAGTTTTTGAACTTCTGGCTGTTGTAGGCTTTCTAAAATACTAGGAAATAACAGTCTTGTTCCTATCTCTCGCGCCCTTGCTATCAATTCTTTTTCTGCAGAACTTATTTCTTTATCATTTGTTGATAATTCATTTTCCGCTTGTTCAGTAAGAGCTAATATAATACCCCCTACGGTCGCATCGTTTTCCGACATCCAGATACCTCTCATCCTGTTTGCTTTTGACTTACTAGAGAAATCAGAATCATACTTTGCATCGTACATATCAATGCTGAACTCATCTTTGAGAAATTGACCCATCTGTCTGTCAGTAAAACTAAGGACAAAACCCCTCTGCATATTAAAGAGTTTTTCTAGTATTGATCTGTCTGATGACTTCAAATTACTCATTGTAATTGTAATTTATCGAAAACTTGAAAACATAACCATCTTAGCATTTTACTACCAAAATTAGCACTTTTTTGCTACACTTGTTTTGCGCACAAGTTAGTTTCCATTCGAGGTTTATTACCTTGGTTACCGATCGTGTTCAGCATAGGCATCCTATGTGGGAATACAGGATCGGTAACCTATGGTTATTGACTTGTGCGCACCCACTGGGATGCCTATTTTGCCTCTTGGTGGAGACATCTGTTAAAGCGCACAATGTCTCAAGAACAAAAATTACAATTACAAGAAAAGGGGCTTCTTTCTCGTATTTCTGAGCTCGAGTTAGAAATCAAAAAACTCAAGGACAAAAAATACGGACTCATTTGGGAAGACAAGACCGAAGATGTTGTTTTGCAGTGCCAAGAAAATATACCAATTTTAAGGGAGGTTAAAAATAGAAAAATTGTTTCTGATAATTCATCACCCAATAATCTTTTGATTGAAGGTGACAATTATCACTCTCTTTCTGTTTTGAACTATACACACAAGGGCAAGGTTGACGTCATTTATATTGATCCACCCTACAATACTGGAAATAATAGCTGGCGTTACAACAATGATTATATAGACAAAGAAGACGATTTTCGCCATAGCAAGTGGCTATCTATGATGTGTTCGAGGTTAAAACTTGCCAAAGGTCTGCTTTCTCCTCAAGGTGCTTTAGTCTGCGCTATTGATGAGAACGAATTAAATACACTTGGTCTTTTATTGCAGGAAATCTTTTATGGATGGGCGATAGATTGTGTGACAGTGATTCATAATCAAGGAGGTATTCAGGGTACAAACTTTTCCTACAATCACGAATATATTTATTTTGTCTATCCGAGAAAAAGTGGCTATATCAACCCCGAATCTCGGTCAGGTGAAGAACTGACCCCGTTTAGGGACTGGGGTAAAGAAAACTCAAAACGAGAGGGGTCACCAAATTGTTTTTATCCAATCATATTTGACGGAGATAAAATTGTTGGGTTCGGGGAAGTTCCTAAAGATACTTTCCATCCAAAATCCGCCAACGAGTCAAAGAATAGTCTTACATATATTTATCCCTTAGACGGAAATGGCATAGAACGCAGATGGAGATTTGCAAGAGATACAGTTGAAACAATTGCCGATGAACTTGTCGTCAAAAAACAAGGTGAACAATACTCAGTTTTGAGGGGCAAGAAAAACTATATTAGAAAAACTGTGTGGGATGATTCTAGATTTAATGCAAATATCTATGGAACTCAATTGCTATCACAAATAATTCCTGACAAGTTTCCATTTCCAAAATCGCTATACTTAGTAAAAGAGTGCCTGATAGCTGTAGAGCAAAATAAAAAAGCCACTGTTTTGGATTTCTTTGCTGGCTCAGGTACAACAGGGCACGCTGTTCTTGAACTAAACAAGCAAGATGGCGGAAATCGTAATTTTATTCTATGTACCAACAACGAAAATAAGATTTGCGAAGAAGTTACTTACGAGCGTATCAAGCGTGTGAGCAAGGGATATAAGAACAAGAAAAATGAAAAAATTGATGGTATGGGTGGCAATTTATATTATTACAAAACCGATTTAGTAAATGTGGACAAGCTCCACAAGATTTCTGACGAAGCTAAGATCAAGGTTACTTATCAAGCAGGAGAAATGATTGCTGTGCGCGAAGATACCCTAAACGAGCTTGAGAAGAATGATTGGTGGCAGATTTTTGAAGGCAACAATAAAATAACCGCTATATATTTCAAGGAAGACAAAGAAAAAATTAAAGATTTAATTAAAAAACTTATCTTCAAAATCAAAGATGAAAAAACTTCTGTATCCCTTTATATTTTTGGTTGGGGTAAAAACGAGTACAAGAACGAGTATAGCTCAGGTTTAATCCGTGTCGAGGACATTCCCGAACCAATCCTTGAAGTTTATAAGGAAATTAATCGCCTGTAATTTTATGCTCACACTAAAACCATTTCAAGAAACAGCCATATCACAACTCAAGGACAAGTTTTTAACTTTATGGAAACTTGGCGATACCAATGTAAATCTAACTTTCAAGTCACCCACTGGTTCAGGTAAGACTATAATGATGGCTCAATTTTTAAGAGATATTGTTTCCGATCCACGTTTTTCTAGCGCGAATGTAGGTTTTGTTTGGATAACAAACTCTGATTCTCTCGCAATGCAATCAAAAGAAAAGCTCTTTTCGTATTATGGTGGAGCAAGCGAAAATCCTTTGGTTGATATGAATAATTTGAAAGAGGGTAATATACCTAAAAATGGAGTATTTTTTATTAACTGGCAGAAACTTGTTTCAAAAGCAAAAGACAATAGAAAACTCCGTACTGAGGGTGAATCAAATACCACTTTTGATACGTACTTGGAAAATACGCATTTGCTCAAGCGCGATGTCGTGCTAATTATTGACGAGGAACATATTGCTTCCGATACTGTCCTTGCTAGTGACTTGATTAAAAATGTTATCAAACCAAGAATCATTATTGGTGTATCTGCTACTCCACAGACAAAAGGTATCACTGTGAATGTCGACCATAAAGACGTTGTCAGAGAGGGTCTCATTAAAGAAAAGATTATCTTTCAAACAGCAGAAGATTTGGAGCAAAAAAAATATAAAGGTATGGATCAAGATGATATTCTTCTTACTCTTGCATTTCAAAAAAGAGATGAGCTTATGGCACAATATAAGAAACTCAAGATTGATATTAACCCCCTTGTCTTGATACAGCTTCCGAATGATGACAAAGCAAATAAAGACACTGCGAATATAACCAAGCAAGATTTAGTCATCAACTTTCTAAAATCAAAAGGGGTACTCTCACACGAAATAGCTGTTTGGCTTTCCGAAGACAAAGTCAATCTATTAGATGTCGAGGCGAGCAATTCACCAGTATCATTCTTGCTTTTTAAGCAAGCCGTGGCTACTGGCTGGGATTGTCCGCGAGCAAGTATATTAGTGATGTTTCGTGAAATAAAAAATCCAACATTTGCTATCCAGACAGCAGGTCGTATTTTACGTATGCCTCTTGGTACACATTTCTCAATCCCAGAACTTAATTTGAGTTATTTATATACAAACTACAAACGCAATGAGGTTCTAGTAGGATACTCAAAATCTGCTGACCAAAATAGACCCGCCATCAATGGAAGTTACAGAAAAACATCTGTTCAACCCATAATTCTTGATTCAGTATTTATGAGCCGTACCGACTACAACGACCTAGGTGATAGTTTTCAAGAAACCTTTAAGAAAGTTGCGAATCAGTATTTTAGTATTTCTGATAAAGACACAAAAACAAACATAGTAAAAAAACTTACAGAGAAGAAACTAGTCTTAGATAAAAAAGTGACCAATGGTCTTATTGTTGATGTTGAGATCGATGATTACGACAACTTCAAACAAGAGCTACTATCTGAGGGAGGCAGTTATGAACAGGAAATGTCACATTACGATTTGGAGAGACTATATAACCTTTTTTGCTTTAATGGTATTGCCAAACAAATCGATGAAGACAAAAAGTTTGCACCAGAGCGTTCTTGGGGGAAATTAAAGACTGCATTAAATGTCTGGCTTCTTGGATTATTGAAAGAACAACGCCTACAAATCTACCACATTATCGTAAATGATTTCTTGAAAGCAAACAGCGTCCTAAGTAATATAATCGGTAAAACATTGGCTGTTTACCGTCCTATTCGTGAAAAGGAAGTTAGCCACAAATCAGAGCGTTCAAAGAGAACTGAACAGATTGAGATACCAAGACCCTCACTTTTCTACACAGATCAGTATGAAGAAATGAAAGTTAAGAAAAGTGCAATGCAACCATTCTTTATTGAGAAAGAATACACTGGTAAGAAAAATGAGACAAACTTTATTAAATCTCTTGAGGAAAATGACACTGTTATCTGGTGGTATAAGAATGGTGATTTGGGTAGTGAGTTTTTCTCTATCCCTTATCACGATCTAACAAAGAACAAGGAAAGTCTGTTCTACCCTGACTGGGTTATAAAAACAGCAAAAGGTATCTACATTATTGATACAAAAGGTGGTGATACTGCAAAAGGTGCGAAAGAACGCGCAGAATCGCTTCAAGCGTGGTTCAAAAACAAGAAAGGCTGTTACGGTGGTATCGCTGTTCAAGATGGCTCAAATGGTTGGAAAATCAATACCAATAGCAAATACGAATACTCAACGTCTCTAAAGGGGTGGCTGGATTTTGAGGAGTTTTTAAGATAAATTGAAATATACCAATGCTAAGCGAAAAAAATACAAAAAAATTAGATGACGCCTTCAAGAGCAAGGGCTTCGCGAAGCTCTTGATACATCATCTGGTGAAAATAGGTCAAATCTCGAACGAGGGAATGACTCCTGAGCAATTGGACAAGTGGATAGACCAAGAGTGGGATAAACGAAAGACTAATAAGAGTGGACGCGCAATAAAACAAACGAGCCATATAAAACTGAAAACAACGACAAAGGACAGATTACAAAAAGCGATAATATCGGCTCTAAAAGAAGCAAAGGAGGAGAGTGGGAGGGTTTAGTTGACTTTCTTAAGTAGGATTTGCGTTTAATTTCCAATTATTATAGAATATACTCGTAATTGACATAATAATAGTTAGTGCTCGATTTCAGCGAAACAGCAATGTTTTGTGAGCAAAGCAAGACCAACATTTTAATGTGGTACTCAAGCCAGAAAGCGTCAAGTGTCCGAAAGGATAACTAGCACCGAAGGGCTTAGTACTGAAATCCTAAGCCATAAGGTTGAAAAACTTTACGGCCGAAGGTACCACATTAAAGCGCTGGTCTTTTTTGTTTGTTCCGTCAAATCTGTACATCACGAAATGGTGTACAGATTCAGACGGAATTAACATCGCAGTTTTGTTCGATCGACAAGATTGGCAGAAACGGCTGAAAATAAACTGTACAACCTATGTCTACTAAAGTAAAAATAGTTCGAAGTTCAGTGACGGGAAGATTTGTAAAAAAATCTGAAGCGAGGAAACATCCTCGAACAACTGAAACAGAAACAATAAAGAGAGGTTAGTAACCCCCTTCTCTTTGGTGGTACCCTCATTGCATAACGCTTAACGCATTGAGCTGGATACAGGTCGAGCGAAAGTATCTTTGATAACCAAAATTATAAATTATTTTTTACAAATCATTATGATTAGTAAAAAACTTCCCATTTGTGCTATATGTGGCCGAAGAAAAATCTTTCGCCGTATTTTGTGCCCAAATGGTGTGTGTAGGGATGCGCGTGACTATGGATACAAATCTTGGCCTCCGTTCTGCCCTATACACTGGTTCGGGTTTTAGTTTCCAATCTGGAAACTAAAACACAATTACTTGATCAGTAATTGTGTTTAGTAAATCTTTTTTGTTTTGTTGGAAGAGTTCGCCAAGTAGCTACTGGCGGACTCTTTCGTTTTATAAAATCCCTACACACTCATTATAGCAAGGATAACTCAATCAAAGTAGTAGAAATGTTGATACTATCGCCAATCTCCACTAGAAGCCCTATATTACTTATATACCCACAATTGTCAATATATTTGCAATACAGCTATTGTGACGCTTAATATCAAGCATAATTACTTCATTTAATCTGTTTTTTGTATATTTTCACTTAGGTCTGGTATATAAATATAACCATTGTGACTACGAATAGCAGTTCCCACTTCGTCCACTAGGGCGCGCCAATTTTTACATCTCCACAAAAAAGGGGTCATGGTATAATATTGACATGTTTAAAAAATTAAGTGATTTTTCATACGAGAGAAATTGGAAGGAGGCCATAGGTTTTTATTTAGCGTATTTACTTCTCGGGATAATCTTGGGATTTGCCTCTGGTTTTATTCTGGGCGTATTTATATATTCTGTAGGAACAATTCATAATTTCGAAACTAACTACGAAATAGGCAGAAGGGTTGGTGTAAGTTTTTATATGATATATATCCTTGTAATTTTTGTATTGTTACTGGCGAAGAAAAAAATGCTTAACAATTTTGGTTATATACTCTTAGGACTATTCAACTTGATTTTGTCAGTTTTTGGTGGGGCCATCTTCGGCCTAATAATACCAGCTTTCATAACCACAAGAAAAACAAAACTGCAGTCTCAACCAGATGCTAGCTCAAATATCATCCAATAGAGTTTAAACTATTTCTATTTGATCAAAAATGTCTTCAACACCAGACAACAAAGAAGTAGAAGTTAGATTTTTAGAAATAGATAAAGAAGCCTTGATTAAAAAGTTAAGGGATCTCGGGGCTAAAGATCTTGGTGAGGATTTACTACAAGAAGTAATTATCTATGACAAAGAATTCACTTGGCGAGATGGTGGAAAATCCTTACTTCGACTTAGAACCAGAAACAACAAAACCGAACTCACTTTCAAACATCGCAACAGCCACGCCATAGGCGACACAGAAGAAATAGAATTCGAGGTAAGCGATAAAGACAAAGCGGAGCTCTTATTAAATAGACTTGGTTTTGTCAGCTTCCGTCATCAAGAAAAGAAACGCCACACCTTTGAGTTAAATAATGTTGTAGTAGATATTGATACTTGGCCACGCGTGCCGACGTACGTAGAGCTAGAAGGACAAAGTGAGGAAGACCTGAGAAAGATTGCTGCTCTGCTCGATTTGGATTGGAACAAAGCCGTACTAGAAAATCCTCGAGTTGTTATTGAAAAATATTACAAAATACCCGTCGGGACGATGAGATATTTTACATTTGATAAGTTTGAATAGGAGTGAAAAAAAATCCGTCGTTATTAGATGTAAAAGAATTCTTCAAAAACTCTCTGGTACATATCAATAGCGCGCTTAGCTTCAGCAGAAGAAAGGGAGAAATCACTTCCTTGGTGAGCAATATTATTTCGCACCTTGTGAGCCTCCCAAGCATCGTCTAATGTATGAAAATCGCTCTTCTCGACAGTCTTTAACATCTCTCCAATACCATTTCCGTGATAGCCCATTTTCTCCAACATCTCTTCTAAGAGAATATCGGCTTCAATAATGGCCAGACGCCAATCATTTGGATTTCCGGATTCTATATGATTTTTAATCTTGACCCATTTTTCATTCTCGTGACCAGCTGGTATAGCAACATCAGCTGGACCGCCAGAAGTTTCCTTACTAGATTCTCTACCGCTTTCAAGCTTAGCTTTTATTTCCTTTTTAAGTTCCCCCATCAAGAAAGAAGTATAAATAATCGCCATCAAAAGTATTAATGATATAAATACGGAAATAAAACTAAGCGGCTCGATAATATTAGCCACAAAAAGTAATATTGCATTACCAAAATCATAAACAGAAGCAAAACCAAGCCTGGAAGAGATAAAACTAACAAAAAAACAAATAATAACAACCCAGATAATAATAAGTATAGGAACTCTGTGAGGGCTCGGAGCTGGAGGAGCTGGTTTTTTGGAATCTTTTTTAGGACCACCTTTTTTAGCGTCTGCCATATGGTGATAAGTATATAGTATTTAGTATAAAGTATGAAGGGTATTCCATCCCCCTATACTTCATATTTTATACCCTTCCTTCAATACTTCTACCAACATCAAACAATGCGTCTTCTCTAAAATGTGGAGCAGTGATCTGAACACCAAGTGGCAGCTTCTTACCATCCTTCTCAGTAAATCCAGATGGCACAGAAAGAGCTGGCGTACCAACAAGATTGGCTGTCACTGTAAATATATCGGCAAGATACATAGAAATTGGATCTGCACTTTTCTCCCCTATCTTAAATGCTGGCGTTGGAGATGTGGGAGTCAAAATAACATCGACTTTTTCAAAAGCCTTTCTAAAATCATCAGCGATCAGAGCGCGCACTTTATTTGCCTTATGATAATAAGCATCATAATAACCAGCGGACAGAACATATGTACCCAAAATAATACGTCGACGCACTTCCTTACCCAACCCTTCTCCACGAGTCAACATGTAATCTTCTAAAAGATTTTTTCCGTCCTTATGCTCACCATATTTCACCCCATCAAAACGTGACATGTTGGAAGAAACTTCGGCCGGCATCAAGATGTAATACACCGCCAAAGAATAGTGATTGTTTGGTAAATCAATATCCACAATTTCATATCCTTCTTTCTTTAGCTTTTCGACTGTCTCATTAAAATTAGAGAGAACTGATTCATCAATACCTCCCTGTTTCAAAAAAGAGAATGGCACTCCTATCTTCTTGGGTTTTGTTGTAGAAATATTTTCTGGAGCATCCTGTGAAGTACTATCAAAAATATCCTTACCTAAAATATTTTTAAAAACAATCTCAACGTCATCAACATTTTTCCCGATAGTCCCGATTTGATCAAGTGAAGATCCCATAGCCATCAAGCCGTGTCGAGATACTCTTCCATATGTAGGCTTGAGTCCAACCGTCCCACAAAAACTAGAAGGCTGGCGAACTGAACCTCCAGTATCAGAACCGAGAGCTACCAAAGCACCTTCCATAGCCACCGCCGCAACTGATCCTCCTGAAGATCCTCCTGAAACTCTCTCTAGATCGTAGGGATTTTTGGTAGGACCATAGGCAGAATTTTCTGTTGAGCCACCCATAGCAAATTCATCCATATTAGCTCGGCCCAAAAAGACGACCCCTTCCTTTTTTAATTTAGAAATAGCGGTAGCGTCATACGAAGCAACATAATTTTTTAAGATTTTTGAGGCCGCACCAACTTTACGTCCATCAATAAGAATATTATCCTTCACTGCCATAGGAATACCTGTCAAAATTGTGGCTGTACCATCAGAGAACTTTTTTTGTGCTATTTCAGCCTGTTCTTTGATGTCGTCGAATACCTCTAAATACGCGTTGATATCCTTATTTTTTTCTTCAATATTTTTTAGATATGTTTCAGCTAATTCCAAAACAGTAAAATCGCCCTTCTTCAAGGCCTCATGAGTTTTTTTGATTGTCAGTTCTTTTGTATTAATCATCAGAGTATCTTTTTCACTTTAAAATACTGCCCCTCCCTGTCTGGCGATGCCGACAAAAGCTTTTCAGTAAATATGCCACTCTCGTGTGTTTCAACATCCCCTCGAAAAACATTTCTAAGATAATCCTCTTTAACAGGAGCATCCGCCGATGCTTTCTGAATTTCTGCCACATACGACAAAATAGCCTCAATCTCTTTAGCTAGTGAAGCTTTTTCTTCATCAGAAACATCAATCCGAGCCAACTGGCTTAGTTTTTCAATATCGGCGACAGTGATCATGCTATTTTTCTTCTTCGGTTACTACTTCTACTTCAGCTCCTCTGTCTGCACCCATTTCATTTTGAGGAGGAATTGTACCGTCTGGAAATAAGTCTGCTTCCTCTGCTCGACTTCCGGCGATAGTCTGTATCTCAGTAATTCCCTCTTTAGCCATCTGGTCTGCCAATTCTTGCTGTTCGGCTGATGTAAATGGTGTCTTTGGTGATTCGTCTGTCATGTCGATTTAATTAAGAATTAATAAGCCAATTATACGCCTGTTTCTAGCAATTTCAAGAATTCATCTTCATCAAGTATAGTGACACCGAGCTCCACTGCCTTATCGTATTTAGAGCCAGCACTCTCCCCAACCACCACATAATCAGTCTTAGCAGACACAGAACTAGAAACATTTCCCCCAAGAACCCTGATCTTCTCTTTTGCCTCATCTCTCTCAAGAGTCGGAAGTGTACCGGTCAGAACAAAAGTCTTACCTGATAGAGTTTGTTTTTTTGATGTTGTTCTGACAGAATCTTCGTGCTTGATTCGAACCTGTTTCAATAATTTCTGTACTGCCTCTTTATTAATCCCGTCTCTAAACCAAGAATAAATCGACTCGGCCACCACATCACCCACTCCATTAATCGCTTGCATCTCTTCGACGGAAGCTTCACGGAGACTATCGAGAGTTTTAAAATGCACCGCCAAATCATTTGCTGTCTCCTCACCCACCTGCGGAATTGATAAAGAAATTATAAACCGAGCCAGGCTGACATCGCGAGCTTTTTCGATAGCTTCAAGCAAATTTGTCACTGATTTTTCCTTAAACCCTTCAAGAGTTGCTAGATCTCCAGCCTTCAAAGAAAAAATATCTGAAGCATTAGAGATGAGCTGACTGTCCAAAAGCTTATCAACAATTTTAGGTCCAAGACCATCAATATCAAAAGCATGCTTGGAAGCAAAATGATAAAGTCGTCGTCGCTGAACAGCAAATGAATTTTTAAAGACACAGCGATATGCAGCCTGACCTGGGATTCTTTCTATAGATCCGTCACCTCCACACTCTGATACTTTTTTCGGAAAAACATACGGCTTTTCCTTACCACTACGAAACTCTGTTAAAACTTTTACAATATCAGGAATAACATCTCCAGCCTTTTGCAGAATAACAGTATCACCAACACGAACATCGAGTCTCTTAATTTCATCCTCATTGTGAAGTGTTGCGCGAGACACTGTAGAACCAGCCACCAAGACAGGCCTTAGATGAGCCACAGGAGTAAGCACCCCAGTGCGCCCTATCTGCAACTGGATATCCTCTACAATAGTAGTCACCTGCTCTGCTTGAAATTTAAATGCAATACCATAGCGAGGTGCTTTGCCGGTAAATCCCAAAATATCTTGGTATTCTTTTTCATTTACCTTCACCACAACACCATCAATAAAATAATCTAAACTGTCTTTTTTCTTCTGCCATTTTTGCCAAAAAGAAATAACCTCATCTATGTCACGACATGGTTCAAAATATTTGTTTACCTTAAAACCAAGCTCATTTAAAAGAGTAAGCTCTAATTCCTGTTTTGCTGGCATCTTTTCTCCATAAGAAGCGATATCGTATGTAAAAGTCTCAAGTCTTCGTTCTGCCACAATAGAAGGGTCAAGCTGACGAATAGACCCGGCCGCAACATTTCTCGGATTGGCAAAAAGTGGCTTTCCTTTTCTCTCTTGCTCTTTGTTTAATTTTTCAAAATTACTTTTAGATAACCACACTTCCCCCTCGACAATAATATCAACATCTTTATTCAGACGAAGTGGCACTGATTCAATGGTGCGAATATTCATAGTCACATCCTCTCCCACCTTTCCATCTCCTCGCGTAGCTGCAGCAACCAGTAATCCATTTTTATACTCCGAAACGATCTTCAATCCATCAATTTTCAACTCACAAACATATGACGGCCAAATATCTTTGCCTGTTTCACTTTTCAAAAATCTCTTTGTGCGAGCGTCGAACTCTTTTATGTCTTCAATAGTAAAAGCATCGTTGAAAGACCACTGTGGCACCTTGTGCGCCACTTTTTTGAATTCCGGAAGCGGTGCACCCGCCACCCGCTGAGAAGGTGAATCAGAGGTGATCAATTCCGGATATTCCGTCTCAATCTTTACAAGCTCATTTTTAAGGGAGTCGAGAGCTTCGTCCGATATCTCAGGCTTATCGAGCACATGATAGTTGTAACGATGACGCTCAATAGAGGCCTTTAATTTGACCAAGCGCTCTATTATCTCTTTAGGGGCCTTACTTTTCATAAGGCCCATTTTATCATATTTGGAGATTTAACCATTATTATTAGTAGGTGGCTTTTAGACCACGTTCTGTACGATAACGGTTAGTTGGATCACAGGTATTGTATCCCTTGGTTTGAATAACTGTAGCAATTGAACCATCGGCGTTAGACACCTTACTTATCACAACACTGGCACAAGGTGATGTTAAAACAGATGTTCCGCCAGAATAATGGATCCAGAATGTTGTGGTAGCGTCATTTGAGTCAGCTACCAGATAGCTACCCACTCCAGCCGTGGTGGTGTCTATTAGCGATCCCTCACAAGTCATAGTAGAAGGAGGATTAGAGACAGATGATGCTGATGAAGTAGCAAAACTACTGGTAGAAGTTGCCCCAGTCTGATCATTCACATGATCCCAATACATAGCACATTCCTGTCCAGTATCAGCGGCATAAAAAGCAATCTGTGAATCCTTACTAACAGAAGAGAGTGTAAATTGCTTTAGGGTAAGATCAAGAATGGCGATACCAATTGAGAGAAGGATGCTTGAAATAAGCACAGCAAAAAGCACCGTGAAGCCTCTCTTGCCCTTCATATTCCATACTTTATACTTCATACTTTTTTTCATAATTAATTTTGCCATTTTGTAAGATCTTCAGACAAAGTAATACTGTGATTAGGTAAAGGACTAACCCAGGATACAGTAGAAGTAATTTGATATTCTACAACTGGATTTGTACCATTCGGTATTGTCTTCACTGTAATTTCCCGCGTGAAGTTAGTACTTGTGCCAGTAGAATAATCATAAATATTATTAGTATCTAGATTAAGCCTATTGCAAGAAAAACCTGGAAGAGTGTTGGTGTCACTAGCGCAGGAAGTTATACCAGAATTAGCTGGATTATTGTTTGTAACATCAATTCTACACTTTCCACTACATTCAGAAAAATGATTATCCCAAGACTGACCCGCGAGTGAATTGGCATCTCTTAAATTTCTAAAATATTCGATCCCTTCTTGGGCCAGATAAAAAGCTGTAACTTCATCTCTAGAATAATAAGAGGAATACAAACCCTTAGAGGCGATCGTTAGTGGCCCAGCCAAAGCAATCAGTAAGACACTTATAGCAACAAGCGTCTCTATGATTGTGAACCCTGATTTATTATTTTTTCTGACTTTATTTATCATTGTGTGTTAAGTAATCGTTGAGAAATAAGTGTCTGAATATCAAAACCAGACTGGCTCTTACCCGTCCCCGCATAACCTTTTATAATAAGCAAAACTTTGGGTTGAAGTTTCGGAGAGCTATCAGCCGCACCCACAACGTAGAAATCCATTGATTGTATTACTACCTCTGGAGCAGTAATAGCTATTGGCATAGATGCACCATTCACCAACCTCATTATCTGATGAGTGGTTGAATCCAAGAAATAGCTAACCTGAATATTATCAGCATTCGTAAAAGCAATAGCGGAATTATCGACAGTAGAATTAGTTGCGCAGTCTGTCGGAACAGAAGAAATCGGCACAATTTTATCACCACAAACATAACCATGCCCTGTTCTTATATCCCTCACCATACTCTCAGCGGCAAAGCTAAAGTTGGTAATTGCGGAGTTAAGAGATTGAGCTGAACGATTAGCGCCCACAATACTAAAAATGGCTCCTGTAGCCACAACCATGACAATAGCAAAAAGCCCGACAGCCACAATCATCTCAACCAATGTAAATCCTTTGTTTTTCATCATGGGCATGGAGTGTTAGAAGGAACAACAGAAATCTGGCCTGTAGAATAAAGTTGAACTGTCTTACACTTATCCCCCAAGGATGACCGGAGCACAATGTACACAGGCGCCACATCAACAGTAGTATCAGCATCAAAAATAGTATGCGCTTCTGGATTTGGTCTAACAAAAGAAATGTCTAAAGAGTGTAAAGGTAAATTCTTATAACAATATGGAGCGTTTGGCCCTGTAGTCATTGCTGATGATTGATTATCACAAATCTCAGCAATAGTATTGCCTCCGGACAGGTGGAAGGTGTCTAACAAAGTATCTCCAGAATCATATGCATATTTTGTTGTACCACTATCAGCAAATAGCAAGAAAGTTTTGTTGTCTTGGCCGCCACCAAAATGAACTCCATATCCATACTGAAAATTAGATCCACTTACAGATGTTCCGCGCACTCCAATACCATAAGTCTGTGCTTGGCGCATTTCCAAAGCGACTTCAAAAGCAAGGTTAGTAATAACCATATCACTCGAAAATTTTGTCTGATTAAACAAGGCCACAGCACTGATAACAGTGAAGATGGCCACCACAACGAGCATTTCAACGAGAGTAAAACCTGATTTCATGCTTAATTATTGTATCATAGAAAGAAGAGCGTGAAGACTCATAATATCCCACCTAAAAAAGAAAATTAGTACTGTACCGAGAATTAAAAAAGGACCAAAAGGAATTTCACTTTTGAAATGAAGTCCTCGACGAGAATGAGAAACTATTTTTTGATAGGCCATAATACCCAAGGCCACCGTGGCACCGATCAAAAAAGCTAGAACAATAGCCGACAGACCATCAATCAATCCTAAGAGCCAACCTATACCCAAGACAAGCTTACCATCGCCAAGCCCCATCCACTTTCCATCAGAAACACGCCATATAAGATAAAATGGAAGAAAGAAAATCGGCCCGGCCAAGAAATCCCATCCGGAGGTATTTCCAAAAAACAGATGGATTGTAGAAATTAGAGAAAAAGCATAAGAGAAACTATCAGGAATAATTTTATGACGAAAATCATAAATAGAGATGACAATGAGGAGGCAGAAAATTACAGCGTAGTAAGTATAAAGTATGTAGTATGAAGAGAAGAGTACAGAGTATGAAGTATTTAGGAACACAAAAAGAGCTAAGAAAATAATACCTGTCGCAAGCTCCACAAGTGGATACTGCCAAGAAATTTTACTCTTGCAGTGATGGCATCTTCCTCGCAAAAAAATAAAACTAAAAACTGGAAAAAGTTCGTACCAAGAGAGGGCTTTGTTGCAAGAATAGCAGCTAGATCGTCCCCCATTCGAACGCCCTGTATTGTATCTAATAGCTACCACATTCAAAAAACTACCAATGATAGTACCTAGGACAAAAAATAAAATGCCAAATAAAATCATAAAGATTAAGGATTTCTCAAAGTATAATAATTAGCAGGATTGGTTGGAGTAACTCCGGTGGAGCACCCAGCATCATCACTTAGGCTCGTAGTAGAAGTTATTTCTAGCTGTGCGCCAAGACAGAAAGAATTATTATTTAAACCAGTTGAATAATCATATGGTGCTTTTGTCGAAGGATCAGTCTGTATAGATGGAACGTAGGCTGGGGCCAAAACACTCAAATTGCCGGCTGTCGGAAAAGCATTATTACCATCGTAGTATTGCTCCAAAGCTAGCTGAAGAGATTTGATATCAGAGATTCTTTTGTGATCACGAGATCGTGCTTGAGCTGAACCAATATTTTCCATCACGATAGAAAGCAGTATCCCCATAATAGAGACAACTACTAAAATTTCAATCAATGTAAAACCATTTTTTCTGATAGAAGAACTTTTCATGCGATTAAATTATATCACACCTAACTCACCAAAAGAAAAACCCGCCAGTTGGCGGGTTTTTCGGAGACTAGAGAATCAACCGAATTACTGACAAAGATTGTCTGTCGCAAAAGCTGTAGCGCTTGAAGTTGTTCCGGAGTATCCACTGCTATCGACACACCAGTTACCTCCACCCTTAAGAGGAGCTACCATAGCCCAGCTACTTGAAGCCGCCTTAATATTACAGTAAGCACCAGCAGAACCAGCGTTTGTGTTGATGTTTGTAATAAAGTTTTTAGATGCAGTATCAGCAAAAAGACCTGTACCACCAGTACATACACCTGCTGCCATATCGGAACCATAACTCTGACCATTTGAATCGTAGTAGAGAGCAGCTTGAGCTCGGAAGTTTGCCATAGCACCTTTTACAGCAGCATCAGAACCTTTACTTCGTGCGGTGTTAAGAGAAGCCAAGACGACGGAAGCCAAGATACCGATGATGGCGATCACGACGAGCAACTCGATAAGTGTAAAACCTTGTGATTTCTTCATTTTTAAAATTTTAATGTATTAATAAGACTTTCTAATAAATAATTTGTTTTGACCTATGCTAGCTATTATACCAGCAAAACCAGCTTTGAAAATATGGGCTGTGGAAAACTTACCGCCATTCTAGATAGAGCTAGAAATGTTGTAAATCGGAATAAGAACAGATGCCAATAAGAATCCTACACCAAGACCCAAAAGCACGATCATCACCGGCTCGATCAAATCAACCAAGGTATCCACAGCGTTTATCACTTCACGCTGATAGAACTTAGCCAAAGTATCAAGAATGTGACCAAGCTGGCCAGTCTCCTCACCAATTCTGGCCATCTGAACGAATATGCTAGGAATTTCCTTATGTTTGCCCAAAGCTTCTGACAAAGCATTACCCTCTTTAACTGACACAAGCACATCATTCATGATTCCTTCAAAAATTCTATTATCCACAACGGCGGCTGTTAGCTCAATCACCTTAACCATAGGAATACCAGAGACGATCATTGTATTCATGTTGTCAGCGATACGAGAAAGATATAGTTTGCGATAAAGTGTCCCAATATAAGGAAGATTGAGTTTCAAGCCAGCCATAGAATCTTTACCTGACTTAGTCTTAAAATACTGCCAGAAAACAATTCCCCCAATAAGAATAAGGATTATCATGAAAATGCCGTAATTGACGAACAGGTTGGAAATATCGATAACAATCTGAGTATACACAGGCACCTGCTGACCGGCGTCAGTCAAAATACCGCTAATCTTTGGAATAACCAAAGTGAGCATCAAAATCATAACTGTACAAAATGTGAAAACAACGAACGCAGGATAGATTAGGGCATTTTTTGCCTTTGATGATACGGCATAATTTCTATCCAAGTAATCAGCCAAGTAAACGAACACCTCATCCAACTTTCCAGATTCTTCTCCAGACCTTACCATGTTTACATAGAAGGTCGAGAAAACTTTAGGATGTTTAGCTAAAGAATCTGAGATGGTCGCGCCTCCCTGTATATCATCAGCAACGGCAGCCAAAACTGTTCGCAGGGTTGCGTTTTCAGCTTCACCAGCCAACAATCGGAAAATACGAAGAGCAGATACTTGCGCCTCAAACAAAGTAGCCATCTGGCGAGACAAAATAACAATTTCCTTGTTTGTGACATGATCAAACCACTTAATGTTCATACTGAGAAGACCATTGGAATCTTCGGCTGACTTAATAGCTGAGATGATCAAACCACGTCGCTGAAGCGAAGCAATAGCAACGTCAACATTAACAGCGTCGACTGACCCTGATTGCTCTTCCCCACTATCGCTTATAGCTTTGTAATTAAATAACATAGTTTAAAGTAGTTTCTCTAAGATTTTAGGATTGAATGCATGTAAATAGGCATTCTCAAGGCTTATCTCTCCTCGACGAACCAACTCAGCAATTGATCTGTTCATATCGATCATTCCCCCTTCAGAACCAGTCTCAATAACCGTATTGATCTCATGAGTTCTTTTTTCTCGAATCAGGTTCGCTACAGCATCATTTACCAACAATAATTCGCAGACAGGAATAAGACCACCAGATATGCGTGGAATAAGACGCTGAGAAAATACACCGATCAATGAGCTGGCTAGCTGAATGCGAATTTGGTTTTGTTGTTCGGCTGGGAATGAGTCGATAATGCGATCGATAGTTTGTGCGGCGTTGTTTGTGTGAAGTGTGGAAAATACGAGGTGTCCAGTCTCAGCTGCTGTCACGGCCGCAGCCATTGTTTCAGGGTCACGCATCTCACCAAGTAGAATCACATTAACATCTTCTCGCAAGACATTAGTCAAAGCTGTACTAAAATCTTTCGTATCAGTGCGCACCTCTCGTTGATCTATAATGGATTTCTTTTGTTCATAGACATACTCAATTGGATCTTCAATAGTAATGACATGTTCCGCACGCTCTTGATTAATAAGTTCAATCATAGACGCAAGAGTGGTTGTCTTACCCTGCCCTACCGGACCGACGACGAGAAAGAAACCCTGAGTCTTTCTGCAAAAATTATTTAAAATCTGTGGTAGATGAAGCTCTTCTAGGGTTTTGATTTGTTTTGGAATCAGACGCAAGGCGATACTGACGTATCCTTGCTGAAAGTAAGCATTTCCTCTAAAACGAAATTGATTTTTATAGTTGTAAGAAAAATCAAGCTCCTTTTCTTTATAAAAAAGTTCATTGTTTTCCTTTGTTGTTAAAATTTCCAAAAATCCCTTAGTATCTTCATGTTTTAAGATATCTCTCTTAACCAAAGGAATGAGAGAGCTAGATACTCTAATAGTAGGATGCCTTCCTTCGGAAAGGTGGAGATCTGATCCACCCTCGCGAATAACTGTCGAAATTAATTCGTCTAATTCAGCTGCATAATCCATATTTTTTTATTTATTGTGACGAGCTAAAACTTTTTTAACTTCTGCTAATACCTCAGATGGGATGGTGGTGGCTTTAACAATATATCCCTCAACTCCGAGTTGCTTTGCTTTTTCAATATCTGAAGACTGACCTTGATTGCTTAGGATAATAATGACGCTTTCTTGCACCAAGTGCTCATCTCTGATCTTTTGAAGTAACTCTAGTCCATCCATTACCGGCATAACAATGTCCAAAATTATTACATCAGGCACCAAACCCTCTCTTAGTTTTGTTAAAGCATCGTTACCATCAACAGCCACAACAACATCAAATCCTTCCTTTTGGAATTTGATCGAGTACATACTGAGAAGAAACTTATCATCATCAACTATGAAAATTTTTCTCTTAATTGGAGTATCCATATATAATAATTGTACTATAATTTATTAATCTCTTCAACGGGCACTTCCCCTCTAAACACCTTCAAAATAGCATCCTCTTTCAGAGTCAACATGCCTTTATTTCTAAGATATTTCCTAATAGCTATATCAGTTGGTTCTTTTAGAATTACAGCTTCTAGTTCTCGATCCATTTTAAATGCTTCAAAAACCGCTGCTCGGCCGTGAGTACCCTTTGGATATTCTGGAGTTGGCTTGATACCAAGCACCTCTTTAGGGAAAGCTATTTTATTTCGATATTCTTCTGGTAAATCTTCAAATTCTTTATCGAACATAATTTTAAGACTTCCATCTACAGGCAAAGGGGTTCCCCCGCTTGGAGGTATCGTTCCCACCAATCTCTGAGCCATACCAAGAATGAGAGTAGGCGCAATAAGGTAAGGATCAACTCCCATGTCTATAAGACGAGGAATGATACCAATAGAGTCGTTGGTGTGAATAGTAGAGAACACCAAGTGGCCTGTAAGAGCCGCCTGCACTGCAAGCTGAGCTGTTTCTTTATCTCGAATCTCTCCCACCATGATAATATCGGGGTCTTGTCGCAGTGTTGTACGAAGACCAGATGCAAAGGTGTACCCAATTTCTGGTCGAACCTGTGACTGACTCATTCCATCAATGTTGTACTCCACAGGATCTTCAAGAGAAAGTACGTTCATTTCTTCTTTGTCTACTTCTTTCAACATAGAATACAGTGTTGTTGTTTTTCCAGATCCAGTAGGACCAGAAATAAGAATCATTCCGTATGGTCTATCAATCGCATCCATAATCAATTTTAGATTTTCAGGAGTAATACCAATTTGATCAATATCTTTTACACCACGCTCCTCATCCAAGATTCGCATCACGATCTTCTCTCCGTAATAAGCTGGGAAAGTAGAAATACGGAAGTCGATCTTTCGGCCATCAATGTGGGCACTGAAACGACCGTCCTGAGGCTTTCGTTTCTCATCAAGTTTCATGTTAGAAAGCACCTTGATTCTGGCCACCACTGCTGGATGAACCTTGACTGGCAAAATCAAACTAGTATTTAGAACACCATCCACACGAAATCGAACTCTTACCTTATCTTTCATGTGTTCAATGTGCACGTCCGAAGCCCCTCCTTCAATAGCGTAACGCAAAATAGTGGCCACAATTTTTGTCACCGGAGCATCTTCAACTATATCCCCCACCACTTGAGGACCTTGTCCTGGACCAGCTTCGGCTGCAGCTTTTTCTTCCTTCTTCTCTCTTTCAATTTCTTTCTCTTCGTCAGACATTTCTGTCTCAAATTCACTTAGAGCTTTTGTCACCTGACCGGAGAGACCTTTGTAAGTCTCCGCAATACGACTAAAGTCTGTCTCACTTATCAAGAAAAACTTAAACGGCATATTCAACTTAGAACTAATGAAGTTCAAAGCGTCACGTGCCTCGATATTGTCTGGATTTACTATACCAACCTCAAGTACCCCGTCTTTTAAATCGAGAGGGATAATCTCATAATGCATGGCTGATTCTTCAGGAATATACTTCAGAATATCGTAAGGTATTTCAACCTCAGATAAATCTCTGGTAGGGATTTGCATATACTCACCTTTGGCCGTAAGTATATCTGCTTCAGCAATACCTCGACGATTTAAGACTTCATCAAGACTTAAGCCACTATTTTTTGACTCTTCAACAATGGGTGAAACATCGTTTTCGCCGATTAGCTTTCTTTTGACTAAGATATCTAAAAAACTCATTTTTTAATTTTTAGAAGAAGTTGCAGTAGAAACCATGCCAGAATCAGTACCGATAGGAGCAAATGGGTTTGGTCTTCCTTCAGGCTGGTCAAGAATAGGAAGCCCATCATCCTGAAGACTCAAAAATACTGGATTTGAAAAAATAGAAGGATCAATTCTGACATTCTGAATTTTTAACAGAAGCTTTAGAAAATCTTGATCTGCTTGACTGGTTGACGGAATAACCGATGAATCGCTAACAAGACCGGTAGTGCTTCCTCCATCTTTAGTCAAATAACTATACCCAAAGAAAAGGGCAATGATAACAGCCAGTATAATAACGGGAATTTTTATTTTTTGAATAATGTTACTCATTTTAATTATTTAAGCCAATATGTACGGATTGAAACACTGTAATCATAAGTATCTCCCTTGTCTGTTGCCACGAATGAAACAGAATTAACATCAACTAATCGCAAACTACTCTCTAAATCTTTCATGAAATCTATAAAAGTTCCGTAGGGAGCTGTAACATCAAAGGAAAGATTTATTGATCCGTATCCACTAGCATCGGGACCAAGCGTAGAAACGGTCTTGGCACTATCAGCTTTATCGATACGAATATTCTTAGGGGCTAAGCCTCTTCTAGCGGCAATTCCATTGATATCGATGACTAGTCGAACATTATCAACACTGTTTGGAACAAGCTTATTCAACTTATCCAAAGATGCTGGGTCTATACTCTTATATATTTTCTGCAGATTATCTCTTCCTGCCAGCAAAGTCTTAGACTGATCAAGAGCTTTACTATAGTCAGCCGCTTGAGACTGTAAAACTTTAATGTTTTGATACTGGGGATTAGTGTAGACCACAAAGATCCCCACAGCGGCGATTATTAAAAATAAGGATGAGATAGTTTTCATTGGTTATTTAAATTGGAGCTGTAAAGTATCTGACTATTTTGAACATCGGCCGTAAAATTAAAAATGGCATTACCATTTTGATCAGTGTTTAGACCATCGAATATTGGATTAGTAATATATTTACTAACAGGATTTTCTGAAAATACTTCTGCTTGTTTTGCCACAGAGTTGTAGTTGTTATTATTATCTCTTGCCTGCCCTTTCATTGCGAGAGTGGATTTCCCAGAAGCACCAACAACGAAAGAAAAACTAGAAAATCTAACTGTTTTTAATGTGGACTGTCCGAGCACAGCAAAAAGATTAGAAACAGCGATGTGATTTTTGAGGAGAGAATTGGCTACAGTAATACGTTTATTGAGGGTAGCGTAGGTAGAGACAGATTCTGGATCAAAAGCATTTTCACTCAACTGGAAGCTTTTCTGCATACTACTAATACTGTTTTGTAGATATGTCTGATAGATGAAAACAGCGGCAGCACCTGATGCACTAGCTAAAAAAATTATTATAGCTAAAAGCAAAATAATGCTCACCCCTTTAGTGCCACCACTAGCTTTAGCGGTAACTGGCTTTTTTGGTATGAATGATGTTTGAAATTGTCCTTCCATTTAGATTGATGGTACTCCCTTAAGTATATAACATTAAATAAAAATTATCATCCACAGTTAATCAATCTCCTGAAGTTTTCTGAGCGCCAAACCAACAGCGACAGTGAAATCCAAACCCGTCACTTTCAAAACCTCGCTTAAGAACGCAGGAGTCTCTACTTTTTCAAAAGGTTCCCCTACGACGATATCTGTCTGAAAAGCTTTTTTAGCCAAATCAGCAAGTCCAGAAAAGGCTGCCCCTCCCCCAGTGATAAAAACCTTACTTATGCTTCTGTTATACCTCTTTTGATAATTAAGCATAACGTTCCCAGCTTCACTGAAGATATAGTCAACGGTCAAAGAAACAATGTCTCTAATATTTTTCTGAACAGCTTGGTCTTGAGAAGCGATATCACGTTTCAACTGTTCTGCCCTATCAACAGGAAGACTCATTCCTTGGGCGATAGATAGAGTGATGTCTTGCCCTCCCTTATTAATGATGTGGGAAGACCTGATCACGCCACGCTCGGCAACATATAATTTTGTTGCAGCTGCCCCCATATCAAAGATCATCACAGGTGCATTACTCTGATCAACCAGCGCTCTAATAGCTGAAAACATTTCAATCTCAAAAAAACTTGCAGATAGACCACAATCGCGAACGATCTGATTAAAATGACCGATAATCTCATTGTGTATAGAAACAACCAAAACCTCTATTTTTTCTTTTTTTTCTCTCTCCCCTTGGCTGTCGCCACTTTGAACAAAATCTAAATACCGATCGTCTTCTTTAGGAATAATCCACCAGTCCATTGTAACTTCAGAAATCGGTACGGGAATATATTTACGAGCCTCAAGCGGAATCATTTGTTTTAACTCTCTCTCGTCGACTTTGGGTAATTCGATAAGAGAAACCAAACTAGAACGAAGCGGAATTGATAGAGCTGCATTTTTACTAGTGACATTGGCCTCTCTAATTAGATCGACAACGGCCTCAGCTATTTTGTTAGGAGGAAGATTAGTGGCCTGGCCAACAGATACGCCAGCGTAAGGACCGAGAGCAACTTCCCCATATGTTTCGAGAATGGCCTTACCATGTTTTTTTCTGAGCTGAACAACCTTAATAGCCGACGAACCAATATCAAGGCCGATAACACTGTTCTCCACTTTTTTGAATAGATTTTTAAAAGGATTATCCATAGGGTAAACCAGAATAGATGATAAAAATATTATATCACATAATGATTTTAGGAAAAATTCATTATTGTTAGTAGACAATTGATTAATGAAGTTTTGGGAATCATTACTAACACAATTTATCGATTTAATTTTACCAAAAGAAACTTGTGTAAAAGATCTCGAAAATATGACTCACAAAAACTTCATCGAGATAGTACCACCATCCGAAACACCTCAAATGTTAGACTCAACCCAAATAGAAGCCATCTTTTGTTATAAAAACCCATTAATGCGTAAGGCTATGTGGGAAATAAAGTTCCAAAACAATCGGAAAATTTTAAAAATGGTTGCCATGGCAACAGCTGAATTGTTATTACCAATAGTTACAGACATGGAAATTTTCGACAAAAGTAGAAAAATACTACTAATTCCCGTCCCCCTTTCAGAGAAAAGACGCGAAGAACGTGGGTACAATCAAACTGCCGAGTTAGCGAAAGAAATAATAAGAGCTCTCCGCAAGCACAAAGTATCAAATATTGATTTAGATGAGGATGTATTCAAGAGAGTCGTAAATAGTGAACCGCAGACAAAAGTGCGGAGCCGCCAAAGGCGGCTCCGCAACATCAAAAATGCCTACATGGTGACAAAACCAGAAAAAATATTGAATCGAAACGTTATAATACTAGACGATGTCACCACAACCGGAGCCACACTCCAAACCGCAGCTAGCGTAATAAAAGCCTGCAAACCAAGTCGCCTACTGTGTCTAGCTATTGCGCACTAAATGCGAGGATGCTATCATATCGATATATTTCAATATATTATTAATAATAATTATAAAAAAATGTCATACGATAAACTCGCATCAGCAGAAAGTGTCACAAAGACAGTAGCTGCTCTAAAAAATAATGGCTTTAATCCAATAGTCGTTAGCACTAAAGAAGAGGCTTTAGCAAAAATCAAAGAGCTTATACCAGCTGGGGCTAGCGTTATGAACGGTTCATCTCAAACATTGTCACAGATTGGTTTTGTGGATTATTTAAAGGCCGGCCAGCATGGTTGGAAGAATCTCCATGAAGCGGTCTTAAAAGAAACTGACGAAGGCAAAAAAGCCGAGCTCCGCAAACAGTCTTCCCTCTCGGATTTCTATCTAGGTAGTGCCCACGCCCTATCAGAGGGAGGTGAATTAGTTATAGCCTCAGCATCTGGTAGCCAACTTCCACATCTTGTCTTCACTTCTCAAAACATTATTCTAGTTGTTGGTTCACAAAAAATTGCTCCGACACTTGAGGAGTCCATAAAAAGACTTCGAGAATACGTATTTCCTCTTGAAAACAACAGAATGAAGGAGGTGGGAATGGGAGGAAGTATTATGGCCAAGATTCTTATACTAGAAAAAGAACCGGCCTTTATGGGACGGTCATTCAATATAATATTAGTTAATGAAAGTTTAGGTTTCTAATTTGTACTTGTAGGAGCCAAGGAATTATTTAAATCTGTAGTATGATCTTTTTCATTCTGCAAATTTGACCCCTTGAAAAGAGACGAGAAAGCTATGAAAGACAGAACTATTATCAGTATAGCCCCAAAAACACCAAGGGTGACATAATATCTTTTTATTTTCATTACGAAACAATTATATCATAAACAAAAGAGACGCCAATTGACGTCTCTTTTGTTTATTTACTTCCTCTAATAACAAACTTATCTTAAAAACCAAAAAGACGAGAGAAGAAACTACCCACCGAAGAGAATATCCCTGACACAATTCCAGGCTTAGCTTGTTTGGTTGTTGTTGAAGCATTAAGGTCAGTCGTTGGAGAAACACCTCGATCAATCACGGAAGAGGCTGATACAGAATTACCATTAATAACTCCTTGTACGATTACACCATCTCCTACAACTAAATTAGAAACTGTTGTAGTGCCAGTAACTCCTTGTTTTAGGATACTAGCGCTTGAAACATCCACGGTGTAGCTAACATTACTTTTATTACTGATAACAATACTATTGCCATTCACAGAAGTAATATCACCAATCACCACAGGCTGACCATTGCCTTGCATCATCAATTCAGATCCTCTGGAAGAATTATTCTTACCAATTGCTGGAGCATCGTGAATAATAGCTGCTGTTACATTAGTGCCACTCAATTTTCCTTGAACAATAATATTATCCCCTACCGCAATATCTGATAATGTACTTGTAGCATTAGCCTTAAGAACTCTAGCGTTAGAAGCATCAACGGTAAAAACAGAAGGAGCGGTTGAGGTTGAAGCTGATTCGACTCTGACGCCTCTCTTCACGCTCTGTACAGTCAATGTCGTACCATTTATAGCGGTAACTTTCCCAATGACGTCTGGCTGACCAGCACGATTTCCCATCATTGGTCTACCTGGCTGACCTCCGTTGTCACCCATACGTGCAACAGGATTAAATAACCCACCCATTTCGCCGCCCTTCTGATTTGATTGAGAATCAGCCAAAGCAGGTAATGCTAGCGCCAAACTAGCAACGGTAGTCACAGTTATTAATGTTTTTTGATATTTATTCATAAAAATATGATTTAATTTTATTAATATTCGAGCCTTGTTAATTATACGCCTAAAGGCTATTTAAGGGTGCAACCCTATTTAGCTATTCAATTATACCCCAATTTACATTCTATTTCGTGGACATACTTATCCACACAGCGTATATATTTATTTTGACTGATCAGGATCAAACCCGAGCCTACCTTTTGGTTTTTCCTCTTCGATAATAAGCAATCGAATTACTCTAAATATTTCTTTAAAATTAGCCTCGTTGTTTTTCTCCATTTCTTCAACCTTTTCACGAAGTTCTCTATATTGGTCAATCATCTCACGAAGCCGGGTAAAGATTCTGATTATTTGAATATTAACCCCAATTGCTTTTGGACTGTTTAAGACACTGGAAAGCATGGCAATACCTTGTTCAGTGAAGGCTAGAGGTGCATATTTTGCATGGACACCTCTAGCCTTCTTTAAGGTCACAAATTGTGACCTTAAAGAAAATTTAATCTCTTCCTCACCCAACTGAAACATAAAGTCCTCTGGGAATCTACCGATATTTCTCTTAACCGCCTGATTGAGAGCTTTGGTTGGAACTCCGTATAACGCCGCCAGATCTCTGTCCAGCATCACTTTTCTACTACGAATAATGTAGATTCTTTCTCTGATAATTTCGGGGGTTAAGAGACCTTCTGTGATTTGACTATTTTCCATATACAAAATGTAACATGGAGCACATGAAAAAAACTTAAAAATATTCTAAAAGAAAAGCTGAGGCGTCTGGATTATTTCACGAATAATTTTTCTGCAGAAAAATTTTCTTGATCCCTCCTTTCGAGCAACTAGGCGGTATTAAGGGAGACAGCAACTTTGGCTTTTATATATTCACCCAAAACAACATCTATACCAATTGGACTTTTATACCAAGCATCTCGTCGATATTGATCGCCCACCCGCGAGTTTACCCTTATCAATTTAACCGTGTCAGGAAGATACTTTTTAAAATGCGCCCATCCTCTTCTTTGCGTGTAAGGAGAATTAACCAAAATAATAGAGCTATAAGAAATACCACTTTCATCGAGAAAATTCAAAGAACTTCTTACATTATCTGGGATAGTGATTGATTTATTTTCGACCATTATTACATTCGCAGGAACTCCTTTTTCTACTGCAATTCGAGCGTACGTCTCTGCTTCGGTCACAGAATGCTCCTCGGCATAATGTGGGCTTCTACCGCTAACAATAATTCTTTGTGCCAAACCTTGCTGATAAAGCTCAACAGCCTTTTCAATTCTTAGTGGAGTTTTTGCTCCAAATACAAACATGATATCGGCTTTTTCTACAACATCATTCTCTGCCAAATAATCGTACGCAACATTACACGCCCCTATATCTTCTAGGGATAAGTCCCCATTCAAAAGTTTTTCTTTTAATTTTTCAATAAGAATCTTTCCTTTTTCTAACAAATCCTGTTTTTTTAGGCCTATTTTTGTGTAATTATCAGTAATAATTTCGGCACCAACTTCAAAATGCTCGGCTAGTTTTACAAGCGCAGAAAAGTCCACATAATGTTTTTCCTCATTACCTACTGGAATATTTCTTTTAACTTCTGCGTCCAGAATTTTCTGCAATTCTGTCGAATTAGGTAACTGACTAAAATTATCTCTTTTCATATTTAAATTGTATCACGATAGCAAGTCTAGGCGTCTCAGGCAAATCAAAAGTGGTATGAGGCTGGATACAAAATCTCTCCCTAAACTCATTGTCTAGGCAACACCATCTCTGTTATCTCCAAACTTTTACCAGTAGAACCAATATATTTCTCATCAAAAAACTTCTTTCCTGTTTCAGAAAAACCCAATTTTTTATAAAAATTAACAGCTTTTGAATTCAAAGAAAACACATCGAGAGTTGTATTGTTATTTGGATTCAGCAGTCTATAAGCCTCATCAAACAATTTTCTACTCAATCCAGTTCCCTGAAATTCTTTAGAGACATATACCGCTTCTATTTTATTTATATCCTGACGTCTTTCCGCAAAACAACATCCGACGATGTTACCGCTTTCATCCTTTGCGACAAATAAAATATCTGATTCAGTAAAAGTGGCAATAGATTTTCCAATTTTCTCTGCCCCTTCTCTTATTACCTCCGGATTAAAGCGCTCAATAATTTCTTTCTCCGACCATCCGCATAATTCATACATTCCTTTTGATGCCTCACTGATTAAGGATTGAATACCTTCTGCATCATCAACCACAGCCCTTGATATTCGAACCTTGATCATCTCTTTTCCTTTATCACCTAACTCAATATTAAAATTGTTTTCAGGGGTACTTTTGTCTTTCATAATAGGAATTGTATCAAAAAAAACAGATCGATGAGAAGCAAAGTCATTTTAAAAAATACCCAGTTTTCTTTTTTTTTAAAAGAAAACTGGGTATTTTTTATCCATCTTAGACTTACTAATTTGTCGCAGGATTTACAGTCAAATTATAGTTGAAATTTAGAAAATCACTACCACTTAATGGGGCAGGACCATCTTGATAAATACGTATTGGTAAATATCCCGTATATGTTCTTGACTGATTACCATTTGCTGAAAGTACTGAATCGGCAAAATGAAGGTTAAGCTGTGTGTTCCCACGTGCTCCCCCACTTGTTCCACCCAAAATACCGTAAGTTGGAAGTCCTACACCATAACCGTATACAGTATAACCAAAAGTAGATGTGGCTCCTGCGCTTGACACAATCGTCGTGCTGAAATTCTTATCACCCTGTCCATCAGTCATGGTCGCAGTAATACTACAAGGACTCAATGTGTATGTGACACCACTAGCTGTGACACTTTGAGGACAAGCTGTGTTTACCTGAGAAGCCCAAGCAGGTGGCGGAGTGAGGGTTACAGTAGTAGGTGTTGTTGTAGTTGCCGTGATAACTGGAGGAGGAGTCTGAATGACTGTGGACGCAGATACAGTTATAGTCTTCTGTAATGAATTATTTGTCTCATCACTTTCAGGAACTAAATTAGTATCATCCGCTGTCATAATAATTGGGAATGTTCCAGCGGTCGAAAGAATGATTGGATTATATTGTGAAAAAAAATTTGTAAATGTTTTTGATGCTCCAGAAGCTAGTGTGTATATTCCGGTCCCAATTGATAACGTGGCAAATCTATTTGTAGGATCAATACTACCTTTATAGACTGAGAAAGCTGTATCTGTAGGGAACGTTATAGAATCTGATCCAACGTTTTTAACCGTGAATGTGAAATAAAGATAACGATCTGTTTGATCAACAGAAGGAGTCACTGGCGTCCAAGAAAAATCACTAATGACTAAATCTCCTTTTGCTTGAGTTGTTATAACCCCGCCAGACGTAACAGTAAATGGCAGTTTGTTACTTGATAAATTCCCGACAATATCTCCCACATTATTTGCGCTAAACACATGGACATCATAGTTGCCTGGCTGAACATTGGCTACAGGGCTGCCACACTGAGGATAACCGTAATAACATGAGGGGGTTAATTGATTTGGTACCGTAAACTGAAGAGTTTTACCATCTACAGAGGTTACGTTTGCAACCGTGTATCCACCAAAATTCACGACATTACCACTCGAAGCAAAACCCAAACCGCTTATTGTAACAACAGAACCAGTAGGACCAGATGAGGGAGACAAATTGGAAATAATATAGCTCGAAGTTGTGGTATTTACAGGTTGACCATCTAAAGAATTAACCATGGCACGATCAATTGGACCGAAATATCCAACGGCGGGTGAAATTCCAACTGAATTTTCAAATGCGGTAAGAGCAGTCTTTGTACTTGGGCCAAAAGAACCACTAGTGTCTGATATTGGAAAGCCCCTTACAATCAAAAAGTTTTGTAGAGCACTAACGTCTTGTCCTTGAGATCCCAAAGAAAGATTTGCTGTGAATAAATAGTTAACAGAATTTACTGTAGATGATGCACTTAGAGGAACGGTGGGTACAGTGCTACCAGCGCCAGTGATTGGAAGCACCATAAAATTACTCAAAGAATTTCCTCCTCTTGAAATTGCCACGTCATAATTATATGTACCAGAATTAACATCGCTAGGAATCACAAACCTAATTTGGGAAGACGATACAGAAGTTGGAACAATGGAATCATTGCCATAGGCTGGGCCACGAAGACTTACCAAATTTGAACTAGAAAAACCGGTACCATAAATTATGACCGTTATACCTACTGTTGCTCCACCTCCCGGAGATTGAGGCTCAAGAGATGTGATTGTTGGAGAATTTGATGTCGGTGTCTGTACTGGTGGTGTTGTCGAGGAAGCTCCGCAATCAATTTGTTGAATCTTGGCTCTGGTAAGTTGTCCAACAAATCCTGGAAGTGTAGCAGAGATATTGTTAGCATTTTGGAAAGCGATAACAGCTTTTCTAGTTAGAGAACCGAAAAAGCCTGTTGGTTGAGAGCTTAAATAATTATTAGAGTTTAGAAAATCCTGAAGCAAAGAAACACCATTTCCATTACTTGAATTATCTCGTGCTCCAAAACGTAGATTTGCGATAATAATGTCACAGGCAGGACCACCAGACGTATCAACATCAGCAGTTTGAGCCAAAGATACCAAAGGGATTATGAGTGATACTCCTAAAATACTTCCTAATAAATAGTTTTTCATTTCGATTTTATAAGCCTTATTTTATTAAACAATCCAATAACTATAACACAGGTTGGGTAATTTTGCTATAACTCGGTAAGTTCGAATCCTAGACACATCAAAATTTTGGATAGCAAAAAAAACACTCATTACTAGGCGTCTCGAGATAGCTCGTTTTGGCGGAGACGTCGGGATTCGGTCACGAATAATTTTTCTGCAGAAAAATTTTCTCGACCCCGGCTCGCCTGTTTCTGGTACTCCAGAAACATGGCTCCGCCTTTCGAATCCCGAACGCAAGGTGCGCAGGCACCTTGCTCGTCTCCGCCGATCGATAAAACAGAAAACCGCCTTTCGGCGGTTTTCTGTTTTGGCGGAGACGTCGGGATTCGAACCCGAGAGGGCGATTAAACCCTACCTCGTTAGCAGTGAGGCGCTTTCGACCACTCAGCCACGTCTCCATTTACATGATTTTCATATAATTGTCGCCATACTTTAGCACATTTTTGTTATAGGTTAAACCCCTAGATAAAAGTTGAATTCTGAGCCCAAGAAGAGTACCATTGATCACTACAATGAATCGCCTCAAGACAATATCTGTGATATTGCGTGCAAGCTTAGCCATCTCTTTTATATACGCAGCTATCTCAGCTTTTTTGCATCCTTCTGACTGGGTGACATTCTTCCCAAGTATTCTACGTAACAATGTAAAAGATACCTTCCTGCTTGATTGGTGGAGCTTATTTGAAATCATCTTAGCAACATGGCTTATTTCAGGAAAAAGAATTTTTGTACCTAGCATAATCACTGTCATTACTATAGCCTCCATCATTGTAATCAATTTGAATATTCCAGACACAATATTCCAAGACATCCCCACCCTGGCCGTAGCAGTAGTCCTATCTATTATTCATTTCCCAAATCGACGCACAATAAATACAACGCCTATTAGATGAACGACTCTCTAGAAAAATATTTTCGATTAAGCCCTTCTCATAAACAAGCGCTGTCCAAACTTTCCATTAAAAATGTTAGGGATTTACTTTTCTATTTTCCTATTCGTTATGGAGATACTGCAAACGTGCAATCTATCTCTAATTCAACCATCGAAACCGAGGCAATATTTTTTGGTAAAATTGCAAAAATAAAAACCTCAAAAGGATTCAAGAGTAAAATGCCTATGGCAGAAGGGATTCTGGAAGACGAGACTGGTTCAATCAAAATTGTTTGGTTTAATCAACCTTACTTAGCAAAAATGATTAGTCCTGGAACACTAGTTCGAGTTGAAGGCAAAATCCTTGAGAGAAAAGGTGAAAAATATCTATCAAACCCAAAAATTGAGAAAATAACTTCCCTTCCTGTTGGAGTTGGCGAATCTTTATTTTCATCTTCTGAAGAAATACACTTATATCCAATCTACCCAGAAACTAAAGGGGTTACTTCAAACTGGCTATACCACGCCACACAAAGAATCTTTGCGAGCGATACCTTCAAAGATATTGTTGACCCAATACCAAAAGAGATCCTAGAGAAATATAATCTACCGACACTCAAGACGGCCTTGATCTGGATCCACGGACCTAAAAATAAAAACGATGCCCTGTCGGCACGCAAACGTTTTTCTTTTGAGGAAGTATTTTTCATCCAACTTAAAAAATTAGAAGAAAGAAAATCACTAGAAAACAAAGAGACTTTCGTCATCAACCCCAAAGAAGAAACGGTCGCCGATTTTATTGAACGTTTCCCATTTTCTCCGACATCTGCTCAACTCAAAGCGATGGAAGATATAATGACCGATTTTCGAAGCGGTAAAGCTATGTCTCGTCTTCTCGAAGGTGATGTCGGATCTGGAAAAACAGCAGTGGCAGCTCTTGCGGTATATTCATCAATAATGACTCGGCCATCTGGAAAAGATTTTGGGACATTACAAGCTGCATATATGGCACCGACAGAAATTTTAGCCAAACAACACTTTGAATCATTCATAAAATATTTTACTCATCTTGGTGTGTCTGTCGGATTAATTACTGGAAGCGGTTGCAGAAAGTTTCCTTCAAAAGTAGACCCTAGCGGCTGGACTACAATCTCCCGAGCACAGCTTTTAAAATGGGTAGCTAACGGTGAAATTCCGATTTTAATTGGCACACATGCTCTAATTCAGAAGTCGGTGATATTTAAGAATTTAGCTTTGGTGATTATTGACGAACAGCACAGATTCGGAACAGCCCAAAGACAAAAACTGGCGAGAAAAGACGACGTACTACCACACTTACTATCGATGACGGCTACACCGATCCCTCGAACGCTAGCTTTGACTATTTATGGAGACCTAGATATCACTCTTCTTGATGAGATGCCGGCTGGCCGCAAACCAATCATTACGGAAATTGTATTACCAACAGCTCGCGAAAAAACCTACGAAAAAATTCGTGAGGAAATAAAGGCTGGCCGACAAGTTTATGTTATCTGCCCTCGCATTGACGAGCCAGATCCAAACAAAGAAATGACCCTCAATGTGAAGTCTGTAACAGAAGAAGCCAAGCGACTAAAAAAGAAAGTCTTCCCAGATCAAAATATTGCCATTCTCCACAGCAAGATGACAAACACTGAAAAAGAAAAAACTATGAAGGCTTTCGAGGATGGCAAAATTAACATTTTAGTTTCGACATCTGTCGTCGAAGTTGGAGTTAACGTACCAAATGCAACAGTAATGATTATTGAGGGCGCAGAAAGATTTGGACTATCACAGCTTCACCAATTGCGTGGACGCGTAGTGCGAAGCAACCACCAAGCTTACTGCTATATTTTTGCTGAAACAAAAAGCGACAAGACAATAAAACGTCTTAATAATTTTAAGAAGGCTAAAAACGGCTTTGAATTAGCAGAATTTGATCTGCAAGAACGTGGTTCTGGTGCGCTGTATGGTGGCAAACAATGGGGCATCACCGACCTTGGCATGGAGGCTTTACAAAACCTCAAAATGGTAGAGGCGGCGCGTAATGAAGCGCGCCGCCTCCTCTCCTCTACTGACGGTCTCAGAAACTTTCCCTTGCTTCAAGCGGCACTTTCTGATAAAAAAGAAGTTCACTTTGAATAAAAAAATTCTTAAAAAAATATTTCTCGGGGTTGTTTATTTTTTTGCCGTTATTGGTTTTGTCCTAACAGCAGGATATTTTGCTGTTCGATTTCACCTCACCAATAGTGCTGGAATCATCGACCAGCAAAGTGCCTCTTTTTTATCAGAATCAGCCTCGACTTCAACCAGGCCCTCCGTCGACATGGCTTGGAGCAAGGGTGATGAGTGGGTTCCATTAAGCCAAGCAATGACTAAAGACGCGGGAATTGTTGAACACGTATCGGCCATTACAGGCGTTGATGGACGATTAATCACAGCTCAACTAGTAGCTGAGCAACTTCGCCTCTTCACTGACGAAAGAGAAGTTTTCAAGCAAGTTTTTGCTCCTTTAAAAATCCTCGGGAGTCAGTCCCAATTTTCTTGGGGAATTATGGGAATCAAAGAAGACACAGCAATAGCTATTGAGAATAATTTGAAAGACACCTCTTCCCCATATTACCTTGGGCCACAATACGAACATTTGTTAGATTTCCAAACAAATGATATCCAGACAGAGAGATTTAATAGGATAGTTGACGAGCACAATCATTACTATGACTATCTTTACACCGCTCTTTATTTAAAAGAAATAATGACACAGTGGAAAAAAGCAGGTTTTGATATTTCCAAAAAACCAGAAATTCTAAGTACTCTGTACAATATCGGTTTTGCCCACTCAAAACCCAATGCCTCACCAGAAGTCGGTGGCGCACCAATCACCGTAAACGGAGTAGTATATAGTTTTGGTGGTCTAGCATATAACTACTATTATTCGACAGTTCTGGAGAACGTTTTCCCTCCAAAAAATTGAAAAAAGGGTGTTTCTAAGCTAAGATACCAAGCGCAGACATACTTTTTGCACGCATAGCTCAGTTGGTAGAGCAAGTGTCTTATACACACTAGGTCCTAGGTTCGAGCCCTAGTGCGTGCACATTAAATAGCCTCTTCTTTCTTTTTTGGCACAATACCATTAGCAACTAGAATCTTTTCGAATTCAGCACGTTCGATTGTTTCTTTATCTACAAGCTCAACAGCAATAGCATCAAGCACCTTGCGATGATCTTTAATTATTTTATTAGTGATCTCATAAGCCTCATTCATTATTCTAGACACCTCGCTATCAATTTGAGTCCCGACTGTCTCAGAATAATCTCTCTCATCCATACCCGTACCAAAGAGTGGTCGCCCACCCATTCCTTCGAGAGCTACTGGACCGATTTTTTCTGACATTCCATACTTTGTCACCATATCACGAGCAAGAGCCGTAGATACCTGGAGATCGTTTGATGAACCAGTAGTTAAATCACCAAAAATATTTTTTTCCACGACATATCCACCAAGAGAAACAGCAATATCATCAAGAAATTCGTTGCGAGATTGAAGTTTGCGATCATCAAGCGGTAATTTTAAAGTGTAACCAGCCGCCCGACCTCGTGAAATGATCGAAACCTTGTGAACAGGATCGGCATATTTTAATACAGAAGCAACAAGTGCGTGGCCAGCCTCATGGTACGCAGTCAATTCTTTTTCTTTCTTACCAAGCAAATGTGAACGGCGTTCTGGTCCGAGCATTACTTTTTCAATTGATCTGATCAAATCAAATTGGAAGACCTTATTTCGATTTTCTCGCGCCGCAAGAATAGCTCCTTCATTCATTAATGAATATAGATCCGCACCAGAGAATCCAGGAGTACGCTCAGCAATCACTTCAAAATTTACATCCTCAGCCAAAGGCTTCTCACGAGCATGAATTTTCAAAATCTCCAAACGATCGTGTCGATCAGGAAGATCAATTGTCACTCGACGATCAAAACGACCCGGACGAAGAAGGGCTGGGTCAAGTACATCTGGGCGGTTTGTAGCTGCCATAACAATCACTTTTTCATTTGGTTCAAAGCCATCCATTTCCACAAGAATCTGGTTAAGGGTCTGTTCCCTTTCGTCATTACCACCACCAACTCCAGTACCACGCACTCGTCCAACAGCATCAATCTCATCAATAAAAATAATTGCAGGAGCAGTAGTCTTAGCTAATTTAAATAGATCACGTACTCGACTCGCTCCAACACCGACGAACATCTCGACAAATTCAGAACCAGAGATCGAGAAAAAAGCTACGCCAGCCTCTCCAGCTACAGCGCGAGCCAACAATGTCTTACCCGTACCGGGTGCACCCATCAGCAAAATACCTTTTGGAATTCGAGCGCCAATCTCTAGGAATTTCTTTGGGTTACGAAGAAAATCAACTATTTCTGTTAATTCTTCTTTGGCCTCTTTAGCCCCAGCAACATCTTTAAATGTAACCTTCTGACTTTTATCGTCAGCGGCAGTGAAACGAGGTTTTGATTGTCCAAAAGTAAAGGCCTGCATCCCCGCTCCTTTTACTTGTCTATTCAAGAACCAAATAAAAAACAAAATAAACAAAATGGGTATCAAGAACGGTAAGATATTTCCTAACCAGTATCCAAAACCACTTTGGTCATTAATAGAAATTTTTACAGTAGAAAGACTAGAGGTAGAGACTCCGTATCGCGACAAACTATCAGTCAAAGATGACTCTGTCTCCTTCTTCGAATCTTTGACGGTTTTATCTTTATAAGTGACAGTAAGATCATCTGTCTGGACAGTAATTTGAGAAACCTTGCTAGCGTTAATATCATTTGCCAACTCTGTCAGGCTAATAGTCGAAGGATTTGAAACGTCCTGCTGAACAATAGAATAAAGGGCTATTATGGAGATAAAGATTAATAAAGCACCACTTATAGTATTAAAAATACTTTTTTTGGGTGATGGATTTTTTTTCTTATTTTTCGGCTTTTTTTCGATGTTTTTAGTCATAGTTAGTATATAATATCACAATGACAACATTCGCCACTAACAGAAAAGCCCATTTCAACTACGAAGTCCTCGAGAAAATCGAGGCTGGTATTGAGCTATTGGGTTTTGAGGTGAAATCAGTAAAAGCTGGCAAAGTCACACTGGATGGCTCACACGTCACTATTCGTGGACAGGAAGCTTATCTTATCGGGGTCACTATCTCCCCTTTTCAACCAAACAATACACCTAAAGAATACGATACTAGCAGAAATCGTCGATTACTACTCACCAAGAAAGAATTGCTAGCGCTAGAGCAATCGGAGGCTCACAAGGGTTTGACAATAGTGCCAATTTCGATGTATAGTAAAAATCGAAAAATCAAGGTAGAAATTGCAATTGTCCGTGGGAAAAAAATATTCGACAAACGCGATAGTATCAAAAAACGTGATGGCAAACGTGAGATTGAAAGGACTTTGAAAAGTCGTTAGTGACAGAGGTATTTGTGAAAGACCGCTCCGGGGCGCTTGCCCAAGTCCTAGTCTTTCATAAATACCTCTGTCACTAACAACATACCAACACTCATATTCAATCTCACGATTGTATATGAAATCATGGGGATGATCGGCCTAGACAGGTGATCACCTCTTATATGTGCAAAGTAGAGCTCCAGTAACTCTTAAATCTGCTGGGCTTTCTAAGTGCAAACTTAGTTTCAAAAGCCAAGTCAATTGCGTCTCCATATTTTGGAGCCAAGGACTTCGCTTTCGCTTACGCAGCTGCCTAACGGCACCGCCTTCGCGACATCACTCACAGCTCTGTTTGGCTGTTGTGAGTCTGGTGTTATAACGCCAAACTAGAATTTGAGACTGCTTCGCCTCAAATTCGAAAGAAAGAAGATCGACTTTAAAAGATTTTGAATGCTTCATACTTTTAAAGTTTAAACCGTCGTAAGACGAAGAAACATCCTAAACTTTGTAGACTCATATAGGAAAATTATCTGCACGGCGGTTCGATTCCGCCCATCTCCACAATAAAAGAAAAAACCAGCTTCCCTGCTGGTTTTTTCTTTTATCTGTGAAAGACGCAGAGCGGAATCGAAAGCCGGAGCAAAGTTGCTAAGTCGCCGACTTTGGCGACAAGCAACGAGCGAGGCGGGGTCGCGGGGATTTTTGCGATTGAGCAAAAAGAACCTGTGACCGAGCTTCCCCCCATCTCCACAACATTTAAAAACCCTCACAAATAAAAATTGACGACACATATTTATTGTGATAATACATTGGACAGAATCTCGTCCTAATCCATCTGTGGGTCTGGGCAGTTTCTTCAGAAAACCAAAAAATCAGTCTGTCATATGACTACACTCATTAATATCCTCGTTGGGAACATCCTTTGGTGGCTCCTGGGTACAGTCGTCTTCGGCATATCCATGGTAGTGATGGGAAATATGTGGGAAAAAAGCGGAACCTCCAGGAAGGGTTGGATGCTTGGAACATGCAAAATCTCCGCCCTACTGGCCAGTAGTTTTTTCACGATCTTTGCCTTTGCAATGGTCACAACAATCATACGAGCCATACTGAAAAGCTAGTCTCGACCCCCCCACAAGAAAGTTCTCACAACTTCATACTTGTGGGGGCTTTTCTTTTTATGTAGTAAGTTATAAAAAACTAGAACAACTCCTATTTCAATTTCTCGCTAATTCTTTTTGAGCTTGAGCCAAATAATTGTGTTTAATCTCTTCTGCAGTTAAGGCTTGACCATAAAATCTAAAATCATCATAGGCCATATCGCCATTATAATAGTTATTTGGTGCACCCTCGTTTATAAATAAAGCCTGTCCTTGTGGCGCTATATAATTTCCCTTAGATGAACCAGCATTTTGACCATCCAAATACAATGTCCCCGAACCATTACCATAAGTCAAAACTACTTGATTAAATTTCCCGATCTGTATTGTTTTTTTCGATTCAATATAAATTGTTCCACCACTTTCACCAGTCCAAAATTCTAATTTCCCATCAGAGCCAAAACCAAAACGAAACCCGTCAGCCAAATAGTCCTCCATCGAAGCCAACCCATTACTTCCACCATAACAACACCCAAAACCACCATTATTAGAATAAGGCTTCACCCAAAACGAAAGTGTAAAACTGGAAGAATTAAATGCTGGGTTATTAGCTATAGCAAGACCTGTCTTTGTTAGTCTAACAGCTTGACCATTCACCCCGCTTTCATACGAGACTGCTCCTTGATACACGGTGGCATTCAGACCGGATGAGTCTGTTAAATTACCATCGAAATTTAACTGGAGGGCAAGTTGCTCAGTGGTGTGATTTATATTTGCTTCCATTTCTTCCCCTGCTGCAATTCTTCCTTTTTCTCTGGCTATATTTAAATTTGCCAAAATAATAGATGCTAAAAATCCAATGATTGAGATCACTACCATGAGTTCGATGAGAGTAAAACCCTCTTCTCTTTTTTTCATTACATTCATTATAACAATTTTATGTTAATTCTTAACCTTCTACTTTTAAAAGAAAACAGCGCATGCTCGTAGAGCATGCGCTGTTGTTTTTTAAGCCTTCATCGGCTTCATTTTGCTGTCGCCTCGCTCTGACTAGCAGGCACGAGGAAAGACAAATTCCAACCGTCTGGACCGTGGCGAGTGAGTTTTTTGCCACCCACATTTCCCTTCCCCATAAGATACCAAGAGCCGTCCGCTCGACGGGCGGTGAAATTCTCAGCGTCTGAACGAAGACAACCCTTGTCCACGCGAACAACACCTTCTGTTGCTAGCCATAGGACCAACTTCGCCCACCCAGCTGGGACAAGAAGGCTGTATTCATGCTTTTCGGGGCTAGAAGAAGCCCCGATGAAACAACCCTCAGCAGGAACGATGTTTGTCAGAGTGCTGTAGATCAGATAGTTATATCCACCTTCCATGAGAAGTCCGAAGCGCTCGAACACATCCATTGGAAGAGCGGCAAAACCAGCGTTTTCCCTCCCCCGAAGAATTGCGACACTTGGAATCGCAAAATGTAACTGGTTGAAATCGACCCACCTCCATTTACGAATCTTCTCCGCTTTATATGGGTCGATACCGTCCGGTGGAATTACTGCAAACCCAGCAGGCACAACGATGTTGATCTGACCGGGTCTTAATGGTGACATTTCTAGCTTTCTTATGTCTATCATAACTTGTCTCCTTCCGTCGTAAGACGTTGCATTAGGATTCAAAGAGCGCCCAACCTTTTTGCGGTTGTATCAAGCGTCTAGCCTCAGACTATAACAAAAACCCTTACTGTCAACTATTTTAGGTTTTCATTGACAATAACCACACAAGGTGACACTATTACAACAACAAAGAGCTATGATTCGAAAAAGTCGAATTTCAAGAACATTTCTATTTGTATTTATTAGCTCATAAACTAAATCTAACCCCAATGATGAAAGGAACAATCAAGAAGATCATGGAAAAAGGTTTCGGTTTCATCGCTCCAGAAGAAGGTGGAAAGGATATTTTCTTTCACTCAAATTCTCTTGTAGGCGTGCAGTTCACTGAACTTCGCGAAGGTGACGCTGTTACTTTTGAAACAGAAGACACCGAAAAAGGAAAGAATGCTATCAACGTACAACGCGCATAGTTTCTAGACTTCAAAAGGCCGCCCCGTAAGGGGCGGCCTTTTGCTTTGCATGACTTTATTTAATTTATATTTGATATAATTAAAATATGTCAGAAATCATTGAATTCCCAGGGAATTTCAAAAAAGAAAGAATGCCAGAAGAAGACTCCGAACAAGGTGGGAGTAATAACATCATCCAATACAATTTTGGTGAACGTGTTGGCGAACGCGGAATCTCTGGGCGAAGATACACCACTATCGGAGTTAACCCAGAAAAAATGATCCGAGCTACCGAGCAACTCGCCACCATTCAAAAATATTTAAACAGCCTCCACGGAAACGCCTCAAATGAAACCATAGCCCGTCGACAAGAAATTGCCAAACAATATTCAAACGAAGAGCTTGTCGACCACATTCTAAATTCTAGTGAAATAGAATGGCAAGAAAAACCATCTTTTTATTCTGCGATTCTTCGCGAATTTGCTGGAAGAATGAGAGAGATACTTTCTTAAATTATTTATAACCATTATTGACTTCCTGGTAGACGACGCTCGATACCTGTTGAATAAAATCAGAAAGATCTGATTCATTTTTTCCTTCCGTCATCACACAAAGCACGTAAGGGCTGGTTGGGTGATAAACGATACCGCAATCATGAAGTTCCGTTGAATTGATTGTGTTATCAGCGGTATTAATATGTTCCCCGAATTTATGAGACACTGTTGTCGAAGCCGAAACACCGACAACTATCCCATTTTTAAAAGTGGCAGCGCTTAATAAAGAAAGCAGAGTATTTGAATCCGAATTGCTAAGATAAGACCCGCTGTACAAGATCCTAAAAAAAGAAGAGTACTTTTTTGCGGATATTTTATACCCACCACTATCTGTCGGTATCGATATTCCAAGAGCCGAGTAAACATCATTAATAATTTTAGAGTCTACTATATTTCCCAATATATCTTTTGCACCATTATCTGAATTAATCAACATTTTAGAAACTAAATATTCAATAGTATAAGACTGCCCAACTTTAAGCTCAGACGGATCATTGTAAGGATTACTTGTATTTATCGCAGCAAGCTCTGGAGTATACTCATGGGCAGATTGAATAAAATCTGGATCTGACTCATTTTGTTTGTAAGCGGCCATAGCCAAAGCAACCTTCAGCATACTAGCTGGATCATAGGAATCATTCTCATTAATACCCACCCAAAGCCCTTTGTTTAAATCTCGAAAATAGACAGAGTAGCGACTAACAAGTCCTGAGTTTTGTTGAAATACTGAATTTATTTTTTGAGAAAGGGGGATAAATTGACTTATAGAAAGAGCGTTCGGAACATCAAGACCCACTAAAGGGTGAACAAATGGGGTGTTTTTATCAGAAGACCTAACCAAATGCAGGGCCTGAATAAATGCCGTGTATTTCTTTGAAGAAAAATAATAGCCACCGCCAAAACCAATAGAGAAAACTAAGATAGCCAAGATTATGTAGAAAGTCGATTTCATCTATATGTTCTATAATACCGCACCTGGATACAAAAAGGTGCAAAATATACACAAATGTGGTATATTTTCAACAACTTGGCATTTAATCAAACACGTATAAATCATCAAATAAAGTCCGCGGAGCTCCGAGTAATCGGCCCTGAGGGCGAAAACTTTGGAGTTTTGAGCCTGCCTGTAGCTTTAGAACGAGCGCGCGAAGCAGGGCTTGATTTAATTGAGATTTCAGCCAAAAGTAACCCACCAGTTGCAAAAATTGCGGATTATGGTAAATTTCAGTACGACGAAAACAAGAAGCTAAAGAGCGCAAAATCTAAGGCTCATACCGTTGAAGTCAAGGGTTTGCAGGTCAAAATAGGCACCGGCGAACACGATCTAGAATTAAAGGCTAAAAAAGCCTCAGCCTGGATTAAGGAAGGACATAGGGTTAAAATTGACCTCTTCCTCCCTGGACGTGCTAAATACTTACAAAAGAACTTTCTAGAAGAAAGACTAGAGAGAATTCTTAAGTTAGTTACGGAGGATTACAAAATTGCACTTGCACCCACAAAAAGCCCAAAGGGAATGACAGTGCTTATCGAAAGAGCATAAAAACATGAAAACCAACAAATCATATTCAAAAAGATTGAAAGTAACAAAAAACGGCAAAATTGTCGGTCGTAAGGCAGGACAAAACCATTTCAATGCAAAAGAGAGCCGCCGCAATCAACTTTCAAAAAAGCGAGCTACAGCCTTCCCTTTCCCATTAACTAACAAAGATAAGGGGCGTTACTTAGCCAACGCGTAAGACAAAATATTAATATAAAACCATGACAAGAGTAAAAAAAGGCGTTAACGCTTTAAAAACAAGACGAAATACATTAAAAAAAGTAAAAGGCTATAGATTTGGCCGAAGTACTAAAGAGCGCGCAGCTCAAGAGGCTATTTTCCATGCTGGAGTCTATGCTTTTGCACACCGAAAGGACAAAAAGAATGACGCAAGACGTCTTTGGAATGTTAAACTAAGCGTACCACTTAAGGCCGCAGGACTTTCATACAGCAAATTCATTGGGGCACTAAAGAAGAAAGAAATTGCTATTGACCGAAAAATTTTGGCTGATTTGGCTCATAATAACCCAGAATCATTCTCACGCCTTCTTAAGAAAGTCGCGTAATTACACAAAACAACAACACCTCATATTTTAGAGACCGCTCCGGAGCAGCACGCCCTGAGTCTTAGTCTCTAAAATATGAGGTGTTGTTGTTTTGCGTGCTTGCACACACTCTTAAAAAGGCGTAATGTCTTACTGAAACGACGAAAGGAACTGCAAAAAATGAATAAAACGACTAGTTATTTGGCTTGGGCGGTAGGACTTCTTGATCTACCGTTCCTTGTACTCATCCCCGCCTCCACACAAATTGGCAACAGCCACCAACACCTATTAGCATCCCTGGTGTGTGCAATTCTACTGATCCAGGCTGTGTGCCTGTTTTTGTACAGAGTTTCGGCCAGAACTTTCTCAAACAGCATCTTTAATAAAGACATCGATTTCAGCAAACCGAAAAAGGTGCTGCAGGAACTTCTGTTTATGCCCGGCTACGTTCTTTGCTACATATCAACGACACTTGCAATCTTTTTCCTCCTCCAGACGTTCACCTACGCATCCTTTGACAGTGAACTTCCACCCTTGGTCGAGTTATCGATAAGTGCCATTGGGACGATTTTTATTTTTGTTTTCCTCCCAAAAATAATAATCAACTACTACCGGCACGTGTTCGGCAAAATGTTCTATTGAGGATTCTCTGTTTGGCGACAATAATCGCCCAAAAAAAGCAAAAAGCCCCGCCCGTTCTTCAGACGGGGCTTTTTTTATATTTTATAAAATTCTCTCGCCTTCTTTTCCACCAAAAGCGTCATCGTTTTTATAAACGTAATTGTGTCCTTCCTTTTGAGCCTTAACCCTTTTTATCGCCTCAGCAATTAATTCTTTTGGAGTATCGGCAAAGAAAACATTATCATTCACTCGATGACTTTTATCCATAATATTTTTTAATACTTCATCAGTATCCCAATCCCCGCGCAAAATACCAAGAGGTTTTCCATCTTCATAGGAAATAGCAAACTCGTGAATAGTTCCTATGCGTCCAGGACCAATAACAACAGCATCGCAAGATCTAGTTAAAATTAAATCGCGCCCAAGATAACCAAAACCAGTATAAATTACTAGATCCATGTTATCTATTGGTAGTCTATATGTCTCTACATGTTCACGTTCAGTGGTAGCTGGAGAAAAACCAACAGATATTCCACCTTCTTCTTTAGCCCCCTTAGCTGACCAAAGAGGAAAACCTGTAGTGGCACCGGTCACAATAATACCGTCTTGGCGGGCAATTTCCTTCCCCACTTCTTTTGCTATTTCATAATCTTCTGGACCAAGGAAACCCATGTCTGCCGACCCCGATACACAAATTTTTATTTTTTTATTAAGGTTTTTATCCATATTGATTATTATTGTATCACAATGATTGTTTCTAAAAATCTAGCAAAACACTTTCGCCCTCTTTAGGGTGATAAGCATTAACGCCAAGGTAGTCTCGGAGTTTCTGAACCAAGAAAAGAGATGACTTTGTCTCTCCCATTACAACAAAAACTTTCTTTGCCACAGGAGCATCATCTTCCACAAACTGAACAAGGTGTTCGGAATCTTTATGAGAAGAATACCCATCAATTTTTTCTACTCGAGCTTTAATATGTACCGCTTCTCCGAAGATTTTTACGTCCTTTACTCCATCTACAATCTGGCGTCCTAATGTCCCTGCCGACTGATAACCAATCATCAATACGGTATTGTGACTATCGCCGAGATAATTAAGCTCGTGGTGAACGATACGTCCACCATTAGACATTCCTGAACCAGCAAGAATGATCTTAGGATTTGGATAGGTCAAGATGTGTTTTGACTCTTCAGAGGTGGTGGTAATGTGAAAATTAGGGAAAGCAAACAAATCATTGTCACGCTTCAAATCAGCCTTAGCTTTGTCATTAAAGTTTTGTGACATTTCTCTGTATATATCAGTAATTTTGATGGCTAATGGAGAGTCCAAAAAGACAGGTACTTGTGGGACTCTGTCATTTTCCACTAGTTGATTAAGCTCGTAGAGAATAACCTGTGTTTTCTCCAAAGAGAAAACTGGGATAATCAAAGTACCTCTTCGCTTTACGATATCTTCGATAACATCTTCCAGCTTGTTAGCCCTCTCCTCATGAGTTTCGTGGTTGCGATCTCCATAAACACTCTCCATGACCAAGTAGTCGGCATCAACAATTTTTTCTGTGTCTTTAAGAAGTGGTGTTGGAGAATTACCAAGATCTCCAGTAAAAACAATTTTCTTACCATTCCGCGTAAATTCAATCATTGAAGAACCTAGCACGTGGCCAGCATCTTTAAAGAAAACCTCAAGACCATGCCCTATATCAGTCTTTGTATGGTAAGGAATAGTTTCCCAAAGCAGAAATGTCTGACGAACATCATCTGCGTTATAAAGAGGCTCTAAACCTTCGTGTATAGCCTCTTTTTCTAGAAGCTTCATACTATCTTCTAGCATTATGACGGCTAGTTTACGCGTTTCTGGAGTAGAATAAATTTTCCCTCTAAAACCCTCCTTAACCAACTTTGGGATACGGCCGGTGTGATCAATGTGAGCATGAGTTATAAAAAGAAAATCGACTTCTGCTGGAATATAAGGAAACGGCGCGCGATTTTTGGGAGCACAATACTTTGTCCCCTGCTCTAGACCACAATCCACTAAAATTTTTACATCATTATTTTCAAATAAAAAATTGGCGCCAGTTACTTCGCCAACACCCCCACAAAAGGTCAAACGCATTTTATTATCTTCAATCATATTTCTAAGTATATAGTATTTATTATGGAGTATGAAGGGGAAATCCCCGACAAGTAAAAGCGCCGCCTACGGCGGCGCCCTTATTTGGTTACCCTAAGGTGTGAACCTGAGCGTATGCCAGGTGGGTTCTCTACACTTTAGACCAAGATCCAGAGTGACCCGAAATCCCTATCTATATTGTTTAATCTAGATCACACCCTGGGTAACCGAGTTCATTATATACCTTATAGGAAAATTGCAATCTTGACCTTATTCCAAAATTCCGTCCAAATTTACATCATACAAAATTTCGTCCTGTACAAGCCTGTATTTGGTTATTTCCTCGTCTTTAAACCAATGTTTTATTTCCATTTCAGCTTCTTCTGGTGATCCTGATGCGTGTACTAAATTACGTATCGCCCTTCCGTCTACATCTGTCATCTGGTAGGAATCCAAAACGAAGTCCCCTCTTATTGAGCCTACATCTGATGTTAACGGCTCTGTTCCTCCTGTTATCTTTCGAACAATCTTCACTGCGTGAGCCCCCTGCCAAACCATCGGGATCACTGGCCCACTGGTCATATACTTTTTAAGATTTTCCAAAACTTTAGCAGTAATCTCCAGTGGATCTAAAGTAGGAGGAGTCAAACCTTTGTCGGTATAGCCTTTTATTGATTTTTCTCCGGTTATTCGTCTCCATTCTGGATCAAGAGTGTAATGAGCCTCAATATGATCAGCTGAAGATACCATCATTTTCATTCCAACAAGCTTAAGACCAGCGCGTTCATAGCGTTTAATAATTTCTCCAACAAGAGTCCTTTGTATCCCATCTGGTTTGATAATAACTAGAGTCCTTTCTTCTTTGTGATGAGTCATAAAATATAATTTAACTTATTAAACACTGGTTTACAAGGAAAATGGATTTGGCGTCGGAACAGGTTCCGGCTTTTTTATTGGCTGATATTTAACAGCAATTGCATCCTCCACTTCGTCGCGTTCGCGGCCGAATTTAAGATAAGACAACTCTTTAAGTTTATCAATAAGCTCTGGGTTCCCTTTAGGAGAAGCTAGTGTAGCGATATTAAATGGCTTAATCGGCATACCCCCAGAAAGCATCTTCATATAACAATTGTAATTATCAATGTTCATGATGTCGGACGCAGTAAAAGTTGGCTCAAATTGCTTTGCTAGATATTCGGCATCTTCGGCACCAACACGGAAAGCTGCAATAGATCCTACGTTGCCAAAAACAGAATCTTTTATTTTTTCTTCAAGCTGAGCAATAAACTGGTGAGCAATAGTCAAACTTAATTTATATTTTCGAGCTTCAGAAAGGATAGTAGAAATGGAGTCGGTAGTGACGTTTTGGAACTCGTCAATATATAAATAGAACGGTGCCATATCTTTTCCAAATGAATCGACTCTAGAAAGGGCCGCCATCAGTATCTTGCCTACGAATATAAGACCTATCAGGTTGGAGTTAATAGCCCCAAGACGACCTTTAGCGAGGTTAATGAGCAGTATCTTTCGATTGTCCATAATGTCCCGGAAATCGAAAGCAGACTTCTCCTGTGACACAATAGGCCTCATAATGTCATTAGCCAAAAATACGTCGAACTTACTGGTAATATATGGCACGATATTAGCTAGTGATGACTCACCTCCAGCCTTCTCAGCGATCTCTTTCCAAAATTGAACTACGATTGGATTTTTACAACGAGATACCTTTAAATCACGGAAGGCTTTGTTGGCCATCACGCGAGAAACATCTAACAGAGTATTACCCGTCTCTGGATCTTCGATAACAAGCATGGTGGCATTTCGAAAATACTGCTCAAACATTGGGCCCATTGATTCTGGATTTCCACCATACAACTTCTGGAAAATACTGAATAACTCATTAACCACAAAAGTCTTTTGTTCGGGAAATCTAGGATCGTATTCGAGCATGTTCAAAGCCATCGGACGAGGTGTGTAACTCGGATCAAAGTAAATAACATCTTCGTAACGCTCGGGTGGAATATTAGCCAGAACATCTTGGATATCAGAACCGTGCGGATCAATCATACAAACACCATCACCATTTTTAATGTCCTGAATAATCAAATTCTTCATGAAATTAGTCTTACCGGTACCAGTCTGACCAATTGTGTAGAAGTGGCGCAGTCGATCCTCCTTCCCCATAAAAACTTTAGTTTCTACATTTCGATCCTTATTAAGACCAAGCAAAATACCCTCTTTTTGCAAACCAAGAGGGGCTGGTGCTGTGCCAGCTTTTGACTTCTTGAGATATGGGGAATCCTTAATTGCAACTGTTGGAAAATGCAACAAACTTGTCACCTCCTTTATATTGAGGGGCATCTGATGTTCTTTATTGAAAAGTCTAAAAGAATACTCTCGAAAAAGATTAGTAAGCTTACCCTTCTCTTGTCTTTCAAATTTCATGGCATTACCCATCGTATTATCAAACTGATTAAAGGCTGACTCGATTTCAGAAAGAATATCTAAGGCTCGTGAACGATTCTTGGCGGAAGCAATAATTCTCATGTTTGCTGTCACTATAGGACTCTCGATCTTATGCTTGATGTTTTCAACAGCAGACTCATCGATAGGTTTTGGTTTATCCTTATCTTCTTTATTTCCAGTCTTAGGACCAAGATCCTTAAGTAAATCCAAGGCGAATTCCTTGCCAGCCTTCATAAACTCCCCTCCCAAAGTATGCCTAATATCAATAGCCTTCTTAAGAGGCACACCTTTATTTATTTCCTTTAAGGCCTCCTTGTAACGCTTAACGTAGTACTCACCAGCAGGATTGAAAATAATCTGAATTGCCGCCCCCTCATCAGCTCGATCTATTTTTGAGAAAGTATTCAGAAGAACATTCAACGGATCATAGTCAAACTGTTCGTAAGTTTTGATTGGAAAGATCGCATTACGCAACTGCTTACCATAAGAACCTGCAGAAAAACCCTCTTCGTTGAAAATATTGTAATCATCTTTCTTTTCGAAAAGTCTAGCGTGAGGGAAAATTGATAAAATATGCTTCTCAAAAAGATCGCTCTTAGGCTTTGGGACAGAAACATAAAAGATAGACTCCTCGCTATTCGTAGAAACAGCAAGTTCTATAGACATATGATAATCCCCTTTGTTTCTTGGATCTTCTACAGAAAGCATGCCGGAATAAAACTGCTCCATAGAAGAAATCATTTCTTTTAAACCCTTTTCGTCATCCTCCTTTTTGACATCCGGCAAAGACACTTCATATAGAACATATTCTAGAGAGCGAACTAAAGGATTTTTCTCTGGTAAAACTTTCTCCGGCAGACCTTGTTTAATATACTGGACCAAAAAACGATGAAAATCGTCTTCGATGTGAGGATTATTCAGGCGTTCAACAACCCCTATCGTATTCAAAATACCCTTTTCTTGAAGAAGACCTAGCAATTCCCCCATTTTTTCATCATGCGGCTCCGGAGTGAGGTCTAAAACAATAGCCTCCTTGTGCATTTCGGTCATTCGGAAATCTTTTGTGAGTATCTGTTCTGGAAATTGTTTTTTATAAGCTTCTACAGTTTCATTTATAACATTAGGGCGATGAAGCTCATGACCTTTTTCAGCCAATTGTTTCTCCTTTTCCGCTATTTGATTACGCAAAAACACCAGCTCTTCTTCCGGTGTACTAAATTGAGGGGTTGTTGGAACTTCTCTATTGAAATTAACATTTTCCATTTGCTGAAATTATAGCACAAGGGCGAGTCAGCAGCCCACTGCACACAAGAGGATCTTTTTTGGAGACCGCTCCGGGGCGCTTGCCCAAGTCTTAGTCTCCAAAAAAGATCCTCTTGTGTGCAGTGGGCTGATAACTTACTGTTATGCTATAATTTTGGGTAATGGAAACACAATATCAAAAATTAGGAATCCGGACTTTTTGGGTATTCGTTTTAGAAAACAGCACCCTCGCCGCTTTTATATTTCTCTTGTGGCTTTTCTTAATCATTATTGAAGGAATCGGCATACCAAAAGTCTTTTCTTTCGCCTCTGCTTATCCAGTTATTATTTCAGTAATCAACACCGCCCTTGCGTGGGGAGTCCTTATTGGACTGTTACTGTGGATAGTAGCACTTCTTTTTGCCTTCTTGGGAGCTGGACTTGATTATTATGGATATCAATTTTTCCTAGATGTTGATGCTTTAAAAATAAAACGTGGGGTTATCAATAAAGATGAAATATCTATCCCCTACCGACAAATCGCCAATGTCGATGTTGAGCAAACCTTCGTACACCAACTTCTTGGGGTGGCTCGTGTGGCTATTCTAACGGCTGGCCACGAAGACAAAAACGGCGATACAAATGAAGACTTCTCCGAAGGAGCTCTCCCTGTGATTGAAAAAGATAAAGCCGAAGAAATGCGCGACATTTTAATAAAACGCGCAAATGTAGAGAAAGTTATGAATGTGGAACAAAAGTAACGTCAACACCCTGCTTTTTCCACAACCTAATTAGATTTTCTATATTTCTTTTATTTTCCTTTTTAGCACGCTCTATAGCTATCTTCTTGTCAGCCAAACCCATAGGGGAAAGAACTTTGTCCGGGGTTAAAGCAACAGGGTCAACTTTATCCAGAGGTCTACCCACCAAAGCCTCCGTGTTTGTTATATCCTTGAGTTCATGAGCGGAATTAGCTAACTTAGTATTTATCTCCTCAGCAATTTTTTTAGCAGCCTCTCCCATTTCACCAGAGATAGCAGCACTCAATATTTCATTATTAATTGAAGCAGGATCTTCATCGACAAGTCTCTGTCTATTCTTCCCTAAATATTTTTTGAACCCCTCATCTTGGGCCAATAAACCTAAAAGGTTTTTACTGACGGACTCCTGCCCTTTGTATAATCGGAAAAAGTTACTATCCTTAGAAACCTTGTACTCCCAGACACCGTGAGAATCGACCACCTTATTTCTTATATGAACTTTATTACCATCAAATTTGGATACTAATTCACAAGCCAAGAACATATCTGCTGTGCTTGGTGGCATAGAAAAAATTGGTGTTGGGTGCGTATGTATGACATCCAACTCTTCATCGTCTTTATGAGCTTCCACAGCATCAAGTGGAACAATTGACATTGATTTTTCCTGCTTCCCTAAATCCAACCACTCCGTTCTACCCTCTTTGTTTTTTACATAGAAAGCTAGATGTTCTGGCTCTCCAGCAAGCGCAATCTTCCTGAAATTGTCTACACCCTCCTTATATTTTGGGTCTCTAGAGTCCTCAAGGTTTTCCGCAGAATTACTACCTGAAGATTCACGCCCACCAAAAATAGTTCCGAGTGCCGCCAGAGCACCAGTCTTAATAAAATCTCTACGAGAAACCCCAGGAGATCCTGTTAACCGTCTTCTGACCTCCTCTAAACGTTCCTCATCTTTCGTTGTCCTTTCTTGTTTTTTTACTTCTAATAAACCAGAGGCGTTTTCAACCACTTGACCAGTTTCCTCTTGAGGTTGCTCTACTTTTTTTGTTATATCCCCGTCCTCTGTGGATTTTTTGTATCCTTCAAAACTATTCATAAATAATTGATCTTATAACCTAGTCAAAATTTCCGGTCCATTTTTAGTGATAGCGACGGTATGTTCAAAGTGGGCTGAACGCTTGCCGTCGGCAGTACGTACAGTATAACCATCTGCTCCAAAAATAATCCTAGCAGTTCCCTCATTTACCATAGGCTCAATAGCTATAACCATCCCCTCTTTGAGGGCAGGACCTTGACTCTTCCTTCCAAAATTAGCAATGAATGGATCTTCATGAATAGAATAGCCAACACCGTGACCACCAAGTTCGACTGGTAACGATAATCCCTTTGGCTTAATAAACTTTTCTATCGCGTAACCAATATCACCAGTTTTAGCACCAACCACAGCAGCATCAATCCCAATATACAAAGCTTTTTCAGTTGATTCTAAAAGCTTTTTAGCTTTACTATCAATATTGCCAACACCCACAGTCACTGCACTATCAACAACAAGATCCTTATAAGAAATACCCATATCGAGAGAGACAATATCTCCTTCTTTCAAGATTTTGGGCTTCTCATTTGGAATGCCGTGGACAACTTCTTCGTTGATAGATACACAAATGGCTGCTGGGTAAGGCCTAGGAGCTCCATAAGGCTTATAGCCAAGAAAAACCGGCACTACGTTCCTTTCCTTACAAAGCTTCATAGTAAGACTATCAATCTCTTTAGTAGAAACACCGGGCTTAACCTCCTTAGAAAGAGCAGACAAAATTTCAGCTAGATATCTACCAGCTTGTCTTAGTATTTCTATATCTTCTGTGGTTTTTATCGCAATCATCTAAAGAAAAATTAACTAAAAAATATTACACCCTTTAATCCCCTCGACAATCTTAGCAAAGACTTCCTCAACAGGATGATCACCATCAATTTTTAAATAATTATAGTCAGGACTTTTGTTGAAAAAATCAAAAGCCGGAACCACATCGGCATCAAACCAATCCAAACGCTTCTTAATTTTGTCTGGAGTCTTATCATCCATTCTGCCACGCGCAGTTAGACGAGCCGTTGAAAGCTCTCTACTAACATCAAGATGAATAACAAAAGGTTTTGCTCTTTTGAAAAATTTCATCGCAGTATCTAAAATTCTGGCCTCAGGTAAAGAACGAGGAGTACCATCCAGAAAAAGATGTTCGTTGCCAGTCATGTGTTCAAGCAAAAAATTTGACCACATCCATGCAGCCAAGAAGTCTGGCTGTCGAACATCATCTTGATAAATCTGAGCAGATAGCTTATTAGCAAGCTTGTCTCCTTTAATAAACTCACGAAAACGAGCTCCGGTCTCAACGTAAAAAAATGGATGTTTGTGTTCATCCTGATTTTCAATATAGTCTTGTAGAAGCTTAGCTTGAGTACCCTTTCCGCACCCCGAACGACCCATAAATATAAATGTTTGTGGAACCATGAATTGCAGTATATCGCAAAAACTCTTGCGGTGCACTATATTTTTCAACGAGTAACAAAAACTCGGAACATTGTCTTATGCAGTCCGTGGGACCCCCTCCGAGTCGGCGAGGAGTGGGTGACGGACAAATAAGATAATGTTCCGAGTTTTTAGTATTCGCGGGCAGATAACTGAGCGTCGATCTTCTTTACTAGATCAAGAACAACAGACACAACGATAAGAAGAGCTGTACCACCGATAGCTAATGAAGTAATACCAGTAATAGCTTTAAGAATTAAAGGAAGAACTGCAATTAAACCTAGGAACAAAGCCCCTACAAAAGTAATGCGAAGTAGAATCTTTGTAAGATGAGCGGAAGTAGGAGCCCCTGGTCGAACACCAGGAATGAAGGCACCATTTTTCTGCAGATTAGTAGAGATCATTTCTGGATCGAAAGTAACAGCTGTGTAGAAATAAGTAAACAAGAAGACAAGGACAAAGTAACAAATACCGTAAAATAATTGGTTCGAAAGAAAATTTAAAATACTGTGAGAAATACCACTTATCATTGCATTCTTCATGGTTGCCAAGATATTGAACAAAAATTGAGGAATAAGAAGAATTGATAGAGCAAAGATAATTGGAATCACCCCTGCCTGATTAAGACGAAGTGGTAAATATGTAGAAACTCCACCATATACTTTATTTCCTCGAACACGTTTAGCATAAGTAACCTGCACTGGACGCTCTGCCTCGTTTACCAATACAACAGCATAGATAATGAAGACTACCGCAACCAAGAAAGCTAAGTACATTGGAAGCTGTCCTACATCAAAAGAGAATAGGGCCTGAGAAATACTCAAAGGAAGTCTAGCTACGATACCAGCAAAGATGATCAAGGAGACACCATTACCTACTCCGAATTCAGTTATAAGCTCACCCAACCACATCATAAGTACAGAACCACTCATAATCACCACAACGTCAGTAATTAGCTTGAATACCATCAATGAGGGAACAATACCTTGTCGCTGTAAAAGGATAAGAAAACCAAAAGCTTGTACCAAAGCAAGAGGAATAGTAAGAAGTCGTGAATATTGATTTATTTTCCTACGGCCAGCTTCCCCTTCATTCTGAGACATTTCTTTTAACTTACTCGACATCATCGTCAATAGCTGCATGATGATTGTTGCGGTAATGAATGGACCAACAGCTAACATGGCAATAGACAGAGTAGATAGACCTCCTCCTGAAAATACGTTGAGTAGGCCGATGAACTGGTTGTTTCTCAAGAAAGCGGCTAGCTGATTCTGGTCAATGTTTGGAATTGGAATAGAGGCCAAAAGACGAGTCACAATAAGAATACCAAACACAAAAAGCATTCGGCCGCGAAGACCTTTGTCAGTCCATACCGCTCGTATTTTTTCTATGAATTTAGTCATGTTAATTACTTAACTTCCCCACCAGCCTTTTCGATTTTAGCTTTAGCCTTTAAGCCAACAGCACAACCGACAACAATAACCTTAATAGATATTTCTCCGTCTGAGACAATCTTGACCTGTTGATTCTTTCCTTTGTAAGCCTTTAGAATCCCTTTAGCAACAATTGTAGCTGGAGTCACCTTTGAACCATTAGAAAAGTTTTTAGAAATTTGGTCTAGACTAACAACGGTAGGCTTAATCTGAATACTCAAATTACTGCTCTTGCCTCGTCCACGCATCTTAGGAATCTTCTTGATAAGATCTCGGAGCTCTGGCCTCTTCTTTCTACCAGAACGAGCATTCTGCCCTTTTGTTCCTCGTCCAGATGTTTTACCGCGAGTACCACCACGCCCTACTGGAGCGCTTTTCTTATTCTTTGTCTTTCTTTTTAGTGTATGAGCTTGCATGTTTTTTCTTTATGGAATTTATGACTTGATAGGCTTAAGTTTTAACATACCAAGAGCCTTAATAGCTACCTTAGCATTATTTAACTTATTCTTTGTGCCAGATCGAAGCTTCGCAGTAACATCCTTGATACCAGCAAGCTCTAGAACATCGCGAACTGAGCTACCAGCGACAATTCCTTTTCCTTTTGCTGGCATGATCATGACAACAGCACTTCCGAATTTAGCTTCGACATCGTGAGGAATGCTCATATCTTTTGTGGTCTTTACAGTAATCATGTGTCGGCGAGCATTTCTGAAGGCCTTTTCAATAGCTAGTGATGTGTCTCCAGCTTTTCCAATTCCAACACCAACAGATCCTTTGCGGTTACCAGCAACAATTGAAACGGAGAAACTAAAACGTCGTCCTCCAGAAGCCACACGAGTCACTCGACGAATATCAATAATCTTCTGATCAAACTCTGGTTTAGCACGAGGCTCTCGGCGAGGCTTTCGATCATTTTTTCGGCCATCTCTAGGGGCATTACCAAAATCTCGGAAATTCTTCTTTGCTGTTATGGTTGCAGGAATAACCGGAGCTGAAACTTCAGCTACTGGTGCAACTTCTACAATATCATTTTTTGTATTATCTTCGTTCATATATTTAAAATTCGAGTCCTCCTTCACGAGCTCCTTCAGCCAAAGCGGCGACACGCCCGGTGTAAATAAAACCTCCTCGATCAAAGACAACCTTATCAATCCCCCTTGATTTTGCAAGTTTAGCTAATTCTGTACCGACTGTCTTTGCCTCATCAGCCTGCTTACCCTTAACGTCTTTAGAAGAAAAGGCAACTAAAGTTGTTCGGCTTTCGTCGTCAATAATCTGTGCGGAAATATATTTATTTGACTTAAACACGGATAGTCGTGGTCGTAGAGCTGTACCAGAGATCTTTGCTCTAATACGCTTCTGTCGTCTTGTTCGCTGGGTTGTTTTAATGTTTGTTTTCATATTTTTGTATTCTCTTCATACCTCATACTCTATACTGATTTTTTGCCCTGCTTTCGGCGAATTATCTCTCCATCATAATGAAAACCTTTACCCTTGTAAGGCTCAGGTTTCTTAAGAGCTCTGATAGAAGCAGCCATCTGTGAAACTTTTTCCTTATCGTGTCCAGTGAAGGTAAAAATGCCCTTTTCTACGAGAACTTTAATATCTGTAGGAATTTTTATCTTAACTGGATGAGAGAAACCTAGGTTTAGAGTCAGTGTGTCGCCAGCAACCTCACCCTTATATCCAATACCTTCAAGGATAAGCTTTTCAACAAACAATTCATTAACACCTTTGACCATATTAGAAATGTGAGATGCGTATGTCCCCCACAAAGCTCGGCTTTCAATAGAGTCGTTTGCTGGAGTTAGTGTTATTTCTTGATCACCAATCTTGATATCAATTTCTGGCTTAAAAACCTTAGTGATCTCACCTTTTGGGCCTTTCACGGTCAAAGATCCTGAAACAAATTTCACTTCAGTCTTTTCTCCGATCGCAATGATTTTTTTTCCGATTCTGGACATGATTTTAAATTACCAAATTTTAAACAATACTTCTCCCCCAACATTTTCTTTTTTAGCCTCTTTGTCAGTCAAGACGCCTTTTGGGGTTGAAAGAACAAGTAGACCTTGACCATTCTTTACAGATCGTATTTCGCTTGCAGCCTGATACATTCTCTTTGAGAATGTTGAAAGCCTTTTGACTCCTGTGATTCTTGATTTGCCTTCATTATAAGCAACCTCAACTTCAATATACTTCTCGGCCTTTTTACCTTTCTTTGAAACTGAATGGATATAGCCTTCTTTTTGTAAAAGCTCCAAAACAGCTAAATTAAAATTTGAGAATGGAGAAACAACATACTGGCGACCTGAAACGCCGGCGTTCTTTAAATTAACAATTAAATCTGAGATTGAATCTTTTACCATGATGATTTTTTAATACCAGGAAGCTTACCTTCGTTAGCAGCTTCTCGGAAACAAATACGACAGAGAGCGAAGTCTCTCATGTATGCATTTTTTCGTCCACAGCGAAAACATCGTCGGACAATTCGGGTTGAAAATTTTGGTGTTTTTGCGGCTCTCGCCTTTACTGATGTCTTTGCCATAAATTAAAAACGCTTGAAAAAGCGTGGTTTCTATACTATCAGGGCGACTATTTAAAGTCAAACATTTAAGCCTTCTTAAATGGAAAACCGAGATGAGTCAAGAAAGCCTTAGTCTGCTTAGCATCCTTTGAAGTAGTTACCACTGTAACAGCAAAGCCAAAAACGTCTTTTAGCTCTTCATCGGATGTTTCTGGGAAGATAGTGTGCTCTTTAATACCAAGGGTATAATTACCCATTTCATCAACAGCGGTTGGTTTAATACCTCGAAAATCTTTTGTTCGAGGAAGAGCTATATTCACTAAACGATCAAGGAAATCAATCATTCTTTGACCACGCAATGTTACCTGATAACCCACAGCGTCACCTTCGCGAACTTTAAAAGTGGCGATTGATTTTTTAGCTGTTCTCTCAGACGCTTTTTGTCCAGAAATCTTAGCTAAACGATCCCCAATCAAAGTTTTCTTGTGTTTATCCTTAGCTGATCCTGTACCAGAACTAAGAACCACCTTCACCAACTTTGGTGACTGCATCTTATTCTTTAACTGAAACTCGTGTTTAAGAGTCTCAAAAGCGCTATTCTGTTTTTCTTTAATTGAAATTGGTTTCATGGTATTAAATTTCTTTGCCTGTTTTCTTTGCAATACGAACCTTTCGATCTCCAATCATCTTGCTGCCAACTCTGGTTCGCTTTCCGTCAACGGCCAACATGACATTTGATACATTAATTGGAAAAGCCTGCTCAATAATCTGACCTTTCTCTCCTGCCTTTTTTGCTCTCTGGTTTTTCCTGTGAACATTTATACCAATAACCAAAACTTTATTTTGAGCAGGAAAAACTCGAGAAACTTTTCCAGTCTTTCCCTTATCTTTACCAGCAATCACTATTATATTGTCGTTTTTCTTGATTTTCATGGAATTTTTATACTACTTCTGGGGCTTTTGAAACAATAGTCTGGAAACCTAGATCCGCCAACTCACGAGGGATCGGACCAAAAATACGTCCAGCAATTGGCTCTTTCTTTCCTTTTTCTAAGATAACCACTGCATTCTCGTCGAAACGAATGTAAGAACCATCTTTTCGACGAAGAGGCTGTCTCTGTCGCACAACCACAGCCTGTAGAACATCCTTCTTCTTAACAGCCTTACGAGGTTCTGCTTTCTGAACAGATAAAACAAGAATGTCCCCGATGCGGGCATAGCGCTTCTTGGAACTACCAAGAACCTTGAACACTCGGCCGATTTTGGCTCCGGAGTTATCTGCAATATTCACAATTGATCTTGGTTGTACCATGTTATTTTATTACTTGAAAATGCTTGTCTTTTGAAATTGGTCGACACTCTTCAATGGTGGCATTATCACCAATCTTCAATGTATTGCCAGCATCATGAGCTTTGTATTTCTTACTTACCTTCATGAACTTCTGATATTTTGGATGCTTTTCGTAATTGTGCACCAAAACTACCACTGTATCTTTCATCTTATCTGATACAACTACTCCTGAAAAAATATGCTTTTTTGATTTCTGTTCCTTTTTCATGATAATTATTTGGTTCGAGCTACAATCTTAGTCTTTACTGGAAGTTTGGTGCCTGCTTTTCTTAGAGCTTCTCTAGCATCAGCTTCTGAAACTCCGTCGATTTCAAAAAGAATTCGGCCTGGCCAAACTTCAACACAATAACCCTGTAAATCTCCCTTACCTTTTCCAAGCTTTACTTCTGGTGGTTTTGCAGTAAAAGGACGATCTGGGAAAACTCGGATCCACATCTTTCCAACCTTACTTACTGTTCTAGCCATAGCCTTTCGTGCTGATTCTAGCTGGTTTGACTTAATTCGATGAGAAGACATAGCTTTAAGGCCGAAAGATCCAAAAGCGACCGTTGATCCTCTAGTAGAAGAACCAACACGATCTGGATTTCGTCTTCCTGTCTGCCACTTTCTGAATTTTACTTTTTTAGGTAATAACATGGTCGTAAGTAAAATTATTTCTTAGCAAAGATCTGACCCTTATAAATCCAAACCTTAATACCAATGTTTCCATAGGTCATTCGAGCTTCAAACTGGTTGAAGTCGATATCGGCTCGGAAAGTCTGAAGTGGAATTCTTCCCTTCTTAAGCTCCTCTTTTCGTGACATCTCGGCACCTCCGAGTCGTCCTGAAAGCAAGATCTTAACACCCTGAACCTCTCTATTAGCCATCACCTTATCAATTGTTTGTTTCATGACACGTCGGAATGGTAGGCGCTTCTCAAGACCCTCAGCAACCATTTGAGAGACAATAGACGCATTTGATTCAGGTGAGCGAACTTCTTCAACATCAATTTTAAGCTCTTCATTATGACCAAGCTTAAATCGCTTTAATTGTTTAACAATGTCGTTTCGAAGCTTCTCAGCTCCCTCTCCACTTCGGCCAATAATAATACCTGGTCGAGATGTTTTAATGATGATTCGCCATGTCTTTGCGCTTCTTTCGAATTCAATATCGCTAACATAAGAGCTTCTAAGCTTTTCTTCCAAATATTCACGAATCAAGATATCACACTTAAGATTATCTCTGTATTTCTGATCCATGCCAAACCATCGACTTTTCCAGTCGCGGATGATTCCTAGTCTATGAGAATATGGGTGTACGGTATGTGACATGTTATTTTTTTGATTCTAAAACAATTGAAATATGACTTGTTCTCTTATTAATCGGAAAAGCTGACCCTCGAGCTCGAGGGCGTCGGCGCTTTAAGGTAGAACCGTTGTTTACGGTAATCTCTTTAATAACTAGACTTTCCTTCTCAAGATTGAAGTTAGTTTTAGCATTATCTACGGCAGATTTCAAGAGCTTTGTAATAACCTCTGCTGCTTTCTTGTCAGCAAACTGCAAAGTAGTTACAGCTGCTTCTACTTTTTTGCCTCGCACCAAGTCAGCCACTAGGCGAACCTTTCGAGGAGACTGTCTGTAACTGTTAAGTGCGGCTTTCATGATAGTTTATTATTTTTTAGCGGTATCGGCTGTTGAGGCCTTAGCTGCCTTAGCGGCGTTAATTTCAGACTCCTTCTTAGCGGCTTCAAGCTCCTTCTGCATCTTTCCTCCGTGTCGTAGGAATTTCTTTGATGGTGAAAATTCGCCCAATCGGTGACCTACCATATCTTCTGTAACCAACACATCAAGATGAGCCTTACCATTGTGAACACCAAAAGTGAACCCAACCATTTCTGGAGCAATCTGACTGCGACGAGCCCAAGTTTTAATAACCCCAGTTTCTAGGGGTTTTTTTCCTTCAATCTTCTTCAGTAATTTTTCGTCCACGTATGGACCTTTGTTGAGTGAGCGTGTCATAAAAAAAGCTCGTTAAGAGCTTGAACTACCATATTAGCAAACTATAGATTACTGTCAAATAAGTTAGCAACACCACCCTCTCTTCAAGAGACCGCTCCGGGGCGCTTGCCCAAGTCTTAGTCTCCTGAAGAGAGGGTGGTGTTGCTAACTTATCCCAGATTAACCTTTAAAAACCTCATTCTCCGCAGGTCGGAACGCTGTTCTTTTGCTGAACAACCCCTAAACCAGAAAACCCACTATTATCAACGCAATAATTTGAAGACTGATCACTTTTTAAAACACTAGAAATAGCATACGCAGTAGCGTTAGAAACACACTTTACCGTTGAACTACTCACATTTTGGATCTGCTGGAAAACCTTTAAAGACTGGGCATCAGTACAAACTGAAGCGTATGAATTATTACTCTGGTCATATATAAGCTCTGCTTGGGCCCTCATATTTGCAAGCCCAGCCTTAATTGCGGCATCACTAGCCTTAACTCTAGCCACCTCTATAGATTTTTGAAATTCCGGAGAATTATAGTAAGAAAGGCAAACAGAGGTTATTTTAGAACGAGTAAGGGGGCCGACAGTTCCTGTAGCTGGTACATTATTGTCTTTTTGAAATTTCTTAACAGCAGCCAATGTATACGCACCAAATATAGATAGTTTTAACTCATTACCTTCCTTAATATTAGCCACTATATCAGTACTAGTACCCAAATAGCCCTTTTGGAAAAGAAACTGTTGCAAAAAAGAGACTTCGTTTCTCATCTTTGTGCTTACGCCGTAATACAAGGGATGAGAAACTGTCGAACAAGCCTTAGTTGCCAAAGTCTTAAAATCAGAATTATTAGAGGACTGGGCATTGGTATCTGTATAATTCCAGAGAAAAGAGAATGCAAAAATTGATGTTAATAAAATTGTTAAGTAATTTTTCATTAGAATAAATTATAACACATAAAAAAAGCGCCTCCTGATAGGAGGCGTTTTTTTATGTTATTTCTGCTTACCAACTCGGCGTCTTGAAACTATTAGGTTATTTGAGTATTTCTTTGATCGTCGTGACTTCTGGCCTTTTCCTGTAGGCTTACCCCACATAGACACCGCTCGACGTCGTCCTCGGCCCTGTCGGCCTTCTCCTCCTCCGTGTGGATGATCTACTGGGTTCATAGCTGTACCACGAACTGTTGGGCGAATACCCTTCCATCGTGATCGTCCAGCCTTTCCATAATTCTGTAAACGATTCTCGTCCTTTGAAACCTCTCCGACTGACGCCCAAGCCTTATCAGAAATTTTTCGAACTTCAGTAGAGGGCATCTTGATTTGAGCATAACCTAAGTCGTGAGCAATAACTTCAGCGTAGTTACCAGCTGAGCGAGCTAATTTAGCCCCTCCCTCTGGTTTTACTTCAACATTGTAAATGAAGGTACCAACAGGAATTTTGGCCAAAGGAAGACGATTACCAGGCTTAATATCAGCATTAGCTGAAACAAGAAACTGATCCCCTACCTTAAGAGATTTTGGCAAAAGAGCATATCGCTTTTCACCATCGTTATAGCAGACCAAAGATACGAATCCTGATCGGTTTGGATCATACTCAACAGTTAAAATCTTAGCTGGAATATCTTTTTTGTTATATACAAAATCAATTTCTCGGAAAAGGCGCTTGTGTCCAGCTCCCTTGTGGCGAGTAGTGATGCGGCCATGATGGTTTCGTCCAACTGAACGTTTAAAACCATGAGTTAAAGACTTAAGAGGTTCAGAAGCTGTAACAACACCACGGTAAGTAACAGTGGTCATGTTTCGACGGGATTTTGATGTTGGTTTATATGTTTTCATGATTATTAAACGATATTTTTATTATACAAATTCAATCTTATCTCCCTTCTTAAGGAAAACAATAGCCTTCTGGTGCCCTCCTCGATAACCGATCTTTCCTCGAGCAACAGTTTTCTTTGATGGAGTCTTGGCGATGTTTACCTTGACTGGAGTAACGTTATACTGAGCTTTTACAGCCTTTGCAACAGTTTTCTTTGTCGATTTAGGACCAATTTCAAAGGTGTAAGCGTTTGATTTTTCAGCTAAAAGGCCAGCCTTTTCAGTAATGTAAGGTCTGATTTCAGAAACAACTACCTCCTTCTTAACTACCTCTTTTTTTGCAACAGTTTTTGTGGCCATGATTATTTCTTAGCTAATTTACCAGCAATAAAGCTTACAGCATTTTCTGGATCAGCAATAACTAAATACTTATAATTTAAAATTGTGGCAGGATTAATATTTGTTATTGAATCAACCTCGACGTTGCCGAAGTTATTAAAACTCTTTGAGACGTTAACATCCTTACCATTTATAGCAATGTAGGCCGAATTTTTTCTCTTAGAGAAAAGGTTGTCAAAACCTTTAACAGAACTCAAATTCTTGAGTACTTCTTTAGCTTCAACTGTCTTTGGGGCAGAGAAAGAAAGTGCATCAACAAACAGAATCTCTCCATCTTTGGCCTTTTTAGAAAGAATCGTGTACAAAGCTTTAGCCTTCATCTTGCGATTAATCTTTCGAGCATAAATCTTGTCGTTTCGTGGACCATGAGTAACACCTCCACCAACCCAGATAGGTGATCTTGTGGAACCATGACGTGCTCGGCCAGTACCCTTCTGTTTCCAAGGCTTCTTACCTCCACCTCGAATCTCTCCTCGAGTCTTTGTGTGGGCAACTGGTGTTCTCGCGTTTGCAAGCATCGATGTTACAACCTGATGAACAAGGTCAGCATTCCAAGGCAAACCAAAAACTTCTTCCGGTAAGGTTATTTTGCCAGCCTCTTTTCCTTTTTGATTGTAGATCTTTGTTTCCATTTTATTTTAATTTTTGAAACTTAACCTCTGATTTCAACTAATGCTCCTCGACGTCCTGGCACTGCGCCTTCAACGAAGATTGCATTGTTTTCTGAATCAATCTGAATTAATTTCAAATTTTTAACAGTAATTCTGTCGTTACCCATGCGGCCTCCCATTCTCTTTCCTTTTGCCACACGTCCTCCGTCACGTCCTCCACCTCCCAAGGAACCTGGCTCACGTTCAGAGTGTTTTTGACCATGGCTTCTAGGACCTCCTTTAAAACCATATCGCTTGATTACACCTTGAAAACCTTTTCCCTTTGAAACAGCTGAAACAGTTAGCTTTTCTCCTTCTTTGAAGAGAGAGGTGTCTAACTTATCACCGACTTTAAAGGTGTTCTCACCCTCAACTCTAAATTCCTTTAGGTGAGCAAAATTACCAAGATCCTTTAGATGGCCCTTTACTGGCTTACTGATACGCTTTGAGCTTCTTGTGCCATATCCAACCTGCACAGCATCATAGCCATCAACAGCCGCTGTCTTAACTTGAGTAACAACAATCGGTCCAGCTGAAATAACAGTAACAGGGTAGACCTGTCCATTGTCATCAAAGACTTGAGTCATATATTCTTTTGTTCCCAAGATAAATTTCATATTTTTTTGCATTACATCATCTTAACGTCGATGTTTACACCGGACGGTAGACTTAAGTTTGTCAGAGCCTCCACCACCTTAGCATTAGGATTTACAATGTCAATTAATCGCTTGTGAACTCTCATCTCAAATTGTTCTCGCGCATTTTTATAGACGAAAGCCGAACGATTAACTGTGTACTTCTTAATCTCTGTTGGAAGAGGGATTGGACCAAGCACCTTCGCATCGTAGCGAAGGGCTGTATCCATAATTTGTTTTACTGATGCGTCAAGAATTTTATATTCATAAGCCCTAACACGAATGCGGAGCTTTGCAATACCATCAGCCTTTGGGGCTGTTGTTTTTATTTTTGGCGCTTTTTTTGTTTTTATTGTTTCAGACATAGTCTGGGTGACTTCATCTCGAAGTCTAGGGTTTTATTTAACGATTTTGGTTACAACTCCGGCACCTACTGTCTTACCTCCTTCTCGGATAGCAAAACGGTTTTTCTCTTCAAGAGCGACTGGAGCTACAAGAACTACCTTGAAGGTAACAGTATCTCCTGGCATAACCATCTCTACTCCTTCTTTCAATGTTACTTCTCCAGTAACGTCAGTTGTTCGGATGTAGAACTGTGGTTTGTACCCTGAGAAAAATGGTGTGTGTCGGCCTCCTTCTTCCTTCTTCAAAATGTAAACTTCAGCTTCAAAGTCTGTGTGAGGAGTCACTGATCCTGGCTTAGCCAAAACCTGACCACGGTGTATATCGTCTTTCTTAAGACCTCGAACTAGAATACCAGCGTTGTCGCCAGCGATACCTTCAGATAGAGACTTGTTGAACATTTCAATACCGGTAACAACAGTTTTCTGTGTATCCTTGATACCAACAATTTCAATTTCCTCACCTACCTTGATGATACCTCTTTCAATACGACCAGTAACCACTGTTCCTCGGCCTTCAATTGAGAAGATGTCTTCTACTGGCATAAGGAATGGCTTGTCAGTTTCTCGAACTGGAACTGGAATGTAAGTATCAAGAGCGTTTGTAAGATCGATGATCTTCTTTGCCCATTCATCATCAGCGCTTTTAGCTTCTAGAGCCTTAAGAGCTGAACCACGGATAACTGGAGCACCAGCGCCATCAAAACCTTGCTTTGTAAGAAGTTCTCGAACTTCTTCTTCAACTAAGTCGATAAGCTCTGCATCAGGCACCATATCGCATTTGTTTAGGAAAACGATAATCTTAGGCACACCAACTTGCTTAGCAAGAAGAACGTGCTCTCGAGTCTGGGGCATAACACCGTCAGTTGCAGCTACCACAAGAACAGCACCGTCCATCTGAGCGGCACCAGTAATCATGTTTTTGATGTAGTCAGCGTGACCAGGGGCATCAATGTGAGCATAGTGACGAGAATCTGTTGAATACTCGTTGTGAGAAAGGGCAATGGTAATACCACGAGCCTTTTCTTCTGGGGCTGAGTCAATATCATTAACTCCCTTTAGCTTAACGTCCTTACCAGCAAGGTGAAGCACGTTAAGAATAGCAGCCGTCAATGTAGTCTTACCGTGGTCAACGTGACCGATGGTTCCGACGTTTACATGGGGCTTTGAACGATCAAAATCTGCCATATATTTATTTAAGATTTATTAAACTGTGGCTATAATTCTCCTTTAAAAGAGGCGCGAGAGCTTCCCTTTTAAAAGTAACTTATAACCCGAATTGATAATTGTTTTTATCTTTGGAATGCCTTGACTAGAGGCTAAAACCTAGACAAAAAAGACGCAGAAACGCGTAGGGGCTATCATAGCAAAGATGCTATAAAGAAGTCAAATATTTCACACAAAAGAAACAGTGACGCTTGTTTTGCAAGCGTCACTGTTTCTTTTGTAGTCTTTTAAATTATAGTTATTTCCTTGATTCAACGATAGTTTTTTCAACCTGAGGCGGAACAACATCGTAATGGTCAAATTCCATGGTTGCAGAACCTCGTCCAGCTGTCATAGAACGAAGAGACGTTGTATACCCAAACATTTCAGAAAGTGGAACCATCGCCCGAATAACTTTAAGATTATTTCTATCATCCATTCCGTCAATCTGGGCTCGTTTTGAGTTCAGGTTACCAGTAATGTCTCCCATAAACTGCTCTGGAACAACCACCTCAACTTTCATGATAGGCTCAAGAATAACCGGTCGTGCTCGCTTAGCACCATCTTGAAAGGCCTGAGAAGCAGCGATCTTGTAAGCAATTTCGGATGAGTCAACATCGTGGTATGAACCGAAGGTCAATTCGCAAGAAACGTTTACCATCTTGAAACCAGCGACGATTCCTCGATCAAGGGCTTCTTTTACACCTTTTTCTACTGCAGGGATGAATTCCTGTGGAATAACACCTCCCTTAATAGAATCGATGAATTCAAAGTCCTCATATCGCTTAACGTTCTTAGGAATCTTAGCGCCTTCCTCAAGCTTCTCCATAGGTTTAAGGGTTATCTTAACGTGACCGTACTGACCCTTACCTCCAGATTGCTTGATATATTTGTGTTCAGCCTCGGCTGTACCCATGATAGTTTCTCGATATGCTACCTGGGGCTTACCTACGTTTGCCTCTACAGCAAATTCTCGCTTCATACGATCAATCATGATTTCAAGATGAAGCTCACCCATACCAGAAATAATTGTTTCGCCGGTTTCTGTATTTGATGAAATTCGGAAAGTTGGATCCTCATCACCAAGCTTTTTCAAAGCCATACCCATTTTCTCTTGATCAGCTTTGGTCTTTGGTTCAATTCGAAGAGATACCACAGGCTCAGCAAATTTAATTGGGTCAAGAACAATTGGGCGTGTTTCATCACAAAATGTGTGAGAAGTTTTTGCTTCTTTCAAACCTACAGCCGCAGCAATTTCTCCAGCATAAACTTTCTTCACTTCTTCACGCTTATTAGCCTGCAATCGCACAATACGTCCAAGTCTTTCTTTATTGCCTGTTGTTGAGTTGTATAAATATGTTCCAGCTTCAATTGTCCCAGAATACACACGGAAGAATGTTAGCTGACCTACGAATGGATCGGTCTGAAGTTTGAAAGCAAGAGCAGCAAAAGGCTCGCTGTCTGATGCGTGACGAACAATTTCTTCATTTGTGTTTGGATCAAAGCCAGTTACAGGAGGAATATCAAGGGGAGATGGAAGGTAATCAACTACAGCATCCAAGACAAGCTGAACTCCTTTATTCTTCAAAGCCGAGCCAGTAAATACTGGGAAGATTTTTGAAGCAATTACAGCCTTTCGAAGAGTCTCTTTCAAAACCGGCAAAGAAATCTCTTTACCCTCTAAGTATGCTGTCATAAGAGCATCGTCATTTTCGACAATTCGCTCTACTAATTCTGCACGAAACTTTGTAGCATTTTCTAAATATTCAGCAGGAATTTCTGCCTCACGGACAGTACTACCCATATCTCCCTCAAAGAAGTATGCCTTCATTTTTAGAAGATCAATAACGCCTTCATGTTTTTCCTCCTCGCCGATTGGAATCTGCATTCGAACGGCATTTTTATTCAAACGATCTAGGATTGATTGGTATGATCTTTCAAAACTTCCTCCTGTTCGGTCTAGCTTATTGATGAAACAGATTCGAGGCACATGGTACTTATCAGCCTGGCGCCACACTGTCTCTGATTGAGGTTCTACACCAGCCACGCCGTCGAACACCACAACTCCACCATCAAGCACTTTAAGAGATCGTTCCACCTCCACAGTAAAGTCCACGTGCCCTGGAGTATCAATAATATTGAAACGGTGCATTAAAGACTTGTCTGTACCCATGTATGTAGGGTTCCAGAAACAAGTAATAGCAGCAGCGGTAATTGTAATACCTCGCTCCTTCTCCTGTTCCATCCAGTCAGTAGTTGCTTCTCCCTCGTGCACTTCTCCAATTTTGTGACTCATGCCCGTGTAATACAAAACACGTTCTGAAGTGGTAGTTTTGCCGGCGTCAATGTGAGCAATAATTCCAAAGTTACGTACTCTTTCTAAGGGATAATCTCGATTCATATATATTGATAATACTTATTAATACTAATTAAAAAATTAAACGAAAAAGCACACAATGTCTTGTGCGCTCTCTCTTACCAAGCGAAGTGAGCGAAGGCCTTGTTGGCTTCTGCCATCTTATGAGTATTTTCGCGCTTCTTAACAGCCTCGCCTTCGTTATTTGAAGCGGCAATAATTTCATCAGCAAGCTTAAGAGCCATTGGCTGTCCTTTCTTTGCACGAGCAGCTTCAATAATCCATTTCATAGAAAGATGATTTCGTCGTTCTGGACGAACTTCTCGAGGAACTTGGTAGTTAGCACCTCCAACACGTCGTGATCGAACTTCAAGAGCAGGAGCAGTATTCTTCAAAGCTGTATCGAAAATTTCAATAGGATTTTCTGTTTTAGCCTTTTCTTTTATAGCGTCAAGAGCTCCGTATACTACTCTACGAGCAGTCACTTTTTTTCCTCCTTCCATTAGGTAGTTAACAAACTTAGTGACCTTTTCTGATTGATAGACAAGATCTGGAGTAATTATTCTTTTATTCTTTATTTTTCTTCGCATTATTTAAATATTATTCTGTATATTACTTAGCTTTTGGTCGTTTTGTACCATAATTACTTCTCTCTTTTCGTCTCTTCTCAACACCTTGTGTATCAAGAACGCCTCTAACGATTGTGTATCGGATACCTACGTCTTTTACACGACCACCTCGTAGAAGTACCACTGAGTGTTCCTGTAAATTGTGACCCTCTCCTGGGATGTAGGCCGTAACTTCCATACCGTTGGTCAATCGAACGCGGGCAATCTTTCGAATAGCTGAGTTAGGTTTCTTAGGAGTCTTTGTTCCAACCTTAATACAAACACCTCTCTTGAAAGGGGCATTGTAGTAACTTGGTCGGTTCTTTAAAGCATTAAAACCTCGAGTCAAAGCAATAGCTTTTGGTTTTCGAGCTGTTTTTGAACGATTCTTTTTAATTAGTTGATTTATTGTTGGC
>SESF01033124.1_pt1 | contig 169787 bp, 165 predicted proteins | sample 3171521 | NCBI WGS metagenome assembly SESF01 (sample SAMN10866945, study PRJNA518727) | freshwater metagenome | biome: subpolar coniferous forest; feature: holomictic lake; material: water; isolation source: holomictic Lake 227, 6 m and 8 m depth | place: Canada: near Kenora, Ontario | collected...
AGCAGACGAGGATATGATGGGTGTACCACCACGCGAGTCCGGAGAAGAGACTAAAGGATTTGAGTTGTTTGGGTATTATACTGACGAACGTGGCTATAGAAAGTTTGGTCAACTACCTGGAGGCGTGCGTACTATATTCGACGAGACGGCACCAGTAGCAGAGTCACCAGTGAGATGGATTGATTCCTCGGGTAAAGCTAGGTTTGACGATAAGTTTGATGTACTTTATACAGATGAATAGTTGAAAAACTTTTACTATAATATAAAGTGTTAGACGAAGATGGACAGGTGGCCGAGTGGTCGATGGCGCTTGACTGTAAATCAAGTACGTAAGATACGACGGTGGTTCGAATCCATCCCGGCCCACATAGTATAATGGATGAGTACTAGAATATTGACACGCACGGCAGCCGAAGTGAATAAGCGCTCAATGATTAGGCAATGCGAACGATGAAATCCAGTTACCTCACTGTGCGTAGGTAAGTTTCAAAGCTGGTACCAGTACTCATCCATTATAATTACACAGGACTGTAGCTCAGTCGGTTAGAGCACGAAACTGATACTTTCGGGGTCGGGGGTTCAAGTCCGTCCAGTCCTACAAACTAAACATCATGGAAGATAAGTTATTACAAACAATTGAAGGTGCATTAGATACACTCAGACCAACAGTAACTCATATTTCTGGAGATCTATTTAAGGTGTCTAACAATGGTATTATAGTATACACGAATCAGAAAGGTATAGACCGTATCATCGGTAGTAATTTTATAAACAATCAAAAACCGTAACAACATGGCATGTGCAAAACCAGGTGCAAACAAACCTGCACCCAAACCGGCCCCAAAGCCAAAGAAAAAGTAATTACCGGAGGCTCAGTAATGGGCCTTCATCATAGTACGTTGGCTCAGTTGGTAGAGTACTAGCCTGTCACGCTAGGGGTCACGGGTTCGAGTCCCGTACGTACTGCTTGATTATTAAATAGTTATCAAAATATTTTGTCACAAATTATTGCTAAATGTGTGACAGATCATACTAATCAATAGTATGTAAACATTGTTCTGTGGTGTAATTGGTAACACGTCTGGTTTTGGTCCAGAAGATGTCAAGGTTCGAATCCTTGCTGAACGACTATTCGGTCATAGCGTCGTCATATCGACGGTGTTTAACACTCTATCTATGACCGGATTAAATCGCCTTCTTCGCTTAGTGGTCGATAGCGCCAGATTTGTAATCTGGATCTGTATAAGACGCGTCAGTTCGAATCTGACAGAAGGCTCAAAATAAGGAGGGGTAGCTGAGTTGGTTCAAGCGCAAGATTGAAGATCTTGAGTAGATTGGTTCGAGTCCAATGCCCTCCACAAACAAATTCAAATACAATGGGACTATTCAATCTTATTCGAATGTGGCTAGGCTACAAATTTATTCTTAATACGCACACCATGGAAGCACATGCCGCAAAGCATGCTAAAGGTAATTGCGGAATGAAATACATGAGTGATAAACACAAGAGATTTATTTCAATGAGGAAGTATAACAAACTTCTTAAGCAGGGTGAAATAAATAGTTGTAGATGGTGTTTAGGTAACAATGTAAAAGAGATAACAGATAGTGATCATTCTTGGTGGATTGGTTAGATATCTAAATTAATATTACTATAATACTCAAAACATATAGCGGGATGGAGCAGTTGGTAGCTCGTGGGGTTCATATCCCCAAGGTCACCGGTTCGAGTCCGGTCCCCGCCACAAACTAATGAAATGGAAATATGAAATTAACAAACACAGACAAGGTTGAACCACAGAAGGATCTAGTACTGGTAAGCGTATTCGATGCAGTTCTCGAGAAAGATGGTATTTATCTTGGACACAATGAGAGTAAGCCACAAGATATAGCGATGTATTTTGGGTCAGTAGAAAAACTAGGGCCCAGTGCTACTGACGACTTGAATTGTCCAGGACTACGAATAGGAGATACAGCAATGTTTTCTCAGTTCGCAGGACACCACATATCAACAAGAGAAGATAAGTCATACAAAGTAATCCCAGGTTACGATATAGTAGCAGTAGTTGCAGATCCTAAAGACATAACAGTGAATACATTAGCACCGACAGCAGATAGAATCCTAGTCTCAGTACAGTTTGTAGACGGATCAGAAGATGGTTTGATACTATCAGACAGTGAAGTAAAAGACCCTCGATTAACGGATCTTGACTACGGAATTATAGAGAAGGTTGGTCCTACATCCACAAGGTTTGTAGTTGGGCAGTTAGTAGCATACGAACCCTATTGCGGTGTGATTGCTAAACACAAAAGAACACTCGATGATAAAGAGCTAAAACTAATCAGAGAGGATGACATCCTTTTCATCGCATAACAATTTACAAAGGGGCTTAAGAAATTAAGTCCCTTTTTTGGTTTTAATTACACACAATAAATAACATAATAGACTATGTCACAACAAACTGCTCCTTACAATCAGGATGGATACCTAGAGGACATCCATTATACCGAGAAGGAAAAAGCATCAGAAGAGTATCTTAAGAACAACATTGACTTCTATATCAATAACTTAGTTAGAGAAAAGAAGTACATTAAGACTTACAGAAACTACTACAATGGTGTTCGCGATAATGAGGAGTTTAAATACCTCACCGAAAACTTTGGTATTGGTACTCCATCTAAACTTGGGTTTACTCCTCTTATTAAACCGAGGGTTGATGCACTTGTTGCTGTGATGGTCGAAGAAACTTTTACATACAGAGCTACTGTGATCGACGACAAAACAATAGATGTTGCGGAAGAGACACGTAAGAACAGATATATTGCTGAACTTACAAGTGTGGTCGATAACTTCGTTGCATCCAATATAACTGCAGCTGCCGGCGGAGATAAAGCTGGTGGAATGCCTGTATCCGAATTACAGATGCAGTCTAAAAAGATTGAAGGTAAGTATGGACAGAGTTATCTATCTGATTTCGAGGTAGCTGCGCAGGACTTACTTAAGTTCTTTGAGTCGGATCACTTCCTTGACCTGTCTCAGAAACTAAAACAAATGGCTCAGGATTTAATTTTAACTGGTGAGTGTTACTACAGAACGTACTGTGACCGAGTAGGAAGTGATCCTATACTTGAGGTTATTAAACCAGAGAACATATTCTACAATAAGAATACTAATAGTCAGTATATAGACACGTGCGATGCTATTGTGCACAGAGAATACCTAACAAGAAAGGAAGTCCTTCGTAAGTATGGTAAGTACATGGACGATGTTCAGCAGAAAGTATTGTTTTCCGATAGGGCCCGTATTAAGACCGCTAGATCACTCCGATCGGGTAGAGATCTAGATAGATACTATGGAGCAGATGATCCGGTAAACGGGCAGAAATCGTACAGTAACCTGGACGTAGTTGAAGTGTATCATGTCGAATGGAAAGCATTGAACGAAGTTCGTATTGATGAGATTGAAATAGAAGATCAGAACCAAACAGAAGGCTACAAATCAGAAGCCGGAACATGGGGATGGAGAACCGATAGATACGAAGGTGTACGTATTGCAAACAGTGTGTACGTTAACTGCGGTAAAAGCACTCACATAGTGCGGTCGGAAACAAGACCATTTGATTGTGCATTCACGTACGGTGGCGTAGTCTACAATGATAGAGGTGGTAAACCTTTCTCATTAGCTGGAGCGCTCAAAGATCTACAGGATGTATACGATTTAACACTATTCTACAGAGACAATTTGATTGCTAATTCTGGAGTACCTGGAAGTAGGATTAACATTGCCGGTATACCAAAGCAATTGGGTAGTAACTTTATGGACAGATTGATGAAGTTTGTAGCCCTCAAGAAGAATGGGTTTGAACTTATAGATCCAACGGAACCCGGTGCACAATTATTTAATCACTATGGTGAATTCGATAACTCTGTGAATGGTAATTCATTACAGGCCATTGAGTTGATGTTAAAGTCTATGGAAAGACAAGCCGACGTTACTGCTGCTACAAACCCACAGATGCTAGGACAGATTGCCCAACGTGATGCTGTATCAAATGTTAAGCAGGGAATACATCAATCACTGATGATTAACGCAGATCTATTCGATCTACTACGTACTAACCACAAGAGACTATTGAACGATATGCTTGACATATCCAAGATATGTTACAAGAAAGGAAAGAAAGGTTCTTATATACTAGGGTCTGAATCCTACCTATTCGCTATCATGCCGGAACACATTTGCTTCTCGGACCATGCAATAAATGTAAGTTACTCATCTAAGGATGCAGCTAAACTTGCTGACCTTAAGACCACTGCAAAAGAAATGATTGCTGCTCAATTGCTAGACCCAGATGTTATTGTTCACATCATTCTATCTGACTCAGCTACAGAGGTTAAACAAATCATCGACAAAGCATGGTCAGCTAAGAAGATTGAAACTGGTAAAGAAAGTCAACTTACCCAGACTGCTGAAGGACTTAAACAACAAGTTGATCAACTTACTAACGAACTCACCAAAGCTAAACAGCAAATTGAAGGTGTGTCTGAAGAAGATAGAAAACTCAAATCACGTGAGATCGACATCAAAGAACTTGAAGTTAATAAGAAGTTCGAGCAAGAGGACAAGAAACAGAAAGATACTAAGGAATACCAGGATGCACAGGTAGATGTTAAACACCAACTTGCACAACTAGAACGGGAACAATTATATCTTACAATTGATAACGGCGGAGACGGCGGACATTCATCGGAACCTAAAAATAATATCTAACTATGAAAGTAAAAGAAGTAGAGATATTTAATCAAGTATATCAGGAGAGCGGCACGGTAATGCCCTCTCCAAAAGATATTGTTACTACATATTTAGAGAACGGTGGAATGCATGTTAAAGTAAATGTTAACAAAGCCATACCTGCTAACCATGTACGTAAATTCTTATTTGATTGGAACGTAGTTGACATGCAACTACAGACTGTTGGTAAACTAGTTATTGTGGCACCTGCCCCGCAGACCACTGCGGCCGAAGTATTGTTTGATATTGAGGTAGTTACAAAGACTCTCATCAAATCATCGGCTAGTGTGGTCACACTAAACTATGACATTACGGTATTCACATACGAAGCAAATATAAATACAGCATACGGTAGCAAAAGAATATCATATCCATACCGGGCAGACCTATCTGAAAATACTGGATTCCCACTATCAACAGACGGATGGTACTCAATGATTGTTCTTGACGTTCCCGAATGGAATTCAACTGACTTGTACTCCATTGGCGACATAGTTCACCATACTGGTGTAAGTGAGTATGCAAAATGCACAGTAGCAAATGCAAATCATGACCCAATTGGAGATGAAACTGTGTGGACAACTGTGACAGACGAAGACTGGGTCATGTATTCTATAGCAGCATACAGAGTATCAGATCATGATGCAGCATTACGTATATCTAGTAATCTACTGATAACTAGGAATGTAAAGCAAGCATTCATACTACCATGTCTACAGTCAACAAGTTTTAAAGAATATAATGACAAACTTGGTATGGGAGCGATAACTAAAATAACTGCTATGCGCGAGGCCGCACTTGCTTACCTTGAAAGTGGTGACCCAATTAAAGCAGTAGACATGATCAATAGAATCCCGTTTGAATTCCATACACTATTTGGTCCAGATAAGACAACGGTAATATCAAACAATAACTTTACACTATAACATGATAACTACCTTATATACAGGACAACAACTGTCAAACAACATGGATAGGAGTGCCGGAATACTTCCAGTGCACTTGAACGACATGGGACTATACTTTGACTTTACTGGTATTGATGTTAGCCTAAACCAGATTACAATTGATAATCCTATCCCGGATACTGGTAGTATTGTGGCTAAGGTAGATCTTTTATTTTATAATAGAGTATCAATTACAGGTGAGGTACTTTCATCGATCGTGTGGTCAAACTACCCACAGTCGGTTAATAATATCGACAAGTTCCAGTATTCACCCAAACTACTATATAAAAACACAACATTCGAAAAATCAATAATTATACCTAGCAATGCTACTAACTTTAAAATGTTTAACACTGCTAATGATATTAGTTTGAATGTTCCGATGGGTGATACAAATATCTTTCTAAATGCAGTTGTTAGTCTGCCTGTTGCAGGATTACCTTCAGTTGTAATATCAAAAGATAGTATTGCAACAGATGGATGGTACTCCCTAATGTCAATAGGGGTATGTGATCAGTTTGTTGACCATGCATTTATTAAGAAAGGATTCATTTGTCAGGATGGAGCATTCACACAAGGTGGTACATTTCCTCATCTTGGTATTGTATACATTGCACTGCAAGACAATGCGGACCCAGGTTTTCTATATGATACAACAAAGTGGTGTCCAGTTAATAAATGGAACACCACGTATTCTGTAGCGGATGTAATTAATAATTATCAAGCTTATAATCCATGGGTTAGACAAGACTTCTTTTGGATGGCTCAGTACAATAAAGTATATAGAGATACTGTAATTGATTATGTATCAACTACTAACAACTTTGGGTCGGCATATGTAAATGTAAAAGCTTTGCAAACATCGATTGATTATTACGCTAAACAAGGCAAGTATGCCGAGGCCCAATTCATATTACAAGGTACAGATTACTTTAGAACAACCCATAACTTCTTGAAATAATGTCACAATATAGCAAAGAAATTGAAGGACTAATGTCTATGGGTATTGCGAAAACCATAGATGAGATTAGTTCTAGAATTGGAAACTACGGAGCGTATACCTTCAATTCAAATGATGTAAAGGGTTGGACAGATGCTCTTAGTTACTACACTGCTGTTTCTAATTTCCTTGATGAATATATTGAGGGTAATGAGGAAATGGATTTTGACAAACTAAAACTTGTTCTAAGATTCTCAATGTCAAACGTTTACGCTGGAAGTAGTTCTGCTGTATCAACGTCGTACACGCCAATACCTGTTATTAGTGTAGGTAATGTGGCATTGACAATCAATAGTACCGCAGTGGCTAGCACTGGGTTTCTTGTGAAAGAAGATGAGTTATACGATGTAAAGGCTGAATATTTAGGAGAACAAACTATCGACCTTATTAGAATTGAAATTGATTCAATTGCTGTGGCTGATGAAAGTAAAACAGTTTTCTTAAACAACTACCGCGTTAACTACACTGGCACAAGCACTAAAATAGTTAGTGTACTTACTTACTTAAATGGTAGTCTAACCCCGGAGATAACGGAATTCGAACTTACTGTAGTAACAATATAATTATTAAGGTATGGCACTAACTTACTGGGAAGTAAACTTTGCTGGAGATTTATACAACACAAATACTAGCGGTAAGGTAGGAATAAATAATCCTAATCCTTTGTTGGAGATGGATGTTGTTGGTTCCGTTGGGCTTACCTCTATACTAGAATTTAAAAAGTCAGGCCAGGATAAGATACAGTTGAAATCTGCATCGGCATTCGGGTACGACTTTGCGGTATATAACGACACCAAAGGTATATACAGATTGTTTATTGATGCTGATGGTAAAATGGCTATTGGTACAAACTCTGCTACAGGTAAACTAACTGTGGTAGAGGTAACTCCCGGTAATGCATGGACTGCTGCTTCATTCACCAACACAAGTAGTGTTGGGTTTGGTATAGAAGTAACCGGAGGTAGCGAGGGTAACTCGACTGCCGTATTCAAAAACTATGCAAACGTTATTGGTGCAACACTATCCGGAAGAGGAGAATTGTTTGTAAGAAGTTGGCTACTATCCAATGCTGGTACAAGCGTTAATGGAAATCACCATTTTAGAATGGAAAATAACCATTTACGCTTTTCTAGTTTATTAAAGGATCTAGAGACCGGGGTTGATAATGTAGGATCTAATTATGATTGGAGAAGATATGCTGATAATGGAAGCGAACTAGGGGTAATTCTGAATGTTAATCGTGGTACTGGGGCAATTTCTTGGTACGGAAATTCGACATTCAATGGCGATGTCACTATAACTGGAACTCTAAGGTCCGCTCATGTCGACATACCTCTATGGAAATTATCAGACGTTTCTGATGCTGCTATTCCAGCAGATCTAGAAGGAGGCATTTTAAGGGCCATAGGAGGAGAATATGTTCTAGTTGATCCAGATACATTACCAAAGCAAGATCTTAGTTCATATGCCACGCAAGCATGGTCTAATGCGAGATTTACTACATTAACAAGTTTCGCATCCCATGTTAATAATCATTCTAATCCTCATCAGGTTTCTTTACAGGAAGTATTATCTGTAAACAACGCCACAAGCATTGAGATCATATCGTCGAATAGAATTGTAGCCGGCTCGGTGTTAGTTGGGGATACATCTCTTATTGACGACGGTACCAAACTTAGTATCAATAATAATCTATACGTCGGAGGTCAATTGACTTTTGATAGCGTACTCATGTACCTTACTCAGTTAGAAGACGTAGGGGATTCCGTATCTACAGCGCCAGAAGGTTCTATACTTAAAAAAGTTAGTGGACTATGGGTAGGGGTTGAAGATAAATGGGATGCTGGTCCGGATCTATCAGATTACTACAACAAACAAGATTCAAACGACAGGTTCGTAAATATTACTGGTGACTCAATGAGGGGCGGGCTTAGTATTACTACAGCTGATACCAATCTTACTTTGGTTTCCCCATCAACCACTCCTGTACTAATTGTACGTAACAGTACACTAGGAGCCGATGTTCTTAGTATAACTAATAATGCATCTGGAATAGTAACCAGTGTTAGGGATATTGATAGTTTCGTAATATCGAAACCATTGGGATCCGTAATTACTGTTAACCCAAACGGGTCGATAACCTTAGGAGATGCCTCTAAGACATCTAGTACACTAGGTAATTTACTTATAACATCAAAGAGCCCATCCATATCACTTGCGTATGCCGGATCATCGAATCATGGGTCTGGGTTTAGAATTCAAAGTAACACTGTCGGTACACAACTACAAGTTGGTGCCGGCGCTGGAATGAATAATGTGGCCACCGTAGTCAAACTTAATGGTGGAGTAACATCTTCCAATGTCGAGTTGATGTATAATGGCTCAAAGAAACTTGAGACTACAACCACAGGTATAAAGGTATATGATAACTTATCTACTACATCGCTAACTCTTAATGATATTTTAGTATATAAGAGCGCTGATGGTAAGTTCGTTATCGATGGTGATATTGTGGTTACTGGTGGTTATAAAAGAAACTGGACAGGGCCGGGTACTGGATTACCTGTAGGAGCTGAAAATCTTGTTGAACTAAATGACGTAAATATTGGGTCGATTGCTCTTATTGAGGAGCCATTTGTGGTTGGTAGAAAAGAGTCATCAGGTAATCAGGTATCTTATATTACTAAGACTGATCTTATCACAACTTTAGGTGTGGTTACTACACCTGTGTTTGAGTCTCACACAGGGGACTCCACAATGCATGTCACCCCTACTGATAGATTAAATTGGGATGGGGCTGCACAACTTGGTAGTAGACTGAATAACTGGGACTTAATATATTCAACATACGATACCAAAGAAGTTGGTCTTTCTAATACCGGTGAGTCCGGGGCAGCTATTAGTGCAACAAACATGAAGTATGTATTCTATTGGGATACTCCTGGTGGAAACAAGTATGCACTTAAGACAAAGTTTGCTGATAATGCTGATGCACTTCACAACAAACCATGGGATGAATTTAGATTTTCTAGAGCGTTGGGTTACAGTGCATTACCAGCATCACAACTTCTCGACAGAGGTTTATATGATCTTGGCACAGTGCATGCGTATAATAGCGACGTTCCATTCGACGACTCATGGCAGGTAGAAACTATTGATAGTTCGTACCTATACAACCAAAGTGCACCTTCCAGCCAGAAACATAAATACCAACTTGCTAATAGGTGGGTTGCTGGAGACACAAGTTTCGACCAATGGGCCAGAGGTAGAGACGGATCAACTCAGGAATGGTTACCATGGGTACAAATGTTACACACAGGTAACACCCCGGTTTCAATCGAACTATACCCGGTACTCCCGGCCGAAGCTTATACCGAACTTGAGAACGAAGCAAATTGGACATACCAATTCTCTACACCCGGGGATGAGTTTGAATTGTATATAGGTGAGACTGAGGGTATTGACTGGGCATTTAATATTGGTCATAGAATCATTAACAAACAATACATATACGAGGTTACTCCAATTGGAATCAAACGTACGGGTAATGTAAAGTTTGTAGTTGTAATGGTATCAACAACTTCTCTTACAACATCGTTTACTATAAGTCCAATTGTCGATAGGTACGAAGTAACAATGGACGTAGCTTCGAATGATATACAGATTATCGTTAATCACCAAAGAGAGAAACCGGTTGTAATATCATTCATGAATTCGACTATCCATGGTGCTTCAGTTTACTATACTGATCCGGTTCTACCAAATACAAAGTTACTTGATCTGGAACCAAATGTAATAATAGAAGTACAGCCAGGAGTATGGCAACTAAACTAATACACAATGATACTACGCGAAGATAAGTTTGTTTTATATAAAGGGCCTAAGGGCCCGGCTAGTATTCCGGAGGTTTACGAAGCCACTATAGTCAAGAACTATAGGATAGGAAATAAATGGGGGGATGCCACTATAAAAGGTATCTCCGCACATTCTATTGGTAGTGGGGTTCTTGCATTCACAAGTCTTACTGGTATTACTCCAGTTGCTTGTAGTGGTACCGGGTTGCCCATTAAGTCTGGTAACAATTTAACCTTTCCTACCGGCGACTATTGGGATCTAAGATTATCAGATGGTACGTATATACCTGATCCAAACTCTGGATTTAATGTTGCAGACGTAGGGGCCAATGGCATACCTTCCGGGTTTACTAAAACATATAATGTTGGTGGGTCAATATACTTTGTAGAGAATGGTTATAATAGGGATGGTTTCTTAAACATGATACCGGCCCGCGAAAGTAATGTTCTTGTAGATGTTCTTGGTAGTACAATAGTACACCCAGGGGTATTTAATAGAATTAACTTTGCAGATGGAGTGATATCCTATGTATCTACAAATCCAATATTCAATAAGAATGCTTATACCGGTAATACATTTGGGTTACCTGCAATATGGTCATCCTCAACGTGGACGTACGATGACGGCAATCCTCTTAACTGGTTGCAGTCAGAAAGAACCATGAGTTACCTGGTTCCAAGGATCAATCCTGCGTATAAAAATACTATAATGATTAAAGAAATTACGAGTGGTAGTGTTATAGGAGTAAGCAGGGAAGAGATCTTCTCTCCAGCAATCTCAGATAAAAATTACAACATACTCAATCTGATTTACAATAACGTACCAATCCCATAGTATGGCAGAGAAACAACTCGACAAACTTGTCGCGAATAACATACATTCGTTAGAAGATTACAGACTAAATCGTGAATTATTAATACTTGACTTTCTAAAGAAAGATAGTGCGATTGATGTAGCCCCAGGGGTTACACCTCTTGCAGATGGAGATTCTGTGCCCTTTCTTGATTCGTCGCATTCAATAAGCACACCTAGGTCTGTAAAGTGGATTAGAACCACTATTGTCGGGGGTAGATTAACATCAATTGGTGGGGCACTGATTCGCACTGATTTAAGTATTGCAAATAAAACTTCTACCACACTTGATGTATTATCGAGTTCCGGAGATGATATAACATTGCCGGCAGCTGATGGTACATATGCTGGGTTGATGACTGCAGCAAATGTAAATAAATTAACTACCATTGAAGCCTACGCAGATGTAACTGATAAAGAGAATGTTGCGACTGCTATTATGGCATCACCTATTAAATCAACTCCTACGGGCGCTGATTACATTGCCATTGTTGACTCAGTTGGCACAGTTCTATCGAGAGTATTATGGAGTAACTTAGCCCAGAGCAGTACTATTGGTACACAGATAGCACATACATTTCCTGTAGGGGCAACTATTAAACCTACTCTAACCGGATGGGTCAGAACAAAAGCAGATAGTGTTGACAATGCCGGCACTGTTGGTGTTGTAATTTCTGTAATTGATGCAGACCATTTTAAATATATCGTAGAAGGTATAATACCCGGGTCATATACCATTGGCGCTAACTACTTCCTATCCACTACTACATTAGGTGGTGTAATGATTGTGGACGGAACAGAGTCATGGCTAATAGGGCAGGTTATAGAATACATTGGTACCGGTATTGCTGAGGGATTATATGTACAGATAGGTGTGGGTCAGGAAATATCCGAACTTACATTGATAGATAAGTATGTCTCAGCGGTAGCTTTCAATGCAACAACTAGAGTACTAACTATAAGTAGGACAGGAGGTTTAGCTGACCTTACTGCAACAATAACAAATACTGATACACTTGATTCTGTTGTAGCAAGAAACAATGTGACCTCACTAGGTGCTACCTTTGGCGGAACATTAGCAACAAATATAATCACATCTTCTTCTGTAAGTACTCCAGTACTTAAACTTACATCAGGGGCAGCTACCGATTACATCTGGAAATGTACAAATGTGGATGGGTCTGGAGCATGGTCTCCAGCTACTGCATCCAATGTATACAAAGGTACTTGGAATGCAGCAACAAACATTCCCTCACTCGTGGATGGAACCGGCACAGCTGGGTGGTACTATAGGGTAACTACAACTGGTACATGGAATGGTATTACATTCACAGTGGGTGATGACGTTATCTACAACGGACTTGTATGGCAACGAATACCTACAGTAAGTTATGCTCTAGTTCCGGCTACTGCAGTTCTTCTAGGTGGTGTTAAGATTGGTACAGGAGTTACTGTTCAACTGGATGGTACAATATCTGTTAGTACAAACTACCAGGCACCACTAACCGGTACTGGATTAGTATATTCTACAGCTGGTGTAATAACCTATGATACAAATACATATGCAACTCAAACGTGGGTTGGTTCAAATTACTCAGCTCTCGGCCATACTCACGCGTACGTACCGACAACAAGAAATATAAATACAACTCAAAGTTTAACTGGTGGTGGTAATCTTACAGCAGATAGGACACTAAGTCTTGTGAATGATTCTGCTACTCCAGGTAGTTACTTTAGTTACAGCACTAACGCTGTAGGTATCAAGGGTTGGTTCGCTAATCTATGGTTACCAACAACTAGTGGAATACAGTATACAGGTGGTTATGTTGCAATTGGTTCTTTCGACCCACTATTCCCTCTGCATCTGCAGATTGATAAGGCATCAGGATTTGTAGCATCCATTAACAATATCAATAGTACAACAGGAGATGGTCTCGTTGTATCTGCGCAAGGTACATCATTTGAGGTAAGAGATAAAGCAAACCTTGCTAACCCAGCGTTCCAAATACTTGGTGATGGGTCAGTTAAATGGCAACTAGCCCCACTTGCTGTAAAGACATTCTCAATTTACTATGACACAGCAACAAAGCAATTATCATACGGAGCAACACCAACTCTAAGTAGTCTTGGTGGTATTGGTCTGACATCACTTCACGCAACGTCACCAATACTATATGACAATACGACCGGTTATTTCTCAATGGCCACAAATGCTTATGCCCCATATGGAACAGTTACTTTCCCTGGGTTTGGTACATCTCATGGTACAGCCTCGTATGGTGATCATGCACACGGACAAATAACTTCAGTTGGTGCTATTGGTGCAATATCAGGGTTACCGATTATTACAACTACAGCTGGTGTTCTTACAGTAGGAACATTTGGTACTGTTGCAGGATCATTTTGCGCAGGGGATGATGTTAGACTTTCAAATACTCGTGTACCAACGGCGCATAACTTAGTTGATACAGTTAACCATCCGGTATCTGGATTAACTACAGGTCACTTCTTAAAGGCCCTATCAGCTACTACCTATGGTTTTGTAGCTCATGGACTTACTTATACGGATGTAGCAGCAGCTCCTGCTTCGGGTTCGGTTAATTACATATGGAATCAAACCGCACTTGCGCAGGCAGGAGGTTTAAACGTTAGTGGTACAGGAACATTTGGGTCATTCATTGCAGCTACTACTGGTAAATTCTCAACACTTGGTGATACATATATACCGTATAATGTTGCCGGTACAGGGTTGGTAAGTAGCGAGATCTACATGTCAGCCGGTACTGTACGAATGTTTGCGGATAAATTCATGTTCACTACAAATGGTTGGATGTCCTGGGGACTTGCACATGGTAATGGTTATCTATGGTACGCAACAAATGAAGCTATCATCGGAGCATTATCTGGCTCATCATTAACACTTACGTCGAACGGTAGTGCATATATGTCAATTGACACAACTGGCAATGTATCATTACTTGGTTATACAAGTGCTATACCCAGACTACTTTCTGTGGATGGTGCAGGTAAAATTACTGTTATAGCAGACGGTACCACTGGTCAGTTTCTCTCGACTAATGGATCTGGTGGGTATTCCTGGGCTACAGTAGTATCGAGTACCGGTGGTACAGTAACTTCCATTGCCACAAACGTTGGGTTAAGTGGTGGACCTATAACTGGGTCTGGCACGATAAGTCTTGCATTGAATAACTTAGCAGAAAAAGCAACAACATTACTTGCCACAGATAGATTAGTTGGTGTTAGTGGGTCGGTACATTTTGCTAAAACTATATCAACCATACCACTTAGTATATTTTCAAATGATTCCGGTTGGACCGCTAACACTGGTACAGTGACGTCAGTAGCAGCCGGGGCTGGTATGAATTTCACCACATTCAGTACATCTGGGTCAGTGGTAATGGGTAATACAACGGCGGTTAGTACAGTAAGTAATGGTACTCCAACAGGAACCACTCACTCGCATGTACTTGATTTATCAGGAAGATCTGTAACCGGACAATTTAGTATAACTGGAGGGGGTACACTAGCGGCTGATAGACTATTTAGTTTAGTTGGTGATGCAGCTATTCCAGGTAATACCATGTACTACGGAACAAACTCTACGGGGACTCGTGGATGGTATTCATATGGTAATCAAACGATTAACTTAACTGGCCATGTACAGGGTTCGGGAACTACATCTATTAGTACCACAATACAATCTAATGTTGTCACTTTAGCAATGATGGCTACTATGTCCACCAACTCTTTCCTTGGTAGACTGACTGCTGGTCCTGGCAACGTTGAGGTACTAACAGTGGGTAATGTTCAGGGTATGCTTGGGTTGCAAAGTGCAGCCTATACCCTTAGCACTGCATATGCGCTGTCTGGCCACACCCATGATTACTCGTTGGTATACGAACCATTGATTACACCAAAGTTACCCGGACACTTGAAATGGACTGGGTCAGCATGGTTATTCATGAATGAGACATACAGTCTTAGCGATCATACTCACTCTATCTACCAACCCCTTGATGCAGATTTAACTTCGATTGCTGGATTAATTAGTACAACCGGTTTGTTAAGAAAGACTGCAGCAGATACTTGGATACTTGATACTGTTGCATATACAGCAAGCACTATTACTATTGGTACTCAACACAGTATAACCGGGGGTGGTGACTTATCAGCAAACAGAACATTGAATCTTGTTGGTGATACTGCAACCCCCGGTAACTCCATGTTATATGGAACCAACTCCTCAGGAGTAAGGGGATGGTATGCACAACCATCACTTCAGACGATAACACTAACCGGTCACATCAATGGTTCGGGTACAGGTTCATTTGCTACCACAATTCAACCAAATGTAGTTGCTCTCTCAATGATGGCGACAATTGCAACAGCGTCGTTCCTTGGTAGGTTAACAACTGGCCCAGGTAATGTTGAAGTGCTGACTGTACTTAATGTGCAAAGTATGTTAGGGCTAGGTACAGCAGCTTATGTTGCAACAGGTACTTTTGCTCCAGCAGTACACACACACGATTTCTCTCTAGTATACGAACCACTTATACCTAAATCAGTGGGTTATGCTAAGTGGACCGGGACAGCATGGACATTTTTAAATGAAACATATAGTCTAAGTATTCATACCCATAGTGGTGTATACCAACCACTTGATGGTGATTTAACATCGATAGCAGGAATAGTTGGAACATCTGGATTCTTATGTAAGACAGCTGTTGATACTTGGTCTCTTGACCCAACTGTATATGCTAATAGTACTACGACAATTACCGGACAGAATAGCATAACAGGTGGTGGAAACCTTACCACAAGTAGAGTATTAAATCTAGTTGGAGACGTTGCTGCACCAGGCAACTTAATGTTATACGGTACAAACGGAACCGGTACACGGGGATGGTACGCAATACCAACATTCACTGATACAAATAACTACACAACTGTGCTAACTTTTGGTGCCAGTACTGGAACACTAACTCTATCTAGAAGCGGACTTACTGATCTAACAACCTCATTGAATGGTAGATTCTTAGTTACCCCAATTTTAGCAACTGATACGGTTCCGTATTGGACAGGTACAGCATTTGCCGATAGTTCGATAACTAGAACATCTTCTCTGGTTAACATTCACGGTAATGCATTTATATTTAGTACTAGCGGAGCGTTAGTTTGGGGTGGTGCTACAGCGGCAGGTGTACTGTGGTATTCTGGGGCAACTGTACAGATTGGATCTGCAACAGGGTCCACTACGACTATTCTATCTGGTGGTAATGCACGACTTACTTTTGCTGCCGATAGTACTAGAATTCATGATTTATCCTCTACCGGAACTCGTTTAGTTATTGCCTCATCATTAGGTGTTGTAGGAACTGTTGTGGATGGTACGGCTGGTCAGGTTCTTATGACTAATGGCGCTGGGGGATACTACTTTGCTCCTGCCGGTAGTGGTGCTGATGGAAATAGTTACCCTACCTCAATGTCAATAACAGGTAATGACCTTTCATTATTCTCTACTAATGGCATGCCTACAATAGTAACGACGCTGCTTGCCGGTAACGGTACAGCTGTGACAGCAAGTCATAGTGACCATAATCACTCAGGAACATACCAACTACATGATGCTGACCTTGATGCTATTGCTGCAATAACTTCAACAACTGGGTTACTTAGAAAAACAGCAGCAGATACTTGGGATCTTGATATCTCGGCATACGCACTGAATACGATAACTATAACCGGCCAACACAGTATTACAGGAGGAGGAAACCTTACTACTAATAAAGTACTCAACCTAGTTGGAGATGTCGCAATTCCTGGATTATCAATGTTTTATGGTACAAATAGTTCTGGAGTACGTGGGTGGTACGCTACGGTTGTTGACCCTAACTACTACGCCACATCACTTGCATTTGGCACAACAACAGGAGACCTAGTGCTTAGTGGAAATGGTACGTCACCACTTACAAAGAATCTAGACGGAAGGTATCTTATTATACCAACCATTACTACAAATACGGTACCATACTGGAATGGATCTACACTTATCAACAGTGCCATTACAAGAACTGCTAACACAACAAGTATATACGGAGATGCATTTGTATTTGCAAGTCTAACTGGAAGTATGTTGTGGGGTAATAATACAGCTTATGGTTATCTAGGGTATAATGGCACCACTGTTGAGATGGGTGCTTTATCCGGATCTACCACATTGACTCTAAAAGTTAACGGTAGTACCGCAGCAGAGTTCACAGGATCGACTACGGCAATACTAAGTCTATCCAGTGTAAAACCTAGAATGGTTGTAGCTAGTACTACTGGTTACCTTAGTGGTATTGCGGATGGAACTGCTGGTCAAGTCCTTACAACTAATGGTACAGGGGGTTATTCATTTACTACTGTTGGTGGTAGTATTGCAGATGGTAATTTCTACCCCACTGCAATGTCTATTACTGGTAATGATTTATCGTTGACGTCATCCAATGGGATGCCTACTGTTACTTTTACAGTACTAGCTGGTAATGGAACTGCTACAACAGCTGCACATAGTGACCATAGTCATACATATGCTGATATGGTTGTAGATGGTGACTTTACTGCTCCAGGTATAATGGTAAGAGGGGCATTGCCCGGCTCTTATTCTATTATAGCTGACAATTCAATTGGATGGAATAGTGCTTCTGCAAAGGCTCACGTAGCAGTATCTCTGGGTGTTGCTACTAACGGTCTATCGCTAGGGGTAGATCCATCATTACAGGTATTAAGTTTAGGTATAGCAAGTAATATTACAACCGGAGCACTAACAAGTAGTGACTGGGCACTATTTAACGGTAAGATTTCTAGTATAAATAAGTCAATGGTTGAGGGAGTGTTAACTGGTGCTATTACCAGCCACTCACATGCCTTTATTACCCACTCTCTACAGACTGGGCATACTGACGTAAATATACCTGGTGTACTTGACATTAGCTATGCAAATAAAGGATTGTACTGGACTGGTTCTAATTGGGGAATCGGGACACCATGGACGGGGATGGGTTATATAACCGGAATAACAAAGGCAAATGTAGAAGCTGTTTTGACAGGGGATATCTCCACACATACTCATTCTACTTATGCTCTAAGCGGTCATAACCATTTAGGTACTTATCAACCATTGCATGCTAATCTTACATCATTATCTAATCTGATATACGCATCGACGGCATTTGTAAAGATGACCGGGATCAACACATTCTCTTTAGATACTACAGTATACTCAGTGTCAGAGCACACCCATGCAGGTTTATATCAACCTTTAATAACACCAGCAGCATTATCAAAAGCTAATGATACCAATGTTACTCTTACTTTAACCGGAACACCATTAACTGCTCTACTACAAGATGTTACCATAACCGCTGGATGGCAGGGTACATTAGCAGACATTCGTATAGCAAGTGCTGGTACATGGAATGGTAAACAAGATGGGCATGCTAATCTTACATCTGTATCTGGCCTGTCTTATGTGTCTCCATCGTTTGTAAAAATGACAGGTGTAAATACATTTAGTTTAGATACTAACACCTATTCTATTACCGGACATACTCATACAGGAGTTGCTCTTACTAAAACCAATGATACAAACGTTACATTGACTCTGGAGGGATCACCTAATACTGCATTACTTGCTGCAACATCTCTTACTTTAGGATGGACTGGTACACTTGCAGATATAAGGATTGCTTCGGCAGGTGCATGGAACGGAAAGCAGAGTGGTCATGCTAACCTAGATTCATTATCTACGTTATCATACAGTAGTACAGCCTTTGTTAAAATGTCTGCTATTGGTACTTTTGTATTAGATACCAATACTTATGTAACGGGTACACCGTGGACTGGAATGGGATATGTGACTGGTACACCATGGACGGGAATGGGTTACGAGGTAACGACTAATAAAGTTGTATCTATATCCGCTCTATCAACTGATATTCAGTACCCCTCAGCTAAATTATTGTACGATCAACTAGCATTAAAACAACCTGTTGGAAATTATGTAACCGGAACACCTTGGACGTCTATGGGATATGCAACTGGAGGGCCTTTCCAACCGTTAGCAACTAATCTTACGTCATTATCCAATTTATCATTTAGTTCCACGGCATTTGTAAAGATGACAGGAATCAATACATTTACACTCGATACGACTGTTTATGTAACAGGTACTCCATGGACAAGTATGGGATACATAACAAATCTAGCCTCTGGTAACGGTAATACGTTGGGTATATCTAATGCAGGTGGCGTCCCAACTTATACGCCAATTACTACTTACCCAACATCCGGAAGTTTAGCACTTACACTTAGCGGGCAGGTGTACTCATTTGTTACTGGGTTTGGTTATCTAACTTCGATTACAAAATCACAAGTCGAGACTGTGCTAACTGGTGCAATTAGTACGCATAGTCATGCATTCCTTCCGCATAATATTCAGTCGCATAGTGACGTGTATATACCTGTTGCTTTAGATGCAAGTTATGCTAATAGAGCTCTGTACTGGACTGGGGGAAGTTGGGGTATTGGAACTCCATGGACTGGGTTAGGATATATGACATCGATACCGGTAGCAACAAGCACAACCTTAGGTGGTGTTAAAATTGGTTCATCAGGTCTGGGTGGAACCACTATTGATGTTTCATTATCAGCGGGTCAGATAGCATATGTTTCGCTAAATTCTACAGCTGTTGGGGCAGCGTTGCCTGCAGCTGGTGTTGGTGTATTGGGGGGAATAAAAACTGGGTTTACAGCGGTGGCGGGAACTGTACCACTTCAAACAAGCGGTGATGCAGGGTTTGTTTCAATATCAAAAGCGTACATAGAAGGAATGTTGACAGGAGCAATTTCATCGCATACACATAGTTATGCACCGATATCAGGCTCGACAAACTATATTCAAAATCAATATGCTGCTGCTCAATCATCAAGTAACTTATGGGTTAGTGGAAATATACAAGGTAATGAAGTGTACCGTGGATCGTCTAGAAAACTAAAAAACAATATCGAGATATTCGACTTTGATGCAATGGGTTTCTTGAATGATGTTGAAATAATGAGGTACAACCTTAAAACTGATAACTCGTTTGGTATTGGATTTATAGCTGAAGTAACACACCCATGGTTATCAGGTGACGAACAGATCTCCCATGCATTTGGTAATCACCTCGGTATACTTACAAAAGCTATACAGGAAGAAGATACTAAGATTAAACAACTTGAGAAAAGAGTAAGTGATTTAGAACAACAACTGAAAATGATTTAATATGGCCACGAATAGTATAGTAACATCTAGTTATTTAGAATCTAATTTTGTTAGAAAAGCAGGTATTACATATAACAACGATAACCTAATAGGGCTAAGTTGTGATCAAATAAATACTAGGTGTTTACTTACTATAAGTGGTACAACTATTACTGGCACTAGACTACCAAGTCAGAATCAGTTAAGTTACGTAATACCAACGTCTCTCGACACCGACTTCACTAAATTCTACCTAGCTAATAATACTATTGTTACAGTTGATAATACGTACGACATAGCAATAACAGATATAATAAAGAGTTATGTCGGGGTTCCATACGCAAATATATATTTGGTTGCATTCCACGGAGATACTGATGCTGATGGTAGAAATTTCTTTACTCTTAAAACATGGACTGGAACAACTATACTATCATCTGATCTTCCATCTCCTTTTGGTATAACTACTCCTATGTTTAAGTTGCAGTATCGTGATACAACAGATATAATGTCACGTAATGGTCCTGATCAAATGTGTTCATTGGAGTATAAAATTATTGACCAGAATGGGGTGTACAGTGCAACACAATACCTGTACATAAGAGTATATGCAGCTGGTAACATTACATATATCGGCAGTGCTACAAGTATTACAAGGACTAGCGCTACTATGATGGGTTCGAATTATGGATCAAGTCTAACTGGTAGTGGTGTGTTCTGGAATACAAGTGGGATTGAAGGTGATATGCAGTTCATTAACGATAGGGGAGCAACTTATGGTGGGTTTACTTTAAACATGACTGGATTAACCCCCAACACTAAATATTGGTATAGTCCGTTTAGCTCGGCTAACCACGACATATCTATAACTACTGTTGTACTAGGAGCAAGTATGCGTTCATTCACAACTCTACCATAAAATTTTACTATAATGTAGACACTAAGTCTACAAAATTGGTCAGCAGACGGGCTTGGTTATTGATTTAATCAGGCCCAATCTATTTATACCCAATACATATGAAACCATTACAGAATTCAATTAAAGTTATACTCAATACACTTGCCGGCATTATAGTGGATGTGTCCACTCTTGCTGATGGTAGAATCATATCATACCGCGCCTCAACTAATGAGTATACTCATATTGATTTGCCTACGGTTACGTACGAAACATTACTTGCTAATGGTGATATTGGTACTGGAGCGACACAAGTTGCTCAAGGTAATCACCTACATACTGGTGTGTATGAGGTACTTACCAATAAGGAGAATACAACTCTTGATAACTCCACAACTAAATACCCAACACTAAATCTTGTTAAAACCTATACCGACGCTAAAGTTGCGAACAGTATAACAAGTGGAGTAACAACTATAGCTCCTTCGCAAGGTGCGGTATTTACAGCACTAGCAGGTAAGGAAAATACTGGAGTTGCAGCATCGCTAGACGTTACAGTTCTATCAAGCGCTAAGAGTTATGCGGATAGTTTGGTTGTAGGATTATGGGATGATAGAGGAAACTTTAATGCATCTGTAAATACATTTCCAACAGCCGGTGGCTCGGGTACCGCTGGAGCAATACTTAAAGGAGATGTGTGGACTATAAATGTTGTGGCCACCAGTGGACCGCTTATCGGATATCCGATTGGTACCATTATAAGAGCTTTGGTTGATACTCCTGCTCAGGTTGGGTCAAGTTGGTCTATCACTGGTGTAGGTATGGGGTACGTTGCTGAAAATGTAAGCAACAAAGTTACGACAATAACCGGAGCATCAACTGATGTTCAATACCCGTCCGCTAAGTTGTTATATGATCAATTAGCTCTTAAACAAGCGGCCGGTACATATAGCACAGACATACATTCAAATATTGTTGCTTTAAACGCCGTTAGCGGGTCAAACACTGGCGATGCGGCAATTAATACTACATCTAATTCTTACGCCGATGGTAAGGTTGTAAATGCTATAAATAGTGGTGTTACAACTACTGCTCCAAGTCAGGGCGCAGTTTATACAGCTCTTGCTGGTAAACAACCTGTGGGAAGTTACCTAGTAGCTGCAGATATTGCTGGTAAAGAGGACTCTGCTAATAAAGTTACAACTATTTCAGGTGCATCTACCAATGTACAATACCCATCTGCAAAGTTACTATACGATCAACTCGCGCTTAAGCAACCATCTGGTACCTATAGCACTGATATTCACGCTAATATTACAGCACTAAATGCTGTAAGTGGTGTCAATACCGGGGATGGTTCGGGTCATACAGGGTTAGTTCCGTACACAGGAGCAACTGGTAATGTCGACCTGGGCACCTATGCCATCAAGGGATCCAAGTTTCAGTTAAATACAAGTGCTGTAAATACTCTTGTAGCTGGTGAGTTTGGTTGGAATACGCATGATAGGACTATGGAGCTTAAACTCAATAGTAATGTTACACTGCAGATTGGACAGGAGCATTCATTTCCTGTACAGAACAATACTGGCGGCACACTCCTTGACGGTAGATTGGTTAGAATTGTAGGTCATGACATTGCTACCGAATATTACCAAGTTGCCTACTCAGATAATTCAACAGAAGCAACAGCATATGTTGACTTTATGCTTACAGAATCTATACCCGACGGAGGTGTTGGGTTTGGTACGAAAACTGGTGTTGTGCATGATATTAACACCATTGGTGGTGTTCTTGGCACAGTTGCATACCTAGGTACAACTGGTCAGTTTCAACCAACAGTACCATCATATCCAAATAAAGGTGTTATAGTTGGTTACTATGGGCACATTAGTGCGACTATAGGAGAAATGCTTGTCGACTTTAATAGAGCAAGTCAGTATAATATCAATCTTCTATCAAATGGATTAGAACTAAAGCAGATGCAGAACCCAGGCATTGACCAGGCGCAAGCTTTATTTCCTAACGATATTGTAATAAATACAACTGCACTTACACTAACAATAGCTACAGTTAAGAACGGGCAGGCGATCACACCGGCTAATCCTATTAGATACTATACTGATGGCGCTGGTGCTATAACACAACACGAGTTAACGACAGCATTTACATTCCCAGCATTTACAAATACCACGGGTATATGGTACTTCTACTTCGATAGTAGTGGTACAGCTATTACTACACAAACACCATGGACTGACCTTAGCACCATTGCTACTATTTACAGATTTTATTGGAATGCAACGTTATCCGGTGCAGCAAGATTAGTTATTGAATCTCAAGAATTTCATCAAAATGATATTAGCGCAACAGACCATACATGGAAACATGCACAAGGTTCTATATATGTATCAGGTCTTGATATAGTTTACAATGTAACTGGTGGGACACCAGCAGTTAATGGTAGTAATTCTGTTATATCTTTAACAACTGGAAAATGTAGTGATGATGGATTAGAGTGGACTGTTACCAATACATCAACTCCAGTTAATTATTTCGAGCAGAATATGGGTAACATAACTGCAGGAACTTTAACATCCACAAACTCCGGTCTATTTAAAATTAGAACAAATGATACTGGTGGGATATTAAACATCCTACCTGCTACTAGATTCCCATTCTTATGGAATTCTGTCAATAATAGACCGCAGTATTTAACTACTACTGGAGTTGCAACTGATATGCCAAATGCTAACTACATGGTATACTATGTGTATAATCTTAGTGACAGGGGTGTAGGTAGTACTATAAAGATAGTATCTGCGGAGGCACCATTTGCGTCACTCACTAGCGCTCAGTCACATAGTTGGGAAACAATGAGGGCACTTTATGCAACCCTCAAAGATAATGAGATTAGACCTCTTTACAAACTAATATTCTATGTAAAGCATAGTAACCCACAGCCATATGATGTAGCATGTAAGTATACGGCACTTCATCAAGTAGATGATATTAGAAGGCAATTAACGGCTGCACTACTAGCTAGTAGTGGGTCAGTACTTGCATCCAATGTGCTTGTTGCACCTGCAGGAAATATTTCATCGTCGAATGTACAAGAGGCTTTAGTCGAATTAGATACAGAAAAAGTACCTTATACAGGGGCATCGGGCAATGTGGACCTAGGTGCGTTCTCTTTGATATCTCCTAAGTTAATTGGAGGATCCCTCACTACATCAGCATTATACCTTCAAACAACAAGTGGAATTGGAACAACTGGCGCTGACATGCACTTCCTTGTAGGTAATAATGGCGGCACAGAGGCAATGACTATTCTTAATAGTGGTCTTATAGTGCTATCAAGTTTAGCTACAGCTGCGACAACTATAGTTACCGCATCAACTACAGGTCAATTAAGTACAACTGCTAATAACTCAACCAATTGGAATACGGCATTCTCACAGAGTAGACAGTGGGATGGCGGAGCTACGGGATTAGTCGCCGGTACCGGAAGAACATCTTTGGGTGGTACTACAATTGGACAGGCAATGTTTGTATTGACAAATCCTACCGCTATAACATTCCCTAGATTTAATGCCGACAATACTGTAAGTGCTTTAGATGCTGCAACGTTTAGAACAGCAATTGGGGCAGGTACATCGTCTACAGTTGGGACAGTAACTTCGGTTGCTGCTTTAACACTAAGTGCGACTGGTACCGATTTATCTTCTACTGTCGCTACAGGTACAACAACCCCTGTTATAACTTTAAATGTTCCGACCGCTTCTGCAGCTAATAGAGGGGTATTATCTACCACTGACTGGACTAGATTTGATACAGCATACAGTGACAGGAATAAATGGGATGGTGGTTCTACTGGACTTGTTGCTGCTACAGGTAGAACATCACTAGGTGGCACCACAGTTGGTCAGAATTTCTTCGTACTTACTAACCCGACTGCGATTACATTCCCTAGAATTAATGCAGATAACACAGTCAGTGCTCTTGACGCCGCTACATTCCGTACAGCTATAGGAGCCGGCACCTCATCTACTGTTGGTACTGTAACATCAGTAGCTGCATTGACTATCGGTACAACCGGAACCGATGTATCGTCGACAGTGGCTACCGGGACAACGACTCCAGTAATTACTCTGAACATTCCTACTGCATCTGCATCCAACAGGGGAGCATTAAGTACAACTGATTGGAGTTCATTTAACAGCAAAGTATCAAACTCTACTCATACCGGTGATGCTACTGGGTCAGTTGCTTTAGTAGTTGTGGCTTTAAATGGAACTAATCTAGCAGCGCTTGCAACAGGACTTCTTAAAAATACCACTGGTACAGGTGTTCCAACTATTATAACAGATAACTCAACTAACTGGAATACAGCGTTTACCAACACACTTAACTGGAATGGAGGATCTACAAGTTTAGTTGCGGCAACCGGCAGAACGTCGTTAGGCGGAACAACTGTTGGTCAGAGTTTCTTTACGTTAGTAAACCCAACTGCAATAACTTTTGCTAGAATCAACGCAGATAATTCAGTTAGTGCGCTCGATGCCGCCACTTTTAGAACTGCTATAGGAGCTGGTACATCCTCAACGGTTGGTACGGTTACTAGTGTTGCTGCATTAACTCTTGGAACTACTGGTACTGATGTGTCTTCATCTGTTGCAACTGGTACTACTACACCGGTCATCACACTAAATATTCCAACTGCTTCGGCTTCTAATAGAGGAGCACTGAGTGCTACGGACTGGACAACTTTCAATAACAAGTCAAATACAACTGGTACTGTTACCAATGTAGCAATGACTGTGCCGACCGGATTAACAATAGGTGGTACTCCGATCACTACTACTGGAACATTAGCACTAACATACACATCTGGATATGCTATACCTACTACAGCAAAACAAACTCAGTGGGATACCGCATACACATATTCGCAGGTAGGCCATCTACCATTAGCCGGGGGAACGCTAACTGGTCAGTTGAATATTAACACCGGAAGTCCGACTATATGTATGCAGGATACAAACGAAAGATCTGCATTTATGCATGTAAACGGAAATACATTCTATGTACTTAGAGGAGCTGGTACTAATTCAACAACATGGTCTCAGTATAACGGACAATGGCCTTTAACATTAAATCTAGAGAATAATGCTGCAGTACTAGGAGGAGATGTAAGTGTACCTGCTGGTACTATAACTGCTAACGCTATCGCTGGTGTTAGAAATGCAATTAACTCTATTACTAACAATTTAGGTAGTCCCACAGTAGAGGAAATGGCGTTAATTCACGGTCAGTTTACCAATAAATTTAGGTTCCTTCCTGCATTTACTCAAGAGGAATCAGCAAATGGAACTACATGGGTTACATCTACTAGAGCGTCGTCTGCGGTATTAGCCGATATAATGATAGGTGAAGGGCAAACGTCGTCATTTACAGCTTGCCCAACTACTGTTGGTGGTAATAGTTACTATAGACTAACATGGGATGCTACGCAGACTGGGTATGTGTTTTTAAATGCATTGTATATATACAATTCAACAAATGGTCTTACAGTTAATATTATAGTCGAGGTATATGATCCAATTCACGGATGGGTTGCTATAACATCTGGAACAACAACAAATTGGCCAGGGCACTGCTATATACCACACAGTTCAGTAGCATTCCTTCCCAATGCAGATGGTACATCATCACATAGAGGAAAGATACGAATATCATTTAGTATCATAAACTCACCTAATACTAATGGTTTCCAAATATATGGTATAGAATGGTTTGGTGGATACCCAGCCGGGCAAAGAAATGTTCAATCGTACGATAGAAATAGAAACGTTTCATTTCCAGGAACTATAGGTGGAACCCAACTTAGTTCGTCTATAGCAATCGGTACTGCTCCATTAGTTGTTACTAGTACAACGCTAGTGTCCAATCTTAATGCAGACTTATTAGATGGTAACCATGCCGATGCATTTGCTCTTACAGGGCACACTCACGCAGGAGTATATGAACCAGCTAATGCAAACATACAATCACATATTGCATCTACAAGTAATCCTCATAGTACAAATGCTACACAAGTTGGGTTAGGTAATGTTGCCAATGAGAGCAAAGCAACGATGTTTACCAACGCCGCGCTTACAGGTACTCCCACGTCTACTACTGCCGTTGTGGGAACTAATACAACACAGATTGCTACCACAGCTTTTGTACAGAGTGCAATAGGTCTTGTGGGTGGTGGTACTGTTATGTCTGTAGCCGCTCTAACACTAGGTACATCTGGGACTGATTTATCATCAACTGTAGCGAATAGCACCTCTACTCCGGTTATCACACTTAATGTTCCAACAGCAAGTGCGGCTAATCGTGGGGTTCTTAGTGCCGCAGACTGGAGCACATTCAATGGCAAACAGACATCTGTTTTAACTTCTGGTAATATATTGGTTGGTAATGCTTCCAACGTGGCAACTTCTGTTGCGTTGAGTGGGGATGCTTCTTTGTCTAATACAGGTGTATTATCTATAGATAAAACAAGACTAAATGTAAGAAACGAAACAGGAACAATTATTGCAAGTACAAGAGCAGTCTATGTTTCTGGATTTAATAATTTTCCGTTAATAACTCTTGCGACTAATACAGTTGAGACTAGTCATAATGTAGTGGGCATAACGATTGCCCCAATTGGTACAAGTGCCAATGGATTTATTGCTGTTAGTGGGCAATGTGATGCTGAAACTAATGGATGGCCTGTAGGTACTGAAGTCTACCTTAGTACTGGTGGTCTATTAACATCTACTACCCCTACATCAGGTAATGTAAGACACGTAGGTATTGTAACTGTTCAAGCAAATTATCCAGCTGGTAAATTGCTTTTATACCAATACCCAGAAGAAAACTATGTAGCAGGTGGGGGTGGAACAGATATTATACTTAGAACTGGTGATGCGGTTGGTGCAAATAGATTCTCGTTTAGAAACTATACCAACACAGAGGTTGCAAGCATTACTTCTTTGGGAGCTTTAACTGCTCTAACAATAGCTAAAACAGGTGGTACATCATCACAGTTTCTAAAGGCCGACGGTAGTGTTGATAGCAGTACATATGCTACAACAGGAAGTATCGGTAATGGCACTCTTACTCTAGCTGTTGGTACATACCTTACCGGTAGTGCTAGTTTCACAGCCAATCAGAGTGGCAACACAACGTTTACTGTGGCTACTAACGCAACTAGTGCAAATACTGCATCGACTATAGTTGCTAGAGATGGAAGTGGAAACTTTACTGCTGGTGCAATTAATGCATCATATGTTAAATCACCCAAGATAACACTTGATAAAACTGCTAATACAGCATCTGGTTACAATTTCTACAGTGAAACTATTAATGCTTGGCAGATACATATGGCGTTTGCTGGTGGAGCAAATCAAGGTTATAATGGAAATCTAACAGCAACTGCAGGTACTATTGTTACATCTTGGGCAATGAGGTTTAATGTAGAACCTGTTGCCGGTTATGGTTGGATTTGGGAAACTATACCATCAACAACAGCAGGGGCAACAACAGTAGTAGCGGAACTTACATCAGCAACTGGTGACTTCAGAACTATAGGTAGTGTAAGTGCGACAACACTGACGTCTAGAGTTGCTATTGGTACTGCTCCTTTAACAGTTACTTCTACGACTATTGTAGCTAACCTTAACGCAGATTTGCACGAGGGATTCCATGCAACTGCAACCCCTGGTACTGCAAACACGATTCCAGTAAGGGATGCTAATGGATATCTAAACCTCAACTACATAAATACAAATATTGCTGCAGAGAACAGTGCTGCTTCTGACTACTACTATCAGACAGGAAATGATGGATACGTACGTAAAAAAACACTAGCTAATGTAAAGGTAGAGATTGTGACTGGTCCCGCAGTGGTCGCAGGGCTGGGGTATACGCCAGCCAATGATAGTGCAGTAGTTCACATTGCAGGTACTGAGACAATCTCAGGTGCTAAGACGTTTACAAGTGTTCTTAGTGTCGGAGGAGTAGGAAATAGTATAGCATTTGACACACTTGGATATGTTGGTAGCAATACAATTCGAGTTACCAACAACTACTGGCTTGCACTTCGCGTTAATAGGGGTATTACAACTGGTATAGATCTAACGCCAGACGATATAAGATTCAGCACTAGTAATATCAATAGAATGGTTATACTACCAACCGGAGTAGGAATTAATACTATTGCACCAAGCGAACAGCTTAGTGTAGTTGGAAACATTGCTTTCGGTAATACTGAAGGAAAAGCTAAAATGACATACAATTCTACAGAAGCCTCTATAGACTTCATAATAAACTAGATATGAGTACAACAGTAACAAGAATAAAGAAGGATGGTAAATTACTATTAAAAGATACTATTAACGAGAGGCTTCCTGTTGTTACTAATGGTCTTGTTGCGCACTATCCATTGGATGGAGACTATAACAATTCTAATCCAGATGTGTATGTGCCTTACTTAAACTATACCGTAAATACCATCGACCAAAGAACAATAACTTACGCAGCAAATTCCCCTTTCATTTTCACATGCACTTTTAAACCTGCATGGGATTGCGCTGATGATAAATACATAATTTCACTACAGAATGGTGATATTGCTGGTAATGTTTTTAATTTTGGGGTATATCAAGGAAAACTATTAACTTGGACGATAACTCCAGATACAGGTGTTGTAATTTCTCAAGGAGTTAGTTACAAACTTAAGTTGGACTACGACGGGACAGCATTAAAGATTTACTTGGATGGTACTCTTGTAAATTCGAGAGCTGTTTCGATTGGAGTAGCAACGTATATTAGAGTTGGTGAATACCATAATTCGGCAACAACCGATTCTTGGATTGGTGAATTATGGGACTGGAGTTTTACTCAAAAGTATTCCCCGACAAATAATTCTAATACAGTTCAAACACCCGACGGGCTAGCTATACAGTTAGCAACTACAAATCTAGTCACAGATATTAATCCTGCTTGGGGGCCATGGAGTGGTTTTACTGGGTCATCACAATCATATCTAGCCCCCAATGGTTCTCAAGGAGTGGTATTAAATGCCATTACCGGCGGAGGAACTATGTGGAGGTACACTAATGGAGGTGCATGGATAACAGTATTACCAAGCACAACCTATACCGTATCTGCTTATATCAAAGCAACTAACATCACCGGAGTTAGCACTAACTGTTTCTATATCTATCAGTATACAACTGGTTTAACTTATGTTGCAGAGTATGGTGTTTTCAGCGCAACTAACGCAAGGTTACTACCTAATGGATATTACTTCTGTTGGGGTACTTTTACAACAACTGCGACAACCGGAAATATTCAACTTCAAGGATTTGAATACTCTGGAGGCCAGCAGATTAGTTGTTACAACTTACAGTTAGAGCAGAATGCATTTGCTACTGCCTATGTAAACGGTAGTGCATCATCTGGGTTACTATCTATACCAAATCCTGTGAGAACAGGACAGTATACTATTAGTTTTAAATGTAGCATACCATCAACCGTTGGTACTCTAGTCGGTTATAACACAATCATGTCTATGGGTGGTTATTACACTACAAATTCATGGACCATTATGGATCAAAGTTACCCAACAGTTGCTGGTTTACAAACACTTATTAGAAAAGGTGCTGCTGACGAATGGGCGTGGCAAAGTGGTAATATGTCAAACCCAAGTAATTTTCATGATAAAAATGTATATACTATTGTAAGAAATGCTAGTGATTATTTGTGTTATTTCAATGGTATTTATACTGGAAGTGTTGCACATTTATCAACTACAATGCAAGATACTATTTGGGTTGGTAGTCGTGATTGGGGTAGCACACTCGGTGCTTCTGTTGTTAGTGACTTATCAATATATAACAGAGCACTTACTGCATCCGAAGTAACTGCACTTGTTGGAGAGAGTTTTAAAGTTTCAACGACCAGTGCAACAACTTTATATCTAAATGAGTCTCCGGTCATACCGGTTGACGGTTACTACTTTCCACTCGCAAGCGATACTAAAGATATTAGTAAAACAATTGATGCAACAGATAACGCTAATACCGTTTTTGAAGATGGGGCAGCATGGGTGGGAACTTCTAATACTAACATAAGCACATATAGTTCTGATTTAACTAATGGATGGAACTATTCGAACGCAACTATTGCAAGCACCTCTAATGCGTCCCCAATAGATTCTAATAAAAGCTCATATTTAATCAATTTCACCGCCGCGTCATTTGATATGTATAGAACTTATACTGGATTAACTGCTGGGGCATCATATACTGTTTCTATGTATGTAAAGCTTGGAACTGCAACAAACTTTTGTATAGTTGTAAATAACACAGCAGATTGGAATGTTGGCGCTTCAAAAGAGTTTACATCAGTCGATGGGTTAAATACAAAAAGATACACTAGGGTTTCATTGACATTCACATGCCCAGCAACTGGTCAGATAAATTTACATTTAGGTGGGCATGCTGCAGTTGCAATACCCCAACAGACAGCAGGAAATGTTTATATATATGGTCACCAATTAGAACAAAAAATGTTTTTGACACCATATATGCCATCTCTACCGTCATCTGGTACTAGAGGCGCAACATCATTAGAGTATAATTTAAATTCTACAATAGGACTCGATTGGTCAGGAAATTGGTCAATTTGTTATTGGAAGAAACCTATTGCTACTAATGGCGATAATTTGACAAATTATAATATAGATTCATTAGGTTGTAATAGTAATAGTGTTGGTGGTGGTTACGTATGGTGGGGCAAAGAGGCAGGTTCCAATGTTGTATACGCTTCTACTCCGTCTGCATTTACTACATCAGACTACTTTAATAACTGGCAATTCATTACTATAATAAAATCTGGCACAGTAGTAACTATAAAAACACAATTAGTAACAGGAACTATTTATGTAAGAACATTTACAGGGCCAACCACTGCAAATAGTTATGTAACACAGTACGGGTATGATCTAAAGCTAGGTGGGTATGATAATACATCTCCACCGAATGTTTATTTCCGTGACCTTATAGTAGCTAGACGTGCACTATCTGACACAGAGGTTCAGAATATATACAAACAATTCAGTATTTACAAAACAAAAGTCAATACCCAAAATTTAATAGAGGAAGGAATATAAGATATGGCAACATTAAAAGGTGGAACATACGTTGGAGGTGATCTAACGGTAGCAACAAATTTGTATGCTAATGTCTTAAAGTCTTGTGTAGCAGTAGGTACGTCGCCGTTAACTGTAGTGTCTACTACGTTGGTGACTAACCTGAATGCGGATATGCTCGATGGGTACCATGCTAGTGCATCACCGTCAGCAAACACGGTTGTACTTCGTGACGTTAATGGGTATATACAGACTGGATATATTAATACTACAGCAGGTGTAGTTAATACTGGAGCTTCTAATTACTTCTTCGAGCAGTCTAATGATGGTTATATACGAAAGAAGTCTCTAGCTGATGTTAAGACTGAGATTGTTACCAGTGCTGCTGTTATAGCTGGGTTAACCTATACTCCATATAATGCTACAAACCCGGGTGGGTACACATCAAATGTAGGAACTGTTACATCGGTTGCAGCTATAACACTGGGAACTACGGGAACCGATCTATCTTCAACCGTAGCGGGAGGTACAACAGCAGCCGTGATAACTCTCAACGTTCCCACTGCGTCAGCTGCTAATAGAGGGGTATTATCTACCACTGACTGGACTAATTTCAGTACTGCCTACACAGATAGATTAAAATGGGATGGTGGTTCTACGGGGCTTACAGCATCAACAGGAAGAACATCTCTTGGGGCAACTACTGTAGGTACATACTTATTCACACTTGTTAACCCATCAGCTATAACATTCTTAAGAGTGAATGCTGACAACACAGTATCTACTCTCGACGCAGCTACTTTTAGAGGTGCGATAGGAGCCGGGACGTCGTCTACAACAGGTACTGTAACCTCTGTTGCAGCACTTACATTAGGAACTACAGGTACCGACGTTTCGTCGTCCGTGGCTGGAGGTACTGCTGCAGCTGTTATTACGCTCAACCTACCGACGTCATCGTCCGCAAATAGAGGACTATTGTCTGCTGCCGATTGGAGTACGTTCAATGGTAAAACAAATAACACTGGAACAGTAACATCGATAACTGCCGGCACAGGATTAAGTGGTGGAGCCATTACTACATCAGGTACAATAGCGGTAAACTATGGATCAACTTCGACCACATCATGCGTTGGTAACGATAGTAGATTAGCAGATACAAGAACTCCTACAGACTCTACAGTACTGTGGGGTAAGGTTGGAGCCAACTTAAAGTCAAGTACTACAGTAACAAGTAGTGTGGATCTGTCGGCATATGGTATTGGTAATATCACACTCGGCGCTAATACAGCATTCACATTCTCTGGGTACGAATTAAATAAAACGTATATGTTAATTATAACTGCAAATGGGTTCACCCCGTCATGGGCAGTTGGAGCAAGACATATTCCTGTTACCGGTAATGAAGTATTTGGTACAACGGGAGTATTTTATGTGTCATTAACATGTATCGATTCAACATCGGGTAGTGAGAAATTATTGACAATGATAATGAAAGGAGCTTAATATGATTCCAGGAATAGGAATAAGCAGTGCACTAAATAAACCAGCAGACCCAGTGGGAAAGATTATTCTTTCTGGGTCCGGGCCAGGTTATATTAAATCTGTTGACGGAGGAACAACTTTTACTTATGGTAACCTACCCGCAGAGCAAATAGGTATGCATGTGTCCTCTTCATACACAGGACAGTATATGTTTGATACTCAATACCCAAAAGTATCATCTGATTACGGTGTAACATGGACTATTACACAGGGACTAGTACCTTATCTAGGTAATTTACAAGCAGGCGCGGTTAGTTATTCAGGGCAATACATGATTGCTGTTGTGTTCTCTGGTAGTGTGTGGTCATCAAGTAACTACGGATCAACATGGACCGAATGGGCGGCCCCAAGTTATTGGAGTAGTGTGATATGGTGCAATAGACTTAGTTCAAGTAGTAGTACTGCAATTGCTGTTGATAGTACAAATACTTTAAGAACAACTAATAGTGGGTCTACATGGTCGACAGTAAATTCTTCGGTCAGTATGTTTAGTCTATTCAATGCTGGTGATGTATATTATACCTATGGATTAGGGTATGATGGTGCTAATTCCTATTTGTATTTGTCGTATGACTATGGCACAAACTGGTCGTTAAAATATACATTCACCGGTAGAAACGCTGCAAGAGGAGCCTCCAGTGCTAATGGCTCTTACATAACTGTAGTGTTTGTTAAGGATGCCACTCATACAAGAGATAACATAGCATACTCAACTAATGGAGGTACGTCATTTACATTTAAAACTGTTGATGAAGACTTCAGTGGGCGTGGTGTTTATGTTACTTCTGATGGAACAACTACGCAACTAGCTAGTAATATACTCACTGGGACAGTATTTAAAACAACAGACGGGTGGTCTACTTACTCGAAGACCGTGGTTAGTTCGTCTGTTATAATTTCTCTTTCGTCTCATTTCAATACAAATAATATAGTTGTTGTAGCTGGCGATAACACTTTTAAATATACTACAGATTTCTCTACATATAATATTCCTACTATAATATATCCTCTAGCAAGTTTTGATAATGCAAATGTTAGTGAAAATACTTCTGTAATGACTTTAACATCTGGTAGTGCATCTGTAGGTTACTGCAAAGTTTCAGTTGATAAAGGTGTTACATGGGTTAAGGGAGGAGGTTCATTTTTAGCATCTTCAGCTACAGGACAGTACATGCTGGGGGCGTTATCAACTTCTTCACTAAATGTTTCAAGTAATTATGGAGCAACAGCTTTATCTAAATCTACCTACACATCCTATTCAAAATTCTTTGTAAGTTATTCTGGGGTATTTATGGCGGCAATAGATAGTGCAAATTTCCACAGGTCACTTGACTACGGAGTAACATGGGGAAATACTGCAGTAGGAATTACACCAGAACGATTTGTTGCGTCAGATACTCCCTTATATGCTCTTTGTACAAGTGTAAGTTACTCATCAGCCTACATCCGTAGGTCTGCAAATATAAACGGCGCGACTCCCACATGGGCTAACGTTGGTACTTCTATCGGTAGATCGGGTTTATCGGCTAGTAAAACTATGCAGTATTGTTTATCAACCATTACATCAGCAGCAATATATATTCAAGTTTCTGCTGATTATGGTGCCACATGGTCGAACACTACGGTTGCAGCCGGGGCCTCAGTAGTAAGAAGATTTCCATTTGTTTCCGCAGACGGTACTATAATGTATCATTTCGAAGGAAACACCACTGGGTCGTTATTCAAGTCTACAAATTACGGGGTAACCTGGACATCTATTTATACAACAGCTAGTTCTATCAGTAATGTATCATACTCAAGAACTGGTAAAACAGTTATACTTACAGTAAGCACAACTTCGCTTTTAATATCAACTAACTTTGCTGTAAGTTTTGCAAGTAAAACATTAACAACTGCAATGACATCATCTAATATCGACATAGAATCATAGATATGAAATACCTAATAAAAAACAACGAAATAGTACAAGAGGGATTGACCTCTAATTTTACCCGTGAGAATGGGGAATCATTTTGGGGTGGTTACGAAACCATGACTGAATTACATTTTGAGGATGGATGGCGCGGGGAGGTTGTACCTGAATATAATTCTGGTTCTCAGTACCTTGGGGAAAGATTCTACGACCCAGAACTCGACGCAGTAACTTACCCGATCGTAGCACGTGCTGATATACCTGTCGTTGAGACAGTTAGAACTGCTAAAATAAAAGAGATAAAGATGTACACTAGGGACTTGTTATTCGATACAGATTTCTATATAGTACGTAGAGCTGAAACATCTAAATCCGTTCCACAAGAAGTATTGACAGCTAGACAAGCAATTCGTGTATGGTCGGATGCTCAGGAGAAATTGGTTAATGCAATGACGACAGCAGACACAATATCCTATTTCAATGTACACTACACAGTTATTTAAACTATAATAGAGTAACCATTAAATAGTAAATGCATGAGTACCAAAGCAAATAATAGAGAAAACTACATGTACATGCTAGCAACAGTAGTGACGATTGGATTCTTCACAACTTTGATATTCATGATACATTCCGGGGAATATAAGACTGAAGTCAATATGATTGTGGGAGCTTTAATTGGAGCTTTTGTAACAGTGGTTGGTTTCTTTTTTGGGTCGTCAATGAGTTCGGCCGCTAAGACTGAAATGATTTATAGTTCTACCCCGACTAAATTACCACTAATACCCGATGAAAATGTTAACAATCTTTAGTATCTTGGCATGGATTAAGAACCATGTAAAACTATTTCTTACCCTTCTATTAATTGTAGCCACACTAACTATAGGAATGTTCTATAGGGCTAATGTTGCACTCAAAGTAGATAATGCACGTATAAGTGAGAACTTTGTGCAGAAGGACAAGCAGGTATCTCAACTTAACCTTTCTGTGGATGAGTTCAAAGAACTAAACACAAAGGCATCGAATAAAATTGATTCTTTACTTAAGGTAACTAAACTTAAACCAAGAGACCTTAAACAAGCAACAAGTATAGAAACACAATACATTGATACAGGTAGTGTGCATATTATATATCTACCTGCAATTGAACAGGTTAACAAGATGTTTGCTATCCCAGTATCTGTTACATCATTATGTTGGGGTATGAAAGGATTTATCACATCGATTGATACTACTGCTAAACTCGAGATTACAGAACGTACGGCAAGTAATTCCACCCAGATACTTATTACTAAGAGAAAGAAATTCTTGTGGTGGACTATAAGAAAAGAATCAATTCGAGCGTTCAATGAGTGCGGGGAGAGTACAGTAACCCAGATAAATATTGTTAAATGAAGCAACAACTAATTGATTTACTTACTAAACACGAAGGGCAGATACTTCATGTGTATAAGTGTACAGCTGGATTTGATACAATTGGAGTCGGACGCAATCTCCAGACCAAAGGCCTATCAGCATCAGAACTTAACCATTTTGGGTTTGTAGGATTATCGAAAGAACAAGTCACACAAAGACTAAGGCTTCGTGGAATAACCTTACTAGAGTCGGATATGCTATTGTCAAATGACATAGATGAATTTACAGAGACACTAACAAGAGCACTACCATGGCTTACATCATGCCCGGAAATCGTACAGATTGTACTGATTGATATGGCATTTAACATGGGAGTTCCTGGATTACTTAAGTTCAAGAATACTCTTAAGATGGTACAGGATGGTAAATATGTCGAGGCATCTAAAGGTATGTTGCAGTCGTTGTGGGCTAAACAAGTAAAAGGAAGAGCAGTAGAGTTATCGGAAATGATGGCTTCTTGCTGAAAATATTTAATGAAATAATTGATATCACACGTAAAATTAAATTTTATTACTATAATACCAACAGTAATAATCTAATACGAAAACATAAGAACATGGAACAAATTACCAGACAAGAAGTATTATTTCTTCACGAAGCATTAAGTTCATTACCGACCGACGTTAAGGATTTCGAGTATCACCTATGCTTAATTGAAAATACAGACCGTTTAACCTCGGCAGTTAATAAAATCAAAGAAGCACTGAAAGCAGCAGCTGACCCAGTATTCCTTGAAAAGTCAACAGAACTTAGTGAATCAGCTTCAAAGATTGCTAACGAAAAAGGGTTAACAGATTGGTATGAGGCTATGGCTATCGCAACAAACGGGTTGCCGGAAAAGGAAAAGACAGAGTATCTCGCGTTACAACAGATACAGTCAGATATCGAAAAGAAGTTTTTAGCTGAGCCATCAGACATCGAATTGTATAAACTAGAAAAAAGTAAGTTACCTGCGGGACTTCCACTTGATCTCCGTCAGTCGGTCATCATGAGGTACTTCCTAAAGTAATCGTCTTTACTAAGTTGTGCGTTTAGCATTTCACGGTTTACGGTTAAAAGCAATAAATAATTATGGACAAATTACTTGAAATGGTAAACGATAGATCAACTTTATTCTCATGGATAACAGGAAGTGGTATTGGTGGAGCTAGTGGATTATTTCCTCCCGAATATATAGGGAGTATTAAACTGTACGCAGTTTCACTTAATTCAAGCCTAACAATATCACATCTTGTGGACCTTCTCTGGGTAGTGTTAACAACATTTGTAGCAACTACTGTATCATTCTTCATCACTCGTGCTTGGAAATCAATAATGGAAAAGAAATCTGTGAATAGAAGAATTAGATTAAGATAAACATAACTAAATAATATTACTATAATATACGCAAAGATATGGCAGATTCAAATAGCTGGGACGACTGGAATGACCTCGAGCCCGCAAATCCCGTCACGGTCGCTAACTTAGACGACGATGACGAGCCAATTGACCCTAAACCGGTTGATGACGACGAAATTCCCTTTGCTGAGCGACAGACTCTAAATCCTCTTGACGACGATAACGACGATGACCCAGCAGACCCCAAAGATAACGAAAGAAATGTTGATATAAGTGGAATAGAATTATACCTTGCTCAATTTGATATTGAAGGTGGTATGATTGCATTTGAAGACGGAACCGCTACACATTTCAACGACCTTGCTCCGGACAAACAAGCAGAAGTTCTGCAGCAGTTGCATGAAACAAACACTCCTGCGATTGAAGATGTTTACGGACTAGACGACACAGAGATTGGTATGATAAACTATCTTCGCGCAAACAACCTAACTGTAGAACAGTTGATTGACACAATGGCCGAAGAAAGAGTTAATACCATATTAGCACGAAACACAAGCGCATCGGTTGATTACGATACCATGCCTGATGATAGTGTGTACCTTAAATTCCTAAGTAAAAGTGACCCTGATGCAACAACTGAACAGCTAGAAGACAATCTACGGATTGCTAAATCAGCTAGTAACTATGAGAAGTTGACAGCATCCTTAAGGGAACAGTATAAAACAGAACAGTTAACGGAGGCAAGATCCGCTAACGACATGGAGAGAAGAGCTCAATTAGATGAACTCGATGACCAGCGCAGATTAGTTGTAGAAACCGTAAAAGGTATAACTGATGTTGCCGGTGTTTCAGTTAATGACGATGTTAAAAATAGTATTCTAGACAGGGTTCTAGAAGTTAATGACGATGGAGACTCAATATTTCTTGGAGAAGTATTTTCAGACCCAACTAAATTATTTCAGGCAGCATTTTGGTATTACTACGGTGAAGATTTATCTCGTCAAAGAGATGAATACTGGAAGAAGGAAAAATCAATGGCATACAAGAGAGGACGTCAGGACGCTCTAGGTACCAGTGGTTCAGATTCTAAACGATCATTTACCTCTAAACAGGACAATCCAACCCCAGGAAGAAGAAATACTGCTAATGAAACCGAGGATGATTGGGAGTCATTACATACTAATTAATTAATACTTACAAATGAAAGTAGTAGATAGAAAAACAGTCATCCATAACATGGGTGACACCCGCACAGTGCAGCATTTCAATACGTTGCTGGGCGACAAACCACACAAACTTGGACTGGTTGCTACCCTATATCCAGATTTAGCAATCACCATTTTGACAGACGCATTGCGTAACGTTTATTTTAACCCTAAAGGTTCTAGCTCGGATTTCACTCCGATCAATGCTATGGCAGTACAATGGGACATCGATGTGAACTACATTCACAAAGTGTACATTGTTGAGGATGTAACATCCGCTCAGCCAGGTCTTGCAAAAGTTCCTTTTACTCTTGTTCTTGAACAGAAGTATTACGACAAGAATGACACGTTCACTCTTGAAAATAAGCAACAGCTTATGGTAATTGCTCCACCAGTTCAATTGAGCGCTAAACGTTGGCAGCACACCGTTATCCTAGTTGGAAACGACCACAGCAAATATGTGGATCCTCGCTTCCTGAAACGTTCACGTAGCACACGTTATCGTTCTAACTACCATCCTGAGTTATCAGAAAGAGGTTACACTAAGTACCTGTCTAATACTGAAACACACAGGAACTTCATGTCTCGTCATAGAGCTTCTGAGAGCGTTTCTGCAGATTACAAAATCCGCGAAAAAGTTTACTTGGAACTTGCTAAGAAAGACAAAGTAGAGTATTACAAAATGCACCGTCACGAAAAGGATTGTCTCGACACCTTCATGATGGCCAAAAATAACTCTAGTATTTTCTCTGAAACCAACTACGACGTTAACGGTAAATGTCTTGACCAAGACGAACAGGGCCGCGACGTACCAATGGGAGACGGTGTTATTCCACAGATCGAAAGATACTGCGATAAGTTCTTGTACAGCCAACTAACATCTGAAGTTCTTGATGACGTTATGGCTTCTATGGTTGAAAAATCAGACAGACCTACAGGAAACATTTACGTAGTAATGTGTAACGAACGCCTCTACAACCAGTTTGGTAAGATTGGTAAGAGTGACTACCGTTTCAATGCTCCTAATGATGCTTCTTACCTGTATTCGAAAGAAAAAGGTGGAAAAGTTAAAGCTGGTGCTGAATTTGACAGTTACACCTTCCAGGGTAACACAATCACTTTCATTCCTGACCGTGCATTGTCACAAGAATACGATCTATTCGGTTACGGTATCTTCCTTGATACTACAGCTGATCTTAAAACCGGAAGACCTAACATCGCCTCTTTTACTGTCGAAGGCAGTGAATTCATCGAAGGTTATGTGAATGGTATGGGCGGACAAGATGGTAAAACATCTGGAACTGTTTCGACCGGTGTACACGGATCTGAGTACCATATCTTAGGATATAGCTGCGCAGTTGTATTTGTACCTTATAAATCATTTATTCTTAAAGAAAATATTGAATTATTCTAGTCAAAGCATAAAAAATCCCGGGGCTGCAATACGCTCCGGGGTTTAATTTATAACAATAGGAAGAAATGGCAATCGCAAAGAAAATCAATAACAGTATCGCTCAACTTGAGAATGGTACTCCTTCAGATAAGCTTATTAAGCTGAAATCTGTTTATAAGACAGGTAAGTTCACTGTTCAACCAGTGAAGGACAGAGTTACCGGATGGTATAAAGGTGTTCCTAGACTATCAGACGAAGAAAAAAAGAAATTAATTTACTGGTCAGAACCATCAAGTAAGTTCGTACTTCAAGATGGTGTAACGTTTGATTTAACAGACGAGGCCCAGAAGGTGACATGGGAATGGGTTAAGCATTGTGCTTGTATCGCTATGTCAGAAGAAGAGTGTCAGTTCACGCCGGGCGCAGAGTTCTATGTTTACATGGAAAATAAACAGGCTGAGATTAACGTAACTAAGTACGAACGCAGGACAAAAGCATCTAACTATGTGTTAGAGGATAATAGTGTTAACTATCCGATGCGTGCCCAACTACTTGGAGTAAATATGGACGGAGAAGGTCCTATGATCATAAAAGAATACCTGATGGAACAGGCATTTACTAATACTGATAAAGTGTTAGCAGTCTATGAGAGTAAAGATATTTCTCTACGTCTTTTGATTTTGAAAGCAAAGAAAGCAAACATCATAACAACTGACGCTACAGGAATGTATCGCTACGGTAATACAGTTCTAGGAATGACAGAAACTTCATGCGTTGCATGGATGCAGGACACAGGTAATAAACATCTAGTCGAACTACTCGAGCAAGAGGTTTCCCCTGATTATTTCAAAGAAAATAGTTCGACCTCAGTAGATACACCAGCGTCTAAATAACAGACAATTATGACAGTAAGAGAGATATACGAAGCAGTACTCGTTGAAATTAATAAAGTAAATGCAGCGACCTTCACTATTGAAGAGTTCAATTACATGCTTAACAAAGCTATCCTTGCATTTACTAATGAGAAGTATAACTTCTTCGCTGTTAACCAACAGTTGTCTGACGACTTGAGAGTGCTACTAACTAATGCAAAATTTAACTATAATAAGAATGCGGATGGAAGTCCGCGTACGGATGCCTCTTATAACCCTATTCGTGGTAAAGTATATAATGCAACCTCACCAGGTAAGAATTTTACAGTTAGTTCTATAGCCGATTTCGAAGTCGGTTCAAATGTTAAATTTACTGAGAATGGTACTGTAAGTGCCATAGCAAGTATCGACGCGGGGTCTTACCCATTTGCTACCACGGTTACTGCATCTACATCAGATGCACTAGCCGGTAGATCGATTCTACTCGAAACACCAAATGTTGGAATTTCAACTGACTATGTAATAGGAGAGGGTGACACAGAAGTAGAGACAGCAGACGGAGTACTGAATCTTGAATTACCATCATCGGATTACCTACACATTTTATCATGTAGGGTATTTTGGAAAGGGTTGAAGCCTAATGGACAGAAGGCTTACCTAGTATACGGTGGTAAAAGAATGACCTTTGATATCCAGAATGTTATACAGAATAACGTATACATGCGGCCTAATTTTAATCGTCCGTACTATAGAGTACACGATAATACAATGAACGCCGGGATAGAAAAAGTCACAAACTTAGCTGAATACAAAGCATATCAGAATAAACCAAAGATCGAAGTTCATGTGGGTAAAAGCAATTCTATTGTAACACTTGATAAGATCGTAATAGATTACATTAAAATTCCTGAGGTAGCAATGCTTAACGACATTGATATCTTCACAGCAGGAGCAGATACATCACAGGTACTGGAATTTCCGGATTACTTAAAAAACGAAATAGTACGCAGAGTAACTGACTATATGCTTGAGAATATGGGTAGCCCTAGGGCCGGATCTCACCCTCAGTTTAATCAAGAAATACCTGCAGTTCCAATGGAACTAACAGCGGCTATGCAGCCAAATAGAGGTCGGCAACAGCAGTCCTCACAAGACAATCAAAATAATTAATAACAACTAATTTTTTCTTATGTTTACACTTGGGAATAAAGAGGCAATTGTGAACTCTACGAGTTACTATCCTTTTACCAAAGTTGACGGTACAGCGTTTGCAGTTGCAAATGACGCCATCAACATTAAAGGATTTGGTACCTTCAAAAAGGGTCAAATCGTATCAGCTAACGGACAGAGATTCGTAGCAGGTGAGAAAGCAGTATTACGCATGGAAATGCCATCAGCAACAACTATCGGTCTATCGACTGGTGAATTGGGTGTTGGCGTTGTATTCCACGTAAGAGTATTAACCAGTAGATCGGCTTCTGAATGGGCAACAGACTTCATCAGACGCGGCCGTCCTATGATTTTCGAATTGGTGTTGGATGCAACCGATACAGCCGCTACGGTTGCAGGTAAAGTAACAACAGCTTTCACTAACTATAACCTTAAATTCGGTAACGCAAAACTACCTTTCACTACAGCTACTACAACTGTTGATGGTAAAACTATCGTTACTTTGACTTCGTTGTACAACGACCTTTCTTTCTCTACGACTTCACCAGAATTCATTCAGAGACATGAAATCTTCGGATATAAAGTTACTTCTACTAGTCTTGAAGTTCTTTCTGTAACCGGAACTGTTACTTTAACCACTGATACCCTTATCCCTGTAACAAGTACTGTGGGTATTAAGATTGGTGATATTGTACAGTTGTACGACAAATCTGCTACTTCCGTTATTGCTGTAGAATCGAAAGTTCTTAGCTATGTAGCCAATACTTCTATTACTGTAGAAACTGCTTTTGGAGTTGCTGCTGCTGTTGACGATACCATCTTGGTAAAACGCACAGGTAAAGAAGCTGGGACTGATGGTAAGTATCTGGAAGAAAACGTGAAAATGTCTACCGAAAACAATGATGGTGCTTACACTATTGGTGCCGGCGAAAGACCTGATGTAAACGCAAGTTACACAGCTATCACGTGGAAAATGAAAACTGACCCTGACGCAGGTCAAGGCGGTACTTGGGCTCCTCATGCTAACCTTAGCACATCTGCTGCTGGTGGTGTAGCCGCTGTAAGAAACCAAACATTCACTCTGTATTTCAAAGAAGGTACAACCCTTCTGTCTACCGGTGGTGTTGTTGACATGTTCGTTGACTGGTTGGTTGCTGGTGCTCCAGCTATCACTAACTTCTTCATTGCTGACCTTTCAAACCCAGCAAACGGAGCAGCTTTCGTGGCATAGTTTTAACATAAATATTTCTTAATAAGAAGGTGATGGGCCATACGCCTGTCACCTTTTTTAATTTGCAGCAACATGACACTAGAACAGATGGCAGCAGCCATAAGAAATAATATTGGACCAGGACTAAAAGAAGTAGATGACTTTATTTATTCCGTTGAACAGATAAAGGACGAGATTTCTACCGAAAGAAATGCTATAATACTAGAGCAATCGAAGGCCGGGATTCTAAATCTAGACCACTTTGCTCAACAAGTCGATAATATTGACATAGATCTTCGGATATTCCCATTAAACAGTGGACATCCATCGAAGCGTGTACCACATATAAAGATACCAAGACCCATCATGACTACAGATAATTCGGCTATAGTCTACCTAGGTCCGGCTGACATATCCATGGACTTTGTTAAATACTACGATGCATCATTTAATATACACAGATACAACAGGGTCACAGGAAATAGACCTTATTGTTACATTGATCTATCTGGAGATGGAGAAGGCAACGTAGATGTGTATATATTCGGTATCGAGAGTTCTATGCTTAGCAAAATGGCTGTACGTGAGGTTATGGATAATCCAACCAAAGTACTACAAGATGCTGGATTCTTTGCTGACGATGAGGAATTTCCGGTTCCCGGGGCTATACAAAGCATGATCATTGACAGAATCACGCGTAAGTATATTCTATACTACAAACAGATGACTCACCCTAATGAGGCCAACACTAATACAGAAAAATACTAATGGAATTAGCAGCTAAGAAAAACCACCTACCATTCCTCACATCTAAAGCCAGATTAAAATCGCGCTATGGTGTGACGATGGCCGACGATGACTTTATCGAACGGGCTTATTACATATGGAGAGAGATTGGAAACATAGCTACTGCTCCACGTCACTTTGATGTGGTTGTACCACAAGATCTAATTGTCTATTTACCAAAGGATTGTGAGTTTGTAAACAGTGTGACTACCGGATCTCTTACAGATGCGAATGGTAACTCTGGTACAATTACATATACCAGTGGTGGTAGAGAGATGGAATCACGGCCAGGTACAGGAATGTTATCTACTCAGCACGAAGCCAATTCATCATCATTACATGTAGAAGGTGAATCAGTAAACTACACAATGGGAAGAGGATTCATTAAACTTACATCAATAGATCTATTTGGTAGAGTTGTAAATGTAGGATATGATGCTATTGACTCCGATGACGACGGTCTACCGTTTCTAAACGATAAAGAAGTCGAAGCAATTGCCTGTAATATGGCTATGCAGAAAGCACAAATGGATATGTTTCAGAGAATACTCGGGGCAGAAAAGATTGTTGCTATGCTACAACCAGAAGCAGTAAGACTTATGGTTGCTGCTAAATCTCCAGAGAAAATATCAGACGATGCTATTGATGCTATACTTGATGTTAAAAATTCATGGGATAGAAAGACATACGGGAATAGGTTCAAATACGGAGTATAATGATTTATAAATTAGACGACGACGGAAACAAAACATACTTCGGTACATACTGTAGAAAGGGTGTACCGAATTTAACTACAATCTTCCCGGACGACCCAGAGAACTCTAAGAAGTATCTTAAGAAGAAGAAAGGTGCTCGTGCTGGGAAGTTACAAAAGATGTATAATACTCATGATAATGCGGGTCTTATACGAAAGATATTTGCTACATATTTACTTAAGATTTTAAGTAAGGTAGCTGAGGGAGATTTGTATACCCTCCCGGGTGTAAGTGGGAGTTACTTTGCACTAAAGCCTATGTCACAACAAGCAACGATTATTGCTAAGAAAGAGGGCAAATTAGACAACTACGATCTTGTAGCAGCAAACTATAAAGTTCCTAGATTTGTGCTTGATTTGGGCCCAAAAAGCCGCAAAAAAGACATCATAATATATGCAGGTAAAGAACTAAAGAATAAGGCCGCTGACAACGCTCAGGCTGGTACTATTCCATGGACAACAATAAATAAGCAATCATGATTTTACAGTGCGAAGATTTGCTAGCTGAGATGTACGAAGAATTTCCAGATGTAAGCGAGAGATCTATAAACAAGATATGTAGGGATGGTTTAATCAAAGCCAAAACTCTTGTACAATCTGGACGAGAGCTTATTATTAAGTGCCCAAAGATGATTGAGATTAAGTTCTATATTCCGGAGACCCAGGAAAACCAGTTTGTTAGAACCAAAATAAACGAGTACAAAGATAAACGCAAAAAAGATGGCTCTACCACCAATGAAAACTAATGCTTCAAACAGCTTCGAGGCAGGGATGATAACAGACATTCACCCACTAAGAGCTGATAATAAGTCACTTACATACGGTAAAAATATTGAGTTCGTTGCAGCCGCTTCGGGGAGTCAATTAATTTTACAAAAGAGAGATGGTAACCAGTTTGTCACAAACATATCCAATGGGTTTAAACCGGTGGCTGTTGCTGAACTCGATAATATACTTTACATCATTAGCTTCAACTCGGACTCGAGTACTGGAGAAATCGGCACGTTCCCAAGTCCCAAATATAGTGGTACTACACTGGGCGTTGTCGACATGGAATACAACTACAAACCTCTGAATAACTTTCACGATGGCAGTGGTAGTTTCCTGGATGCTAACTTTTTCAATTCGTTCACTACTCCAAACCTATACTTTGCTGAAGGAGACTTCGTGGATATCAATCTATCAAAGTCTTACGACTCGTCTGTGAATATTATTATCACAGATAGTGTTAATCCAATACGCTTAATTAATACACGATTTAGTGTTCTATCTGGGGGCAACAAAGCTGATCTTATAAAACATAGAACTGGTAACGGGACAAACTCGTATAGTGACTTCTATTTTGCACAAACAGAGTTGATACCAACTTCTATAAGTATTCCAAAATTAACCTTTAATGGTTTGAACGATGGAGGTACTTTAGCCGCCGGAGGGTACCGTTACTTCTTTAAGTATATTAAAGATGACGGAGCACAGACAGATATCATCGAAGAGTCACGTCTTGTAAGCGTGCACCCAGGAGCGAGCGAAGTCACTAGTTTCGGATTAGACGGGCTAAAAACTACAAGCAAATCTGTTAAGTTCACACTGACAAATCTCGATGATTCTTACTACGGTATAAAGGTTTACTTTACTGTGGCTAGTGGAGATGCAGATTTTGTAGCAACAGCATTTGCATTAACCAATCCGTTCAAGATAGTCGACGGTAGGTGTGTTATATTACATACCGGATTCGAAACAGTTACTTCGTTCAATAAAGAAAGTATCGGGGTAAAATACTCATCGATTAGCAAGGGTAAATCTCTTACCGTATCCAACGACAGACTAATTGTTGCAAACTCAGAAGAGTCGTATACGACTGATGCAGTACTCGAATCATTAGCAAACGGATTAGAAATATCAGAAGGAGTATTCGACATTTATCACGACAACACCGGTAGTACTGCTGGTCTATCCGCAGCTAACTCGGCTAAGAACTATGCAAATTCAGACTTCTCATATAATAGTACCGGATTCTGGAAAGGAGAAACATACGAACTTGGGGTTGTATATATAACCGAAAATGGGTTATCACCTGTGTATCCATTGAAAGGAATGGATAGGTTAGATGGAGCATTTGACGGCACATTAGGACCCGATTTACGACCTTACCCAGTTCTACCAATAGATGGTTCGGTGTTTGGTGATTACGGAGTTAACAAGAAAGGTGTGTATAGAACTGCATCTAATGGGCCTATTTGGAACATAATGGGATCCGACATAATATTCAAAGGTACCAAACTTACTGTTGACATACAAACACTTCTTGATATTGTTCCGTACGAAAGCACTATAGATGGTTATCTACAGAGCGCCGAGGCCACGATAGGAATTACAGTAAATCCTTGGCGAGTATTTTACAACATCGATGCGAATGAGTATTTCATTAGGGGGTCTGTAACAACTGAGTTTGGAAGCACAGTACCATGTATTAACTTGAATGATAGCAGTATACCACTCCCAAAGGTGAATATAAGATTCGGATCTATCGAGATTCACACCGATGGTACCGTGGTTGACTACGGTACAAAAGCTGGTACCAATCTAACTTCATTGTACGGGCCGGCAGTTGATGCTAAATCTGCGTCCAAAGGATTCTTCATTGTAAGAAAGAAAAGAATAAAAGACAAATTACTGGAAGGACTGGTTATGCCTACGGCTGCTTTTCCAACTGAAAGTAGAGGAGTAGATGGGAATACATCGTGCACAGTTGAGTTCGCTTTTCCGAGTAACTGGACTGGTTGTGGACTTAACTCAATAAAGAAAAGTAATGTTGTCCTGGCTCCAACACCTAGTTTATGTGTACCATATGGTACAGCTTCACTTACAACTCCAAGCGACGCATCTCTTATGAGTAATTACATAAGCGGTACTGGTGCGACAGTAGATGTAGCAGCGACAATTTTAGTTGATGCAACATTACCAAAATACGTAGGAGTATTAACCCCAAAAGTAGTTGTACCATTATCATATGTGGATACAAATATAACAGCAATACTATTCGAAGGAGTAGCTGTGCAGACAGCATATGCAACTACTGGAATGCCGGTACTTGAATCGGATATTGACCTTAATAACAAAACAGTAGCAATACCAATTTCTTATTTTAAATCTACTGTCGACAAGATAGTTAAAGGCACAAGAGTACTATCCTACCAAAAAGTAGAGGGTGGAGGTAAATCTGCAGCATCAGATATTATTGTTCGCGCACCAATCTGCGATTACAATGACCTAAAAGGGTGGGCAATATACTCTCCAGATACAGAATGTAATCCAGAGTACCACTCATCAATAATACATAATTCATTTAGTATTGCAATACCCGCAAGTAATATCGCTGGTAATGTGCAGTATCTAACTAATCCAGATTCTTTCAATGAGTCTCTACCATTTCATACTCGATTATCCGGTTCATTTTGGCTTAACAATGCTACAAGTAAACTTTATTCAGGGCAGATAGATTACGTAGGGGATGAGGCTCTAGCTACTGGTAGCAAAGCATTCACAGGTATACTTGATCGTGTAATATATGCTTGGTACTTCCATTGGCCTATAGGGTCTACGTCATTGACAAAACTTAAACAGAAAAAAGCTATCAATGGAGTCGACATCGACAAGAACAATGATAACGCATTTCGTGGTGAGATATTCTTACCGGGAGTAAATTCTGGGTTCGTAGCTAAACAGTACTGGGATGATAATGGAAGCAGTCTAGGTGTTTGTGTAAAATATGGTAGGTATCTTGGTATGAAAATTGATTCATATGTGAGTACAGATGTGCCGCTGAAGAACCTAAGCCCTACTGCAGACATACAGTATGATGCCCCACAGTCCGCTGATTCAGCCTACAGAAATGTGAATTACTCTTCGTCGATCAAAGGATTCTCTACTGGGTTTAATGACACAAGTTCTTTTGGTGCTTACTGTCAAGTATTTAGTGCAAGAGACGCCAATGGACATAGAAGTTTAGAGGCATGGAAATCAATATATGACGACGATAGTGATACAGAATACGTTGCTATAAGCAGAAGATACGACTATAACGAGTTCGGGTTAACAGGACTTGATTCGACTATAGACTTATTTGGAGGTGATTGTTTTCTAGGACTATCCTGGAAGCAAGTATGGTACCCACGCGGTATTCAAGAGGCCCCACAAGTTACAGATCTTGCAGTATTTGCAGAAGGTAGACGTAATCTTGGTATGTTGAATTATGGGTATGTTATACCAGTACCTGCCCAGTCAAACTATAACTTCAATATAAGAAGTAAAGATAGGTCAGCTCCTGGAGAGTTCGCTGCTTTTGGTAGAGACAGATCATTTATTCCGGCTAGACCACTTGCGTCAAGCAGGGGTAATAGATTATTGGATACTGGAAAAATGAATAAGGGTTATAATGCTCAGGATGTGTCTGATAATAAGTTCTTTAAACTTAGTGACTCAGCTCCGTACTACAAGGAACTTTTTCCAAACAGAGTCTACGCGTCTGAATCATTCAGAGAGAGTAACTTTGTTAATGGGTTTACTATATTCAAAGGGCTGAACTATAAAGACTATAACTCAGAACTTGGTCCAATATATAGACTAATTACACTTAGCGATAAACTATACTCAATCTTTCGCGACGGTATAGGTATAATTGGTGTTGGCGAGCGTACTCAGGTATCTACAGATACTGGTGGAGTATATATCGATAATGCTGATGTTTTATCGCAGAAGGCTTCGATAATTTCAACAGGGTATGGAAGCGACCAGCCACGGTCGGTTGTATCAACTAATAACTTCATCTACGGCGTAGATTGGAATAGGGTAAAGATATGGAGAACTAATGGTTCCGCACCTGAAATAATCAGTGATACCAGAGTACAAGATATACTTGCCGATATTCAAACATCAATGTTAGCCGTAGGATCGGATGCTATCTTTACCATATACTCTACGTACGATCCATCTAAGGGGGACATTAGCTTCACATTCGTAGCTAAGGATCCTGCAGATGCAAATAACTATGCTATAAGAACACTTGTATTCAATGAGTTACAACAATTAAACTGTTGGGTATGCGAGGCAGAAGACCATAGAAACTTCTTCGCACGCTCAAATGATAGAAGAATGTCGTTTACCCCATTACCCACACTACGTCCGGATAGCACCAAAAAAGAATCTGCTATCTATTCTTACGATAATGATGTAACATATGGTGGTAATAATATTCTGTACGATGTGCAAGTGGAAAGTACTATTAGATATTCTGTAGTAGACGATACCGGAGCTTTTAAGATATTCGAAAACATTTGGATAGCCGGAGATAATCCGATTCCTGATGTTGTAAAATATCTAGGCGATAGTAATTCTGATAACGGGGCTTGGGTTGAACAACCACTTAAACCGTACACAAACGTGGCCTACTACATGAAACATCTTGTAGGTAACTCGTATGTACAGTGCACAGGAACAATGCTATCAGGTAGTAAAACACTTACATTATCTGCTTTACCAACCATGACTCCTCCTGGAAGAACATCGGTTCTACTGCCGGCTGACTACATATCCTTGGAACAGGGAGGAGTAGTATATAGATTTACTGTAATATCAGTTGCTGGTACTATAGTGACTGTGGATAAACCTGCAGTAGCGAATCTAACTGGATGGAATGTTGTATATGGTTATAAGACACCAGTGTGGTTGTCGGATTCCTCGATAGAAGAAGGTTACGGTAAGATTACTTGTATGAGTGGTGTTGCTTTCAAAAACAAACCAAGAAGTAAGTGGATGAAGTTTGAAATGACATTCAAGGGGGAAGATCAGATGTACATTGGTGCTATTGTAACTACATACAGTAAAAGCTATTCTTAATAAATTTTTACTATAATCAGGAAATGAACATAGTTTCACAAAAAGAGCAAATTAAATGGCATCAAAATTAATCCCAAGACTCCAGGCTGGAGGGTCATTAACCCCGCAACAGCTTCAAACACAATACCTAAGTGGACTATTCAATGCCACTAAAGCAAAACAGAGTACTGTTGATCTTGGTGATATGTTGTCAACATGGAAACCGGATGGTGGTACTATGTCCGCTATCAAACCAATAAGTCTGGGTTCATCATCAGCTAATGCTCTGACAGGGCTTGGTAGCGCTCCTGGAACAACTCAAATGGGCGGGTTAAAACCTATGCCAGTATCTCAGGCGCCGGGAGCAACTCCAGGAATGTCTGCTGCTGCTGTAGGTGGTATTGCCTCTGGGGTAGCTGAGTTAGGAGTTGCAGGTATTGACGCTTTCTCTAAAGTTCCGGTTGCCGATGAGTTCGGCAATGCTAAACAGGAAAATAAAGGTGCTACTGTAGCTAAATCTACCTTAGCAAGTGCAGGTAAAGGGGCCGCACTAGGGGCTACAATTGGCTCCGTTGTTCCGGTATTAGGAACTGGAGTAGGGGCAGCAGTAGGAGGAGTCATCGGTGCTGGTATTGGGTTCTTCAAAGGAAAGAAGGATGCGAAACAGGATTCAGAGCAATTTGATGCTGCACATAAAAACTCGTACGGTAACTTCTACGGCAATCAATACGCAAACCAATTCCAAGCAATGAAAGCTAAGGATGGTATGAAACTTAAGACTGCTAATGTTATGACTAGGTTTACCGAAACAAACAGATTAGTACCACGTTACAAACACGGTGGTGCGATGAATGTTATCGCGGCTGGTAAACTACACAAAGAGAATAATAGTCTTGGAAGAAAAGATAAGGGGATTCCCGTTATCAATTCTAAAGGAGAAAAAGAGTTCGAACTAGAGAAAGAAGAATTAATTTTAAATCTAGAGGCCTCAAAACAAGTAGAAAAGCTAGTTAATAACTATAATACAAACCATGACGACATTATACTTGAAGATATAGGTAAGTTTGTTCACAAAGAACTGCTTAAGAATACTCAGGATAATAGTAAGAAATTTGGATTGGAGGTGTAAATGAAGCTTAGTATAGGAAAAGAAACCTTCACGGTAAAAGTAGCTTCAACAGATACTTCGAGAAAGAAAGGTCTAGCCGGGATTAACGAAACATCTTTACCGGATGGGGCGGGATTGGTTCTAAAATATTCAGAACCTACTAGCATGACCATCACTATGGTTGGTATGTTGTTCCCATTAGACCTGATATTCATCAATGACGATAAGGTTATTGCTATAAAGAAAGGGAGAGTCGGAGCACCTGACATAGATATTGGTAAACCAATCACATCTGTATTAGAGATTAAACTCGGCTCGAAAGGAAATATAAAAGTCGGAGATATTGTGTCCTGGATTGGTGAAAAGAAAGAGGATGGTACTATTGAGATGGCTGACGGAGGCTTGGCCCCCAAAGGAGATCTACATGTACTAGACGACACCGGAAAGGTTCAGATGAACGTTAAGGGTGATGAGCGAGTATTCTCAAGGATTCATACAGCACAACTATACGATCTTGCAGTAGATGCAGAGACACCGGCCGACTTTAGAGCTATCGGTAGGGCAATGGTGAGAATGATAAATAAACAAGACACCCAAGCTCCTCAACACTCTGATAATTAGGTTATGGCTGTAATTGAAAAAGCACTAGAACCATTTAAGAACTGGAATCCAAAGCCACTTAGTATAAGTGCACCCAAGGATGTTGTGAGTAATCAGCCAGTTGAAACCAAAGATGAGTACAAACCAGTAGAAACAGAGTCGACTACAGAAGCTAAGATTGCTACAGAGCAAGCCACAGCTCCTGTTGTTCTAAAGACTCCAAGTAGATTGGGGTACAAAGCGACACCCGACAATGCTGTCGATTCAACTTATCTTGATAATCTAAGTAGTATAGATCTCAATTGGAAAGACCCAAGGCATAGAGAAAAACTACTAAAGATACAGAGAGATTTTGAATGGAATGGTAAGGGTTCCGGAGTATCAAGCGCCGGAGCAGTTGGGCCTGCACAATTTATGCCGCAGACATGGAAGGAAGCAAAGACTAGAGGATGGGTTCCCCCTAATGCTAGTGCTAGAGATCCACACTGGGCAGCGGTTGCGCAAGAGAAATATATGGATTGGATATACGATCAGCCGGCAGTTAGCAGTGCTAATACAGAAGCAGATCGGGTAAAGAGAATGCTTGCTGCATATAATAATGGTATAGGCAATGTTGCTAATGCTGTTTCTAATGCAAAAGAGGATGGATACCCAACTAACTGGTACAGATATTTAAGTAGGGGTTCTCAGAAAGAGACCATTAATTATACTCAAAACATACTTAAAAAGTTTAACTCTGGTAACCTATTGGTTGTCAGAAAACACGGTGGAATCTTATATAATAATAACAACAATAAATCATTACGAAAATGGCAAAGGATTGGATAAATCAATACGGTAGTGCACCTAGGAAATTTCAAGAAGGTGGAGCAATGGCCCCTGCAGGTGGCGCACCAGCTGGACCAGAAGGAGCACCTCAAGGACAAGAAGGCGGAGCAGACATCGAGGCTATGTTAGCAGAATATGCTCAGACTCGTGACCCTCAATTAGCAGTTGCAATCTGCGATATGTTAGTTGAAGCGATGATGGGAGCACAGGGTGGTGGACAACCAGGCGGAGCCCCAGAAGGACAAGCAGGACCACCACAGGGTGGAGCACCGATGGGACGCAATGGTATGAGAATGACTAGAGGTCCAGTGTTTAGAAAATAATCTAAGGCCGGGCATTAAGTCCGGCTTTTTTCATACTATGGGAAAACTAAAACAACAAGCAGAGCAGAGAGGTAACGAATTACTCAAGACAAGTGACGTTAAACTCGACCGACAAGCCGGTACATACCAGCTTATCAATAAAGCTACCGGCAAAGCTGAAAATCTTCCTCTTAGTGGTATTGATGTTGGATCTGGATTATTTGCTAAAAATAGACGCGTAAATCGATTAATCGGTAAGAAGTTAACTCGTAACACAGAACTTAATACTGTAGGTCAAATACCGGCTGAAAATACTACAGTTAACCCTCAGGTTAAATCAGAGGTAAAACAACCAGTAGCCCAAGTCACAGCATCTACAAATATTCCAACACCATCACTTGGAGTTAAGTTCGGTGAGTTCCCAACAGAGAACAGATTCGACTTTCCTTCTATGAGGACTAGTACCCTGGTACCACGTCGTTCAACGTTTGGTAATGGAATGCATCAACAATTTGGTAGTGGTACTTATACGCCTTCAGTAGAAACATCTACAACGGGCCCAGAAGCAGTTGCACCACCAGCCCCTATCGAAGTTAATTCATACCAGGATTGGTTAAGTAATAAACGTTCTACTATCGATGATGACATGTTTAATTCAACTGAAAATAGAAGTACGACACTGTTACCTAAACCTGCACCCGCAAATAAAAAAGTAACTGACTATGTAGCAAGTAGATTTAATTCTTTACCTGACTACATTAAAAGGACTTACGCAAATGTAGAAGCTTATGGTAAGGATCCTATGTTCAAGAACTTAACAGAAAACTCTAAGGAAGTAAAAGACTATGAGCAGGGTGTAGTTGAGGGTCAGAACAGAATAACTCAAGGGTTTAAAGATAGGGCGGATGCTGCAGAAAGAGAAAAAAAGGAAAAAGAACGACTTAAAGCATATTTTGCAGGAGGTAATCGATAATGGCACTAAAATACTATCAACCATCGGAAGATAACCCATGGTCAAGACAGGGTAATACACCTGCCGAAGCTACTAAGACATCATTGGTACCTAAGACATTTGGTATTAATGTTGCATCTGGAGAGGAACTGCCGGCTTATAAGACAGAGCCTTTTAAACTAAAACCAGTAGAGAATGTATTCCCTACTTGGACTACAGGTAAATCAAATTCCTGGGGTAAACCGTGGGGCGGGGCTGTTAAGAAAGCTGTAGGAGCAAGTGGTGAGGGGACCGGTACATATCTTATGCCTAAATCGGTTAACACCGAGCAGGCGGTAAAAATGGGTTCAGTTGCTGCTACGTCTCTGGGGCAATTAGCTTTAATCAATAAGGTTAAGAAAGCACAGCAACAACGTCAGATGCTGATGCTTAATCCAGTTCAGACCAGTGTGCGCCCTATAACTGATTTACCATCAGAGATACTAAACCAGAGAGCTAACGACATTGCTAAGATTCGTTCTACATATGCCGGTAGTGATGCTGCTACACAGATGATTGGTCAGCAACAAGCTGCTGCTCAACGTGATGCAGCTACTGATAAGTTCACAGCAGAACGTGCTACACACATGCTCACCGACCAAGAAAGATTCGATCAACAGAATCAGGAGAATCAGAAACGTGCTGCAGAGATGCAAAATACCAACATCGAACGTAAGCAGGCACTCAACGATTACAAACTTGAGTCGACTGTTAACGCACTTGATCAGAAGAAGAAACTTCTGTCTCAGGTTGGGAAAGATGTTGTGGATATTGCTGATACATCAGCTGCATATAAACTTAACAATGAAATAGCTACTAGAAGCGGGAGTCAGGCTGCATTAGATACCAAATATAAAATGCTAGAGGCAGAACGAATGTCGGTTATAGACAAGAATCCATTGGATCCAAGAGCCGATGACCTATGGAAAGAAATGCAAAAAGTGTCTGGAGAGTACCAAACCTCTAGAAAAACACCGTTTAGCGGTTATTGGACCCACTATAAAAATGGTGGAAAACTAATGCCTAGAATTTAATATAGCCCCATGCCTCTAAGGTGTGGGGTTTTTTACTATAATCTAGTTACTTAAATACATAAATGAACTTACCATGATACTACGAAAATTACAAGCCGGAGGTAATATATCCGCAAAGACTGAATATGTACCTACTTCATTTGATTGGAAGGCTCCACAGCAACTACCGACGAATGATAAGTCCCTCGATACTAGGATAGTAGAAAAGGGGAGATTTGACAAATACAACGACTATAAGCTAGATGGTTTAGAAAACGATAAACAGAGTTTGTACGGAGAGATAGAAGGTATAAAGGATAGAATGAAAGCCGGGTTAAATGCTAATTACACTAGAGAATCATTTGATGCCGACACAACTAGACTTAATAAACTTCTATCTGTAGGTATATCAGATCTTACACAAAAAGAAAAGAGATACAAAGAAGTTGTTACTGCAACCACTCCGGCTAAAGGAGAGTTAGCTATTAACAATGGACAGGCCTTCGTACGCGATTTACAGACTGGTAAGTTTGATGTTGTATCGGTAGATCACCTGCTAACCAAGAAAGTAACTAATAAGAAAGGCGAACTCACATCAAGATACGAACCGGAAACTGTTGGTACCGCCTTAGAAGTACGGGCCACTGATCCAGAATTTACTGGACGTCGGGGTGGTAAGGGGGATATTCTAGAGAACATGTTACATAGTCTTCAGAGTACTAAAGATTTAACTACCCAACTCAAGACTACATTCGCTGGTATTGGTACCTCTACCGACAAAGATACTGGTGTAACTACAATCGGTGATGTACCGGCTGGAGATATGTACAACTTCTTATCAGATAAGATGGGATTACCAACTGAACAAAGTGGTGGCCAACGCGCTATCGAAAGTGAAACCAAAAAGACAAATAGAGGGCAACTTCAAAATGCCTATAACCTATTAAAGGGAACACTTCAGTCCTCAGGTATGGATGAAGTATTGAAACGTAATGCCATTGTGTCATATCTTAATGAGTATGGCGGTAAAGCAGAAGCTCCTGATTACCAGACATATGTGTCAAAGAAAGTCGACGAACAACTCAATAATGCAATGCTTGCCCACCTAACCGAGTCATTCGGAAATAGTATCTCTCTTAAGGGTAAGGGAGGGGCTGGTGCTGGGGCAAGCGAAGCAGCAGATAAAATGGAACTGAATCCAGTCACCGACGCACTACAAGGACCTCTTAGAGTATCTAAAGTCACAGCCACTGACGATACCCATAAAGCGGGAGATATCAAACAAGCACGGGAAATACCGGTTACAGTATCATCATTTAAAGCGGGAGACTTACTTGAGTATGAAGGGTATAAGAATGCTACAGCATATAAACTTCCGAAGACTGCTCAGTATAATACAGTCATGAGAGAACTATCTGATAGTGATAAGCTTGAAGACAATCTATTCCTTGGTAATGTAAAGAACACACCTGTCGCGAGTATGGATAATGGTAACGGATTAGCTCAGGCTGTAATAGCCCCGGGAACCAATCCTGTTATCTACCATGACATGCCTGTTATATTCAATAACGGAAAGTATGGAATTGCTTGGGATCTACTAAACTCTGGTGTGTACAAGAATGCTACCATGGTTGCCTTAAAAGATAAGGTTAGAAATCCATCGGGAGAACAATCTGGCGCTGCATTCGAGTCTGCTATGAAAACAGCACTAGATAAACTAGCAGAGCACGATGAGGATATCCGTAAACTTGGTGAGATCAGTATACGCAAGGTTGTAAGGTATGACATGATTATTCCCGACCGTGGGATGGGTTGGTTTAGTATGAATGAAAGTTCGAAGGACTACGCTACACTTGTTGGAGAAGCAACCAAAGTAACCGATAAAGGAACAATTGCATTCTATGATGGGCTTACAAATCAGAAGGATTTAGCGGTAAAAGCAAAAAGAGATAACGACCTATATAGGGTTCCAGTATTCAGTGTATTGGCTCCGAATAAAACACTTCATACATTAGCAGCTAAATGGTATCCGTCTAATAAGATATCTTCAGCAGAGAATGAAAGATTGGTGAAAGAAAGTATTGTAAACACTCTATAAGAATTTAATATGGCAGATCAATTAGAAATGCAGAATGCACCTGAAATACAATCGGTACCAGAAACTACACCAGTAGTAACCGAACCTACAACCCCAGTAAATGCATTTGCTGCAGAAGAGATAGTACCCATGGGTGCTGCTCCTTCGACTCCGAAGATAGCTTCAGATGATACTGAGACAGAATACAGTGCCGCCGCGCCGCTCAAGCAAACGCAGGAACCGGTTCCGGACGACAAACCTGTAGCTAAAAATCAGGATTTTCTGTCAAAAGAAGATGACCCAAACGAGAAAGCTACAGCATCTGATACTCTGCAGAAATCTGATTACTATTGGAATGACCCGGATATTAGACTGAAGTTTGAGACAAAATATCCAGGGCAGGGTAAGGAAAAATACGAAGAGTACTACAAGCAAATCGAAGACAAATACTTCAATAAGGTTGCTGACGAAACTGATAATCTTATCATGGGCGACACCAGTATGGGTGCCAAGTATAGGAAAGGTATGCCTGTTCAGTTGGATATGAGCATTAAGAGGCAAGTTGGGGGCGGTGGTTCTTTTAGTGGTAAGTCTGTAGGACAACGTTCATCGGTCCGTCAAGCTGATTTGGACTCTAAGAATCTAGTTGATGACCAAGGTAATATAACAAAAGTAACCGACGAGTGGAGCGATGTTATCGGAAACGATAAATATGCTAAGAACGGCAAGAAAATAATAGCACTGGAATACATACCTTATGCCCCAGGTGACATCGCTGAAGGGGGCGTTAAACCAATTTATGAAGGCGAGCGTAGTACAGGTGAGATTGTATCTATTCATGATATGAATGGGTGGATTACATCTAATAATGATCTAACTACTGCATCTGGATTAATTATACCCAAGGCTATCGCGAGATCTACTATCAACACTGTTACATCTCTAGCCGGAGGTTTTGTCGATCTACTAAACTCAACCGCAGTTCTACTAGATTCAGACAACGATAATGCCTTTATCAGATCTACCAATGACATAACTAACAAGTTTAAGGCATACGGAATGACTACAGCTGACTATGATCAGCAACATATGATGACAGCAGCTAATGCTACTAACATGATTACCGACGTTGCCGCGCAGTTAATTCTCGCCGGGGGGATTGGTAGGATTGCTGGTGGTTTAACTAAACTCGCTACATCAGGAACGAAATTACTTGAAGCTGGATTGACAGCAACAGAAGCTGCTGCAAAACTACAGGCTACAATGGGCGGGGCATCATCCCTAGCCACCATAACTGCATTATCCCTTATGGGTGCGTCCGGAGTAAAAGATGAGGCTATCAAAGCCGGATTCTCTGAAGACGCGGCTGCTGGACTATTCCTAGCATATTTGCCTGCAATGGCCGCTGCAAACAAGATATCAAGTGTAATCATAAATAGCGAGTCGGCACCATTCATCAAGGCACAATTGGAAAAGACTGCACGCGAAGGATTGGCACTTGCTACACCAGAACAACTTGCTACACCAGCATCGAGATGGGCATTCAGTAAGATCATTGCAAATAAATCTGCAGGTGCCTTAGCTAAACTTAGCGAAGTTATGTCTCAGGGTAAAGCAGGACTAGCGGCTGACTTAGCTTGGTCATCGGCCGGCGAAGCAACCGAAGAGGTTGTAGAACAGTTACTTGGTGACGCACTTAAAACTGGTGCAAACGTAATATCTAAATACTCCACAAATGGAGACGATTACCCGAAGATGTTGGGTATGTACGATAAAGAGTACTGGGAACAAGCACCTTCTAACCTGCTGATGAATGCAGTTGGTGGTGCTATTGGCGGCCCAATGGGGCGTCTGGTATTCAGACACGGAGGATCGCAGTCACTGCCTTTCCAGACAGGAGACCAAGATAAAATCATGAGACTTACACTAGCGGGCGGCGAGAATCTTAAACTATACAAAGAATCTTTAGCAGCAGCTAGAGATAAAGGACAACTGGGTACCGACAAGTTTTCATACAAAATGAATGCCGACGGTAAATTCCAGCGACTTGAAGATTTGGATCCGAAAGAAAAAGGTAATCACCTGTCTATTGCAGAAGCAAACTATAGACTTAAGATGATGCAGGTTAATTTCTATGAATCAGTGCTTGGTGGTTACAACGGTAATTACGACAAACTGATGAAGGATCATCCTGACATGGGTAAACTGATGACCGATAGGAATGCCGGTTACCAGGCTGCAGTTGATACATATACCGAACTCGAGGGTATGTATAAACAGATTGCTCCTGAGATGTACGAAGCCGGTGAGAAAGAAAAACGTAACTGGTTTGGTAAACCTAAGACAGTAACGGCCGCTGCTGATGCTGCAGCTGCATCTGCTAAAACTACAGCTAAAACAAATGCTGATCATGTCGAGGTAACCACAAACGAAAAGACCGATACTTCTAAGCCATTGCAGGTTGATAACGAAGTATATACAACTGAAATACAGGAGTACGCAAAGAAACTTGGGCAAACACCAGAGTTCGCTAAACGAATGATGGACAAAGAACAAGAACTAGAAGATATCCTAACCGGTAAGACTATGGAGAGGGATTACATCGATATGATAGTTGCTTCCGACCCAAAGACATTTGGTATTCTAAGTAGTGAAAGAGACCCATCTTTACGTAATGTGGATGGTAGTTTACTAGATGCTATAACTATTGCTGACATTGACAGATTCAATACTCAGCAGAGAGATCACGCAAATTACTTAACGAAGAAACAGGAATACGAATCCATGGTTGACTCTATGGAAACTACTGATGATATCGTTAACCTAGCAAAACTTGTACAGGAAAGTGGTAATCCATTCTATGTATCTCCAGAGAAACGTGCGGTACTTAAATCAAAGATTCGTTCTATTGTATCCGAAGGTACTACAGTAAATGGAGTGACTACAGGTGGTTATTCTGATGCTGATGTAAAAGGTCTGTATGATTGGGTAGAACAGGAATATGCTGTTACTGCGAATGTTGATGACACTAGGACTGACCTAGAAGCTCCGGAATCACTTGATGAACTGTCTAATATAGAACAGATTGAAGTTAGTACTGTCGAACGTGCGGATGCTGTTAATACTTTTGTTGATGCGAACATTGATAAACTATACCAGTACAGTAAGTCTTCTGCTATTAAAGAAGCTATGGGCAAAGGTAAAATCGGTGCCTATGATATATTAACAGCAAAAGTACCAACCAAAGAAGAGTTCAAAGAAGGACTTAAAAGTTTCTGGACAAACGATGATACCCAGGGTGAAGAAGAACTTGGTGGTTTGACGCTACTTACTGCAGCTCAGACTCTTTATAATACGCTTGCACAGGATAGTAAGAATGAGTTAATTCCTGTAGATAACAAACTAAAAGCAGAGACTAACAAACATGCAGAGGCATCCGCGTTACTTGACGTTTCAGCAAGTGAGTCTTCAGTCGACAATCCTGGTACATTTATCGAGATGTTCTTTAAGACATTCTCTCCGTCTGGTACCTCAGTTGTAACCAATTCAAATGACCTGCTTGACGAGATAAATAAACTTAATGGTAGGAAGTCTGATGATGGTCTATTCGATGCTAAAGAAGAAGCTACAGCATTGCTATCGATAGTTAAAGCTAGAAGAGCACAACTCGAGTTAATATACCGGTTGGGGGATCCTATGAATCAGATACCTACGATTGATACCGAAGGTAAAGAAAGCTATGCAGCTAAGGGGGCGGCCATAGGTAATGTGCTTTCAACACTTAGAAAGTATAATGCAAAGATACTTAGTCCTGAGGAATTCAATGCTAGTATCAAGGACACAAAATACTCCAAGTATTCTAAATTTGTATCAGGATGGATTCTCGACCCTGTTAAGTTTAATGACCTGCTATCCAAAGAAAATAAATCTGTAGAGGAAACTATGCAGGTTACTGAGATGGATAATGTACTCAAGACGGTACAAGCTGGTATAATGCTACTCAACGAAAGTGAAAGTAATCTTAACGAACTTATACAGTTGGGTAATGAATCTCAGAATGAATTGCAGGTTGCAGAGAAATTCAAGGGTTCTATTAAAACCTATATTGGTAAAGGAGATGCATCTTTCGCGACAAGATTGTCGGATCTTACAGATAATATCGAGGACGATGACCTACAGAAGAAGATTCTAAGTCTTACTACCAAAGCGGCTTCGGCTAGTAATGCAGATGATGCACAGATCACAGCACTATATAATGACTTCATAGATGTCGCTAGAAGTCTATTTGCTGCTAGTCCAGACACCAAGAAAGCTATTCTCAACAAGATAGCTACAAAAGATAGTATGACCAGAAACATGGATATTATTGCGTTCTTAAATGCTAGTATCGATGAGTTCCATACTAACTTTAAAAAGGTTATTGACACAGTTGAGTCCGGCGACAAAGCGGTTATCATGCCGACAATGGAACAAGAGATTGTTGCGTTTGAAGTATTCTCCTTTGCTACTGTACCAACAAACACCAATATAATCAAACAGAAGATTAAATCTTTTGGTAACTATAAAGCCGGGGAGAATAATATTATATTTGTTCCGGGTTCGTATGGTACTGGTAAAACTCAAGTTGTTATGGGATATGCTACAAAAGCGGCCCAATTATACATGCAAACTAAGTTCCCAGTAGATAATGGAAACTCTACAATGATCTGTGCAAACAATACAGACCAGGTAAATAAACTACAAGAAGCTGTTAATACCTTTGATATCAATACAATAGGTAACGGGGAGAGTTATGGATTTACCAAAGAGGATCTACATGACCTATTTAAAGACCCTGCTATAGCTTTAAAGAAACTTGAAAAGGTGTCACTTATCGTATTTGATGAGGCTACTCTTATCGATCGTTACGATTCTGGTACTACTAAGTCGTTGTTTACTATGATATCGGAAGGTATCGATTATATCAATAATGAACGTGCAAAAGATTCAAACTTACCAATGCTTTCATTCATCGGTTTAGGTGATGAGAAACAAGGTGGGTTTAGAAGTGGAGATACAGATAGTAAGGGTAATGTTATCGGAGAGCCAGGCCAAGAAGGTACGGTATTAAACATCTCTGATAACCATGCATCCATTGTGAGGACTAAGGAACTTACAACTAACTTCCGGGCCTTCGTCACAGTTATCGATTCATTTGCTAAAGCTGTAAAAGATATCAGTTCATTTGGTATTTCCAGAAATCTATCGAAAACAACAAGCAAAGTACGTACACATTACGGACCAATCATAGATGATGCTACGGAAAAGATAGGTGGTGTTCAGATAGTTAATACCAGAGGTACCCTATACGAAGGACTTGCCGAAGAGCTGACTAAACAACTTGAAGCTGATCCTACTTTTAATGTACTGATTGTTGACGAAACCATTGGTTCTGCTCAGGATTTACCATACCCAGAACTACAAGCTCTTGCCGCTAAATATCCAAGTGCATTCAAGTTTGAAAACTTTAAAGACGATAGTCAACTTAAGTTCAGAACTATTAATGGTGCCCAGGGCATGGAAGCAAGTTATGTGATAATCAATATTCCAGAAGATGGATGGTTACCACAGGTTAACAATCCGGATACTAGGTCCGCTTATAGGTACAATATGCTATCTATGTTAGCCGGCCGCGCCCGTTACTTTGCAAAGATTAGACTCGATGCCACCACAGATATTACATCTGCAGAAGCTCAGACTCCTATATTCTCGATCAAACATTCTACTACCCAGTTTATGGGCACATGGAGTGAGTTCAGAAAAGGGTTACTTGGAGTGGTGGGTAAAACAACTGTTCCATCGTCGGTAACCGAGAAACTGAAACCAGCTATCGCATACGAAGAAGGGGAAGTTGTTGCCTTGCATAATGCCGATGGGTCATTTGATCGTCAAGTTAAAATAGTATCGATCACGGATGAAGGTGATATCATGATCGCGGAGGTCGATGATACCGAAGGTAATGCTGTTGTTGATAGTGGATTAAACGTTCACACTACATCTAACCTTGATATACTCCTACGTAGAGGTAAGTCAGAAGCACCTGCTACATTTGTTGAATCGACTATTCCTCCGGTGCTTCCAGTGGTTGTACTTGATGAGAGAGCCCAGGCCTATCGCGATGCTAAGTTGCGTAAGGGTACTGAGGTTATCTACAATGGTAAGAAAATTAAACTTGATTCGTCTACTCAATTAACAGATGGGGATAAAGTCGTTAAAATAGACCGCGACAAAGATCTTGGTACAACTATCAAGATACAGAGAATCGAAGATATTCTTGCTGGTGAGACAAAGAAAGCTATTAAGAAAGAAGAAAAGAAGTTAACTGAGAAACCGGTTGCACCAAAACCATTACAGGATCCTGTGAATAAACCAGAGGATACTTTCAATGCTGATGCAATACTAACAGATATCAAAGGATTCCTAAACATGGATGAGTTTGATTTTGACCAGATACAGGACTATATAGATCAGTTAACATCCTCGATAAACAATGGAAAGTTTAAGGACAAAAAAGACCTTAAAAAGGCTGTAAACATGCTATCTGATCTTGAGGGTCTATTGCATCAGGATGAAGACGATTTTGAGTACACTCCAGAACAAGAGGAAGTAGTTAACAACTTAGTTAGCGAAGACTTTTCAATGGAAGGCGACAAGACCGGTAAGGTTGAAGCCATGGTTGAACTTGAGAAAAAAGGTGTGGTTGTGGGTTATGTTGAGATAGCTAAAGAAAATGGTGCTGAAACATATGACCACTCTATGGTTTCAAAATGGTGGAACAGTAGGGATAACTTCTGGAACGGAAGTCCGGGTACACATATTGCCAGTGCGACTGAACTAGAAGAACTAACACGTAAGGCATCTGGTATGACCAAAACTCCTGAGAAGGATATGATGGGATTCGAGTACTCATTTGCTACATACCAATACATGCAGGGAGAAGCTGTTCAATACGGGCATGCTATCGTTGCAACCGAATCCTCAACTGGTAAGAAGTTCATACTTACCCACTTACCCACAGCTAATCTGGAAGAAGGTAAATTCAAGACTTTCGTAAGAGGTCGCGAAGATGTACTTAAAGGAGTTGCTGATGCTTATATGAAGGCTACCAAAGACGGTAATCCGGTTGGTTACAGTTTCGATGCAGATAATGCAGCAAATCATGGTAGCATATTCAACCAGGCAACTGGTATGTTGAATAAAAGGGATAGTACAAAATCAATAAGAAGTTTCAACAAAGGTAATAGACAACTTCCAATTACAATGGAAACTAGGATTACCAATGACTTCCTGTCGGGAAATAAGATTCTTCTAGGGTCTACCCCGGGTACATTGATGCGTAGTTCAAATGCAATCATGGGAGTTATGTCAGAAATATCTGACCCAAGTTGGAGCAACGAACATATCAGTGAACTTGCTAATGCACGCAAAGAACTTTCTGTCAATGCTTTAGTAGATAAATTCACCACTGGCACTACTGGTAAGAAGATTACTGATGCCGACTCTAATGCCGTAAAAGACTCTAAACTATTCACTCTATTTGGTGGTAAACATCTTGTAGCTAAGTTTGGGCCATACAGTATTGTAATGGTGAAGATAACTCCTAACACATCTATTCCATACTTTACCACCGATGGCAGGGAATTCTCTCCATTCTTTGGTTTTACTGAAGATGGTAAACCAATTCAAGACAAAGTAAGCGAGGATAGTGAAGTACTGTATACTGAAGTTAACCAGATTAAGAAAGCTCTTGAGTCCATGACTCTTGATGCTAAGATGGGATCTGCTAAGGTTTATGATGAGAAATCATTTAATATCCTTAGAAGTAACATCTCTTCTGTACTTGGTTATTCGCTTCCGGACATTGACGGAGCTGCATCTGGACTAGAAACTGTCCGGATAGCAGGTAAAGCTATACGTGATATAACAGCTAAAACGTTTGAGAATGTACCAGTTACATTCAGAGAACTTAAAGCACTGACTTCTCACGTAAGTCCGGATACATCGGACAACGCTCACAAGAGAAACAATAATAGGAAAGATCTTTCATTCTCTACACCAATGGTGTTCAAACAGGATGTTCCTGGTAAGAAAGGTGCTAAAACTGCAGGTAAGATATTCGTACTGTATTCATCTAATGGAAAGTACGATCTTACAGACCCAGCGGTTGTAGCCGGGTTAGAGACCAAAATTAAAGAGTACGCTATCAAGGCAAAAGATGATTCACTAGAGGGTGCTGTTGCATCACTTAGAGATGGTATCGGAGTTTTGATGCTAGACTACCCACACTCATCATTCAGCGAGCTAGCTAAGATCTACAAGAACACTCCTAAAGAAGAGTTCAATAGATACGCTATACCATCTAACTCTCAGGTTAACAAGAGGTTAATCGCATTCTTTACTGACATATCAACTGCTATAAAAGATGTCAACAGAAGAGACCCAGGTAACTCTGCTATCGGAAGAGACAAGACTCAATACAGTAGAATTAAAGAGTTGAGAGAAGCTAATACAGATGAAAAAGGTAGACCTGTAAGAGTACTGGATGATAACCTGATGGCACAGTTTGTTACTGACCTTGTTGCAAAATACAACGTCAATGACCCCGTAATTACACATTTTTTATCTATAATCGATACGATGACAAAAGATGCTAATATGGGTAACTATAAAGCAGAATTGTCGTCAGAGTCTATCACAGACGAGACTCCTCAGGTAGAAATGGAAAGGTATCATGCATATCCTTCTACTAACCTTGACGGTAAAAAGTTCTCACTTGTGGTATCAGAAAGATCGGGTAAACCGGTTGTACTGAATATCAATAAAAGACCTCTAGTGTTCATACCTAAAAGTGTGGCTACTAAAGCAGGTAGTACAGCAGAGTATCAGCCCATGAAATTAAACATGGAATCGTTCTTTGAATTAGCTCTTAAACACGCAGACCCTGCAGTTGTAGAAGCAACCTTAAAGATCTTCGATACATTGATGTTGGATCATACCATTAAAGGAACATTGAACCTGGGTATTAAAGTACCGCCTGCAATGACTAAGATGGGTAAGACTGCTAGCTGGGGAACATTCTCAGGAGATATTGATCTCGATTCTAAACTAACAACACCGGTTAAGGATATACGTAGTTCGGCATTAGCCTTTAACATTGACAACCTTATACAATCAGTAGAGGACGCCAAAGTTAAACCAGTTGAAACTAAGTCAGTTGCAGGAGATGTTGCAAAAAATGCAACAGTTCAACTTGATTCGATCGTCGATAATCTGGAAGCAGACATTGCAAATAATCCTAATCCTACTGATGCTTTCTTGAAACAAAAGAGAACTCAGGCTGAGAAGGCTGCTAACACAATCGTTGCGGATGCCACAAAGACTGCTAAAGGAAAGATACTGACAGCAATTAAAGCTAAGTACGAAGAGGTTATAAGTAGAATAAACGGTCTAATCAACAGACATTCTGTTCCTAAGACCTATACATTTGAAGAGCTGAGAGAAGGTAAATTCCAGAAGCCAAACGATGAAATAATCGCTAAGATAAAGGAAGAAAACCCAACGTTTGATGCTGAACATTTTACAGCAGTATTAGACGGACTTGCTTCAAGTGTTGATCAGAAACATTTAAAAGAAAGTATTGAGGAGTTAAAAGCAATAGCTGACAGCGTGAAACCGAAGAAGATACTTAACAAGTATATCGACCCGATTGTAGCCGCTTATACCAAGGGTTCTAATATGATTGGATCTTCTAATGATATCAAGAACATAGTTGCAGCTTACGATGCTGGTAAGATTACAATACCAACTCCGGCAATATCAACTGAGAATACCATCAATGCATTACATAAATTCTTGAATCCTGATGTGCTAAACCCTCATAACAAAACAGAATTACTAAGAGCATATGTACGTGGAGATGCTGATCAGAAAGCTGAGTTGGAACCATTCCTGTTCAGCGATAAGAGTAACCTTAACAAACCGGCTATCACAGCTTACGCAATATACGATGCCCTGGTTAGTTACCCAGTACCACTTGATAGTAAACCTATCATGGAGTTAAAGGCTGCTAATCCTGACCTGTATAATAATCTAATGAGTAATCCAAATGTTCAGGAAGCTATTGCATCATTGACATTCTCTACTCAAACCGCTGAAGAGTGGGTTAATAACTTCAACGATGATATCAATTTCATCGTCTCTCAGCAATTAGATACTACAACTAAAACAAAGGCACTAAACGCTTTGCAAATAACGCTATCCGGATGGCAATCAGTATTCCCGGGAAATATGTATAATGAGATGGAACAGAAGTTTAATGAGGCTAGAAAAGCCATAGATAATGCAGACGACCTGGGTACAGGATTTAACCTAACGGCATCCGTTACCTCGCTCAAAGCATTTACAGATCTACCAGCAGACCTAAAGGTAGAATACGTCAAGATACTTAACAAGGTACAGAAAGACGTAGGTAAGAATCTAGACGCCATATCGAGCATATTAAAAGGAGAAAAGAAACACGCTGAGGTAAGCGACAAATTCTCCGATGAAGCTGCACTTATTGCTAGCGCTGCTCAGGCCCACTCGGGAACACATTTCGAAGGGTTCATGGATGTTATGGAATCTCTATTTAGTTCAATGTGTTAATAAAACAATAATATATATATATGGAATGTATTTCTTTATGGGCGGGCATTGATTTATTCTCTGCTCGCCTTAGTTTAACCTACAAAACAATAAATCCAGCAGAGGCCGAAGCCAAGACAGCAGAGATGCATAAGAAACTGCTTGATAGATTTGTTGCATTATCTTACCCAGACAACGGAGAAGAAGTTGTACGCGAGTATCTGGATAATCCAGAATCACCTCAGAGTCAACAGTTCGGTAAAGACTGGGCTAAAGCTGTAGCTATGCTTGGCATCGCCAGGAGTAAAATGGCTATGGTTGCAGATGAGAAACTTGGTAAAAAGGATGCATCCGTAACAAGACACATTAACCTTAGTGACCAGATTCTTGATAATGTTGTTGCATCATACGTGCAAGAGAATACATCAAACGGAGAACCTGCTTTAACAGCGGTTGAGATACCTGAGGTACCTACAACTGAAACTACCGAAGATGGTGGCGTTGAAGAGGATCTAGAAAGTTCGGAGGGCCCAGGCGCAAGTCAGGACACTCCTATTGTTGCTACAAAACATGCAGACTTTGACCTTAGTTCAATTAAAGACTCGGATACTCGTAGCATATCATCCGTCATACAGGATATGATGGGGGAATCTCGTATGCACTTGTTCGGAGAGTTTATAAGCTTTCTACACGACCAAGTAGCAAAAGGATGGATCGATCAGGAAGTGGACCAATATGGTAACGTAATCGGGTTCTCTTCGGTTGAACACTCCTCAAGAGCTATTCTTGGTAATGTCAATGATATCATGGTCAAGTACTATACCAGTAGGGCCCAGGGTACAATCGACACAAGCAATAAAACAAACGGTACCTCACAGAAGTATATGTACTTCGAAGAAGGAAACCTACCTAAAAACATAAGCCTAGACTCGGAGGGAGAAGGTTATAAGATCTACAAACACAACCTAATTACCGATGGTAGAATGCAGGCTAGCGGAAACCAACAGGAACTATACATTATCACAGCTCCTACGTTTGATGATGCGGTAACTGCTTTACGTACTGACTTACAGGGTATATCTGTTGATCACTTCAATGATAACTCTGTTAATGAAGACGGTTCTCCAAAACCAATGGCTAAGGCAGAAGACCATATTGACAACAGATTCAGTAATCTATCTGTAGTTGATAAACACTTCGATGAGGACATGAAGGAAGTATTATTTTCCTACATGTTATCAAATAACTATGCCCAGATATTAAAGCATTTCTACCCACAGCTAGCCAAAGGATTTAAGTCAAAGTACCGGGTTGGTTATGTAGCAAATGACACAACTGTAGCTGCATCTGACCAAGACTCTGCTACCGTATTCGTACACAAACGTACTACTCCACGACTAAATGTAGTTGTTGAAGGAGGGAAAGTTACATCAATTAATAAGAACTCTGATAGCCCATACTTGAAAGCGGTTGACTTTGAGTTGATTGCAGACATCATTACAGAGAAAGGATTCCGTAGAGACGCTAAAGGATTAGCAGAAGATATCAAGAATGAGTTTACATCTCATCCCGATGAAGCAACGTCCGCGATTCTTGCATCTATATATTACAGATTCTTTGCACCAGAAGACTTTCAGGTAACAGCTATTGAAAAAGGTAACGAGGTAACAAGAACATACCGTTCATATCAGGGTCTTATCGATAAGAATTCTAACGAGAGTGTAGACCTTGAAGAGTACAAATCTTGGGCCGACAAACGCGATGAGGGTAAACCTGCGCCCTTTATTACAAGCAATAAAAACATTGACAAATCATTATCTGGTATAATTACCTCGCTAAACAGCACCGTGAAACACGAAAGTTTCATGTCTTCTAACGGTGTTGGTAAAATGACAAATACTAAGTCGTACAATATTCTGTCTAAGTTTAAAGCTGAGATGGCTACATACCCACGTTCTATTGAGAAAGCAGGAAAGGTATATACCAATCCAGATGTGCTTACAGGACTAAAGGTACGTACTATGACTGGTACTACTGATAAGATGCTTGAGATAGAAATCGAGAATCCCACTGGTAAAAACCTAGTATACAAAGTAAAAATTAACCCGATTGTTAACGGTAACTTTAAAGGTGGATTTCCATTCACCATTACAGAGTTTGCATCTGACAACTTGTCATTCACCGAATTAAGATCCATATTCAATCAATTCTCTCTAGGTACTGCTATACTATCAAACAATTTCATGGTAGAGTTTTCCAGTGCAACAAGGATGATTGAATCTCAGGAACAAAAGACACGGGCACTCGAGCAATTCCTACTATCATCTGTGCTTATGGCTGAGATGAACAAGGAGACTAGCGATGTTATGAACCTCATAACTGTCGACACCCCAACTACTTACGGCAACCCATTTAAGTACGATCCTGTAGACACAATGTTTGGATACAAGAAAGCGCTTGAAGCGGGTCTTCGCGGTATATATGGCGAGGATGGAAAAGTCTATGCTCTTGACCACAGTATGAACAAGATGGCTATAGTGACCCCAAAGAATAAGATCTCTGAGAGTGCTACATTAGCTAAGAAAATGGGTGGGGACAAATCAATCCATAGAGGTGGTTTACTTACGGGTGCAACACCATCTGTACAGATACTTGGTTTCTATACTAAGACTGGTATTAAAGTTGGTGAGACTATCAAGAAGAATCAGGATATGTCCATCCACGAACAAACTGAACTTCAGGTAGAACAGGCATTCCTTCAGACACTAGCGAATAGTAACTTCGAAGAAACTGCTCTACAGTTTGGAGTGTTCTCTGATAAAACAAACATCCCGCTAACCAAGTTAAGGGCCGGTAAAGACTTCTTCTTCCCAGTCACAACTAATGGCGAGGGTCTGGATACTAAGATTTTAAGGGATCGTACAATAAATTCACAAAAAACATACTGGAATAACTTATCCGGAGAAATTAAAAAGGGTTGGTTAATGGCTGTAAGGTCACTACCTTTCCCAGTTGATATTTCTGAAAATGACTCTATCTTTGAGATGGATCGCAAACTTAGGGAAGCACAAATTCCTTATGGTGAATTCACCTTGACTGACTCGGATGGTAATGTACAGGTTCACCATGGGCTATCAGCTAGTTCCGGACTTGTTAAGAATGCCATGCTTACAGTTGGACCGGACGGTATCGCGGTTATTCCTAGACATATCTTAAACAATGTAGCTCTATTCAATGACCCTGCCTTATCGCAGGCATTCATCGAAAGTAACTTTAAGATGTTCAAACAAGCACTTACAGATGAGGGATATAAAACCATCTCTGACTTGTCGTTGGATATACTTAAGAAGAAAATGCCTGGTGCAACAATCGACAAGACTACAGGACGCGATATTTTACTAGAGGCTTTCTTCCATAATAGTAACACATTAGGGCAAGAACTTCTTAGAATACACACTGGTGGGTTTGCTCAATTCAAGATACCAAAACACTCGTCAATTATAGTGATGAATTCGCTTGGTGGTATAAGTATTAATGCTACACTAGCCAACGTTAAAGCAATACAGATCAACAATGAAGAAGGTGTTAAGGTTCCATTGGAGTCTTTATCTCTTGATCAAGTAGTTGCATTAACCGGTGATAGCAAGAACAAAATAAACATTCTTTACTCTGCAATACTGAATAACAAGTCGTTATCAGATGAAGCAAAGGCTAAAGCAATAATCTTCGATGATATGTCTGTTGTAAACAGCAGTCAGTATATTGACCAGGTTAAACGTAATGCCGGTATGAGTAGTACTGGACAACATCCTCGTTTAGCTGGGGCACATGAACCGGGAGTATTCCTTGGGCAGTCAAGCAAGAATATCACAATCGAAGATCCATCATTCTTGGTGGATATACTTGGTAAATCAAGTAAGAAAGGGGACGATGAGCAAGACATCTATGATGCTGTTCAGATTGGTCACCCACTATACTTTATCAAGTTAGGTAACTCGCTTGGTGGTGCTGAGTCAAACTATAGCCCGACTGGCGCGCCTATCAAGGATATTACAAATGAGGTTGATGAGAATGGTTTCTACAGATTCCAGAAGAAAGCAACCTTCGACATGTTCAACACTGAACTACTAAGTAAAGGAACCAACGAGCTTTATAATATGTTGGTGAAGATGAACACAGCTGTGAAGTTTAATACTCCATTTGCTATTGTTCCTAGAATCGACACTGCTACCGGTAAACCGATACGTGGTGAATTTTCTACGCCTATTACTGAAGAAATGTGGTTGAATGGGGGTCATGCACTTGAAATGGTGTATGATGCTTCAACTGAAACTACTGACGAAAACGGTAAAGTAACAGCTGATATTGTTACCATGGAGTCATTATTACGTCCGCTGAAAGAAGGTAATGCAGCTCAGAAGAAAGCCGCGATCGCAGCGCTTAGAACAAAACTTGCAACCGGACAACTACGGACCGATAAAATACAAAAGAACTTTAGAGACATACAGGGCCTTTGGGAGTACTTTGGGTCTGTTGATAATAAGAACGCATGGAATATGGTGGCTAATGTAGTTGGTAATCATTCAGTTACAACTGATGATTTCTCTCTAGAAAATGCTACCTTCGCAATGCGTGATGCTTACGTAGAGAAAGCTGGGTTCAAGACTCAGGAAAAGACAGGCAGTAAGCAACTACTGGCTGCAAGTTCTCTTACCGACCCAAGTTATGAGTTCGGTAGTAATAACTTTAAGGGATGGTCAGAAGTTGATAACACGTATCATTGTGTGATTCTACAGGCCGACCATAACCCGGATACAAGTGTTGGTACCAAGTCTTACTCACCACGCGGTGAAGAAGCTGAGGATCCTAACCATATTCCAATGATCACACAGATTCTTTCTGCTATTGTAGGTGAAGGTAACTCACGTGAAGACGTGGTTGCGGTCTACAGAGCTGTTGGTATTTCTAGTCAAATATTCACAAAAGAGGTTGATCAGAAAATTTCTGACATCGTTGAGAAAATTGCCCAAGAGAAAAGTATCACAAATGGTACCGAAGCCTACAGACAATTAAAGACGGATGCAACATTCGAATATTTAACAGGTGTTCTGAAAAAGAATCTAGCTACTAGGGAAGCCCCAGGTATTGCTGGTGACCTTGTTAGTGATACCCATAAGGAAAGGTTGTCATTCGATATTAAACAGATTCTACCGGTAGCCACATCAAGTGTCAATTCAGACTTCAATAGAAATACTGTAAGGATGACATTCCCGGGTGGACAATACATTGTTGCACCGTCGCATGATTTTATTAAAACGTTTACTGTAGCAGGTAGAGATGGGTTCACAAGAGCCGATATCAACAAGATATCAATGAATCCTAACCATGCTTTGTATAACACGATAATGGAAGACCCACAGTTTGCACTTGCAGTACCAGTGGTATCTGACTTAATGCCGGCTGACGTACTAACAATATCTACAGTTAACCCAACTTACGCGCCATTGTTTGAAAAACTAGGTGTTAAGGATGGTGAAAAGATTAAGTATTCCAAATTACGTAGATTACTTGCAGAAGTAGACCCAGCTAATGTGGATGAACTGGTACATAACTTTGTTACAGATAATGCTAAATTTAGATTTGGTAGTGCGAGACAGTCTGACAATAGACTTAAATGGACTCAGTATCAACGCCATAATCTAGACGGCACCAAGACCAATATATCTGATACTGAGGAATATAAAGCGTTCCAATCAGTGAACAGACTTATGAAAGGTGAAGTTGGGCTAGATCATAATGGTAGTAATGAAATAAGATTCTTCCTAGATGGTCAGTACGAAAAGCAAAAAGGATCTGTAAGAGTTACAGAAAACTTCGAACCAGGAGACTTCTCTATACACGAAGGAGACTTAACCGGATTAAGCAAAGAGGATAGAATAAAACTATTTACTGCTCAGGATATGGCTATCCCAGAAGGTGGAAGAATTGTTAATAGAAGTAAATCATCTTTTGATGGATTACGCCACAGACTAAATCTTTCTAACCATGGATGGACTGTATCAAAGAAACAGAGTCATAATCAGGGATTTAAATCTAATGATATTGCTGCTATAAAAGCATTTGCAGTACTACATGGACTGGGTAGAGTATATCAAAACAATAAACCTAAAGCACTTGAGGGTGGTATAGAACAGGGTGATTATTATGTAAAAGGTATAACGCTTACCAGAACTCCTGGTGCAACAGTTCAAACAGAACTTGTACCTAAAAACATTGTTAGACATTACTATTTTAGTGCCGGTCCTGGGGCTCCATCGAGTTCGTTGGATGTATTCACTGAATTACAATTAAAAGAGTTTGATAGTTGGTATCTAGCAAACAAACAGATAGCACAAGTAAATACTATCAATTTCATATCAAAGACCAATAAGAAGGATTTGGTAAAACACTTTGAGAAACCACTATACAATCTTCTACAGGAAGACGGTTGGTCGAGCGAACCTGCCGAGTTCTATATGCCAAGCATGCATAAGAAGACATTCCTACTTCATGATACTGATTCACTTTATGACATTATCGGTGCAGCATCACCTGATTTCAATAAGTTGATATCTCTAGGCATCATTAAACCAGGAACTTACAGTAATGCAGCTGGAACTAAAACTGTGACATTCTCTAACAATGAGGACATCTACAGACAACTTAACACAAACTTTGCTGACATAAATAGTATTCTAGGCATTGCTACATCACAACACTTTCAATCTATGAGCCCGGAACATCAGACTATATGGAGAGAAGTTAAAGCTGATAGAGATGCTCAGAATAAATCCATGCTTAAGTTCTTCAAACAACGGGTAACAAAACAGTACAGTGATAGCTTCAATGCTTTCCGTACAGCTCCTACTGTTGAACTTGCAGTTGATAGATTAGAGAAAACTATCAGTAAACAGTCACAGGGGTCGGAGTATCAGCAGGTATTATCCGCGTTACTTAACGAACTAAAGGCGTCGACCCAAGATGTATACGGCCCAGTTATGTCTCCAGAAGAAATTCTCAATAGGGTTTTCAAACAAGGAGAGTACCCTAATGCACCTATCAATCAGTTCATTAACAAGAAGGCTGCTAAACTTGCATCAGGTTTTACCACATCACTTGAGTTCATCACAGCGCGTATTCCTGCCCAAGGTAAACAGTCTGGTACTATCGGTAAGATAAAGAACTTCGTGTTCTCTACCAGGAACTCTTGTTATGGTCCACTTGAGATGCTCAAGATGACTGGGGCTGACTACGATATCGATAAACAAAACATGATGACCTGGGCCTTTGACGAGGACGGTGTATTAATTGATTGGAAACCATTCTTGGATACCAACGGTCAGATCAGCATGGACAAGTTCAATACTTGGAGTGCCGGTAAGAGCCCTAAAGAAGCAAATGCTCACTTTAAGTCAGCTATACAGAACTTCATTGTACACAAAATCACAACTGTTTTCAAAGCTCCTAAGAATGCTATCGAAGCTAACACTCCGGTATCTATGGAGAAAACAAAACAAGCAAAGAAGGAACCGGATCTAACTAAAGCAAGTACTGCTAAGTCTGTGGAAGATATTCTACGACTAAGAGAGCATGCCTCTCCATTCAACCCAGCCGATATGTTTAAGTATGAGAAACTTAACATGGACGGTAAGAGTGGTATTGGTATATTTGCGTCCGACTTGAAAGGTTACTTCGCAGCATACTTCTCAACCATTACAAGTAATCCGGAAACGGAAGGTAAGTTCATTAAGTTCAAATCAAACAGCGGACTTACTAGCGTACAAGCTGAATCACTTGGAGTTAAACAAGATGCTATCCAGTACTTCGATTTGAAGACCGGTGAACTTGTTGCTCAGAGTTCTACTATTGCTAACTCAGGTAAGTATGTAGGAGAAGGTAAGATTATAAGCGACAACGCTGCTAAAGGACTACAAGAGCTAAAGTCAGTAAGTAAGGATGCATTGTATTCAGGTTATGTTGCCGGTATTATTCCAGCAGAACTAACTGCAAAAATAGATGCACTGGTGAGTAGCCATGCAGAACCTGCAGTTACAGATGAAGAGGGGTTTGCACGTATTGAGGCTGCGGCCGGGATGGTAGCGGATGCCGAACAGATAAGAATAATCAATAAATATATCAATGATATCCACTCCAATAACAATGCAAACGTTGATGAACAAGCCTGGGAAGATCTATCGGAACTTCTATCAGCAGCAACCGACAACGCCAAGGAACTTATCCTGGGCCAGATCAATGCAACATCAGCAACTAGTTCCATTATCTCGACCATGGTCAGGATGGGAATCGACCTTAAGTATGCATTGCAATTGGTTGGACATACAGACCCATCTGCTCCAGCTAGAACTGTAAGAATTGGTACAGAAAATAAAACAGATATTCGCGACATACGCGGACTAATCAGAGCTATTAGTGAAGTAGGTGATACCCAGAAAGAAGGAGAAGGATTCGCAAGATTACTTCCTGTTCTTGAAAAGATGCAGGTAGAATTACCAATAGCCGCGAGTAAAGCGGAGATCGAAAAGCATTTAAAAGACCCATTCAGACAACTATATACCTTTGCTAAAATGACAGAGGAATTTGGATTACTATCCAGTATGTTGTCTTTGAACCAGGGTCTTAAGAACAGTGCGTTCGAATCTTGGAAATTCATCAGTGGTATGGAAGCTAGGTTGAATGATATTACTGAAGGGAAACCGGTATTCGTATTCAAGAAATTCATTGATAGTGCTAGTAAGTCTGTCGGTGAAGGTGGGGACGGTGGAGTTTATATGAACAGTATCATCGAGGCTTTTGATGGTAAACGTGATGGAATCAATATTCCTTTCGTGTTATCAAAGAACTCACATTATTTTGGTTACTATGAAGCAATGTTCAAAGCTAAAGAACTGTTGGGTGTAGTATCAAGAGTTGATGCAACTGTTGAATCTATCATTGATAAAATGACACTTAAATCACCAAGACTTAAACGTAAAGTTCAAGATGGTGACTACAAAGGGATACAGAACTTGATCTACGGTATCGGTGTAGAAGGTTACATGAAGGACATTGTAAAACCATTCGTGATAAACGGTAAGGTATTTGACCTGGGAGTAGCAACTTCACCGATGAAATCTGACTCGGATGTAGGGGGTAGATACGAATTTATTCAGTACTTACCAGAAGCAGTTAACGAAGCATCAAGCTTTGGTGCAGATAACCACTTCCTAGCCTCTATACCGGCTCAAGATTCAGCTGTCGATTATGTTACTCAATTACGAGTACCTGTCCTTAAAGGGCCTAATTTGCACCATATAACGGCTGATCGTTTTGCAGAACTTAAGGTTGGTTTATCTGCCCTTAAGAAATCAAATAGAGAGTTGTACGATGCATTGTTCCTATACAGTTTGATTACCAATAAAGGGGGTTACGCTAGCGGATCATTTATCGCACTATATGATGCTGAAAAGTATGTTGACTTCTCCGGATATATCAAAAAGAACGCCGGGGTTATCGCGTCGATAGCAATGAATTCAAGTAATGATGCTATTGTACGGTACAACAACCCAGTATTTATCGAAGCTGTTTCAACCAGTAAAGATAATATCAAACAGTACGAGAAAGCAGCAGCTTCTAACGAGGATATCACAGAAGACTACTTTGATTACTTTGGTGAAGGGGAAGAAAACCATTTCGATAATGAAGGAGACTTCGAAGAAATGTCTAGACGTAAGACCTACCTTGATATGAAAGAGAAACTATTTCATACTGAGGGTATTACAAAGGGTAAACTGTCAACTAAAGGTATCAAAGAAGACATCATCCGAAGCAAGGAAACTGGTCTTATCTACAAATGGGACAAGTTAACCAAGATGTGGATCCCAATGGTACAAAGAATTCCTGGATTGGTTATACCTTTCACAGGTGTAAGTCAGAAAGGACTTATCTCTGATACCGGTTTTGATGAAGGGTGGGAAACCACACTTCCAGAAACTACTCCATCGGGAGACCCGGTTAAAGCTAAGATAATCTCGTATGTGGATAAATACTTCCAGACTAGATTCAAAAAGGACTTAGCAACTAACCTTGGAATAGCTGAGAACACAAACTTCGCAGGAGAACAGTACTTGATCAAACGCGACGACGGTAGATACGAGATTGTTACAAAACAATATCTACTATCTGGTAGTACAGATGGACTTGAACTTAGTCAACATAGAATCGGTAAACGTTACTCAACTACAAAGGAGAGATACAAAGCCGATGTTAAACAAGGATTCTTCTCGCTTAACGGAGTTATCTACGACAGACAAGTAGAAGGATCTGTACCAACTAATACTCTTACGGTCAGTCCATCAAGGATTGGAAAAGCTCGTAATATGTTTGGTGGTTTAACAGTTGATAATACTGAGAAAGCCATGGATGGAATCGATAAGTCGAAGATGTTCAATATGTCCGAAGGGAAATTGAATAACGAGTTCGAAGTCCTACGTAACCAATTCCTAGCTAACGCAGTTAACGAACAGTTTAGTACATTCGACCTTGATAAACTCAACAATCTGCATAACAATAGAGAGCGCCGGCAGGCCGCATCGATCGTAAAGGAGACTAACGATTTGTTCGACACCCAGGCAAGTTCAGTATCAAAACTGATCACTCTTTACAGAGCAAAACAGATTCTTGCTGATAGGTTTAGTACCGTAGATGGTTCAAGAATTACTCCGGAAACTAACCCTGATATAGTAAAAGGTAAAGCACCTTCAATAGCAGTAGAATCACTTAAAGACCAGACGTTGCTTGACAACACATCCTGGGGCCAAGTACAACAACTTATGAAACTCATGGGTGTATCTGACGAGAGATTTGATGGGATGGTTAAAACATCATTGCTAGGAACCGGTGGTAAACTAGATGTATATATCGGACATGAAGAAGCTAGGAATAAACCGGACGGAACAATCGAGATGGTTAGTAGGGTTATAGCAAACAAAGAAGTTAAACCTAGGGAGTTCACTCCATTTAGTATGGAGCACGAAGTACCAAATGACCTTAGAAATAAGTTCAATAGAACAGTTTCTCCGGACGTACTTAACAGTCTTATCAACGCAATGAACGACAGATTCCCGGGAAGTAAGTTCTCAAGAATGGGTACAGCGCAAATCGAAGAACAGTTTGGTAAAGAATACAGTAAGCCAGGCGTTAAAGCTTTCGTTATAAATGGCGAAGTAATATTCAACCAAGAACGAATGACTCTCGATACACCAATACACGAATACGCGCATATTTATATGCAACACCTTAAACTAGAAGATCCAGGATTATACCACAAGTTAGTTACCGAATCTCTAGCACACCCTCTTGCAGATTCCATGGGCAAAGCCTACGGGGATATCACAAGATTTGAATTAGGTGAGGAAGTATTTGTATCGTTGGTTGCTGCACATATGATGGGGGAAACAATTGATAATCCACATCTTACAGCTTTACTAGATGCAACTTCAAAAGGATCAACTGTATTTGGTAGACTGTTAGACTTCTTCAAGAGCATATTCAGTAAAGCTTTCGGAGTAAGTCCTGAGAAAATGGATCTATCACTTACAGATTCTCTTGGAACTATAATCCAGAAGCTCGGTGATGAGATGGCATTCGGAAAAGATTCAATGCTTAACAACTTCTCAAGCGAAACAAAACAATTGATAACACAGTCTCGAAAGGGAGCCACAATTGACTACAAGCAAGTACTAGACCTACTAACCGAAAAGGGGTTCATCCAAAGAGTTTGCGCATAATTGTCTAAGAGCCCGGGAACTATCTCGGGCTTTTTACTATAATAAAAAGAAACACCATACTATGACCATTTGTAAATATGTTTATCTAGACGTAGACGGCAAACCATCGCCAGTATACTACGAGACTTTTAAGAAGAGCGGACACGAAGCAGCACTCAAAGCCTACGTGGAATACATGCTAAGCACCAATGCTAAATTTAGTACTGACGCTATGGGTAGAGTTATGACTATTGATGAGCTAATTGAGAAGTCAGCTAAACTTAAGATCACTTCAGATGAACAACAGTACCTTAATCAGGGAACTGGTAATCTACATAATCGTATTACTAATCTTGTTCAGCAGATAAAAACAGAACCAGACACAGATAAAGGATTTCGTATCGCTAAGAAGGAGTTCGATGTAGAAGGCATATCTATGGATTTAGCGAAGCGTGAACTACAATTTAGAGCCACATATGATAAAGGGTATCTTGATCGTAAGGTTCAGCCTGATCAGAAGACTATAGATGCTATATACGAAGAATATATGGCTGATAAAGATCCGGGGTTATTAGAAGAAGTTGCTCGCCTTGATTTTAAGGATAGATGGGAAGCTTCAGCTAAATGGGGGGATTATTTCCATGCCACTATGCAACAGTTTTTTATTGAGTATAACAAACAAGTAATAGACGAACGGGCCAAACCAGGTAATGAAGCACACTTTGTAAGTAATGCCAAACTACTTTCAGATGCTAGAAAAACACTTGCTAAGGATAAAAACTTTAAGCACATGGTTAGTCTACAAGTAGATACCAATATGCCGGCTATCCTTGATAAGGTTGTTACCCATATCAAAACTGTTATTGAACAAGAGCGAATACGCTATGGAGAAACACCATCTTTCAGATTCTTACCCGAACTAAAACTATCCAGTGACAACGTACCGGGCAAACCGGCTGGTACCTCTGACCTTGTATTAGTTACCAATAATGGTAACGCATATATATTTGACTTCAAGACTAAGTCAGAAGAGTCAATGTTAAATATGAACAGGGTAGGTAAAGGTAAATTCGGGGGCGCATTCGAAGGAGAGAACCTATCGGATACGCCGGCTAATAGTGCACGAGTTCAGATGGCTTATTATGCCGCTATCCTAGAAGAAGACGGATTTAAAGTACAACAAACATATACAATAATGATGCCCGGAGCAATGGCGCGCGTATCATCGAAAGACACAAAAGGAGAACGTGAGTGGATATTCACCGGAATTAATCCGAACGAACTTAAGATAATCGGATTACCAAATATACACCATTTATTGCAAGAAGATACGGATGCTACTAAGGCTGCTGTTGACCTTGCTAGATCTAATGGTGTAGAGAAATGGGTACTTGATTTAGCATCTACCGACGAATACATTAACCTTTTGTACACAAGGGATAACTCAAAGAATTATATTCTACGTAAAAAGGCAGAGTTAAACTCCAACGATAAAGGGGAGAAATATTTCAACAGAGATAACCCGATGCTTGGTAAAGAGCAGAGGAAATTCTTTGTAGGCAATAAGACCGATGCAGAAATTGACAAGGTTTTACTGGCTGACTATCAGCAGATTAAGGAAGAACAGAAGCATTTAGCGAACAATATCATTCAGTACTTTAACGTAAATGGAGCAGACAAACAACATAGTCTGGGCGGTAGAACAAAGATTGTAGCTGCATTACTAGGTGACGTTAACAAAGAAACGCACACACTTACGCGGGCCGACCGGTATCATCCTGCACTAGCGGACATCGGTGCTGATGTGCTTATCGCAGAAAACAAACTTACCGGAGCTATATCACTGTTCTCAGTGATGCCGGTACTTAATGCGGGTATAAAGTTCTCAACTGGTAAAACAGATAAGAGAACTACTGTATTCGGGAAGTATGCAAATGATGCAGCTGTGACCGCACTTCGTCCGGGATCAGAGGTACTAGAACAAAATTATATGCATGATTTTGCATCAATGAAATTAGGATTAGCCGCGATAAAGTTAAAATCTTTGACGGATAAACCACTTCTTATTGAGGATATGCGTGTTGCATCTATAGTATCGAGTGACGCTGCATCTATTACTACAACCTACATGGCTAAGGAATTAGCAAAACTTGCGATGATACGTAAGTTCGCACCCAAAGAAGATGTACCGAAATTTATCTCTGATTTACTCGACAAACCATCCAATGTTACACCAACTGCGTATGGCTTTGCATATATAGACCACCTAAAGAAGTTAATATTACAAAAACATGGTGCTTTTGCGAACAAGGGAATTATAGAAATTGGTCGTATAGTCGAAGAAAAACTTAACTCTGCTAAGAATGGGGACCTGGTATCATATGCCACATTAAGTGCCGTTGCTCAGTATAGAAAAGAAGTACACTCTATGCTTGAGGGTTTACACCCGGGTACCAACGTACTCAAGATGCCTGAGATGCTTGCAATTGACCATGCGATAGTACAAATGAATAGATACAATATCAACTCTAAACAGTTGATACGCAATAGAGTAAGTAAAGTTTTAGGTAGAACGGCGATGGGTACACTTGATGTACTTGCAGAGAGATCGCAGACCATTATGAATACCGCGTCGGAGAATGTGCGTAAGGACTTTAAACAGTTCTATACAAAACATGATGCATTACTGAGAGAGTTTGTACTTGAGAACGACGGCAGCAAGAAAGCATTTGCTCTAATCATGGCAGACTCTAAATTTACACAGGGTAACGAAAAGAACTGGATGAAACTGAAAGATGTTAGCGATCCAACTCTTCGTAACAGCCCGGCCGCGCGCGCATATATTGAGTTCTTTAATAGTTCAGTTGAACAGTTTTATACAAAACTATTACCGTCGAATAAGATCGAAGCGTTCAAGTCAGGAGATACCTGGTCGAAAGGACTGGTTCCTATTGTAAGGGCTGCTAAAGGCATGTTTGATGAAAAATCATATACTTCTGTGTCCAACTGGACAGACGCTCTTAAACAGAACGTAAAGAGCATGCAGAAGGCGAACTACGATCCACAACTTGCGAATGACTTTGAATTCACCGGGGCTGATAAGTTTACTGCACAATTGGGTAACGAAGGGCCACAACATTCGCGTGCAAGAAGCGAGGCATTAGGCATGTCTGAGAACTCTAAGAATGCTGTACCAAGTAGGAATGTTGAAACAAACCTAGCTGCAGTACTTGTTAACCTAGCTGTTACTACAAGCGAAGCTGAACACATGGGTAATGTACTAATTATACACGATGCTTTATACAATGTAATCGAACACAGAAAAGGTTCTGCTAAAGATATCGAAGCCGATGCTACTGTTGATTACCTGAAAGAGTGGACCAATATGGTTGTTCACAACAAATATGGTAAGGAAGAAAGCGAACCTATCACGCGTTATGCGGACCAGATTGGTAAGATGGCATCTACCTTATACTTCAGTGCATCTACTAAACAAGCAATGACTGAGTTGTTCACCGGTACATTCCAGATCACATCAGCTATGATAGCTAACTCCTTAACTGGTTTAGTATCAAAGGGTAAAACAGTTCACTTCTACCCAAAAGATGTTATGTGGGCTGCTAAGAACCTAGACGGGGCAATAGATGTCAACATGCAATCAAAGGGATTTCAGATAATGTTCGACCTTGGTATGACTTACGCAGATAGTGCACAGCTTAAACAAAAAGAATTCTACGACACAGGACGTGGTAAGATATTCAAGAGTAGACCAATGTTCTATCTTAACCAACTTTTCTTCACCAGCTCTATAACACTTTCAGCACTAGCAGAAGTACATCACCTGGGAATAGATAAGGCTTATGTAAACGTAGGCACTGAACAGAAACCAGAGTGGAAATACGATGAAACCATGGACGATAGATTCTATGTCTACGACCCGGAAAATAAATCACTTGGTAGTAAGAAAAAGACAGAGGCGCCTAAGACTCCAGATGAAAAGAAGAAGTATGCTTTGTGGAAAGCCGTTCGTACGGAACTTGATGCAGAGGGTATGATTAACGAGGAAGGTGCTATGGTACTACCACTTACAGCTAATGAACTAACATCAATGAAGTTCTATGCTACTAAATTGTACGGATCATTTAACAAAGACAAAACAAACATGGCTGAGAAATCAGTTGTTGGTAGATCAATGTTAAGATATAAAGGATGGTTCTTACAGAAAGCAGCTAACTACTGGACACCAACTGACATGAGTATTTCGCGTGGAAAGTTTGAGTGGGTAGAAGATCCGGAACTAGAAGATGGTGGTTACCAGAAGTGGACCGGGATACCGCATGAAGGTATACTTGAATCTGTTGGTAGTCTTATGAAAGAGATTGCGAAGTTCGAGGGAATACCTCACCCAACAGATATTCAATTAGAGAATCTAGGTAAGTTGTTTGGTGATCTGCTTTTATTCCTAGCATTACTTGGACCATTACTTGCTTACCTTACAGCGTCAGACAGCGAATTCATGAAATCATTAACCGGTAAAGCTATGCTAGGTGCATTTAATAATGCAAGTAGTGACTTAGCGATATGGAAAGCAACCAGCACGATGGGGGACACCGTATTTCCGGGTATTAGTATGGCTCTACAGACAGCCGGCAGTGCAATAACAGCCGCCACTTCAATAATGACAGGAGACCAGGACTTGGCTCTTAAGTCATTCCTAAAGGTTCCTGCTACTGTCGGGGCCTATAATACATTTTCATCAGCAGCAGAACTGATTGGTTCTGTTAAACCATCTTAATTATTGCAATATGATTTTCAAACAACCAGTAGATGCTGGCCAACCTATACCGGCATCTGTTCCACAACCAAAGGTGGTACCGGTAGCAGCCGCACCACAAAACAAACAGGAGAATTATCTTATCCTAGACGAACCTAAAAGGCAGTGCACAGCTATATGCGAATTATTCGCCCGTCAGATTGCACACGAGTTCTCAAATGAAAGATTGTATATTGTATTTGCCGGCTGGTGTAACGCCAACGGATTCCCAGAGACAAGTAGATTCTTCTTAGATAGAAGCGAAGAAGAGCACAAACACGCGATGGCGTTCATCGACCATGTGCAAAAGACCGGCAAATCAGCACCGATCCCACATACAACAGATGACAAATGTCCAGCACTATCTGATCTGGAAAGTCTTCTTCTTGGTGCTATGGAGAGAGAAATGGAAACTTCAACTATGATTGGAGAGATGTTTGCTCAGGCACAAACCGATAAAGACTTTAATTCTCTACCAATGATTCTTAAGTATCTTGAGGAACAAGTTGAAGAAGAACAATGGGCCCGGTCTATTCTTAGACTATGGAGATTGTGTAAAGCTTCTGGTAGTATCGTAGACTTCGAAAATGAAATCGGTCTAGTCAACGATGGTAAGCACAAGATTGGTGATATGTAACCAAAAAAAAATAAGCCCCCTAGTAATTAAACTAGAGGGCTTTATTGTTTCTACTCGGTTCGTAACATTGAAGAGTGTTCGTCTACTGTTAGGGGTTCCGGTAATATAAGTTTTTCGATTCGTTCTGTGTCTGGTTCTAACTGACCATATTCGTTTAGTTTGAGATAGAATGCACTCATGAAGTTGTCATTGACTACCATTCCGCGAAGCATACCATACCAGGCGTTAAGAGGGGTTAGCGAGCAGAAATTAAGGTAGGAACATATTTCCTTTGATTGTGCCTTAACATACTCATAAGAGAAGTGTTGTTTATCAACTGCTAGCAAGTACTCGAACTTTGCTCTTGCTTTGTCTTGTTGTCTTTTCAGATCCTGTGCAGCTTTTGCTTGACTATTTTCCGTTTTCATATCTTCATGTATTGATTTGTACATAACGGTATTATAGTAAACAAATTCAAAAAAAAAGCCCCTACACCTATAATAGATGCAGGGGCTTAACCTTAATAATTAAAACAATCACTTACCACGTAACAAACCTTTAGGGTAGTGTTATCTATTATCCTTATTGGTATATTACGGTACGTCTTTATAGTGCTGGTAGCCAGTTGATTCATGTCCCCATTAATGAGTCCAAATACTTCTTCTGACAGTTTGTCAGCTACTTTCTGAGGCATTGAAACATAATCTATTGTTAGAAGTAATTTCTCTGCGAGTTCGATGTGAGCATCGATTATCTCTATTATGCTATTCATTTTCTATGAGTTGTTTGATGATATCGCCATGACAGCGCACTTCTTTGTGTGGTAATTTACAATAACACACAAGTCTAATATCTTCGGTCTTAGCCCGCTCTCGTAATTTTGCAATCTCTGCAGAATAGTCGTTTTCAAACTTCATCAGCTCTTCAGCATATTCCTTGTAGTTATCCATTGCTTCATCTCTTGTAGCAACTTTAACTATAAATCTATCGGTACTATCCATATGAGAATACGGATTACCCAGTACACTAGGTCTTCCAATATACACATCAGACTTAGTCTCCATGTGATGGTATTTATTCACTACAGTTACAGACATAATTCTTTCATATTGTGATTAAAAACCCCGAAGATTATTCCCCGGGGCTAGTTACTACTTTTTATTTTTTGGTGCTTTGGATACTGGAACTACGGGGGCAGTAACGTCTTCACTTACACCCTCAATATTAAGGTTTACTCCCTCATTTATACCCTCACTTATACCCTCAAATGCCAATGCCTTTTCTGTTTCGTGATCCAAACCTACTATCGGTTGGTTATCAATCTTACTTAAAGACGGTTCTGATACAGCCCATAATTCGGCTTCGAGTTGAGCTACTGTGGCTCTAAGTGCATTGTTCTCAGACTGCAGTTCTGCTACAGAGTTGATTATTGCGTTTTGTTTTCTTTGTTCTGGTGTGTGCTTCATTTTACAACTAATATTTTATCTGGTTTCGCTTTCTTAATTTCAACTTCAAGTACACCATCTTTAATATTAAGAGAAATATTCTCTTCGTTATATTCCGTAAGCAACGGAATCGATATACCCGATACTAGGTCATTGAATAAATATTCCCTAGCACCTAGTTCAATGACTAGCTCATCGTTCCTTATATAAGCATTAAGATCTTCTGCAAGTACGCCGGGTAAGGCATATATGAATACAAAGGTATCAGCAGTTTCGTACGTTATTTTTCTAGGAACTAACTCGACTTTAGGGGTTGAATATATGGGATAAGTACTTGCAAATTGTGCGACGCTTGTGCCTCCAGTATAGTTAGGATTACTTGTCCACATATTTCCACCCATACTACCTACACTGTTTGATCCCACTGTTAGTGTTGCTCCTTCCATGATTATACCTCCAATAGTTTTTCAATATCCTCGTTGGTGATTTCAGCACCAGTCATCATCTTCTTAGCCATTGCAACAACCTCTACTTTTTTAGCTGGGTTAGCAACTAACAGAGATTTAAATGGTTCTTGATCACTTACATTCTTAATGAGTTGGTACTCGAAGAATAGATCGTTAAGCTCAGCAATAACAAACCCAATATGACCGTCTGGTGATACTGTGAATAATGCTATATGAGTTTCGGTTTCATCGTCACCTTCATATCCAACAGCCTTAGCCATCTTTTTAAAGGTCTCTTGATACTCAGGTTCTGCTAGGAAAGCTTCCAGCACCGGTCTAATACCTGCGTTAATTTTTTCACTTGATTTTACTTCATCTTCCATGATAATAGTTTTTATTAATATTTAAGATTATAGTAAAAATTTAAGATATCTTGGTGATAGATATTACTTTGGGTTCTGCTGCGTTTGACCCTACCATTTTGGTGTATTTTATTATACCTGCATCGCCGGCCTCTCCTTCATCGTCAGCATTAACTATAGACACAAACTTTTTTTTTATAAGTCTAGCTTTATGGCCTACAGAAAAGTCAGCAACATATTCAGCTAGTTCCATAATTACCTCATACTCAAACATCTCTAGTGTATTTTCTAAGTAGTTTGAATATCTCTGTGATGTCAGTAAACTTCATCTTCTGACCATGACGTATAGGTAGGAAAGCAACAGTAAACCCATGGTTACCCTGGAACTTCTCAGTCACTTTCTTACCATTAATTGTATCGATGTAGATCCACGGAAAGTTACCGGCCATCTTTACATCAATACCTATCTTTTCTAGTCTTTGTACAAACGCATCTAGGGAATTGAATTCTTGCATTCTTCTACTGATATTATTGTTGGTTTAAGTGGTATTCCGGATAGAGATTGACATTCACCGTATGTATTGAATAGATAGGCTTCAGCTTCATCCCTAGCCTCTCCTTCATCCTCTGCTTCTACCCACACAGAACCATTCTTTGGTTCAGGTTCTCCGGCAGGTACCTTTACGACTCCTTGAATAATAAACCGGAATGTGACTTTATATCCTCGCATATACATTCAAATCTTAAAATTTCTGGTTCGATGTAACCACCTTTTGTCATGTTGTGTGCTTTACCATATATAGTTATTAGCTCGGCTATACATTCATCCATGGCCCCGGCTTCATCGTCTGCTACTACAATCAATTGTTGAGGATCAGGGCCGGCATGAGAAAGTTTATAGACCATAAGGTAAACAGAACCGCTTTCCAATACAGTACAGTTAAGTACTTTTGGTAAAGCATAATAAGCAAATCTACCTCTATCCGATACCATTATACTAATAGCCTTATTAATGGCATCATCTCTATCGGTAGCAAATACAATCAACTTCCTTTCTGTAATTGAAGTTCCACCTACTAGTACTCTATAAACTTCTTTCATGATGATTTGGTTTGTAGTATTTCAATTATGATAGGATCAACGTTACTATGGCCTACACCCACACTCATATAGCATTTAGCAATACATTCATCCTTGGCACCTTCCTTGTCCTCGGCATATACAAACATGTGCCTTGTTCCGGTTCTTGGGGTTGAATAATAAACACTATACTTTTCCATATCTAGCTTTTATGTTTAATCTCCCACACAATATTGTCAATCAAGTCTTTAGATACTGATAATGGTAACGAAGACTTCTCGAAAGAAGAATCCATACGTGCTAGTAGTTCTTCGGCAGCATTGACAAGATAGTCATACTCCTGTTCTCCTCTACGGATACTAAGAAGAAACTCTCGGTCCGGTCGCACAACATTGAATTCCCCGGTCTCAGCAAGTTCGATACCCATGTTAAGAAGACGAAAACAATGCATCATGTTCTTGGAGTCATATCCCTTACCATGAGCAGTATTAGTTGCATATCTAACTGGATTACGATTTTCTACCCAACCATTATACTGAAGGTACTCTTTACAGTGCATAGTATAACCATCTTGGTTGTAGTGAAATATTCCCATAGATCCAAATCTTGCTACCTCTATTGGTATAGAAGTTAGTCTAAGTTCGTTAGATGTAGCATCTTCATTGATAATACCACGCGGAACCCAGTCATTAATAATATCCATACATTCTGGGGCAAAACATCTATGCTGAGCAAATCTCTTACTATAAAACCCATATGTGGTAGGAAAATTATTTACTTTGGAAATACCAACTTGAGTCTGATCAATACCGCATATTGTAAGATACTCGTTTAATGGCATTACTCGACTGCTATCCAAATAGATGTAACAAAAATCTAGTGGAGTTTTACGTTCTGTACACGGATTAACAATCAGTTTATTTTGACCCCGAGCCTTTTGTATTTGTCTGAATGCATATCCACCAAGACTATTCCTACATGCTTTAGTTAGAAATGTATCTCTACTTTGTAGAAGTACATCAACAGACGGTGAGTGTATGATCATCTTATCTGTTGGAGCAAACATTATTTCCAGAATATTAGGGTTAGCCTGGGATGCAAGGTCAAGAAATCTCTTAATCTCGTAGTGTACTTCGTCGTTAGTTTCGTCAGCGATTTGCTGCGGGGCCCCTGACTTTAAAAACTCCCTGATCGGCAAGTTGAATATACCTCTTATGTCTTCATCTGATTCTGGTATATTAAGTCCGTATAAATGAGAACCAGCAAGTACAGTAAGAATACTGTACCCACTAGCTCTTAGTTGCTCTATATTCATTCAATTATTTTTATTGTTGTACTGTGTAATCTATGAAGACTTGAGTTGCTTGTTCAAAAGCAATGTAATGGCATTTGTTAAAATGGTCAAAGTAACATCCAGTATACAAGGTATTTGTTTTCTGACTTAGTTCGAGATAAGTTTCTACAACAGATACAGTACCGCCACCCTTTGTAAGTCTATACCAGTAGGTATTCATCTTTGGTTTCCACCATAAACCCATCGAATACAAACCATCCTTACCTCTAAAGTGAGGTTGAGTACCACCATTTTTACCAGGTTGACCACCGTATAAATTATGGTCAATGCTTGATGCTATAACGATAGTTCCCTTATCCGGATTGTCTAAGAAGTACTGTTTGATTCTACCAACCTCAGCTATTGCATTTGTAATAGTTATCTTTGAAAGGTCAATTACAGGAGTATTTTCTGTGTTCTGGTAAAGTTTAACCTTCTTCTCTAGATTAACTATGGTTTCCTTTAGTTCTTCTTTTTCAGTGTCATCAACTACTGTAACCGGTTTAGTCTTAAGAGTATCTACTTCCTGTGCTAATTCAACAATCTTCTTATCCTTGGATGTGATTCGTCTACGAAGCAAAGCCTTATGGGCTATCTCAGTTGCATTCTTCATATCCGTGTACTGTCCGATAGTAATCATATTCTTTGTAAATGCGATATCCAGACATTTAAGCACTTTACCGTATACAAGTTCTTTACTGTCATAGTTCGTAGCGCTCATAATGGTACGTAGGGTATCATCAAATGGCACACCATCTTCTAAGGCATACTGAATACCATCGACTATAAACTTCATGATGTGAAGATTTCTCTTCTTTTTGAGTTTACCAACAGCATTAACAAGTGTAGGTAGGTATGCCATAGATCTGGTAATCTCCGCTGTTATTTCGCTATTCAACCCGGTGTAACCCTTGGTGAATAACTCCTCAACTTTCATATCACACCAGATATCAAAGTCTTCACTTATCCAGCGAGTAAATACCATTCGTAACTTTGGATGAATCCATGTACCCTGTTCGGTAAGATCATTACCACCTTTTCGAGTAATAATTAAATCATCTACTGTAAGTTCGTGATTATCAGCCGGGTCCTCATTTTGCGGACTCGGTATTGCACCCATATCTATCAGCTTTTGTGCTCTAGGAAATAATGTCCTATTCTTAAAACTATCAAATGTTGACTTTGGTTTACCAGCTGCCTGGTAGATTTCAGTTGCATTGACGAAAAAGTCATTATCGAATGACACGATTGTGGAGAAGTCCTCTCCTTCATATTTATATGTCTGTATTCCTAAATCCATTGTATTGGAATGATACCCTTCTTCATTAAAGCACTATCGCACTCTGAGAAACAACCACAGCCTATAAATGGATTACTCCTATTCAGCGGTGATGGATGACCAGATTTAATAACTATATGAGAAGGATTGGTAACTGAATCTGCGTACGCATGAGCATTACTGCCCCATAACATCCACACTATATTATCCTTTGAATTTATAGCATTAATTACAGATGAAGTGAATTTACTCCATAATGGAATATGGCTGCCGGCGGTACCCTTTACCACGGTGTGTGCGGTATTAATCAATAGAACACCCTGATAGGACCAGTCATATAAAGAAGAATGCGGGGCACCATCATAAGAACTTTTAACCTCGGCAAGTACATTCCTTAGTGATGGAGATATACCAGTAGTCTTTGATGGTTCAGTTGGAGTACCATTACCAAATGCCAGGCCATTATAAGACCCGTCATGATATGGATCCATACCAAGAACTACAACTTTAACCTTTGTAAAAGGAGTCTCTCTAAAGGCCTGAAACAACAGTGGGCTACCCTGTTCAGGTAACACGTTAAACAGTTTACGTTCTTCTGCCAGAGTAGCATTGATACCGGCTAAATTAGTCAGTATCGTTTGCTCTCCAATTGCATTTATCCAGTCCTGTGGAAAATAGTTTGTTAACATTCTACGGATAGGGCTGTTACAATAGCTCCAAATAGAGCATCTTTACGTTTCTCTACTTCCGGAAGTTCAAAGTAAGGAAGGATACACGGGTGCGTCTTTTTAACAGCATCCTTAACCTCTCCATACGTCCACCCGGCTTCGATCTTGACATTAAGCCAAGAGTCATGACTTGCACTATCAGGCGCACTAGGGTTCTGCAAACGGAACTTGACTCCCACAATAGCGGACTCCTTCTGCCAAGACGGTGCATTGGCCCATGATAACTGGGAGAAATCACCGTTAACTTCACACCAAGCTTTGTTGGTCTCGTGGCATATTTGGGCAATCTGTAATACATTACTCATAGATTACTTTTGTTACTGTTTTTGGAAATACTTCCTTATAGATAGGAGACTCAGCTACATTGACTTCAAACCATCCTTTAGGGTTAGTTGTGTCAGTATCTTGATAGAATGTAGTGGAAAAGAATTTTCCTGTACTCATTTCTTTAACGATAACTGTTAATTCAACGATGTCAAACTCAACACCTTCAAAGATTGTGTCAATGATTACAAAGTCTTTGTGCAGTCCACGAAGAATATTCAGTCTTTCTTCATAACTCAATTCATTCATCTTGTATAGATTTAGTATTTTTATACACTTATCCATCCACCCTTTCTGAAGGCAGTGAATACCTGGAACAAATGAATCCCGTAATGAGTTAATCACCATATAGTCATCGTCCAAGTGCCATTCGAAACTTTCGGCTTCTAAGAATGGTCTTTTTTCTTCATAATTGCAGAATATAATCTGCTCTTGTGGTATCTTTAAAAAGTCAGTAACAAAGAATAGATCTTCATTACCCCAATTATCAACCAGTTTATTCTCATTGGAATGTCTTGCGGTACAAATCCAAACCTCTATGCCCTGTTTAATCAAGGAGTGGGCAAAATGTTGTATCTTAAGACTACTGAGAGTGTGATCAAAATCAAAACTTACTCTTTTCATATTGTATAAATAAATGGTTTAACGCAGGGTTACTGGATTTCTACAATTTACTATTAACCCTTTTTCATAGTACGGTTACTTTGCAAATGCAAGAGGCTTTTCCGTACATCCCTTGTAGACTAACAGCTCTCCTTGAAATATAGAGGTATAGGCATACCCCTCTGTAAGCTCTAAAATCAGAGGCCTAAATCTCTCAAGTCTTCACAGATATACTTTAGTGGGTTTTGTTAAACCAATTTATTTCCATCCTTCTAGGCGTCTGGTAGATATAATCTGACCAAAGTCCTGAAAGGATAGTGGCATGAATCCGTTACCATCAACACCAACATCATGTTGGAATACGTTCTGGTTAGGAATTGGTTTTTTACTGTGGCAATGACCGAAGGCCTGCCAGGACCCTTTATGACTGCTATTCCAAACCAATGACGGGAAATGACTTAGTTCCATATCAATATAGTCTCCTACATTTTCATGGTTTGTCATAACCCGTATATCAAGTCTTGTGTGAACCTCTTCGAATATCTTTTTCTTATTGTTGGCTTCGATGGCTATACCATCATGGTTCCCACGTATAAGAATGATTCTTCCGTTTAGCTGTTCAGCAGCTTCGATAACCTGGTTGATAGAGCAGTTCATAGCAAAGTCACCCACATGGAATACAATACCGGTTGTTGGTACTTTCGCATTCCAGTTAGCAATCAATACCGCATTCATTTCCTTAGCATCTTCGAATGGACGATCACAATACTTTATGATATTCTTATGCCAGAAATGAGTATCAGAGGTTAGAAACAACTCGTGTGTTCCTAGTTTATAAATGTTCATGTTTTGTGTATTGATTGTTTAAATGACTGGTGCTCAACACCATCACGTAATTGTGGGCATCTCTTTAAAGATAATTCCACTGCGTTAGCAATCTGTGTGGCTTTATTAGATAAGTGTCTGATGTGGTTAGATACAAGAATACCAAAGTGATGCCCGCATTTATCGGCAGTGGAAAATATGGATACACCTGAGCGCATAAAGCTTTTGGTTTTCTCATCCCACATCCTGTAGTTTGCATCTATGGTAACTTCGGTAGGTTGTACAATCTCTGTGCACTTCAAACCTGATCTAGCATATCCATATGTACACACCCAGAATTTTTGGCCTGGGTATATTGGTGAGTCTACCCCATCAATATAACGATGTACTAATTTTGGTGACATTGATGTACCAGTAAAAGAAGAAGTAGAAGTGCTGGCTGTTAATGTAAAGCCTTGATTAGCTCCGGGGTAACTACTTAGCATTGTCAATGTACTGTTTGTAAAAAGTGGTAATTACTGCCCCACCGACGGGATTATCTCTAAGTGCGTCTCGGCGTATAGCTTCTTCAAGTTCAACTTCAATAAGTTTAAACTCAATCTCCACATCATAAGTCTTAGCGATTTCTGTTAGGACAGCAATGGTCTTAGGATTCAGATTGGTAGAATCGGATACAACATTGTAGCCTAATGCCAACGAGTATTTAATACATGAGAATTCCCATTCACTAATAAGCTTCTCTTGTTTAGGTACCCAATAATCACCGCGCATATTACGTAGATCATCGCGATTGACACGTACCCAAGCACCGCTGTTCTTAACAAGTTCCCGGGCATAGGTTGATTTACCTGATGCCGGGATACCTTGAAGAACCAATAGTTTAGGACGTGGTCCTAGTTCATCGATTATATCTTTCATTTTCTTTTGATTACAATATTAATAGCTTCTGTATAAGGACCTCTAACCAGAATGTCCGTAACATACTCCACCTCACTCCACGCAAAATCTGTTTTTATCAATTCCCATTCCATCCATATTTTATCATGGATAACCATCTCATGAAAGCTTCCGGATTTATACCACAGACGGATCTGAGAATTTATACCTATGAATTTCTCGATGAACTCTTTGAGTTGCATATCAATTCTCGGTTTCGATATCAGACTTGTTAGCATCAAGATCCCGTGTCTCTTTATCCAAGAAACGGAAGCTCTTCTGCTTGAATGCTTCGGCTAGAGGGCCTTCAACTTTCACTACAACTCCTTCTTCTGGTACCTTGTGTAAACATAGATAACAGTCCTTTTCGTTGTAAAGTTTCTTAACACGCTCCATGAACTCATCAGTATCGAATTCCTTCTTTGATGTACATAGAAGTTCGTTAGTGCTACCAAGATAAGCTTCTCCTGTGGTGATAACAAATGTATCAACAAAGTTTTTAGCATATCCGTAGTACAGTTCTATTACAGGAGTAAGACCGACTGATTTACACCAGTCTTGTACCTGTTTAGCACTGAACTCAAATACCTGCCCGGCATCGTTTGTGTAAGTGATTCGGTACACATAGATTTTGTGTTCACCCGGCTGACATCCATAGTCCCAAGGCCCTTGGATAGGTCCACCACCAGGCAGATACCCAACAATCTCATAATACAAAGTCATACCATCAAGTAGATACGGTTTTAGTTCCTCGCCGGCAATGCTCCAGATGTCTTCTGAATAATAACCACTTGGGTTAGGGTTCAAATCATCGTTTTTAATGACCTTGCGTGATGAATTGATGTAATCGTACTCTGCCTCGGAGATCTTAGCTAATTTGGTCCATTTGAGGACTTTCTCGACCAACGAGAGTTTACGTTTACATAGGATCTTTCCACTAATACCACTTGTACCGTGAACCTTATAGGTTATTGATATCAAACTATCTCCATGGATCTTGTGCAAGTTCTTACCGAGTTGAGCTGTATCGTAGTGAAATCTGAATTGATTCTCTATTAGTTTAGACTCTCTTGCTTTCTTACCTCTGCCTTTGTTAGCAGATCCAGGAGCGCCAGGAGTTCTGGTACTCTTAGGTATATACTTCTGACAGATAGGTACATTGTCGATCGAATCAAATTCAGCACCGGTAGATATCTGTGGATTAGAATTGATAAACTTCAGACTCTCGAGAGGTATAAAGAACCCATTGGATTGGTGACCTCTAAGTTTAACACAACGTATACGTCCGTTTTCTTCGAAGTAACCTTTCTTTTCCAGATCAGTGTTTAGTTCTGCCTTCCTGTACAAGTTATTAGCCGATAAGAATTCCTTTGATAGCTGGGCCTCAACAGGAAAATACATCCCTACCGTACCAACTGGATTATCTTTACCAACAATAACATGGCAACCGAATAGCATTGTACCCATCAGGTTATCGCAACCTTCTAGTTGGATAAGTGACCTGATCTCTACCACTGTAGCACAGTAGTTAATGTTTTTTGGTGTTCCTAGTTTCATTTCTTATATTTTATTCCCATAAGGAAAGTTGTGTATCAATTACTGTGCATGCTTCAGTTAGTCTTCTAAGTAAACTAGGAGACGTCGTTGGAAATAGTTTCTTTAAACTCTCGAATTCAATGGAGTAGTTTACATCTTCATTTCTACCTTTAGTCTTTCTACTGTACTTTACCGGGCTAACATAGCGTGCAATATTGTATACCGGGTCTAAGGTCTGGATAAGTATTTCCTCAATGTTTTGAAGATCTATTAATCTAGTCCTCATTAACACTCCTATACTAAATGACCCTTCTCCGAATAAGTTAAAGTCGTTTTGTAATAGGTAGCAATGGTGGGAGTTACTGCGCAGACTTTTGACGTGCTCAGCATGTCTCCTACCAATATCAACGGAAGATCCAATATAAAATTGCTGGGTCTTCTCGTTGATTATCACATATATACCAGTTCCATCAGGTTCCATCACATACTATTTACCCAACATGTGTCGATATTGAACCCACCCATGGAAGTTGTTGAACCATCCATAGTCTAACTCTGCCCATTTAGGAGTGTCATACATCGTATTTGTGGGGGCATAGCCACGTACAGCATGATAATATTCTTCATCTGTAGGTACCTTAGCACAATGCTCGAACGGAGACATGTGCCCGGATCCGAGTAATGTAGTATATAGCTCGACGTCTTTTACTAAATCGATCTTAGGATTATCTCCCAAGGTTTGATATGAAAGACGCGCACATCTAGCACAAGATACTTTGATCTGTTGCTGAGACACGAAAGAAACCAGATCAGCATCCGGAATACCAGCACCGCTAGTAGGTATATACGGGAAAGCTTCAAGTACTTCTGTAAGTAGGGGGAAATATGGTATATGCCACTCTCCAGCCATCAGAGTAAAAGGTTCGCTTTCATTGTACGCGTCCCACATAGCTTCGGCCAGGGCCTGCATATGTATTTCAGCACCAGACTTATTGATATTACGCCATCCAAGATCAGAACAAGGATAGTGAAAACCCTCTTCTACACAATCTTTAGCAGCGATAAAATCCTTACGGCTCTTGAATACCTCTCCTTTATCTGATGTGTATTTAGGGCATCTTAGGTTAAAGAAGTTATCAAGTTCAGTAGTAGTTAACAATACCTTGTGGTACATGAATGGTTCAAGTAACCTATTGGTAATCTGCTTAGTAACCTGCAAAGCAAGTAACGTTTCAGCATTAGCAATAGCACTATCCATAGCAACTTTCCACTGGGCCTCAAGTATCCGGATACGATCAGGGTCAGTATGGTATTCCACCCCCTGCATTCCAGAGTGTTCCTTCTGCCATGCGATCGGCATGAACGGATTGGTCTTTACGGACTCAATCATCTTCTTAGCTGGTATAGCCCGGGAACTTGCTGAGTTCTTAGAGAACACACGATGTGTATTAAGTTCCGCAAGTATGTGCCTTGGGAATACAAGCTCGAACGTGGCGATCCTATGTCCACGCTGGGTAACAGAATCTGCGATTATTTTTGCTGTAATCATCCTATAGCTTTTTTTGGGTCACTGATAATTCGCTGATACTCATCCATTAATATAGGTGGTACAGCATGACTTGGTATTAATACAACATACTTATTTAGTGTGATTGTAAATCTACCATGCGCAAACTTTCCTCCTGGTGTTCTAGCATCTGCATATAAATTACACATAAAATTACCCGCTTTAGATTTGTGGGTAATTATACATATCTCCGGAGAACTACCGTAGGCAACCATAATTAGGTCACCTACATGTAAATCTCTTCCAAATATATCCAACATGACTAAGCTTCTCCACCTTTAGCCATAGCAGGAACACCGGTTTCAACCAATGCTTCTGTGGTAATTGCTGACGCTACCTCTGCAGCTTCATCTGCAATTCTTTTATTTTCAGTCTGCACAGTGATATTCAACGCAAAACCAATAAAGGTTTCAATGATATCTTTCTTTTTGAACCTATCAAATGCCGGTGCTGCCATCTTCATGATGTCACCGATATTCAGTGTCTTGTCCAACTGTGATGCAGCCAACGCTCCTACAACAGCTTCTTTAAGCTCGTTAAGGATTTCATTCATTTTATCTTGGTTTGCCATTTATAAAGTTTCAGTACAATCTCGGATAGAGATTTGTATAGATTAAGTAAATCACCATCATTTTCGATAACAAAATCGAATCCCTGGTAGTTATCTAAAGCAGTTTCGGATGGATGCATATCACTGCAGTCCATACCAATACGATTAACTCGTATCATTATACCACCATTCTTCTTAATAATATCAGCTTCATTAGGGAATCTGACATCGGTAATAAACCAATTAGGTAAAGGATCAGGATCCCAAGTATGATTTTCAAGTCCTATCCTATGAGTAGGTTTATAGTCAGCCATGGTAGCATTCACCCAGGTATTATCACAGAAACCAACTCGAAATAACTCGGTGCCTACAGTTTGTAATGCATCGCGGTAAGTTCTGCGTTCCTGAATACAATATTTACGATCTCTATAGTTACTTGGGTCGAATACATTGATACGATCAGTAAAGAATGCCATAGAATCTCTTCGTCTATGATCAACTTCCTTCTCGTCCTCAGTATCATAGTCAATACAATAGAACTTAGGATTCCATTTGTAAGTCTCTTCGGTTTGAATTATTTTACCAAAGTTTGATGCATAAGATCCATATACTTTCCTATTCCATTCAATAGGCATAAAAGAGTTCTTGAATGTGTCGTCTTCAAGCTGAATCCTGGTACAGCCGGTAAGCATGCATATGATGTCTTTTAATTTATCGGCAAACTTAACATACTGCCAGTTAGACTCCATAAGTGCACCATCTTCAACAAATTCATATAGAGCTGGCATTGCGGGATCGACATTCGAGAATATCCAGTCCAGTACCTTAGCAGTGGTATCTTTACCATGCTGTTTCTTTCCGCTTATACCTATGATCATTAGTTTCCAGAAGGTTGTATCCCAGGTAAATCCCTCAACAATCGATCCGCTTGTATAGCAGCACGTTGGTCAGCAAGGGTTTGTATGAGATTATTAACACCACCTGCAACAGTGATAGACTTTTTAGCGTCGACAAGAATGCAGGTAAATTGCATGTTCAGTAGATTCACATCGGAATTATCTTCTAGATACTTATCTACATCAACTTTAAGCTGAGTCGCTAACTCTATATTAGTCATCGACTCAGCTAGTAATGGTATCATCATATTAATATCCATTGTCATTGTTATTTATGTCCAGTACTTCCGAACCCTCCATCCCCGCGAACAGTTTCAGATAGTGTTTCCACCTCTTCAAATTCAATTGGAATGATTTCTTCGATATACATCTGAGCCACGCGTTCGCCCACAGAATAAGGGAATGGTGGGTAAAGTGTTTTAGCCGGTCTTGCAAAAGAACCACCACCTATTACACCATTGTTAAACGCCGGTATAAAATCGATAGGAGTTGCTCTGAACCTAATCTGGTATTCACCACGATAATCCGGGTCTCCTAAACCTGGAGAATTTGGAATATACCACTGAGTTCCAGTTAGACTACTTCTTGGTACTAATGTAACCTTATGATTAACTGGAGGTTGCAAGGCAAAGCCAAGTTTACAGATCACAAATCCAGGTTCCTTTTCTACGATCTCAACGACCGTAACATCCCATCCTCCAGCAAAGCCGCTACCACGCTTTGGTAGTTGTGCATCCAGATGTAATTTTTGAAATTGTACAATCATATTATTCTGATAAATTTTATTCTATTTGCTAAGTACCATATACCACCCTGACGTTCGGGCCTGTGGATGACTGCATAGTCTTCAATCTCTACTTCAACCCATACTCGGTCAAACAGACTTAAGTGTGGTGCATTAGCAGATGAAGTACAATGCCATCCAGGCCTGTGAGCAAAACCCTTTGTTTTATGATCTTCTGCTTCCAACCACTCACCGAGCGGTATACGAAACTTCTTATTTATAAACAAAGGAGATAAGCTACCGTCTTTCAGTAGTCGTACAAGTTTATATGCTATCATCCTCTTGTTTTGTATTCATATGAGTGTAAACCGTTTTCACCCATTCACTAAATTCACTAATAGTTCTCTCGAGTTTAGCCTTATTACAATGAATGCAACAAGGTACTACATTATCAGTAGTATAACCAATGGTATTATCTTTTCTATCTACTCCATTAAGCGGCTTAAGCACACTCTTTGTTTTATTTCCCCTTAATAGAAATGGTTTAGAACCACAATAAAAACAATTACTATTAACTATAGTTATAAAATCTTCTTTAGTCAAAGAGAATTCTCTTCCAGACTTTTTGGCATCTGATTTATAGTTACCATATAACCTGGATTCGGTAGGAGTAATATTATGGCTTTCATAGTATATTTTAGAACCTGCTGTAGTAAGAATCTTCTTCATACAACCACAACTCTTTGTAACACCACTGATTATGGAACTAGGTTCTATAGTCTTAGTGTTACCACATACACACCTAAACAACCATCTACGAGATTTATAATCTCCCTTATTACCATGTACTAAAACTGGTTCTTCTTCTGATTCAACTGTCATGAAGTTATAAGTTTTACCTATAACATCTTCAAACTTAACTATTTGATTTCGCATCCAAACAATCTTTTTGTTAACTCTTTAGAGTAAAGCTCAGATGTTAAATCACTTTGCCAATACTCCTCTGTATCAACATTCATTATAGTTAATTTCCCAGCAAAACCGGCACCAGTATCTAGATTCCAACAGTTACACCTCTTCTCAGGTTTTAATTGACCAAGAGCAGTGTGCCCGATGAATACCTTCTTGTACATCTTTGTACGATTCGGGTTATGACTATAATGGTGAGACACTCCAAGAGCAGTCCACATATGTCTATCCCAAAGGTAAACAAATTGTCTGTCATTACCTAATCCAGCTTTATCAGCCCACCCTCCATGCACATATGCAAACCCATTGTCGTCTATGTAATAGTAGTGAGCTCTTGCGAAGTATTCATGAGAATGAGTTATCTGAAACGAAGGATTGTTTAGGTAGGAATCCATAGTAGCCTGACCACCTTGAGGTAACCATTCTTTATTAATGGCTCCAAACTTTAGGAAATCCCATGTCCATTCGTCGTGATTTCCCATGATAGCTACCATATTGGGAATGCTAAGTAACTCCTCAACACATTCCACAACATCAGGCCATCCGTCACATACATCACCCAAAACAAAAAGGCGGTCCGCCTCTTTATCAAAGGCAGACCGTTCTAGTACTTGTTTTAAAGCTTTGTAGTTTCCGTGTATATCACCTATTGCAAAGGTCTTCATATAATACAAGTTTAGTTATCACATTATGAATGTCGGCTGATAATTTGTCTTTAGCCTTTTGCACCTCCTCATCGGAAGCTTTATCCTTCCAAATTCTGGTGTTTAAAGCTGAAGCAGATTTCTTAACCGAATCCACGGACATTGTAATCAACAATTCATACATTTTCCAGCTTTCTGGTTTAACCACACGCTCCATAACCACATTCTTTACATTGTTTACAACCACCCTCCATGTGCATCTCAGATCCACAATTTGGGCATATATTTGATCCTTCAGCTTCTGGTATATATTTCTTCAACTGACGTGCAATAACCTTAGCTACACTCACAACCGACCCCTCAGACTTATTCAATTGTTCTACAATGAATTGTATCGCAGCCCCATGCCGTAATCCGGTTGATATCAATCTGAATACAAATCCCCATTCAGGAGTTTCAAATTTAGATGAGATATCATCCACTAATAGACGCCCAGAGTTATCATGAAGATTGTATACACCACTTCGTTGTTTGTGTATTACTCCTGAATCAACACTGCTTGGTATCTGTAGATCCTTTTTCTTGAATGCCATGGTTTCGTACGGCTTATCGTCATAAAGACCCACTAGTACAATAAACTTTTCAGTATTAATTGTGGCATGGAATATATCGCACTTCAAATCCTTTGGTCGTTTGGGGGCATCGTGTTGTTCAAACTTTGAACCATTATTTGTGGTTGCAGAATTTAATACCCCAGTACGACTACCATCTCTATAAATAGTGATACCCTTACAACCGGTTTTCCAGGCCTTAAGATAAAGGTCAGACACAATCTTCTCAGTTGTCTCGGCTGGTAGGTTTGTAGTATTACTAATTGAGTGGTCAATCCATTTCTGCACAGAACCAATTAACTCGATCTTGGAGATAGGGTCGATCTCAGCACTGCTTGCACCGGCATACGGAGATTCCGCAACCATAGAGGCAATATCAGTGTCTGATAAATCTTCAGGGCATACTTCAGGATATCGTATATCCATCCACTCTCTGAAGTAGGGGTGAAATACCGCGAATTCTTCCCATGAGTCCCCTTGTTCATCTACATAATCAACCTTAACATGGCTATCCCCCGGATTAACTTTACGACTGCGTTTGTATACAGGCATAAATATCGGCTCGATACCACTTGTCTGATTATTCATTATGATCGACATAGTTCCGACCGGCGGTTCAGTTAGCAATGCAATATGTCTCCTTGGTACCCCAACAAACCCTATCCGTTTAAGAAATGGATTATTAGATTCCAGGGATGCCTTATATGCCGGGAATGCTCCACGAGTAACAGCAAGATTAGCTGATGCTTTGTACGCTGTCTTAGCAAAATCCTCATGTAGAGCAGTAAGATAACGATTACCTGCCAGTGACCCGTATTTAAATCCAAGCATAGCAAGGAAATCACCATGCCCTATAATAGAAATACCGGCACGTCTTCCGTCAACTGTGCTTACTCTGATCTTTTTCCACATATCAAGTTCAGTCCACTTAGTGTCAATACCCTCGACGTCATTACTGATCTTGCTTATGATCTGGTCAATCTTATCAGTTTCTAGATCTATGATGTTATCCATCATATGAACCGCTAACTTAGTAAGGTACTCCAATTTCTCAATATCCAGGAAAGATTCATCTGTAAATCTCTTCATAACTGTTTTCACAAGATTGACAGATAATAGTCTACAACTATCATATGCACTAAGAGGAATTTCACCGCATGGATTGGTAGAAACGGTTTTAAACTTCGAATAACAATCCGGAAGAGACTCCCTTATAATAGTATCCCAAAATAGAGCCCCAGGTTCTGCAGACAACCAATTTGCATGAATAAGCAAATTCCATATCTTACGGGCCTTAACTTTTTTCACATATACCGGCTTGTCATCAAACATAAGGGTCCTTAGTTTATCCGGAACAAGCCCGTCCATATCAATACCAAGTCTATTGGTATCAAAGTCGCATGGAAAGTGTTGCAGATAATAACCATCCCCCTCAACCGCGTTCATAAACTTATCAGTAAGTCTGACGGATACATTAGCACCAGTTACCTTAGTTGTATCAATCTTCATTCCGATAAACTCAGCTACATCTGGGTGATTAACTGACAGGGAGAGCATCAGTGCACCACGACGACCATCCTGGGCAACTTCGCGCGAACTATTACTGTGCCTAGTGCAGAACGAAACAACACCCGAACTAGTGCCGGCACTATTGCTTACATAAGCTTCCTTAGGCCTAAGGTGGCTCATGTCAGTACCTACACCACCCCGACGCTTAGCAATCTGAACTATCTCTTGGTCAATCTTTAGAATCGAACCATAACTGTCTTCCCCATCGGCGTCGATAACAAAACAGTTTCCAAGAGAGGTTATTGAATATGGATTTGCTATACCATATAACCCAGAACCACCGGGACTTATTTCTTGGTGTACAAGTGCATTGAAATATTCATCTTCAGTGTATGTTGTATCACCACGCTTAATATCAACACTATTGATGTCTTTTGCGATTGCTTTAAATCTATCGACAGGGGATAGCTCAACGAACTCATCCTGTTTATTTTTTAAGCAATATTTATTCATCCACACTTTGGTAGCTAATTCATCGCGCCCAAAGAATTCTAAGCAACTTTTCGTTACTTCTTCTTTTGTGTAAACAGTCATTTTCAACTAGTTAGAAACTTTTGTACTTAATCTTTTCATTATTTATCTTAGTTAAAAATTTAGAATAAAATGGGGAATAATGTTATCCCCATCTTAATTAATTGAATAAATCTTTAGCCGGGAATAATTTCAGTAAAAACTGTTTCTCCGGACTATTGAGGGATGGTGTTACAGAGTAACGATAGTTAAAAGCTTGTTCAGCTTCTTTATTATCACTATCCATGGAAACATCCATCTGTAAGGTACCTTTAGTTAGGAATAATTCTGTTAGTATGGTCTCTACAAATATCAGTGACTCAACATCTTCCGGCAGTAGGATTTTTATGTCCCGTTTATCTGTGGTAAAATCTACGTCTCGTATACTGTCGTCTGACTCGAGGATATCTATCAAAACATTAACCAGGACTATACTGGTATCTTCTGCAATTTTTATGCGGGCATATATCATTTTTGTGTTGCTAAGAGTTGTGTGTATTTAAATACAGTCTTAACTTTAACCATATGTTACTCTTTGGTAACTGATTTTAGCAACTCCAATAACTCGACGGCCTCATTTAGGGAGTACACAATGAATCCTGTATAGGCTTTTAACTTAAATAGTTTCCACCTAAGCTTAAACAATTCATCTGCAAAACCCTTTACTTCAATGTAACAATCATATGTCGGCAGATAGAAATCAGGTTTATACCCAATCTTTCTCTGAGCGACCGTTTTGATCTTACCATCTTCAAATTCCTTAGTGGTGATTTTATCAAACAACTCAATGCTTGGTTGATATTCAAACTCTAATCCGCTATCCTTTATGTATTTCCACACTTGGTATTCGGGTTTACTATCGAATGTTAATTTACCTGGATTTTTGACCTTCCATTCAATTAACGATCCGGTTATCTGTTTACCATCTTCACCGACTTTCTTCACTATTACTCTACCTAGATGTCTAGCCATTTAATCTGTATCTGGAATTATTATTACTTTGGATTTAAGTAGTGTTTTAGTTACAGAAGCAGCATTTAGTATCGCATTGATTGGTACTAAGGCAGGGTCAATTATACCAAGTTCAAATGCATCACCTACCTTTAACTCATTGATATCTAGAACAAAGTTCTCGTTATCTTGAAGTTCTGGTTTGTCACAATAATCTTTCCAATCAACACCAGCATTAGAACATAAGGTAATGATAGGGGCAGAGCATGCAGTTACTATTATACGAATTGCTGCAACCTCGTCGCCTGTCATATCTGTACCTTGTTTGTTTGCAAGTAATGACTTACCAGCATTATACAAGGCCATACCACCACCAGGAAGTACACCCCCGTTTACGGCAGCAGACACAGCACATACAGAGTCATCGACCCTGTCTTTCTTCTCTTTAACCTCAGCTTCCGTGACACCACCAACTTTTATGGTAGCTACGGTAGCATACTTCGATAACCTACGTTTGAGGTGAGTTGCAGGAGCACTGTTTGGATCTAATTTGACATTATTGTATTCCTGCTTCAATAGAGCGACCTTGATATCAAGTTCTTCCGTGTACTTATCCTCGAATGGAAATAGTATCAACTCATTCTTGCCTGCTATAAACTTCTCAACAGTTCCATAGTTGTCGGTACCAAACCCTTTAAGAGAGTGTTGGGTACTTCCATCGATACTAAGAATGTCAGCACTGGTTAGGTAAGCTATATCCTTTAATATTTCCGTACGAAATGTCGCAAATCCCTCAGCTTCAGCTAGAACAACCCTAAGCATATTCCTTCCATTATTAATGTTTACCACTTTAATAACGTTTTCAGAGAATTCTTTTGCGATTATAATAACAGGAACTTTGGATTTACTTGCACTCTGAAGTATTGCTTCGATTTCAAATACCTCCTTCACTGCTCCGTCGATCAAAACCACACTAGATGGTTCGTTTTCAGCATTGATATTGGTAAGAACCCTTGTTTCAAGAGATGCACCATTAGTAGTAACTACAGTAGAAGTAACTTCATCAGTTGCTTCAACATTAATTATACCATCTGCGCCGGCGTGTTTAACTGCTTCAGATACCAGTTTTATAACTTCGGAATCTCCATTACTTGAGATACTGATCACAGACTTTAAGAGCTCTGAATCCTTCTCAATCATAAGTTTTGTATTGTCCAGATACTCAGTAATATCGTCGATAGCCATTTCAAATGCATCGAAGAAATCCTTCTTAGACTTTACAGTTTGTAGAGCTTGTAGACCAGCCATGACCAAACTACCAACCAGTAAGGTTGATGTGGTTGTACCATCCCCCACAGTTGTAGCAGTCTTTCTTGCTGATTCTTTAATCAACGATACGATAGCTTCTTTAGCTGGGTCATTATAGTGAATACTTTCACTTACAGTTACACCATCTTTCGTTACATGTGGAACAGAATTCCCGGTAACTATGATGACATTCTTGCCGCCCGGGCCTAATGTACTACATACTGCATTACAAAACTCAAGCACAGTTTCGATAATAATCTCCTCTGTGTTATTAATAATTCTATTTGTTCCCATTTTAATCAAGTCGATTTATATCCGTAACGATAGGGAATCTGAGTTTTCCGTCATTTGTTAGACCAAAATATCTAACAGTCGCAAGAACTCCAACAAGTGTTTCAGCATCATTAAGTAATCCCAGGCAATAGCCATGGGTACCTCTGATACCACATCCAACGGACTCGCCGTTAACATCAACTCGTATAGAACCTGCTATTGCAGCACGGTTACCCTTACCACATAGAACTTCTAGTATGGTAAATTCAGCATCATCGAAGATTTTGATTTTTATTAAACTCTTGCTGCGTTTGTTAAGATACACAGCAGTAGGGATACGTACTATACTTCCTTCGTAACCATCTTCAAGATTTTTATCAAGCGCTGTTTGGTAGTCGATAACATTATCAACTAGTACCCATTCTACAACATGAATCTTGTCTATATTAAGAGGTTTTAGGTTCTTGTCTAACCATTGTTTACGCTCGAGGTTTGTCATCTGTGGATTCTCACTATCATACATATCATAGATATGATACTCAGCGATTGCCTCAGCGGCCTCAAGTTCAACAGGAGTTGGTTTTTCTTTCCGGAAAGCACTCATTAGTGCCTGGAAATCATCGTGGTATGCATGGTTATACAACTCACCATCAAGTGTTACAGTTGGGTAAGCTAGATGGAAATCACTAAGGTTTCTATGAATCAAACTAGCCGCCGCGATAGGTTTACCTTTCCTCGAGTGTTGTGCATTAGGTTGATCAACCATACGCATGCCATCGAGTTTAGGATCAAGAATTACTTCCTTACCATCTTTCATTTCCCATTTCACATCAACTGCTTTTTCAGCTAACATAGGTGAGAAATACTTATGACGGCACTCCATAACATCTTCCATCTCATAGGAATAATGCTCAAGGTTTATCTTCTTGATATACTTTGCACCAACCTCGGCAATTGCTTGCTCATCTGGAGTTGTCTCGTTAGATTTACCAACATTTTTAGGTTTACACGTAGTCCAATCAGTGGTAACTTGAGCGCCATCAATTAGCCCCGTAATAGTTCGATAAGAACCCCCAGATGTTTCCATCTTGAAGATTCTTATCTTGCCTTTTGAATCCTGTTTGTAGAGAACTGGATAAAATGAATTACCTAACCTTGTTTCCATAGTTAATTGGGGTATCAATAACCATAGGCAATCCATTACGTTCGACGATCATTAACCATCCGGATAGAGATCCTAGACCTAGACGATCGGCATAGTCATCCGTTGGAGCGAATGCTGGGCAATGCATCTTACGATATCCTGCCGTATCATCATCTTTGCTTATAATACGTGAGTGGAAGTGCCCTTCCAGTATCAAATTGAACTTCTCTTGACTACCAAGTTTCCATGCAATTTTATCAGCAGACTTCTTGTCCAAACCCTGGTCCCCATGTAGATTAATAAACATGATATTACCACGGTCTAATACAGTTTTATGGTTTGTATGAATAACGTTAACCTCCGGTAATGCGTATTTAAGCATGTAGAATAGAAGCTTAGCTGCCTCGTTTGATTCTTCAAGCTCTTTGTCGGCCATGGCGCGATCATGATTACCAGACACTGACATGATAGTCGTTAGGTTCTCAATCTTATTTGCGAACTCCACCAGTAACTCGAATGGTTTGGTAACCGAATTAGCTCCCCAAGCTCCGGTCTCAATGGTTTTCCACATATTTGAGTGGTTGACTCCTGAGAAAGTATGTATCGTATCCCCAAGGAAAGATATACAAACATTTTCAGCTTGCATCGCATTGATATCAGCTGCTATTTCGTCAAGTTTCTGACGTGCTATCTCGTAGTTGTAAACCGGTAGATTCAGACCAAGATGTAAGTCAGCTATTACTGCAGTTAAGAATTCGGTTGAATGTTGATAAATAGCTCCATCTGACTTAGGTTTTTGTGTAACAACACCAACAGGGATAGCCTTGATATTAGCAACAACATCTTTTAAGAAAGCATCATGCTTTAAGTTTTTATTAGAGAACTCAACATAAGCTTTTTTATAGGCCCTAACCAAGGCCTCAAGAGCTGCAGAATCAGTTTCTTTCACAACATCAAGTAAAGATGAGGCATTTTCCACTGTAACAGCATATATATCTTCCTTCTCCATGAATTCGTCAGTAAAAGGACCGAATGGTTCGGAATCTTTTGTAAGATTGAGTTTAGTCATTAATGCATTTAGTTTATTAATATCCAATCCCATGTTGGACATTATTTGAGTTTTAGTTAGATTTAATCCCTTTCTGGAATACGCACAGAATATGCGATCGACTAGTTCGACACTGAACTGATAGTCGTTTTTACCTACCGAAAGTTTGTAAACAAGGTCTTCAACCTCAAACGTATCGGTTACCATTGTTTCTGTAGCAACCTGAGCATATACTGATGTAGTTATGCTGAAGTTATTAACTTCGTCTTCTTCCGGATCATTACTTTCATCTTCATCGACGTCTACATCAAACATCTCTTCTTCCTCTTCTTCGGATTCCAAAGCCGCTTGTAACGTATGTGAATAAGGGGTACCATCACTTTCCTCTAGAATTTCCTGGTTCAACTCCTCGATAGTATTTGTTTCATCCGAAATGACATATACATTCATTCTCGCTTCACCAATAAACCCTCGTATAGTACGATGGGACTTTCCTGTAATAGCATTATCCTCAAGTATTTTGTCTGCTAACTTTGTGCTATTCAGTTTAGGATACTCTTCTATATATTCTACTACTACTTTTCGAATGTTTTCTTTCATTATGCCGTTAATTTTTCCATAATTAACCTGATTATTTCAGGTCTATCGTTTTTAAATAACGATTCCATTTCTGGAAACATTGTTTTTACTAAAGCTAAGCCTTCCTCGATTCCATGATTCTTAATATAATCACTAATATCTTTATCGAGAACCTTTAGCTTTCCGTTTATAAGTACTTGATCCTGACTTATCCAACGAACTGTAAATCCCTGACCCTCCAATCGTTCTGCTGCTTCAATACCTGCCGGATCATAGTCCATCACTACAAAGATGTTTTCATACTTCTTCTTTAATGACTCAACTAATTCTTCCGGAAAATGCCACGCCTCTCCCTGCGGAGCTATTAAATCACAATTTATCAGTGCATAGAAACACATGATATCTTTTAGACTTTTTGTGATTATAAGATTCTTATGATTTTCAACTTGTTCCATACCAAATAGGTAGTTACCGGGGCAAGTATTTCTCCATTTAAATTCATCCTCTTCTGGGCAATAGAGCTTCACTTTATCGTATACGACGTAAACAAATGCTAGTTCAGTACGTTTGAATTCGTACTTTATAGAATAGTCTTCGCCGAGTAAATATTGCACACTCCTTACATTGAACTTATTAAGTATTTCTTCGTCAATACCGTAGCGAGCCCACCACATTAAATCTCTTCTCGTGAACGGTCTAGACTTAAAGAGTATTTCTTTCTTCTGTTTAGCAAGTTCATAATCAATGATTCTTTTCTCGTGAGTGACCTTTTCGGTGCCGAATATACCCAAACCAAGTTCGGTATCGATAAATTTTATTATTTCAAAACGATTATTTAACACAAGACCGTGATGAAAGTATGCAAATTTCTGTGCAAAGGTGAAAACATTACCGAATCCTCCTGCAAAGTCCTTCCACCACACTTCATCTGGTCTCACATCTTCAAGTGTTGTCGGAACATAGAGTGAAAATGAAGCCCGGGTATCGTCCTCACGAAGAGGGCTATTTATGGGTTGTCCAAGTTCAAGCTCTACGCCCAACAATTCACAGTAAATATCAAAATCAGTAATTTCGTCAAGCAGTTTGTCAGTCAATGATTTCTTGCTGGAAACATATTCACGAAATAAATTTGACATAGTTTTTATGGTATTGGAACATTATTTAATGTAGCTATAAGCACATCAGCCTGCGTTACAGACTGATACACAAGTTCCTCATTGTTCACACTTTCGTATACAGGTGAACCAATCTTACCCGCAAGGATTATCAACGCAAAGTATTCTCTTTTTGTTAATGCAGCTTGCAGACTTGTATCCGGATTAGTTGGATACACAAGGTTCAACGTAAAATCTCTAGTGACCCCTCCATTATCAACATAGGATCCACCTGCTTGCACAGGTTGTGATGCGAATGCAGGATCAGTTGCTACTGTACTCATTACAGATTAGCAAATGTTGGGGTTGCAACGGCTTTCTCTCCGCTTGGAGCAGCACCAACAGCATCAGGTTCAGCCTGGGTTGGTTTTTCTTCGGACTGAGCTTTCGTATAGATAGCTTGTTCCTGTGCAGTTACTTCAGGTAAAGATTCTTCAGAATCCATCGGAATAATCCAACCGGCTTCTCTGCCCATTTCCAAGAATCCCTTCTTGTTTGAGATAATCTTACACTGTAGTAGTGGACATGCATCACCAATCTTGTCTTCGACAGCGGCTTTGAAAGCGGCCTGAAAACCATCTTGTATAAGCTTGCAGTTCTTCTTGGTAGATAGAAACTGTTTAGACAGTACAAAGTCTTCAAGTTCGGTTGCATCAAGCAATGTGGTAACGAAAGTTTCAACACTTCCACCAACTGCCTCAACGATAGAAACCATTGTGGTTAACTGATCGTCGAAATTCGACAAAGTGAAGTCACTTGCCGGGTCAAGATTCCAGAAACTACTCTCAAATTTAGCTTTAACAACCCTTGTTACGGGATCGATCTGCTGGAAAGTGATGAAAGTATTAGCTTTGATAGCTGTTTCCTTACCTTTACGCTCTTCGAAGTCTACTGACGCAACGATTACGTTAGTATTATGACCGAAGGCTAGCGAAGCTCTCACTGGCTTCGACTCTACATATTCTCTGAATAAATTACTCATGATTCGAAATTAAAGATTAAACAGTATCCAATGAAGGAGCACTTAACTTAGCAGTAACATTACCGCTTTTTGAATGGTTTTTCAATTCCGAATTGGAATACTTAAGAGTAGTTTCGCCTTCTCCCATTACCTCGCAGACCAAACCGTATTTTGGAAGCTCTACATTTGTGCCTTTAGCATCAGTGGTCAATTTAAGGTGCAACAAAGTACCGTTAGTTCCTACGAAAGGATCGATAGCAGTTTTGAATGCATCTTTTATGTTGGTCATTAATGAAGCTACATCTTTTGGTTTCCATTTGTAGTTTTTAATGTCCTCTACTGACTCAACACCGAATTCATCAAATATGTTGCCAAAATGATTGTTAATGATTTCATCACCAGTCATATAGCATTCTAGAATCCCCCATACTTGAGCGCAAAACTCGAGCATATTATCCTGGAAGTATTTGTTACCAACCGGGTCAAGTTTCCACCAACTTACTTCTATATCTTTTTTCTTCTTACGAGTCGTTGAATCGACCTCGGCAAAGGTAATATACAGAAACTTCTTTGATGGTGTCCCGTTGGAACGCCTTTCTTCGGTATCCACACCGGTGATTACAATGTTTGAGTGGATTCCTTTGCTCATTTTTGAGACGTTTACTCTGGAGAGTAACGCCATCACGTCTTGTCTTGCCATTTTATATAAAAATTTGTTATTAACCTATCTATTTAAGTTACAACAATTTAAATTAATCTACAACTAATTCTACATCACCTTCTTCTGTGATATTGACTTCACGCGAATTACCACCCATACCCTCAGCAACATCATTCATTTCGATGTCTGAATACATTCCAAGTAGTACTTCGGGGAACAAAGCCCTTACAGCATAGCTTAAGCATCTTGCACGCATCATTTCCTTTGGATATTTGGTCCAATTCTGTTTGGTGGTGTAACCTGCTAGGGCCATTTGATTCCAGGTTATAGAGAATGAAGTCTCCATTACACTGTCGGTGATTGACGATTTCCAGTAGAACTTGTAGGTAGTTCTCTTATCGTCTCCTTTTGCGGCAGTTATGGTTGCGAAGTCTTCCGTTATCGTCCATTCTACCTTATGCTTCTTCAGCATAGCGCCTAACATTGACGAGCTTATTACCGGGCGACCAGCAATGATATGAATATTATTCAACGCGATATGAGGAGTTAATCCTAATTCTTTACCGTGCTGAACTATAGTTATCACCTGTTCTGGTTCGCTAATACTATCCGGAAGTAATCCAGAGTCGATTATAGTTGTGGCCCACTTTTTCATCTCATCTATGTTGACGAAACCAGTTAATTTAACCGGGGTTTCATCTATAGCATTTAAAGTTGCTAGTTCTTTTCCCATTTTGACTTATAAAGTTGTTAGACAAAATCTAATTTACTTTACTTTAACTAAGTCAAATTAAATATTACGGTTTAAATTTACCAGTGAACCAAGCATCCTGTATCCCTCTCGGGTCTTTTAGGTATGCTTCTAACCCTTTGATAAGGGTTTCTTTTTTCTCTATGGCGAACGTTTGGCATCCAACAACAACCCTGAATCCGTAATCAAGCGGTTCAATATTAATATTGAAAGGCTTGTTGGTAGATAAATTCAAACTAGGTTGATCCATTTCTATTCTACCGTTGTCATTGTTTGACGATGGATATGTCGAACAAGGCTCACTATGATCGTAAACTCTATCACTCATTTTCTTCATCTTTATCCATACATTGATAGTATGGAGATTTGCTTGGTACCAGTATAAACATTTTCGTGTCGTCAAAACTGGTGATGTCTTTTTCATCTTGTAGTTCGATCATAAATCCATTACCAGCGAGGAATAAAATGATATTAGATATCAGATCAGATCCTTCTGTGTTACGAATTATGGTCCACGTTCTTAAGGCATTCATTCCTGACTTACCTCCTACGTACAGACTTTTACTATTGATATACAGCGGGTCACGTTCGGCTATCGGATTATAGATCTCGATACCTCTATGACAGTTACTGAACTTACCAAGATGACTTTGCTGCGGCTCGGTGTCTCGATTACCGCGAACAATTGGAATATGTGGCGGGGCAATGATTGTTATGGTTGCACTTGTTTTAGCTATAATCTGCTGAATAAGTTTATCCATTTTTTCATCTAATGCCTTACCATTAACTCTAATAAATCCATCATCCTCATCAGCAAGGTGTTCTGCAGAATCTATAACAACCATGAAATGACCTAAGTCTTCATGCTTACTATGAAAATCGGCCCACTCAGACATGACTAGATTATGAATTTCTGTTGGCTTTTTAGGGCCGGATATAATTTCCAATTCTCTACCCATCACAGAATCAAAGAACTCCCCGGCTTGCTCTAAAGCAGCTAGAGACGGTGCACTCTGATCTATGTCGAATAATCTACTTGGTTTACTATTCAACGTCGGGATATCAAGATGAACCCCATGTGTCAGTTTAGAATAATGACAAATCAACTGTTGGAAACACTTGAACTCATTATTTGATAGGTTAAAATAGAGAATCTTCAATGGTGGCTGCTCATCTTCAGGTGTAATGTACCACTGAATTAAGGGCCCGAGGATATAATTTTGGTTCACAAACGATGAAGTTCCGGAACCATGATTACCGATCACTGCGGTATACAATCCTTTATTGATGTTTCCTACAATACGATTTAGTTTCGGTACTAGCGGCATACTAAAGCCGGTATCCCTATGACCAAGATCATATTGCATTTTTGTGATTACGTCTCCGAAAGAATACTTCATGATATTGTATCTACAAGTTTGTTATCGTCCATTATCTGTTTACGCTTGATAGCTTTCTTCTCAGCGGCTTTGACTTTATCCATTGCATAGTCATACCATGAGTCATATCTCATCATGAACTTGTCAGATGTAGTCATGAAACATGTACCAGCGTTGATATCTACAGCATCAAGTACTGCATAATATGCACCAGCAAGAAATATTCCGATATCCTTCTTACGATAGATGTCATGAAACTTCTTAGCATTACTAACAGTTGGAACCCATCGTTTCACGCCATCAAACCCAACTTTAAAGTGTCGAGTCCAGTTCTGCATGCCACCACTGGTTCTATCAGGGAACAGAAACCTAAATATAACGAAATACCGCGCGACTGTTTTATCACCGCTAAAGTATTTATTCGCGTACATAGCTATCAATTCATCCTTTTCGATATCCTCAGGAACCAGTTCCTTCTCAAGTTTGTGAGCCAGGTCCAGATGTGAGATTTCACATTTAGGAACGGACTCAAACTCCATCTGCATAACTGTTTGGATAACAGACTTATTCTTAAATAGAATACCTTCGTTAACAGTATCGTCAAGTAAAAGCAGACTCTTCAGCATCAGAGGATTCTTTTCGGTAATAGACAATGTATGAGTCATTGAGCAGAAACTACGCAATATTGCGATAACTTCGCGTTCTGTTAGTCCATGGGTAACCATTAAGTCATCCATTTCCATTAAAACTTCGGTTAGAGATTTCTTATCCATTATTTCGCCCATTTGATTAATACTTTTGTGTCTACATCTAGTAGGTCTTTACCAAGGAATATCTCCCCGGCCTCAACCATACATTCTTCCTGTACCTGTACCATGTAATCTGCTATGTCCTTATGACAAGATGACAGTATTTCATCATGAACAGGTAGATGAATCCTTGCTTGTAACTTCTCACGTTTAATCCTATTCGATAGACTGATCAATGCCAGTTTAAGCATAGTTGCATTAGTTTCTTGTATCAATTATATTATCGTAACGGCTCTTTATCCATTACTTCTACACTTTCAAGTATATGTGTAGTTTAGACTATATCATCATCTAAATATGACTTTATGTTATCTGCGAAAGTAAGTAATTGGACTCTCGTTGCGTTGTTTTTCATTGTATTAGCTAGATTAGAAATCACCCTAACATTACCTTTTTCATACCCTCTAGAATTATCTATTCTATCAAGACTTGGGGATTCTGCTGACTTACCTTTAGTACCTCTTTTTAGTTTAATTCCTAAAATAGGGCAGGTATCTGGTATTACTATATCTAAGATGTCAATATTAAATGACAATCCAAATCTAGTACTTCTAACCTTTGCTTGGCTTAATAGTACCTGATCATTATGTGTCGAGCGAAAAGAAGCTGATTTAGCTTTCATCATAGCATTATAAGTTGCGTCTTCTGCATACTTTTTTCTATGTTTAGCTTTGTAATCTTTACGATCGTTTGAGATCCTTACTTGCTTTCTTTTACATTCTTTACACACATTATATGTTCCATCTATTGAATTTCTTTTATCTGGAACAAACTCTGATAAGTCCTTTGGTGTATTACAATGAATACATGTTTTCTGTAACATAAACTAATTTTTGATGTCGCGCGCTCGTGTTGCTTTACTGTCTCCAACATTACTTGCTGAGACTCCGTGCATTAGTCGTTGAACCTTACTACTATTTCTAATAGTCTTGGCTGCTGATTACCCTAAACCAGGGCTTTCCAGCAATTCACGCGATTTTACTTCTCCTATACAACTGTCATTACTATTATAGTAAATATTCAGCATAAATGAACTTTAAGAGAAATTCATACCCTCTCTACCTATGGCATCCTTTTCTCCTTGATTCTCAGGAACATGAAAGAACCTTATTCTGCCCGTTGGCATCATACTACGGATATAGTTATTCTCCATAGAGAACTTCTTAGATTCCGCGAAGAATATCTTAAGAGATGGAAAGGTTTCGAAAAACTTCTCGATTAGCTCTTTAGCTTCTTCTTTAGATATATCCAAACGTTCAGCAAGACCATGGTAAGAAAGACCGTACGCTAATCCAAATGTGATGGCTTTGGAGAATTTCCTTAGCTTCTGATGTTCCGGGCACTCGCATTGAGCTCCAGTTATCATCTGTATACATCCTGGTTCTGCTATACTAGCCCACTTATCTTTAAAGATCAATGATGCTGACATAGAATGAAGGTCTCTACCTTGCGTTATTGCATCCAAGAAAGCTTTTTCCTGGGCCGCAAACGACATGATAACTACTTCAGCGCTTGAATAATCCGAGTCAACGAATACCCAATCATCTTCCGGCGGTAAGAATGCATTCCTGAACTTAGAGTCCGACGGAATCTGCAGTAATATACCAAAAGAAATTCTACCAGTGTTAAGAATCTGGCGACACCCAAACGGTGCAATCATACCATCCTTGCGTACATACTTGTCTAGAAAGTTTTCTCCGTACGAAGTAACCCTTTTCTGAGCTGATGTATACTTCTTAAATTGATTTATCAATGCATTTTTAGTGATCCGATTAAGGCTCTTTGCATTGGTATCAGTAAGATTTGGATAGTAGTGATTAAAGATAAGGAGTTTATGTTGGTTAGAATTCCAATTTATTAGAATTGTACCCTCAGGAACGAACATTCCACTATCCAATAACCATTGTTTATGCTTAGATACAAGTATACTATTAATATCATCATACTTACGATCCATGAAAGAGTTTAGACAGTCGATTTCATCGGGAGTTAACTTTTCCATGTTATCTTTGAACCACGCTTTTACAGCTGGTTTAGTAGATAGATCATTGGGCATTGATGGTACTAATTGAGTAAGCAGTAGCTTTCTCTGTGTTGACGAATTCCAATTTACTTTGAACTCATCAGTTGGTTGTATAAGGCACTCACCAAGGGCATTTTCATCGCTAATTAGACGTTTAACTAGCTTTGGATCTGCAAGTATCTCTTTGTTGAGTTGTACGAGGATAGCGTCTCTATCAGCTATCAACTGCGCTGCTACGCCTAACCAGTGTACACTATCAAACCTCATCGGAGTTAACTCCATATCAGCATATACTAAGACTACTCGTCTTTCGACCTCATCATATAAATACCATAGTTCGTAATCTCTTAACAAACCCTCGAGGTGGTCAGCTAGTTCACCTAAGAACATGACGTCGATAGCGCCGTAAACAAGTTGGGCTTCCGTGAAAGGAGCCTCTGTAAACGTTGTTTGTTCAGTTTTATCCATCCTTATATCCAGAAATCTCTCCAAACAACCATTTAGACTATGATAACCCTTTGGTAGGTCAAGTCCGGTGTTAAGAATCTGACTCATAAGTAAGGTATCATGCACATTACAGAGGGACACTCCGAGTGCATTACGCAATACTATATAGTCAAACTTTGAATTATGAATGTAATATGTTTTAGATGGATCCGATAGAACCTGTTTTAGCAAATCCACCCATTCTGCATCAAGGTTAACAAAGTCAAATAACCATTGATCTTCACCATCCATACTACCAAGTTGTAGCATCAAAAGTTTACGATCTTGGTGGACATCCGGAGAGTCCTTGGTCATTGTTGTTTCGCTATCTAGCTGCTGATTAGGTCGATGTAAATTCCAGTGTACAAACTCATCGTAGTTTCCTGGTATGATATCTCTATTGACAAGTTCTTTCCACGTGTAGCAGGTTGGTCTACTAGTTACTAAGTGGATCATAGAGTTCCTCCATATCTTCCATTGGGGCCTGACTAAACTGGAAATCCACTTTATTCGATAATGCCAGTTTTGCTTCTATTGAATCGGGAGCAAACTTCACAGTCTCGAATTTAGGTGGTTTATTGGAAAGATTAAATCCGGCTTTAAGGGCAGCATTAAGGAAAGCAGATTTACTTTCATTTAACTCCAAACCTTCCGGCACTATTACCATGTCTTCTTTAACAAGATACATTCCATACAAAGGGAACTCATACTCACCTGATTCTTGATTAAACGTTGCCGTTATACCGCGAAAGTTGGCTTTGTGTTTTTTGTATAGTCCTGACTTTAAGAGTGTTATTTTATTCTTTGAGACAAATGGAAAAATAGGGTAAGTATCATCATTATACTTATCATTCAATTGTGCAAATTCTTTATTCATTTTGGTTTATTTAAGACTGGTTTGTATTAAGTTCACAAGCTTGGATTGAAAGTTTAGCAACTCTTCTGCTTTTATAAACTCTAATTCCTCCCGTGGGAGCTGTTCTACATTGATACAAATTAGTTTATTTGAGTCCTCATCGTAGTCAAACGATGCTAAAATTAAATCACCTTTTACCGGAAGATCGGTTTCGGTAATATGTTCTGCAAATATTGCTCCATATAAAAAGTTTGACTTCACAACATCAAATGGAACAACCGGACTAGCATTAAGTAGGTCTAGTATATTCTGAAGACCATCGGGAGTTGTTACTCTCAGAGGTATCAGATATCTAGGGTAATCATCGTTTATTAGGTTATTTTCAGTTACACTATATCCTACCCTAACCATATAAACACCTGGCTTAGTCACAAGTTGGTAGTTCTTTAACAAACCACCGTGAAAAATTGCATTACTCATTACTTGTGGTTTTTAGCCCACTCCTGCACAAACCATAGTTGCCCACAACCACCGCCGATATCATCTTGACCCGCCGGATTAAATACTCTTGTAGAGTATCCAGCCTCGACCATCTTTGATGCAAAATCTGTTACCAGTTTCACTTTCTCGTCGATGGCATTTTTCATCGACTGGTCCTTCTCACATATCACAGATAAGGTAACTTCCCACTCTCCGGGGTAAAACATATTAGTTAACCGATCAACATCAATTTGCTTGTTATTACCTTCGTGAACACAATAGTTAAAGAATGGAGTTCTACCAGTTGTCTTACGCCATACATCTCCAAATAGTACGATTGATATCATATTACATGTTGCTGTAGGTATAAGCTTTTGCCGGGCCTCATCAGTTGATTCATGAAGTGATACTTGTAACCCGACCTTATCGATTTTCTTCGATATATCCATAAACTTCTGGAAAGGTGATAACATAGCATAATGAGGCATTGATGTGCTAACTAATAGATCTGCAGTTGGATATATTGCATTTAATTGCTCAATGGCTTCAATAAGTGCATCAATATTAAGCATAGGTTCGCCCATTGACATAAACATTATCTGGAATTTCTTCGAGAAAGTCGGGTTTACGTTAGTGTAGGCAACTGCATGTTTAACTTGTTGTACTATCTCAGCTGCTGTCAAGTTTCGTGTAAAGAATTTACCTGTACCGCAGAATACACAACCAACAGGACATCCACTCTGAGTTGAACAGCATATTACTATACGTTCCTCATAGGTTGGATACTTGTACAAGACTGCTTCTGCTACGGCATCTGTGGTTTCAAACACAAATTTAACAACGTTTTCGTCTGTGCTAAGCACGGTTTTTATTGTTTCAAACATTTAATTTAACCATTTTTGTTGTAAATAATTAACTCCTTACGAGCCCTGGTCATTGCGACATATAAGGCCTGGAATCTTTGTTTCCATTCAATTGGTTTAACATCCATAATCTCTCCCTCACAAACATAGACCTTATTAAGTGTCTGGCCTTGGGCCTTGTAAAGAGAAGTTGCATATGCATAATCAAACCTAGCAAATGATTGTAGGAAGTTATTATATTGCTTCCATTGACCAAACTCAGTTCCAAGTTTGTGGAGTTCTAACTTCTTTTTCTCATAGATGGCATTTGCTTCAGCGGTATTTAGTACCACCGGAATTCCACTCTGAGGTGTTGGTATACCACCAAGTTGGAGATATACACAAGGTACATCATGTGGGCCCTTAGCAATCTTTGAGTTTACCACCGTGAGAATCTGTCCGTTGTAAATGTAACCGATGTTATTCGATGAGAATCCTCCGTTTGAGATAACTATTTCTCCGTATTCAAATTGTTGACTATTACCCCCATAAATGACATTTCTGACGGAATCATTCAACAGTTGTATAGTGGAGTTCTTGTAAGCCAGGATACGAGCATGGTTTTTATCACCACGATATCGTGTAATATCCTCTGCTACAGCGTCTACCAGATGATAGATATTGTTCTCAAATTTAAACCCGGTACCATCGACCATACTACCTTTACGAGAATATTCCTCATCAAGTAAGTATTTGTTGAATGGTTCATCGTGTTTTATCTTTCGAATTTCTTCGCGAACACGTACAGCTAATTCTCCGATAGGGCCTTCGAATCTCTGTGAAGTAGTCAGTTCGGCATCTATCCTGTCAAAGAATTTGGATTCATGCTCCTGTTTAACCGGCGGTAACTGATAAGGATCTCCAACTACAATGAGATGGATACCAAGTTCAATCACTTCGCTCATGATCGCGTTGTACTCTGAGTCATCGATCATAGATACTTCATCCAGTAATAGAATATCTGCCTCTACAATCTTTTTCTTACCCTTATTTATGAAACGTAACTCTTCGGCGTCGCCAACAGCAATCTTTCCCAGTAATTGAGCTACTGTGAAACACGGTCTGGGTGAGACTGATTCCGATAATACATGTTTTGCAGCATGAGAAATAGTACCTCCAACAATATTTCTACGTTCATGAGCTAGTGCTTCCTTAAGCATGTATGTTTTACCGCTTCCGGGAGGGCCTGTTAGACAAAAGAAATCGCCTGGAGTAACAGGATGTCGTAAGAAGTCCTTAATATTCTTAGCGGCCTCTGCCTGCTCTTGTGTTAATGTTGATGTCATACTATTACGAATTTACCACCACTGTTAAATGAAACAGCAGCAAGTTTTGGATTATATGAACTTGAAACAATGTATAGCTTGATGTCATCCGGTACATGGGTTATCGTTAGATCCCCATCGGTTACCAAAATGATAGTCTTACCAGCGTACTTACCCATGTATCTACCCATACCGGCCCATCCTGTGGATCCGAGTACTGGTTTGATCTTATGACCAATGTACCCCAGTAGTTCATCCTTTGTGTTTATCGTGAGTTCACGTGAAGGAGAATTGAAGAATTCCAATACCTCTACGCTAGTCCTGTTATCGACAAAAGAATCCATAAGAGAGAACATTACAGCACGTACCATTGAAAAGTATGTCGGATGCATTGTGGTTGACCACGACACATCTACCATTACTACAACGCTATTGTTTTGCTTTGTTTCAACTTCGATTGTTTTGATAGTAAGTTTCTTAAGGGCAATATCACTCATGAAAGAGGGCATAGCGAATCTATACTTCCTAACCTTGTGTGCGTCACTAACCTTTGTCATCTTACTACGTGATATCCTTTTTGTGGGGTACAGTTCACCGGAGATTTGTTTTAGTCCATTGTAGAAATGAATTATATCATACACTTCAGGTGTTAAAACTATCTCATTTACCGGTACTGACATATCAACACCTAGAAACTCCAGATATTCCTTATTGATAGTACTAAGATCGTCTCGGTAATTAACCTGACTATCTGATATATCCATCATTATTGGATGTTGGGAAGATATCCCACGTTCGAGTTCCCGGAGGTTCACTCTAGGACTTACAAGTTTTAGTAGGTTTACAGCAAACTCAATTAAATCAAGTTGTCTAATGATTTCATCACTAAATGTGTTGTACAATGAGATCAGAGTAGTACTGTAGGCAGTAGGTCTAACATCGATAACGCCTTCGTGTATGATATGACCAACACGTATAGCCATTAAGTCGCGCACTATGGGGTATGGAATATACCCTTGGTAACCAATTCGTTCTGCAACCACATCTATCTCAAAATCAGATACATTGCGTACATATTTAGGAAGATTTATCATCAAATATAGATTTAAGTTTTTGTTCGGATTCCGCATCCAAATCTGCAGATATTTTATACCTTAGGGAATGGTCAAAGTTTTTACACTCCTTTATAAAGGTAAGAACATCTACCGCATTTTCCTGATGATCGGCGGATAATCCTGACAATCTAGCAGTAATATAATCTATCTCACCAATTGCACCGGTTATTGTTCGAACTGTTGTTAGAGATCTGGATTGTAGCTGGGTAAACCAGAGTTTGGCTTTGGTTAGAATGGCTCCTACTTTTATCCTCTCTGTTACAAGGGAACAATAAGCAAGTATTTCACTAAGGTCAAGAGTATCAAGACCTTCAACCCACTTTAAAACAGATACTGTTTTATGCACGTCGAGTAAATCAGATGCATCCTTTACCATTCGCGGTGATACCATTGAACCGGTTCTTGAAGCCATTTCCGCTAATACATCGTAAAGCAAAGGAAACTCCTTAACTTGTTCAGGCTTGATGATGGCCAGGAAGTTTGAATAACTTTCGTGTGAATAATCGCTCCATACGACCTTAACACGTATTGGAAACCTCTCTTTGTAGAAAGCTGACGAGGAGTCATCAATACTCATATCGTCTGGAGACTTATTTGTACAGATGATTACAGAACTTATAAGTGATTCAGTGAAATACCCGCCTTGTCTAAGTCCACCTTCAGTTAGAACATCTTTCAATGCAGCGGCAGTTGATGGCCGGGCATCTAAGAACTCTTCAAGTATAAGAATACCCGGGTTCCTAAACACACTTCTATTAAATGCTAACTCATACACAGAGTGTTCAGTGAGCTTTTTAATATCTGGTACACCAAGCAATACTTCAACTTCCATATCTTCATACCCGACGATCGTAGGTGCATTAACTCCAACAACTCGTAGAAATTCCTTTACAACCTGTGACTTACCAAACCCACCTGGACCATACAGAATAATATTCTTACCTGTAGAAGTTCCAACATACAGAGCTTCAACTACTTTGTCCATACCGTAGAAGTTAATAGCAACTTGCTTTTGAACTTCTAATAGTGGGACTGATAGAATCTTCTCTCTTATGGATTGTATTGCCTCAGCTCTTATCATGCTATAGATCTAAAAAGTCTACATCATCATCGTTGTCGGGCATATCAGCATCCATGATTTCAAATTCAACAGGAGTCGGTACAACGAATCCATCCGGAGCAACATCAAGCATGCGTAATAATGCATACTGCTGTTTGATATAAGCTTTCCATCCACCATTCGATTCTGCAAGGATACGTTTCTTTACAGCGCCAGCAATGAACAGCCGTTTCTGTCGTTCGACTTGCTTCGGGCTAAGACAATTAAAGTCCTGACTCTCGGTACGCATGGTCTTTTCGTATTCATCCCATTCAGCTTCCACATCGACACTAGGTGCCTTCTTAGCTTTCTTCTCTACATCATCAAAGTGATTCTTATACATCCTGATGGCCAACCATTTAAGTTCAGTAGAACTAGCACAGCCTTCTACAAGTGCAGCAGCAGTCTTTGGGCCAATACCGGGTATCCCCTTAATGTTATCGCCAGTATCTCCTTTGAGCATCTGTTCTACAAAGAACCTATCTGCTTCGAAGTCATTAACCGGAGTTATTTTGTGTTTACTCATATCGAAATGAGTGGTACCACCAAGCTGTTTAAGATCCTTATCGGCAGTGATGATAACGATTTCGTCGTATTCACTCTGATACTGAGCCTTTGCAATGCTTACCGCATCGTCAGCTTCCATACCGCTTACCGGTATGAACCCCCATCTATCTGACATTTCCTTATGGATAGTCGGACGCCATTTGGTAATGAAGTCTGGGGTTTCTGGTCTGTTTGCCTTATATTCCGGGTCTATTGCAAACCGAAAGTTTGGGGCCATTGTTTTATCGCTTGATCCGTAGAATCCTATGTAATGAGTTGCACCGGACTCTTTAAGCAATTCATGTATGAACTGGTTAAGGCTTATCCTTACCATATTCGCTACCTTCTTTGTCTTAAATTTCCATGCAATTATATAAATCATAGAATCAGCATCAATTATTGCTAATTTCTTCATCTTTAATAATCAGATTTGAATTGTCTTCCATAAGAATGATCTCGAGATCCTGTACTTTATTCTTACCAATCTTAGTGGTTAAAATTATGACACCGTCATTAGTAACCATAGCCAGTAAATCAGCACCATCATGAATCTCTTTACCATCAACCTTAATGGATTGTACTACCACATTTGTCTTTCTTAATTTACTCATAATAGGGCATAAAAAAGGCCGAGACAATTAAGCCCCGGCCCTGTGTGTGATAATATGAAATACTAAAGACCTAGATCTTCGGTAGCTTCAGCGATATCAGCAAGCAATTTGTTGCTGTTTTCAACTGCTTTTGCTTTGTAGTCAGCCCACTCAGCATCTTTCATAGCAGCGTATTTCGAGGAATGATAGATTCCTTTGTTACGGCCTTCAACAGCACCATAAACGAAATATTCGCGTACTCTGATAGCACCATCGCTATAAGCGCTTACGTCACAGATTGCTCCGATTTCAGCTGGGTCAACGAAACATTCTAACAACTGACAGTTAAGTCCTTTGTAAGATGAAACATATCTCCATCCACCGACGTGAAGACCTTTAACACATGTAGTGTCATCGTTGGTATTAACCTGGTCCCATTTTTCCAGAGTGTGTTTTTTACCAACAGCGATCAAGTGACCTTTAACATCACCGGATAAGAATTCGTCACCGCCTGTACCCTGTACTGGTGGCTCGAAGAACAATTCTTCAGAGAATTCTGGAAGGATAGATTCACCTTTGGTAATTTTACCAGTGTGCATATCAATAGTATCCGGAGTTTTTGGATACAGAGGAGCTTTTACAGCTTTGTTCTCTTCATTGATAATCCAGCCTTCAGTAAGCAATTTTGCATACTTTTTAGCTACTAACAACCCTTCTTGGGTAATAGCAACGTCGTTGTACATCGAACGAGCGGTAGCAGTTTCTTCAGAGAAACCTTCTTCATCGATCAAACGGATAACTTCTTCGTTATCAACAATCACAGAAGTGATATAGTCAACGAATTTTTCAGCTTTACGAGCTGTGAAGTTCGGGTTACGTAAGAAACGGATCCAGGTTTTTACCAATGGAGTAGGATCGATTTCCTTCTCAACAGATTCCAGGATGATAGCAACCAATTTTTCAGGTACCGGAGTTTTTGAAACCTTGTCACCAACTTTTACAAAGTAGTAACCGGTTTTTGGGTTTTTGATAAGGTCAGGACATGCAGTCACGATGATATCAACTTCTTTGTTTTCAAGCAAAGCTTTAACTTCAGCACTCCATGCATCAAATGTAACAACATCTTCGATAGTTGCTAGCTCGGTTTCTTTTGCTTTCAGTGAAGCTAAAAGTTCGGCTGAATAAGGTACGTTGAATTTCACACCATTCAAAGAACCATTGATTGTCTTGCTGTCAGAATGACTAATTACATTAACTGTTAACATAATACAAATTTTTATTTTTTGACGTATATACCATTTAAGTTATTATAGTATAATTTATAGATATTTAGCTAGTATTTGCTTGCTTTTTTCGTCTCTAAGTTTCAATAAACCAGACGTTTTAAGCTTTCTTACTTGCTCTACGGACATACCTAAAGATTGCCCAATTAACTTCATTGATGACTTCAAATAGTCACCGGAAAAACCATAAAATGACCTGATAACTTTTACCTCATTTTCTGTTAACTTGGTAAAGATTCTTGCTAGGTCAATATCAAAATCAGATCCTTCCATAGGAGCACTTCCATCTACAGATAGTAGTAGGACATTCTCTAGTGGATCCAGATCTTCTTCCTCACCAGAACGCTGAGAGGTTACACTTAGTCGTTGGAATATCTTCGGGTTGGTGGCAAACTCTTGATCGCGCTCATCAATCGAGTCAATAACTTCATGTATCTCATTTCCTGATAAAGATTCAGAGTGTAGTTTCTCTTTGATCTTCATTTGACTATTACGGATGTTTTTCGGTACCTTAACTGGTCTATTTGACTGATCGAGCGCTTCTCTCATTTGTCTGCTTATACTTACATTACTGTAGGTAACAAATTTAGTAGAGGTCTGAGTTGTATCAAACTGCTCAATGGCGGCCATTAAACCAATCATACCTTCGCTAATCAGGTCAGCAAGGGATAACCCTTGTTCCTGGTAGTTCTTAGCGATAGAAACAACATATCTTCCGAATGATGTGACTATGATATCACGTGCTTCGATATTCCCATCTTGTCTATACGACTCGACCAACTGTCTAACAGCAGAATCAGAAGGGAATTTTTCCGGTGCCATGCGATCCAGGTCGGCTATATAAAGCTTATCTGTTTTGTCGCGTAGCACTGGAATTATTCTACTATTGTACGATTTCATCATTTTTTAATGTGATATATTCTTTGATTTGATTGCCTATTGTAAGTCTAAGTGCATCAGATGAATAGTATTTTTCGGTAAACATACCAAGAAGATCCTTAAATGGAACAATTCTTTCGAGTATTGTTTTCCACTTAATTATCATTGGAATATCCAGGATTTCAACATCCTCTATCTGATCAACTGCATCACATAAACTATCTGGTACCAGATTATTTAGCAAAGTGTTTAGATTATCAACATCATCACTCAAGATACCTGCCTTACACAAATCAATCTGAATTGCTTGTTGGTAGAAACTGAGTTTGTTAATGCTAACACCGGCCGCAAATGAGTAATCAAACCATCCATTATAGATTTCTTTGTACTCATCGTGTTCTTTACCGAATATGAAATCCAGCTTAGACTCTTTCATGATGCCTAGTAACCCGGTTTCTCGGGCTATCTTTTCTATAACAGCAGCAGTTGCAGCAGTACGAACATCCTTTGAGAATATTAACTTACCAGACGTCGGGTTATATGATTCGATAACAAACTCTGCTAATGTCTTGTACTTATTGGATTTACCAAGATACTTAATATTCTCGCGAGCAATGATTATCATGTTGATAGGCTTAGCATCCTTGTTAAGGCTTGTGTATACAGGTAGACCATCAGCACAAACCGATGTTTCATGGTTTCTATAACCCTCAAAACATTTCAGATACTTATGTGGAAAACACCCGGCTATATCCTTCATCTCAGATCTATCGTTAGACGTACCATAGATTGCTACCTCATCATTGCTGAACAACGAAGGAACATCAGAGATATATGTATCAACAGAACTAAACACGTAAGATGAATAGCTTTTTGAAATAAAATGTACAGGAATCTGGGCATTGACCTTTCTTTCAGCATCTCGATCGACGAATTGATAGCCAGATTCAGTACTGTCTTCGATGATATCAGCTGTTTTGTAGACATCAAGGATATCTTCTGGCACTTCAACATCATCATACTGTAGAATTCTAGCAGAGCTCAATACTAATTTAGCAAAGAAATCTCTTTCGTAGTCTTCCTTAGTCTGAATCAACACAAACGGGCCTTGGGTATCAAAGATGTACCTATCCTTAAAAGGATCAGCAACACCTTCAGTGAAATACACAGCAACAGACATAGCACCTGGGCTTTCAATAGCCTTACGCTCAATCTTTCGAGTACCTCTATCGTATGTGATTAACCGAGCCTGTAACTTTGGTCCGATCATTTCACTAACTTTAGAAGAGAACTCTACTTGCTTGTTCATCGGGTACTGAACATTGGTGATCATTGAGGAATCAATAATCGATGCTAGTTTACCGATAACACTTGAGTTGTTACCATGCTTTAGAGCTGCCATAGTCTGATCAGCCTTAACCATCCACTCAATATAATCCTTCTCAGCAGCAAGACTTTGATTAACAAATAATGCAGCTGTTTGGGTTACTTTGGTGTATTTATCAAGTACCGCTTTTCGGGTCTTTGTAGACCATACAGGGGCCTCTCTGGACGGAGTAACTTCTATATCATTGATATCCATAATGAGGCCTACAGAGCCACGTTTGGGCTCAATTTCAAGCTCATTGAATGCAATCAATCCATAGTTGATTAATGCTTCTCCGGCACCAATAAGAATGTGCGGTTTGTCGTATACAGAGGCCTCGGAAATGATGATATCCTTATCTCTATACAGTTCTTTAGCACGTATTTCTTTCATGGTATAAGTCATAGCACCAAGTGGTCGGTGATATATCTTAATGTTCGGCATGTACATTAACTGAGACTCCATGGCCTCGAACAACAACCGCATATTATGCTTCTTGATGTCAACCTGAATCTCTAATCCATTGTGTTCCGTAGTTTCCTCATAAAAAGTTACACAATCTTCTGATAACCAGAAGCTTTGATTTTCCTTATTATTTGTGAACCTTGGAGTAATTGGATCTACTTTATCAAGATAGATATCAAACTTTGTTTTCTGACCGTTATACCGGTTAATGACACGAAATGAGTCGACATTCAACGATAATGCTACCTTACTTCCTAATCCCCATTTACCAAGAGCATCCTTATTAGCACGCTTTGATGAATAGTTTAGTTGAAAGAAACCAGCAAGACGTTTGCCACCCAGGCCAACACCATTATCAACAATCCTTAACACATCCTTAGAAGAACCTTCTTCGTAATAGATATGTACAAAAGGATCAGAGGACAACCATTTGGAGTCGAAATAATCAGGATCCCACCCGGATGAGTGGTAAATTCCATCCTGTTTTGTTACATCAAAGTGGTCCTCAACTGAGGTCTCACCTTTTATGATAGCTAAAGCAACGTCACGTTCCTTAATAGCGTCGTAGGAGTTTGATGCTAACTCCCTAATAGTGGATTGAATCGGAAATGCATAAAGACCTCTCTGAAGAATATCTAATGCTAAGGGCATACTGTCCTTGTCAATGTTTTTCCTGATTCCTCCAGAAGACTCTAGGTATTTATCTTCTATTACAGCCATATTAATTAAAGGTAATTAATGAATAGTAGCTTTAATTTAGAGTGATTTTAATTTATAGCTACTAATGCAGCCTTTTGTACGTTGATAACACCATACACCAGTGATTTATAGGTGAACAATGTTTGGCCAGGCACAGCTTGTTTTAGGAATGCAATGCCGCTTAGAATTGTATCGTTGTTAACCCTCAGTACTTGAACTAGTTCTCTTACAAGATCATCGTTTTCAAGTTGACAGTTAACCCAATCCATTTCCTTTTCGTTGAGCATTGATTTGTCTTCGGGCTTTACCTTTGGTATTAGGGATGCTACAAATGCATCACTACAGCTATTATGAACTGCACAAGATGAAAATTCCGGGTAAAACGAATGCATTTGGTGAGGTGTACCTTTTGGAATAGTACCACCACAATGTTCACATGTTTTATCAGTTCTACCCTTACCGACACTACGACTTTCGTAATAGTCCTCTTCTCTTAGGTATTCATGCATTAGAATAGTCTTTGGTGTGAGTCGTACTGTTGACCCATCCAGTAATACAACAATGGTATGTGGCCAGGCACAACGTTCTTTATTACCCAGTCTACATCGTATAGTCTACGAATAGGAACAAACTCCAATCCATCAGCATCATCGCCGGCGTGAAGTAGATCACCCATAGGTTTATTGAAGTCTGGGTCAGCATATTCAGCAAAGAATAGATTTGTACGTAGTCGATGCTTAGATGTTTCTGGGTTGTAACGCCCTCCGTCCTGAGTAAGAAATGATTGTACAGTAAATCCTTCATCAATTCTCATGAATACAGGGTTTACACCCAACTCTTCTTTTGCCTCTCTGATCATTGCTGCTTTGAGAGAAAGATCGGTTGTATCAACCATGCCGCCACATAGGCGCAGGTACTTATCCTTGTAAGATTTGGTAATAAAAACAAGGAAACCTCTAAATGTAAGAATCAAATCGATACAAGTAAAGGTTATTGGAAATGGAGTTACCTCCATCTGTTCTTTTTGTTCTGGTGTCATAGTAATGAAAGGTTTCGTGTAAAACTATTGATTTCATCCCAATCTACATCAGGATCGAACCCTGCCTTATCATCTAAAAGTATACTATAGTATGGCTTTCGTTTGAACGATTGGGATGCATGTTGGATATTCGAACTGTACTCCAAATCAATATTGATTCTATACTGGTCGCGTAGAATGTCTATCAGTTTTCTTAAATGACATTTTCTTGTGCCACTGTAGATAAACATTGATATAGATGGGTGAACAGATAATTTTTGAAGAGCAGTAATAGCTGGTCGTAAAATAGAAGCTCTCACTTTATCTTCAAAACTACCTGGAGTTGTATTAAAGATTTTAGTGTCGATGATTGTACCATGCAAATCAATTGCTATTACAACATGATCATACCCTTTATTACTAGCATCTTCCCATGCTTTTATAAAAATTGAATTAACAGTTTGCATCTTCCCTGATTTTTGTAGATGATATATCAGCAAACTTTGACTGATGAAACCTTACATTACCATCGGTCATATCGCGATGAAAAATATGAAACTTAACATCAGATAGATCGAATAATGCTTTCTCCATCTTATGATAAACGTCGACACCCGCAAATATTCCTATTATCCCATTGTATCTCTTAATATTTCGAAGCACAGCTATTAGATTAATATACTTTGCATTATCAGAGTCAATTAAACAACACATGTTTGTCGCAATAGCACGCGATACTAGGTCAGCTACAAGAGTAATTTTACCTTGAACAGTGGATGCAGTCAGTGATAGTAAAGGTATATAACCTTGTCTAACTGCTTCATCTACAAGTTGTTGGTGACCGACATGAAAGGGATTAAAGCTACCTTTGACAAGACCAAGATGACTCATTCCCCTAAGATACTCAGTTGTACGCATCCAACTACCGCTTGAATCGATTACAAATGATCGAAAGTTAGCGGGCAGCAGGGTAGGGTCAAAGTTATAGATTAAGCTACTATTGTGTGAAAAAGCTCCATCAATCAGGTGTAGGTCTGTAGCATATCCTAGAACATGTTTATACACAATGGACTTAAACATACCAACCATTACCGCGCCTGCAACTTTCTTTGAGACATTGCGTGTAACAGACATATGATATATAATTTTAAATCCTTCGAACGAAAGCCCTACATAACCATGAAATTCTTTATCATCTCCGCACTGAATTGAGTATACTATATCAAAATCAGCTTCATATTTACCTATATTTTCAAGTAAAGAAGCTGTGTTCAATAAACTAACTGACCGTATACCATTTTTACCTGTTATCTTAATCTGAGCATCTTTCCCATAGGGGCAGTTGGCATATTTAAGTACTTTGCTTGCACCTGATAGCGACATGAATTCATGTGCTACAGGCATACCGCAGCCAAGCTCCGTTATTGAAAACGTAAGATTGGCTGCTGTAAGATATTCTAGTAATTTCTTCATTACTTAGCTCGTTCTTTTATTGCGTTAAAGCTATGAGTACCAAGTATTTCGCCATTAGCAAAAATCGGCTCCATAGCATCAACATATTGGTTGAACATGGTTGGTTCACAACTACTTGAACTGATTGTCTGAAAAGACTTACCAATTTGAGCCACTTTGAGTAACCCACGTTTGGATTTCTTTGTTTCAACACCAGTATTTGCAGTAATAGGATCCTTGTAGATATCAAATCCAACTCCATTTATTGTCCCATGAGAAGCCTTGATAGCAAATCGGAGAGTATCTCTGTTCCATTTCTGTAACAGACCACCACCCGAACCTACTACTAGGTTATCTGAGGACCAATGACCAATGGTTATTACTGCGTCAAATAGTTGATCGATTGTCTGGTAATCCATACCATCTCCCTGTAGTACACCTACATTGTGATCAATAACTTTGAACCCTTTGTCGTTGACAGTAAATCCATATACATTACCAAGAATATCCAATACACGTAAGTTTACAGTAATTGGATCGCCGCTATCCGGTCGAACAACTGTCCTACCAGCACGCGCTTTTACCTTTGCCATCACCTCTGGGTTACCCATAACGTTTTTAGCAAAGTTGAATGTATCATAACTATCCATGACAAGTGAAATGATTGCTTCATCAGGAGCTTTGTTAAGCTGAGCTAGGACATAGTCCACTTCTCCTCTACCAGGTCCATAAGATGTTGCAACAGAGTGCTCGGTTGCCCAAACGGAATTACCAAAGATTTCGTCAGTACCATAGTAATAGCATATACCGCGAACAGCATCCGAGGTATCAGTTCCTCTACAGGAAATCAAATGCCCAATGCCTGAGTACACAGCTGTTTGCCAGCTACTTACACCACGAAATCCAAAATCATGCAGCTGCCATATTGTCAGCTCAGGTGTTCCTGAGAGTGCAGCCCATTTGTCAAGAATATTCTTCTTGATGTACCTCGACGCAGACGCAACAGTTGTTGCCGCCCATACGTGCATACATTATATTCGAATAGGGTCGTTACTCCTACTCCGCAGCTTTACCTGCAGCTATATGTTTCCATATAGATTAGACTATATCAAAATCCTAAAACCTAGGATTCTCTCCATTTCCACTCACTTGAATGTACTCCCCTGCAGGATAGTCGTTGAACGTTCCTTTATTAACTTGAAATTTGTGTACCCTATCAATCCACTGCATCCACTCATTTATAGTATAATTCTTTTTAGAATCATTACACTTATGACAACATGGGACACAATTACTGACTGAATAACCTTTACTATTATCTACTCTATCAACTCCAGTATACTTAAATCCTTTTATATGTCTGCCCCTATTTGAATTTTGTGGTGGTAATCCACAGTAGTAGCAATCACTTTCTATAAGATTAAAGAACTCGTGTTCTGATAAATTAAATTCTAAGTTACGACGTTTTGCATGAGTATCGTATTGTCTCATTATTTCACGTTTAGGTCCTTCATTATTGGGTAAGGTATTATTTTCAGCATTAAAATCTTTCATATAGCAACCACAGGATTTTCTTTTTCCTATAGTTATCTCATATGTACGAAGATAGGCTATGTTTCCGCAATCGCATATACATTTCCACATCCACCTCGATCTACCACTATTATAAATACCTAGATTAACATACTCTAATACTGTTAATCTACCAATTTTCTTTCCTGTACAATCTACTCTCATGACTATATTTGTTTAAAACATTTATAGTTATTATAGTAAATATTAAGGAATGTTTCTAAAGATTTCGCTGCTGATTGCCCTCGACTTTACGTTAGGGGTTTCCAGCAATTAAAAGAGTTTAGATATGATATTACTACCATAAATGCCTATGTTTAGTTAAGCACAGTTTCAGCATGATTCACCAATGGCATTGTTAATGGGCCACCAGTATTGGTAATACAGAATAACGGAGTTGACGCAGGTACGACGGTCCCCTCCGGAAGTGCTTTTATAGCTAATGGTAAACGGCCACCGTATTCATTAAGAATATGTTCCCACATAGTTCTATTATAAAATCCAGCATGACCACCCATTCCAGTTACAATTCGAGCTCCTTCTTCTATCTTCTCCCGGGTAATAACCGATCCCTCGAAGAAGTCTTTTAGTACGGGTAGCAAACCAGCCCATACTATTTCAGGGAATAGTGCTCCTTCTCTCGCTTCGCAGTAAGAGTTAATGCTATCCATTCCATCTGGATATTGAAGCCAATGACAAAACTTGTAGAAGTCAGTCAGTGTACAAAAGTTTGGTTGAAACATAGTTTTAAATAATTAGGGGTGCACCGAAGCACACCCCAAGATTTTACACATACGATACTACTACTCTGTAGGGACGACGTTGCACTACGTCATTGATGATGTCATGAGGATTAACCTCTTTACTATCACTTGTAACATTGTAAGTACACTGAACGTCAGAGACACATTTCTTTGCTTCGGCATACGCCATTTGAGGCTTTTCCCCTCTGTTAATGAGGGTCTTAGCGAAGACAGTACGTTGCTTCTCAAGCAACAGTTCGTCTTTTAATAACGAGATTACAATCCGGATCATCCTAGTATTGCTTTAATTGGGTTACCAACTACTACTGACAACTCGCTTATTTGTTTGTCAGTCATAAACCTGGTTGGAACAGTATATGATAACTGTCCCTTTGCGTATTTGAATACAACGACAGCGCCTTTAACATAGGCAGTCTTTGCTGTAGCATTTGCAACTAGGTTCTTAATTCTCCAATCACAACTAACGATGATTTCGCTAGCTTCGTAATAGGCTTTACTTAGGGCTTCCCCGTTTTCTTTTTCAACTTTATTGACGTTAGCCATAGAGCTATTTATTGTAATATTTAAGTATGAATAAATTTAACTAAACTCTAAATTCAATTTATACCAAGAACTTACTTGATTTGAGTAAGCCCGGTCAAACCTTTGGTTGTTTCTTTTGCAACACCATGAAGGTCAAGAACAAAACTCTTAACATCAAGTGCTGAATTGCGAGCCACGTCGAGGCGATTAATCGCTGCATCGATTTCAGCTGCTGCATTCGGAGCATGTTTGCTGATGTTGTTTGAACTTTTGTGGTAAGCTTTAGAAGCTTTTTTCAACTGAGCTAAAGGGTTAAGACCCAACAATGATTTGATTTTGTTTAACATGTTAATTGATTTCAAATGATGTGAATTTTGATTATTTACCAACTTTCCAACGTGTATTCTTAGTAGAAGTTCTGTAAGCTTCCCAGATAGAGGCTCTTTCCTCTTTGGTAAGGAGTAATTTACCATGCTCAATAGCAGCTTTAAGGCTGTATTTACGAGCAGTTTCGTAACATTGTTTATCGTTCCAACCACGAACGACTGATCCGGCACATATGACGGTATCATCTTTTAGGACCACACATGTTGTTACATCGCGACCCCTGGTGACTGTTTGAGTGACTGATTCTCTCTGACTAAGCTTTATAGGCTTGTTGACTTTGGTACTAAAATAAGGTACCACGTCAGTAGAATACTGCCATACGATTTTTAAATTACCTGTTGTTAACATACAATTAAGTATTTGTTTTATTCTTTGTCTTCCCACAAAGCATGTTAATAAATGCTTCATTGGATTTTCTTTCATCTTCCGGAGTTAACCAGTAGACTAAAACAGCAAACAGCGCGAGAAAACCTCCTGCTATTAGAAAACAGATTATGACATCAATTAAGACTCTCATTATCTGATTGGTTTATGCTTGATCATCCTGACTACATGAGCAGATGGATTTGCACGGTAACGATTCTTTATTTGACCTGACTTTGTGGTGTAGGCGCCAACCAGTATACGGCCCGGAGCCGACAAAACATATTGCTTTCTCATTAGTACAGTTTTAAAATTAAAGGAAGAAAATGAGTAACATAGACTGGTTGACCAATCGTATCAACTCCAACGTAGTAAGTAAACTCCATTATGAATTTTTATTTAAAGTAAAAGAAAGTACGCTTATCCCACGTACATTGAGACCTCTTGTTTATCACAGGCTGGGCGGCCAAGTTTGCAACCTCGCACATTGCCGCTATGATCTAAACAATACCGTGTTCAGGGCTAGATTATTTACTCAGCAGTTTCTTCGACTTCAATGCCTAAAAACTTAGGCACTTCAAGGAAGAACTCTTCGTACAGTTTGCTGGCCTGTTCCAATTCCTTTTTTACAAGGTCACGTGCTAACGCAGCTTCACGGATTGGTTTCCATTCCTGGGAATCTTTCGCTTTTGTGATAGCTTCTTCAAGCTTCGTATCAGCTTCGATTACCTTAGATTGTAGTCCAAGAAGATCTACCTCAGCTTTAGCTCTAAGGTTAGCTTGTGCGCGGGCCTGTTTAAGGGCATCCCAAGCAGCTTCAGTACGTTCCCATACTGTCTGCAATAACGATTTTTTCTTTGTTGTCATAAAAATAATTTGAGTAATGTTTTATTTACTGATGAACTAATTGATTGCATTGTACTGGTTATATCCATCAAAGACATTCTATCAGCATGATGATGATTGTGTTGTAGGAAGAAGTCTTTAGCAAATTTCTTACCTGTACTATAGGTAACTATGATTTGTATATGACCATTATCAACTTCACGCATATCAATCAGAGGAGCATGCGGTTCTGGGCTACTATCATACTTGTTAGATATCATACTAGACGACATACCAGGACTATACGGGTTATGTAATCCTATATGCATACGCATTTCGCGTTCAGCACGCTCCCTTTCCATTTCTTTATGATGCCGATCAAAATCTCGACCTGTAATAGACGCTGCCATAGACATAGTAATTAATTTAAAGTAAACTTGGAGCCTGCACAGATCATCACAGGCCTAATACAATCAAAACACTGTACCTCCTATACCCAAGATTCAAGAGTTTTTGTAAGTCTTTAAGCTTATCTTACTTGCTATTCTGGATCTGTTGATGGGGAGACGGGACTCGAACCCGCGGCATAGTCCGATGAAGGGCTTGCTCTACCAACTGAGCTACTCCCCACTCCATGCTATTTACGCAACTTCTTTAGATCCTCAACAGAAAGACCTTTCAAAGATTCCTCTTCTTTCTCGGCGATGAGTTCGTCGATCTTTCTGTTATGAAGTCTGACCTCCTTAGCAGATGATGCTTCTTCAGCTTCTTCTACTTTTGTGTTGAGAATATCAAGGGCAATATCAAACTTCAGTTTAGCAACCTTATCCTCAGCTGTCTTCTTAGCTAAGAAAGATTTTTTACCGGCGTTTGTTAATTGTTCCTCAAGTATAACAACAAGAGTGTCGAGTTCATTGACTGTTAAAGTCCACAGTTGTTCTGTGCTTAACATACCTTTGTTTGTCTGGAACCTTAGTCCCAGTTTACTTGCACTTTTGTACATAGTTATTTTGTTTAGAATTTGATTTTAACAACTCTTTTGAAAGATCCGGATAACTTGACAATCAATTCATCCTTCACTGTAGCATTGAACCCGAGACCAGATAGCTGGTTGTCAAGAGATTCAACAGAGACTTTGTTTCCAAGAGCCTCTAACACTTGCTTATGCTGAAGCATATCAGGTATCAGGTTCTCGTTATGGAAGCTTCTGATGTCAACCGGTGATTTACAACCATCTAACATAAAGAAGTAGTGTTTGTTACCAATTTGATTATCACCCCAATGGTTAGGAGATAGGCATACAAGTTTAACCTTGTGGAATTCATTGGTCTCCAAGCCATAGATTTCTTTCGAAGTCTCATTAGCTATTGGAAGATTATGCTCGATTGAGAACTTACCATCTTTTAGAGTAACCACAGCAACAGTAATCCACTCATGGTGTTTAGTTGCAGGATATTCATATTGGTAAATATTACCATCGAATGCAATCTCTGCTTTACCTCTACCACCGGTTACGCGGAAGTTCCAGTTATGTACCTTACAGGTATACTTACCCTCGGGCATCTTAGATTTATCCGGGAAGGTAATATTTTCAACAGGGATATATCCTTTTGGTGCGGCATTTGTATAGTCCACATCCTGTGTACCACCAGACAAACCGTCTTTCCTGTTATTCCAACCAACACGTCTACCATACACATCTGGGCCACCACCACTGCTAGGAACAGTACAACCAGGCATGAACACATGCAGATCCATTAAGGATTGATTTGGCTCTAGCTCGTTCCATGAGTGCGTAAAGCGGAATGCCCCATCGGTTCTACCACCTTTTGCTTCAACCATCTCAGTTAACTGTGATTTACCAGCTAGGTTACCATTGAATGTCCATGAGTATGGATTGCTCCATTTGAACATTGGTTTGCTATCCGGGTTAGTCGCAGTGGTTAGAGTAACCATATGACCTGACATCCGGTTTTCCAAGAAGGCATCAACAGCAGTACACGACGGAAGAATATCAGCCATGAACTTATCAATGGTAACTTCTTCAATGCCATCAAACTGACTACGTTTATGTTGAGTCTTTGTAGCTTTTACACCATCAAAGATAGAGACTGACTTTATGTCACCCTTACCAACATTTGCATGTAGAATCTCTGATACCTTGATATCATCGATGTTAGCAACACGACGGTTGAACGACTCTCCATAGCCATTGTCAACAACAAAAGACATTGCTGCCTGACGTTGTTTCTCTGTGAATGGAGCAGTTACTTTCATGTAGTTAGCAGGGTCAACGCGCTTGTTCCATGATTGACATGCCTTGTTAAGCTCTTCACCCTCAGATAGTTCTGAGCATAGTACACCGATTAAAGTGTTCTTGAACTTAGCAATACGTTCGTGCATGTCATAGGTAGCTACCCAGTACCAGTTTGCGATTGGAGTACCAATGGAAACCATTTTATCACGGGTCTCTTTCTGGGTAATGAATACCTGTAGAGCTTCCGTATGAGTAGCTCCATCGAGAAGACTACCTTGGTTGATAAGATCCTTTACCAGTTTCAAAGTGTCCAATGAAATCTCTTCCATCGCGCGTTTGAATACTGAATACTTATCCCGGTAACCACCCATGATTGATTCGACAGACTTCTTTGAGTTGTCGATGAACTTGGTAGGTATATCCAGATGGAAATGATTGAATGTTCTGATTTCATCTTCCTTAACTACACCATACTTTGCAGCTTCTTCAGCTGTGTAGCGTTTGATGTTTTTATCAAGGCCCAGTCGAAACACAGGCTTGCTCATTGAACATTTCTCATAGTTCATAGCATTGAGCTCTGTGAATGTTTCGAAGAATACATCGACGATAGGGGATATGTTAATGGATTGAGTTAATATCCTTGCTACATTAACAAAGTCACCATCAGCTTCTACATCGAATATCGACATAAGCTTACCGTTGTTATCAACAGCAACAATATTACCATACCGGCGAATGAAGTTACTGCAGTTATTACAATTGTGTGACGAGCTGTTTGGGTCACGAAACATTGGATCCTCTTCTGGTGTGAATGCACCAAGGTACAGGTGCCATATTTCTTTACCCGTAAGGGCCACTCTGAACAATTTTCCAGTCTGACACATCTTGTCAAACTGAGCTTGGATTTGACTAACGAATTTCTTCATTTTTAAATTATTAGATTTGTTTGTGTGGGCAGGGGTAGATTCGAACTACCATAGCATAATAGCGGGCCGTTGCAGCGGCTTGACTTCATCCAACTTGCCATCCTTGCCCGGGTTATTAGTTTTCTCCTCTAAGACTTTTGATTATACGCCAATAAATTGGAGAGGGTACTTCGTGTTCTTTACACGCCTGTATAACTTGTTCAGAGGAAAACATTGGTTTATGTGCCTTAACGTAAGCATCCCTAGCTTCTTTGTGTCTAAAATACTTCCAATTAGCGGTATTTCTACCCATCATTATGCGTATCCATAACCCAAGACTTGTAGTTTCTCTTTCATCCCAAGTAGACTTAGGTAAAACTGAGTAGATTGGTACATTACAGCCAAGAAGAACACAGTCTTCAAGAGGTATGTTTATCTTACTAATAAGATAATCTTCAGCCGCTTTACGCGAACTAAATACCTCTTTATTCATACCATGTGCTAGATGGTATTTACTTACAATAAAGTTAGTGACAATGCAATTAGTATTAAATGTCCAACACATCTCTCCTTCACACAAGTCTACACCATCTACGGTCTTAATTGAAACTATGGATGGTACTTCTTCCCAGAATTCCGGGAAATGTTGTGGTTGAAGTTGTATGTACTCCATAGTTGTACTAGCAATTATCTTACCTTTATCGTGCGAACCTGGATATTCTTTAATTAGCTTGTAAGATTTCATTTATCGGTATCAATTTGAATGAATGACATAGTTAGGAATGATACACCAGTACAAAATGCAACCACTTTAATGGTTTCGGTAGAAGGGAATAGGCTCGGGTGCATAATGGAAAATGCTATAAAAGCCATTCCGATAAATACACCCCAGCGAACTTTAGTTGTCTTTTTCATATTAAGTCCATTTTGAAAATATAAAAGTTCTAAGAAAAGCAAAGAATGTGAATATTGGGCCAAAGAATACTGCGAATATGTAGGCTCCAAAATTATATTCTGTTCCATATGATTGTACCAATTTAAGTAAATTAAATAGGATACAACATAACCATATTAATAATACTGTAGTTATTGTCATTAGAATTCGAAATAAGTTTTATTAAGATAAGGCATATTGTCCCTAGCAAACATCTGAAATTTAGCTGCTAACATAGGTTCGAGTTTCCACCCCATCCTAAGAATACCTCTATGATGTATTTGACCGTAAGCCGACATTCGAGTTGGAGGACTAGTACGTAACTCATTGATACGTTCCTCAATAGCCTGAGCTACTTTCTTTAATTTATCTATTTCCATAGTTTATTTATTTTGTAACGTGAGAGGGATTTAAACCCCCGACCCCCGGCTAATGGTTGTTTTGGATGCCGGCGCTCTATCGGACCGAGCTACCACGTTGTGTTTAAGTGGCCCCGTTGAGGTTCGAACTCAAGACCTACAGCTTAGAAGGCTGTCGCTCTATCCAGCTGAGCTACGGGGTCATCTTTTTATACCCTATACCCAGTCATACGGGATAATAGACTCGGTTTCTTACCATTGATAACACGATCAATAACGCGAAGTCTGATTTTCCTGTTGGCTGGTGCCCACCAATATGCTAAATGCTTTCTCGGTTCATAAGCATTCAATTCCGGTAGGTCGCGAATATCTATATCAAGAGGGTGATCGAAAGAAATGGTATGAATGATCGCTCTGCAGAATCCTGCATAAAATTCCTGATCGTATTCCTCAAGGAACATTTTAATGGCTTTATATAGAACCAATCTTCCTTCGAAAGTTTCTACTTCTTCTACTTTAACTTTTGTCATTTCTGTGCTGATTTTGTAAGTGTGCTTGAAACTCAACATTAGTACCAGACCATCCACATAGAGAACACCAAGCTTCATGCTTAGGTTGCTCTTGTCTAGGTGCAAATGATCTTACTTCTTCTTCCCACTGACTGTGGTCTGGTGGAGCAATTAGTGCAGCCCATAAGGCTTTTAGTGCTTTTCTCATAGCGATAGTGATGAGTAATACCAGATAAGATTTTCCACAAGTACTTCATACGCAGGCTCGATATCATAACATGTTACAATATTATCTTGATTATCGCATCTATCGGTATATCTCATATTATCAAATAATTCTGATAGACGATCGAACTTCTGTATTGCCGGCATAAGAGCATCCCATGAAGAATTGAACTTCATATCACTACCATCAGGGTGATGAATTGGAATCATTCCTCTAATTGGTTTAGCTTCTGGATTCGTCCATTCCGCTAAAAATCCACCTTGTTTCCACCCTAAGAACTTAGCTATGAGTAGATTAGCGTCATTAATTTCCTGTTGTGTCATTTTCTTCGAGTTTAAGAAGTGATTCCCATTTCTCCCTTCTGTACCTCATTAGATTGAAGTATGTAGAAGTTACAAGAGGGTAGGTTATAGAAAACCTTTCGATTAGTACCTCGGTACTTTTAATTTGGTCAGAGGTTGTGCACGAATCAATTACTTTCTTGATCCAGTTGTGTATATCTCCCCAATGTGTGCTTTTTGATGCCATAGTTTTAATTTATTTAGTGGAGGAAGTAGGATTCGAACCTACTCGACTCGTGCCATAGCCACGCGTGTCTACCGTTGCACCATTCCCCCTTGCTCCCCGTCTATTCAGTATCCTTCTCAAGACGGGGATTCTTTGCACTTTCGTATTCAAGCTTACTTAAGTTGAAGCTTTTGATTTGTAACCGGTGTTCTATCACTAAACTACATCGCCATATATACCGCATTTACGGTAACGCGGCCAACCAGAGCAATTACTCTTCGAGCAATGCCTTTGAGGCGATGACAGGATTCAAACCTGCGATTTCCGGTGACAAAAAATATTTTGTATATTTTTCGTTTGTTTCAGCCTGACTATTCGTGCCTATAAAGTTTAAGCTAAATCTTTTGGTACAACTAAAAATCTAATGGCGCTATGGGCGTAATTAAAGTTAAAGTTAAGATTAAAGCTTAAACCAAATATTGTTGTTACCCTTTCAGGATATATCCGAAGATCTTTTCTGCAGTCAGTTCAGACTCAACAGCAATACAATCGTTCGATTCCTTTAGGGCTTTTGTAACGGCAATTAACAACTCGCTACGTCTTTTCAGAGCGCCGGCGCGTTCGCGGTGAGACCATTCACCTGAGAATTCCTGAGTGGTATAATCACCAATCTCCTGTACAATAGTTCTTGTTGAAGTTTTAGGAGAGTAATTAGCACTGTTGGTTTTATTCAAGTTAGGATCTTCGAGGATATATTCCTCTTTAGATGAGGTTCTAGATACACCAGTATTGATTGGGGATTCCCACACATTCCGGTCAGTATACTCATCTTTGTTTGTCTTATTCCAAATCTCTGCATCAGATCTTACCGGGATAACACTTAGCATGCTTTCCAGGCTACCCAATTCAGCTGATTCAATAAGAGACTTCAACCGAAGCAATTCCAGTGATGTATAAGTACCCCATGAATCACCAGCTACAACTAATTCAGCAACTGCTAAACCAGATGAGTTAGTTTTCTCCTGAGAGAACAATGCACCAACAAATGAACCTGCCTCATGAATGAAGTAGTTGATCTTTTCGTCAACAGTTGTGATAACTTTAACGAATTTACGTTTGCTTGGGTCGTCAATAGCACCCTCACGATTTACGTATGTTGCCCGGGTACCTTTGAAAGCACCTTGGTCTTTACTGAAAAACTTTGTATAGTCGGCGACCATACCTTTGAACTTTGTACGCAATGCATCAGTCATTGCTAGTAACACGTTTAATTTTACGCTCATTGTTTAAATATTAAGTTATTTATACTTTTTCTTTATAATTATCGCACTTCTTTGTTCTCCAAATAGGGTCAAACACAATTGGATAGTCAAACCACCCTTTACGTACAGCTCTTGGGTTACCGGTCATTTCTGGGTCAGGATTAGCACAACGAATGTGTGCATCTCCCGTAATATTACGTTTATTTACACATTTGTAACAATCATAGGGGGTTTATCATTGAAAGTCCTCCTTCATTGATTTTTGTATAACAATACCAAGAGAGTCATTGAAGTCATATACTTCAAGTAAAAATAACGAGTCAACTGTTGCCGCCGCGGAGTCACCATATAGTCCAACTACTTGGGATCTATACATCGATGCTCCTAACTTAAACATCTCGTGTTGTATTTCCTTAACTTGGTCATTTTGTACTTTTTTTTGTTCCTTAGCTACCGTGTCTAATGAAAGGTATATCACTAGACACATAAGGAATGCTACTATAAGTAATAGTATTTTACCAATATGATCTCTCATTTGGTCCTCCAATCTTTATTCATCTGAGTACCCTTTGGGTAGCCAAACTGTTTAGCAGTAGGGGCACAACTAACTAATAGTAAGAGTGCTAACAAAAAGATTAATTTACGCATGATTTTGTATCAAAAGGTTAATGCATTAATTTACTGAATTCTTCTTCAAACACAATATTAGACGGGATATCTTTCATATAAAATATGTCAGCCATCTCTTGGTTTGAATAATTGTTGAGGTTAGTACCAGTACCTGAATAAGCGACCAAGAAGTTTAGATCAGGGTTTCTTTTAGCATGCTCATAAAGGGCACATACTTCAGCTCTTATACTTATCATTTCAACAGAGGGTAAATTGTAATCCATGGTTAGATCCTTCGTTACAATGGCGTAGGATTGCCCTTGTCGACCACGTGCTTGTCCATAAATAGCACCACATTTCTGTTTAGCAAATAAAGCAGCACCTTTACCATGTCTACCCTGAGTATTACTACCAAATACGAATATTTCGTTTGGCATAAGCTCGGTTATCTGTCCTTTATATGTCATTACCGTAGTAGTTTTGCGAATTTGATAGCTGTTTGTAGAGCAGTTAAATACCCATACATACGAATAGTGATTTCGCGGCGTACTGATTCATTACTATCAGTTGTAATAAAGAATTTATCATCTCCTTGTAGTAATGACTCATCAGAACTTATGTTTTTACATAACTCAGCCTCCATTACAGCCAATGGGTCAACGTATACTCGTGACCATTGTGACCCAAATACTTCAACTTTATTTTTTACCATTGATCTTCCTCCTCCACAGGTTCAGGTTCGGGTATAGTTTGTACAACCCAATCAGGTTCGAGTTTTGATTCATAGGTTAGATAACCTCTATGCATCATGTAATTATCAGGATCGTTACAACAATCAAATGCAACATAAACACTGCCCGGTAAACCACTAAACGCATTCTTTACTACACCGTTTCTGCAGTCGTCATCTGTACACCCCTCAAAAGGTACAAAATGAACTTTATCTCCTTTTTTCATAGGTTCACAAATATATTGATAAGCTTTACACCTATCAGATTCAACTTCTTCTTTGGTTAATATTCTCCACATAATGATGGTTATTTCACGCATTAAGCCCCAAAATGAGGTTAATGTACGACATTTCATACATAAAAAAGAAACTACTATAGTCAGAGATGGAGGAATAAGTTACTCACAATTTTCCTATACCGCTAAGCATAGTCGCAGGATATCCTGACCCACCCGTGGAGTTACCGACTTTCCATGTGCTCCATGCACATAGTATTAAAACAGTAGTTTCTTTAAATTCATCTGCACTGGGCCTGCGCTATCTCAAGGTCGACTCCACCCCAACCGGGATCGGGGATTCAATGTCTCGCGCATATCCTCATCGGGCCGTTAATTGACATGCAGATATAGAAGGTTCTCCAACATAGCCATCCCGTTTCATTACGACGGTTCCCATCCTGTGTGGCTCAGTAGCCGGTTATGAACCGGACACGTATGTTTGCGATAGAAGATTTCATACTCCATTTCTCTGACCTAATGCCAGGCGTCCTTCGATTGTTGAACGATATCGCAATGTGGGCCCAGTGAGGCTCGAACTCACGCATCTCAAGATTATGAGTCTTGTGCCTTGACCACCTTGGCTACAGGCCCGCGGAACTACCCCTTTACTTCTTCACCCTCGTCGGTATCACCAGATAGCTTACGCATCATAGCTGCTGTTATAGCACGACGGAAGATATTGAATAGCTCGTCGTGTTGAAGGAAGGTACGCGTAAGTGTTTCTTCGATGATACTTGCACTGCCATCAGCTACAGCTTCAACAGCTATTTTTGTAGCAATTTTCTCACCGTCTTCGTTGGTTACGTTCGTGTCAACTTTATCATCAGCTATTTCTGATATAACAAGTCTAAAAAGTTCTGTTTTCTCACTCATTTTGTTTGATTTAATGTTTTAAAACGTTGTTTCAATAAATATTTGTAATGAAGTGTATCACCAATCTTATACTTAAAATCAATGAAATTATCTATATTAGCGCTATTTAATGTTGCTTCATTTGTACTATCTCCAATAATTTTTACAACAATGTAAGATTTGGGTGCTAACTCACTACTATATATTCCTGTTCCCGTTACTATGCAATCAATATTGCTATAAATTGGGTATCGAGTTCTATAGTCTGAATAAGCTACAACTAGAAACAATATAACACTTGCGACGGTAATAAATATCAATGACTCGATCAATGATATAAAAGAGTAGAATTCTTCTTTCATAGTGTCTTTTAAATTAAAAAAGTGGGCCAACCTAAGCTGACCCACTCTATACCCTTAGCAGCATATGCTGCTGGGTTGGTAACAAGCGTGACCCCGGAGAGACTCGAACTCTCACGCCGTAGGGCACCAGATCCTAAGTCTGGCACGTCTACCAATTCCGCCACGGGGTCATTAATTATTCAGTGCCCAAGGTGAGACTCGAACTCACACGCCCTTTACAGAGCGGGGGATTTTAAGTCCCCCGTGTCTACCAATTCCACCACATGGACATTAGAGTTTGAGTAGGACGGTTCCTAACACAGTAAACTCTTAAAAAAGCAATATCCTAATCGTTTTCCTGTCCCGAAGAGGGAAATACGTGATGACATTATCATCTGCTCCATATAACTAACGCAGGGCCGTTACTATTGCTTTAAATTATTTATAAGCCGCACTCTCATCTTACAATGCCCAGTATGGAGTGCTCACCGGAGCTCGGACTTATAAATGTTGCGCATACGAGATTCGAACTCGTGTTACCAGGATGAAAACCTGGCGTCCTAACCCCTAGACGAATGCGCAGAATGTTTTGTTGGTACGGAACGGGGCCCACCCCCTTAGTAATACTACTGGGCGGAGCAAATGTTTTTAGGCACAGTGCGGTCAACCCCTCTGTATCCTGTACCTTTGATTAAATACTCTCATAAAACCTATTGTTATTATTGTTGAGTAATGGTGCACCTTGTTAACAGAGGTGACACTGTGTCTTTCGACATTAATTGCGGAGAAAGAGAGATTCGAACTCCCGGACCCTCTTAAGGGCCTCCGGTTTAGCATACCGGTGGTTTAAACCACTCACCCATTTCTCCATACCCCTACTTTTTATTGTAAGGACGTATTTTTGTTACCTGCACAGGTACCGTACCATGAAATTTGATACGATATTCGTACATACCCGGATTCTTATCCAGTACATCTTTGGTTAACTCTTCTGCTTTAAAGCAATTACCCCATATTGGTGAACCACCAATGTTTTTTGCGATATCAGCATCATGGATAGGAGAGAATACCTTCTCATCAACTAATTTAACAACTGTTTCTACCTTAGACATAGTATTGTATTTGATTTGTGTGCAATAAAAAAAGCAGCGAGTAATCCCCGCTGCCTGACTAATTCTTACTCATTAAATAACCAACCGTTGCTAGTATAATTAGAGCAAGTAATAATGGTACCTCTAAGGCACCTAATGCGATAATAATTCCTAAGAATACAAGCCCCTTAAGAGCATTGTTCTCCTGCGATTTTCCTACCATATTGAAAAGATAAGTACATTTCCTTAAAGTAAGGTAATTTCATTGTTACAATAATTCTCTCAAGTAATCGAATTCTAGCATAAGTATTCCACGACGGAAACCACCCTGTTTTACTTAAAATTGAGGGTTTACTAGCAACCAGTTCCGGGTAGTCATTAATATCTTTCGACATTTCGGTGCCATCAGTTTCGATTAGACCGCATAATGTAAATTTCTTATCTGAGTTATGAAGTTCATAAGCTTTGAGAAGAATTCTACAGTACATGCATTTACGTTGGTAGGGTGTCATAATGGATAGAGTTAGCGTAAATATTCAGATTAACTATCGCATTATAGATAAAATATTTCTACTTTTTCTGGGACAAAAAGTTAAGGATAGTATTTTGCTGCGAAACTGTGAAATCTTCCATTGAAAGCTTCTTCAGTTTGATCTTTGCTAATTCCTGTCTAACCTTATTAAGTTGTGCGCGCAGTTGAAATGATTCATCGTTAAGGATAACCTTATCGCGAACAGCAAATCCCTCAGCAAGCATTATCCAATGTTGTAGAAATACCTTAACTTGTGTATAGTTTTCATACGTGTAAATGCGACCATGCATTATAACAACATAGTTCTTAGCAGAGTTTGAAGGTAGAAGAATCATTAGGTCTCTAAGGTTATTCACCGAGGCTAAATGATTACTAACTCTAACCTTCACTCCACCAATAACATAGTAAGAAGAACCACTTTCATGATGTTCTTTTACTTTACCGATTGTCTCGATAAACTTTGTCAACCTACTCATCTAGCAAACAAAATGATGTAGATGTTGTTTCTTTGCGGTAGTCTTACGCCCGGGAGTACCGGCAGGAGCAGCTGCACGTTGTGCAACCATTTCTCTTGGACTAATGCCACGGCTTGAGCTATCGATACTATTTAGTAATAGTAGACTATTCTCTCCGTGTAGAGCAATTTGTAGCTTTGCAGCTAGATCTGAAATGTAATTCATTTTGATATAGGGTTTAAGTTATTATTCGTAATCTAGCTCATTAATTTCAATCTCCTCATCGTCTTCATCTTCTGAAAACTCGGGAAGCATTGACTGAGACTTAAGTAACCTTTCTTCAAAGTTCTTTTCTCTTATTTTGTCACGGTAACTTAGATTTGGCATGACGCTTAGTCCAATATGAATGTGTATATATCATGACTACCACACCAAGAAGTATTGCAATAATACTCCCGACCGTGCCTCGATAACAAGGTGCAAGTCTAGTAATTGCAATAAAGGCAATTAATATCTCTGCAAGTATGAATGCAGTAGTTGATATAATACCATTACCATTTCTCCATTTGATATTTTGTATAAGGTCTTCTGCTGTAACTGTAATTAAAGCCACAAACAGGGTTGATGCAATAATTAATAGTATCAGCATAGTTTTGTTATTTAGTTTTGATTCGTTTCAATACAAGTATTGGTTCATTGCCATTGTAGCCTTTGAACACAACAGTATAGAGTGACTTGGGTTCACTAACCTCAAGCTTATTTTCTTTCCTCTTTTCCCATATAACTGCAGCTATATCATTAATTTTATAACGAACTTTATCTCGGTGTGTTAAACCATCGATATTTTCTTCATACATAACTTTAACAACAGCTTTCCTTGTTGAGTAATCCCATTCAAGATGCGGAAATTCAATCTCTTTTGGTTTATCTTTGATAGCAGGTATCTTTCTTACTAAACCGGTTTCACCTTCAATGTAATATTGATCCTGGTAATAAGAGTTTTGTCGCATCCACTCGAGAGTGTAGAAGTTTTGTCCATATGAACTACGTAGATACATCCATTGGGCAGGTACTAATTCCTCTCCAATAGTTTTATAGATATAGTCAGATGATTTCCTTTTAATATCATCAAGAATGTACGTTGTGTTAACACGAACAACTTGCTCAATCCAGTACTCCTTAGCCCACACAGGCCTACGAATATATGAATAAACTTCTTTGATGAATCTTGGGTCACATGCAGCACAAATATGAGAATAGCAATCATCCCATGGTTGGCCTACAAATTTGTTAAATATCCCCTTTAAATGGTTAGTACTAATCCAGTCTCCATCTGGATAAATATCACACACTCTAGCAAACTTACGCATACCACGTGGTATGTCTTCTCTTTCTCTACAAAAACCACGTCCGGGTCGATGCTGGTCAGATTTTCTTTTACGACTGTATCTTGCTATCTCTTTCATAGTCAGTTGATTAATAAAGAAAAGAGGGCCGATGTTTACCACCGGCACACTCTTGGGGTCAGGAACTTAACCTAGTCCGAAGAGTCGAAGTATTCAAAGGTGCATCACAGCCGAAGCTCCGCTAACTCAATTTTCCTTCAACAAGTTATACAGTTTTCAAGAGGTCTGTATTAATTTAACCTCACTCATTATTTTGACGGTATTAGCACCCTTAACATTTCACCGCAGATTACGCCGCAGTATAGTTGGTAGGGTCTCATGATTGACATAGCACGTTAAAGCCTCCAATTCAATCATTTGCTGAGAACTCATTCGTATCGACTGTACAGTTTGTGTTTGTCCGGCACTGTAATTGTGCTATCAAGGTCCATTTCATACATAGTGTCTGTTCTGTCTAGCTTTCTCAAGGCTACAATACGTGCAGGGTTACCCCAAGTAGGAACATGTCCATCTTACCCTTATGGGCTACATTCTTTATGCAAGTATGATGTATGCCGCGTTGTGGGATTAACCGTACACAAACGATTCTCTTGCAATGGATCAATGTTTAGCCTGTTGATTATCCTCGCCCTCTACTCTATAGGTTATCCCACAATAGGACTCCGCAAACATAAAAGAACAAGACGATATCAACCTAACCGAATACGCTTAGTCCTCCGGCGCCGGACGCCGTGTCACCACTCAATTTACCGGATTGAGTTGGTATATCTCCACGTACTGATGTCTTTGTATTATTTGTATGTGCCACCTTCACGTGTAATTTGATCGCGTATAATATCTACAATTCCTTTAGCTTCGTTCAAACCCATACCAGGAAATTGTTCTTTTACAAACTTCACAGCATGCAAAGATTTACCGGCTAGCACTAGAATTCTCGCTTCGTGGTTAATTAGATCTGTATCAGCTTGTGTTAGGTTCATTATCCCGACCCTTGCTGGTATTAGCCCAACTTTAGAATACAAAATCCTATAGTACTCAGCTGTTTCAGGGGCCATAGCACCTTCCATGAACGAGTCGTACATTTGACAACCATGAGAATTAAAATAAGTCTCATCGAAATCATCGCGATTATTCTTTAACTTACCATGCAGTTTTGCTGCAGCAATGACTAATGATTTCATGGCTTTTTAATTTCTGTTGTTACAACCGAGCCACATACTGGGCATAATATCCCGGTATATACTGTACGGCAACTAGCACATTGTGATTCTTCCATAGTTTTAGTAAAATCCACCTATCACCTGCGTATAAACCTTTCCTCAAAGGAGATGCATACAGTGCGAAACAATAGCTTCAAACTACTTGCTTATCGGTGGCGAGGATCTTAAAATATCGTAAACAAGTGGTGGTCCGATCAGACCCGGGCTCAAAAGAGTTTATTCACGTTCGTTCGTGAACCCACTTGTTTTTATCAGTAGGCTTGCACCGTAGATTACTTTTGGAATGCTGATGCAAGAACTCTTCTATAACCATCTGGTTGCCAGACAGCTAGACCAAGAGAAACAATGTTATCTTTGTAACCAAGAAACAAGTTAGAGATCGAATAGTCTTTTACACTAGGATCAATCTTGTATTTCAGTTCGTAAGCAACCTTGTTATCCTGGGGAATGCTCATTGCATCCGCTTGTTTAAGAATTTCAGCGTGGAATTCATTTAAGAACTCATGCTCTTCTGTTTGGTAATTATGATTCTGAGAGAGTATTCTATTCTGTACAACTGAAGTGTACGGATAAAACGCTACGATCTCAAATCGATCGGCTTTAAGCCACATTCTAAAGTTGTTCATCATAGGATTTAATTTATCGGTGAATTTTCCAATACTCTTGCCATTGAGTGTTAATGTATTCCCAGTTATCATCTGAACTAAGTGCCCAATCAATAAAACAAGAGATAAAATCAGCAACCATAGCACAAATAACATCGTGTTTAAATGCATCAAGACCAAGGGACTTATATTTTTCATTAACCGCAGCAGTCCAACGTTGTTTAAAACGATTCAGGGTAGCAAATTTTATGAATAAGTTAATCTCATGGTCACTGAGCCATCCTGACTCACGTATTTGTTCGATTATTTCATCAAATGTTAGTCTTTTCACGATAGTAACTTGTTAATGATTAAGAAGTATTCAGTAATGCACAGAACGAAGAATATAAGTCCAACAGTAAATAAGACAAATGGATTCTCCGTTCTATAGCATATAATCCCGGTTATCAGGATAGCGATTAGTAGGCCAATGATCAATACCATGGGTACAACTTTGCGTCGTGTAAGATCGTAAATATCATACAAAGAAGCATGAATACTGACAATACAATACACCAGATCACATTCTTTCTTTCCGGATGGCCCGGTATACGCAGGATATAAGTCCATGATTTTATAACCAAGAACGAGATTGCGCTTAGAAAGATGAATAAAACAATGTTTAATCCTAGTTCCATTTGGGAATTATTAAGAAAGGGGTGAAAAATCCCTAAAAATGATTTCCATTGCCTCATTCGAAGATTTACCATGCTTGATAAGATCTCTGAATATAGTCCAAAACTCAACAAGATGAGGATAGTTGTCACCATCATTAAAATCAAGTGATGGATACATATGAATTCGAGCTGAGCAGCCTAATGCGAATCGATGTGAGGCGTTCTCTTTAAAATAAACATTTGGACAGCCAACACACCATTCTTCGGTTTCAGCATCATCACATTTACAAGCCAAGCAAAGAGGACACCCAAAGATGCCAGTGTTCACATGTGCTTCTTTAAATGGCTTATTGTACTTTGCAATCAATTTATCGACTGCTTTAAGTAACCAAGGTGGGTTCTCTACCATAATTGGTAAGACCAAAAGTGATTGAAGATAAATGAACTTAGTATTACTACTAAACACACTATTACAATGCAAAATGCTGATAGGATGGTCACAAGTGTAACATAATGCACGAAAGCATTAACAACTACTTTCGAACTTGGGTACAAAAATTCAATACCATCGTGTTTTAATATTGTCACAACAGTAATGGTAACAAAGATTACTAGAATCAATATTACCGTAAGCATTCCTAAAGTCATAAGATTTGTGTTAAATTAATTGTTAAATCAACTGCATTGAGCAATTCTTTTGTTTCTGTTATGATTTCATTTCCCTAATGACGTGCTCAAGAATAAGTTTCCTCGGGGCTTTATCAAAAGCATTGAACCAGAAAGATGTCGTATGCATTTCCTTTGGTTTGTGATCCATTATTTCGGGGTAATTCTTTAACCTAAAACTTGCGGGAGTCATGCCTTTCTCAGTGCAAACTTGTATTTCTGCGTCATTGATAATGTAGCATAACCCAACTACTACACAGGCTGGTGTTGCTTCAAGTAATTCTAGAGCAACTTCGTAGACTCTAAGCCTATGTGCATCTGAATCAAATGAAGGCTTGAATAATTTTCTGAAGAATTCTACAAAGTGTTTCATAGCTTAATTTATATGATTCAGTTTAGACTCAATAACCAACAAAAACTCGTGTTCCTTCTCAGGTACACTTGCTACTCCAATTCTCTTTGGCATAGCTTTAAGTGTTTTTGATAACGGGGTTCATGTTAACTTTCGACGTCCATCTTACATAGGATACGTAATCCGTAAGCAGGTATCTAATATGAAATAACAATTCCCCCTTCTCGAATTCGCGGATTACATCGGACAAGGCAACTTCTGACCATTGTTAGAGCTGTAGAAAAACAGATAAGCAATGGTAAATATCTTAATCACTGTTATAGCAATACTTACAGTAAGGAGTATCAAAGGAATCAGGGCCCATGGTATACTCATGTTTACCAGTCGGACTCTTCGGACATGCATGTGTAAGATTTTTCTTCACAGCTTTCCACTCAATGATGGCCATGCGTGCATCAGCCCCGGATAGAGCTTTCAACACATCAAGGACTTCTAAAGCAACATATTTAGCATTAACACCAAATTGTGCTCGTAATTCGCGTGCCTTATGTTCGACGGCTACCATAGTGGCATATTCAAGATGGGTAGTGTAGCTATCCACCTGATCAGTATTACCGAACCAGAAACAACAACAACTGTTACCCATATTATCGATAAAAGCACATCAAAGAAATTATACCCTGTACCACTAGCTCTTAGAACACGGGCACTTCTCATAGATAGATAAAAACCTACTATTGAGAATATTAATGTTAATAGTGTCATTTTCAGTGTATTAAGGGTTCACAAAGTTATTATTTCTGTATTGTTTGCCGCAATGTATGCAAGTATAAAAGTGACCATAGTCTCTCTTCAACCGAACATGGTATACATGCTTACATCTCTTCTCTGTATCCCTGATCATTTTATTTACCCGATCAATCGTTCTATTGATAGCATGTATTTCAGACCATAAGGAATCCCTATGACTAAGCAAATCCGAAACAGAGTTCGGGATACTTTCATCATAGGGTATATCCAGGAGTATTTTCTTTGCAGCCATTATCTCTTATTGTGATAGGCCACACTAAACACTATTATCATCGTTACAATGCTAGCTATTAATACAAACGATCGGTATCTAACTGTTGCTCTAAGATCATATATCTCATCTGTCTGCTGACTAATAAGCTGTACATACTCGCTATTCTGAGTTTCAGCATTAACTAATCTGGTGTCATAAACACCATTTGTACCAGACACCTGACCCCATAAACCCTTAGGCAAACCAAAATTCTCAAGATTCTCAATTGTCAGGTTATCACCCTTCAACTCGCTAATACCAGTGTAGTTTCCACTAGTAAATGTACTATAAATAGTAGTTTGACTACCAATACGTACGATAGTGTATTCATCTTGAGCACAGTATGCTGTTAACACAACGGTCAACAACATTAATAACACGATTAATTTACGCATATCGGCTTTAATTTAGTGATAATTTTGATACTAGTTTTTGATAATTTGATTATGGCTTAGTCATTGTATCACTGTCATCAGACGAGTTAATATATGACCAGCCTACAATTTCAAGAAAAGAAGCGGAGGGGAAATTAGTGGTGATATGCATAGGCACTCAGTCCCGCTTTCCCACTCCGACTTAAGATAATTGTAGTTCTTCATCGCTTGCCGGTCTTCGTAGAGGCTACCGAAACCCACTGAGGGGAAGGTTGTTGCTTACACGGGCGTTGATCGATGCTGTAGATTTGAAGACTCGTAGGTATACATGCGACCCTACTCCCGAATACACTCGGTGGTGACCTTTCGCTTCTAACGCCTAGGATTAATCATAGTTAAGTGAAATTCATCTCATCATACTAGCGTGCACGAGCCAGTACCGTCCCATTCGTGATAGGACATTATAGAGATTACACCGGATAGTATATACCGCTGTCGGCCCAGGTATCGTTACCAGGGAACACATACGCGCATATCTGCACCATTACTCGTTTTACGGCTTCCACACCGCACGAACTATATTACACACTGGTGGAAATCAGGTGTTTGAACTAGGTTTTTAAAGATACACACGACACTGCCAATTTGTCGTACACATCTGCATGGTTTTAAAGTCTGCACTAAGTCGAGATCACGCTACAACAGCGATCTGTAAACAAGAGATTAGTTGTTATCCTCTCTCGTTGGTCTCACACTAGCCCCACATGCTTGGCACGGTTTAACGTCCGCAAGGAACCCCGGCGTGTCCGAAGACTACCGAGGTAAAGGGAAGAGCCACCCCTACAATGGCCCTTACCCAAATAATTTACTGATTCCAGGCTACTTCAAAGATTGGTGTTGCAGCAAAATACTGACGATCAGCTTCTACTTCCCACTTCTTTGTTTTGAACTCAGCTTTCACCTTCGAAGCGTGTAAGGCTTCACGTGCGGTGTTGAAATCAGGAGCATCTACTGCGATTGCAGCGCGATAGTCTTCGATTCCATTGTAACAGCTGTTGATGTAAGCAGCTTTGTCCCGGTCGGTCGAATCCGACTGTGCAAGTTTACCAACACATTTGAATGTCACCTTAGTGATATCAATGTCAGCACCTTTATCCAATGATTCCAAAGCTGATTTGAAGAACAATACATCTGGTGATTGCGCAACGTCTTTCAACATAGCAGCATTCAGGTCAGCGAAAGTCTTACCTTCAGTCAACACTCTCATAGCTGGTAAGCCAGAGTCAGAGATAACGAATCTCTTTTTGTTCTTGCCGATGAACACAAACTGAGGATGCTCTGCAGACACGCGGCTACGTGGTGCGGTTGATGTTGTTAACATCTGAGCGAGTGTAATTTCGTCACCAATGGTGATTCCATTCATACTCAGGGTGCCTGCTGTGGAGGCTGCAAGGACTGCTAATACTCCAACGAGCATAGCTTTTTTTTGATCTGCGGTTAATTCGCTCATGATCTTTAATTTATTAAGGTTGTTTATACTCTGCTTGATTACCAACCGAAAATTCCATATGTGAACAACGGGGTAAAAACATGCAAGAGTCTTAGTTAGATGTCGCAAGAGTGGATGTCGTGGTTGGATGTCGCGGGTTAAAAAGATTAGCCCTCCGAAGAGAGCTAGTCTATTAGTTACAATAGTTATTTTCATAGGTGCAATCAACTTCAATGATCTCACCATTAACTCCGTGAATGAATGTACTATACATGAGCTTGTCCTCCTACCTGACGTAGATAATCAGTCTGGTCAAACTTCAGATACGGCTTACTAGTATCCACAACCATGTTATGAATTATATGCCCATTAATGGACTTCTCCCAGTAATGCTGCTTTAGTTTCATACCAAGCAACGCTGCACCGTATACCCTGAACCATTTCATGGTTTCACTATCAGCACATTCGAGCGTAGCTGTTCTGTCTAACTCATTGTACGTGATAAGCAAGCCACGTTTACCAATGACAAAGCCTAAGGCTGCCATGATCATGACTATAACTTGTGCGGCTACATCCGCTGTCCTTGCTTGAATCGTAATAATTTTCATCGTAGTAATTTTAAACTGTAAGTAAATAAGAAAAGAAATAAGCGAATAGGCGCAACTGCTTTAAGCAGAGTACTTACCAGGGACTTTATCCACAGCCTAAACGCGTTGAGAGAACTACACTACCTCACATACATTGATGATAGGATTAACAAGACGATACTTTGTCATGTTCTCCGGAGTTAGTGAACCACTCTTGCAAAGAGAATCAAGGAATAGATCCTCGATGTTAGCAGCTACAAGACGACGCGCTTCAGTCCGCTCTGGTGATTGCTCACGTGAACGATAAGCTTCGTAATCGCCTTTCAGCAACTTCTGCACCTTTACTGCAGACAACGCATCTTTGCGATACATTGGGTTGCCCATACGATCCATGGCTGGAGTTCCGCCTGTAACTGCGAAGCGAATGATTGTCTTGCCCATAGCAACAACGTCACCATAGGTTAAACCTTCTTCGATCACAATACCAGGTTCGCAAGACCCGACAACGAATTTAGTAAGCAGTGAATCTGCAAACCATTCGTTAACCTTACCCTCACGGCGAGCACGAACCATGATCTTTGGTTCATCTTGGAAATTCTTCAGAGTCTTGTGGGGGAAAATTGACTCTAAAGTGTACATCCGCCCAATCATTTCAGCGGTGAAACCGTCAGCCTCGGTCAGGCTTGAAAGGTAATCAACTGTGAAAAAGGTCTTGGCTGCGGCAATCAAAGAATCGTTGTTCATCTTGTAGGGAGATTAAACGATTAAACAAAAGCAGGTATTACCATGAAATGCACGTGTTGGCATTGCAATCGATTCCTGTAAGTTGTGGCGATAGTCTTGTTAGATGTCGCTGGTCTTTTAAATTATCCCCCATTGCTGAGGGATAAATATTATTTACTCATGACTTCATTAATGTATTTCATCTGAGTAGAGAACTGAGGTTCATTCAATCTATCCCAAGCCTTCTCAGCTACATGAACAGATTCAAGATCCTGATGTACATAGCAATTCATTAGGAAAAATGCAGCTCTGCTATACGTATGACTTGAGTCTTCACTGATGTGTAAACTCCCGTGCTGTGAGATAAAATAATTTACTATCTCAACGTATTGTTCAATGGTTAGCTTTCTCATGATCTTCCATAGATTAATCCGCGAACATAACGGATGATGAGAATGATAGTTGCGTAGCCAAATACAGAGAATAGAATAGTAAGAGCAGAGAGATACTCATGGTCGCTTGGTGTTATATTGGCAACATGATCTCTTAATAGTGCCACCCCAATTGCTAGGGCAGCACATAATAGAATGTAAGATAACTTTTTCATTACAGTTCGTTGTTAGGAATAGCTGTAATTACTTTATTTATTTCTGCTTCCAAGTAGCATTTCAGGACTTTCATCCTATCACTCTCTTGGTTGTTGTCACTACCAAGGTGATATACTTCACTACCCTGACCTTCCATTACGAATGTAAATCTTGAAAGAGCAAGGTCAAGCATAAGAATGTGCTTTTCAATAAACGCGATTGTCAACAAGTGAGCATCGCGAACAAATAATGTTGTTGTATTCATTTTGTAGGGCCTGTTTACGCATGAACAGGAAACGTTTTATGTTGTATATGATTGAGCGAAGCGATGAATAATTGTGTACGCCTGGGTAGCTAGTCCAGGCGCAGCCATACAATGGCAATTAAAGGATGATGGCACAGTAGCGCGTCCGCATCTGTATGGTTCTTTTGTAGTGGGTGGCTGCCTTAACCCGATGTGTGATCTCACTAAGCACGAAACGTGGATAGGATCTATCACTTCATCACATATCCGAATAGATATGCACTCACTAATGGCAATAGTCTAAATCAAATGTCGTAGGAATTCCGAAGGGGTACCCCGGTGACCAAAATAGTTTTACGATTTCCCATGGAATTTCACCGGGGAATAAAAGTTAAGTCCCAACACCTTTCATATACACCCTACGATTTCGTATAATACAATAGTAATCGCACTACAGAATATAAGAGTAACAGCACGGACTATAGATTAGACCCCACCCTTTGAGTAACGACCGGGATACTTATGTAGAAGTACCGGCATCACTGGAGAGTAGCGTACATACATTATATATAATGCACATCCTATGAGTATTTTAACTATAATAGGAATAGACAATGTGTCATTTTGGTTGTGATTACTTACTATACTAATACATGTCAACCATTTTTACACATTGATAATATAACATGATTGAAATATGAGACAGAAGAAGGATAAGATTAGCATAGTCCCGGCGATACTTACTATGAGTAAGAATGTATTGGATATCATTGGGGACATAAGATGGACTAACAGACATGATTGTCCTGAGGGTTACGTGTTTAACGAGGATGGATATGTGCAGACAGAAGAGAATAGACTGCAGGTTTCTGTTAACATGATGCCTTTCATGCTCTCAAGTCTCGGAGAGTTCGGTGTATTGTATCAGAATGCTATTGCTCTGAGAATGTTGAACCATAACAAGCCTATGGATATTATACAGGATGTTCTGAAGTACAAGTTTAATAGTTCGTACTATAGGAAACCTGATCCGGTGCTACTAGCACAAGCAATTACTGCTGCATACTCTATTGATTCAATTGCAGAAGTGCTTAAGGATCTTCATTCAGGTATCTTTTCTTTCTATGATATCTGGTACAGTAAGGATTGTACAGAAGGAAGTAGGAAACAGATACAGAAGTTAATGAGAGATAAGTATATTGATGAGAGTAGACAGTTAATGACTATCGATACTAAGTTCAAGACACAAGATGTAGCTGACTTCACTGATGCTTCGCTACATGCGGTTAACTGTTACTGGACTAAGACTGGGTTGGATAAGAAGAATAGAACTATTCAATCTGTTGTTGAGAGTATTGGGAAGTTGAAGTCATTGGGAGTTGGGAATTATACATATAAAGACATATCCGAATTGTCTGGACTATCTAGGAAGACAATAGGAACTACATTGAAATCAATAGGTGCGAAGGATGAGGGGTAAGTATTATGTGTACGCTCTGTTCGAAGGAACCAAAGATAATTTAAAGTACGTTGGGTATACTGCTAAGACTCCGATCATTAGGTTCGGTCAGCATATATCAGACTGTGCGAATAAGAAGACTGCTAAAGAGAAGTGGTTGTATAGTCTGGTTAGTGCTGGTAAACATGTTGGGGTTATTGAGCTTGGTTGTTATAAGACTATGCAAGAGGCACTGCTTAAAGAGGCCCAGTTCATACTGGAGTATGGTGTAGTTCATACACTAACCAACTCAACTAAGGGTGGGGAAGCCGGGGCTGGGGGTAGGAGTAGAGGGAGTAGGAATACTCATGTTAAAACAATAAGAGATGCAATCAAGAATCTGTTTAACAATGGTATTGCTGTGCCAACTAATGCACAGATTGCTAAGGAGACAGGTCTAAGTATTGGAATGGTTAATAAGTATAATAAGACATATGAGGGGAATAGTAGAAGTTAATGGTAGACAGCTAGATAATATATCGCTGGATAAGAAGGTGGGGTTCATTGAGGATACCCATACGTATATAATGCTTGATGATGATGACTTCAAGTTCAATAGTGTGACTACTTTGATTAAGGAGTTTGAACATGAAGAGTTTATTTCCCTGGATGTAGCTACTAAGGTTACACAGAACCCAAAGTCTAAGTACTTTGGCAGGGATATTGTAGAGGTTATGGAGGAGTGGGTAGAAGCAAGCCGCATGGGAACCCGGTTACATAACTATGGTGAGAAACTTTTAAATGGGGAGACTGAAGTTGAGGTACCAGATAGTCCTAAGGCTAAGTGGGTACCAACGTTGATTAAAGAAATAAAGAGTAAGGGGTACGAACTTGCTACCACTGAGTTACTTGTGTACTCGGTTGATCTTAAGTTAGCTGGGCAGAGTGATATCATTCTTAAGAAGAAGAGAAAGAATTCGGATGGGTATGATTATATGATCTACGATTTCAAGTTCCTAAAGGATCCTCTTAAGAAAAAAAGTTACTATAATCCGATTACTAGAAAGTTTAAAAATATGAGTGGTCCATTCAGGTATCTTCAGGATTGTAACTGGATACACTACTCAATACAGTTAGCTATATACCAAACACTTACAGGGGATCCATCAATGATCACCGAGAAGGTACTGGTTGTAGTCAATGAAGATGGATACGAGTTTCATCCATGCTATCCTATGAGAGTATTCTGGGATGAGCATAATAACTTACAGGCTGTGTATGAAACCTGGGATGGAATGTACTACGATAGTAGGATGGATTGTAAGTATAAACAGAAACCTAGTGACATATTAGGAAATTAAAACTACACAATAATTATGACAGTACCAATTAATGTTAGACCTCTTCATGATAATGGTCTTGGAGCAAATGGACAGGGTGAGATACGTCCATCTAGAACCCCCGTTCAACAGTTTCTTTTGAATGTGTTCGGTGGATGGCAAGCAAACAAACCACAGTTGTTTAAAGATGTACCCGCATTAGATGTGGCTACACCACAGGTAGCTTACCTTACAGGGCAAGGCAGTGCTGAAGAAGCAATGGCTGGGTTCGGTGGTGTAGGAAGTATAGGTAAAGGGCTACAGTATGGTAGATATGGTAGGAGCGCTGCTAACTACGCAGGTAAACGTCTTGCTGGGGCCGAAGGAAAACAATTAATTACATCGCAGGTAGAGAACATGATTCATAACCCTGCTAAGACAAGTACTGGTATACCATTAAGGGGGGCAGAAATGCAAGCACCTATAGTCGAGGGGTTTACAGCAAAAGTATTACCTGAGACAATGAGTGGTGTTAAACCGGGGCAGGCCGTTTCATTTAGCGCAAGAGTAAAAGCTGCTGGTAACGTTAAAACAAAACTACCAACAGTATCTAAAGCACAAAAGATAATTAAGTTTGCAGAAGAAAAAGCAGCTGCTGGATCTCCCACATATACTAATGCAAACCTAGGTCCTCAAAGATCTTTGCCTCCGTGGGAATCACCATGGTCTAAAGTAAGAACTCCAGGAATAGTTAACAATACATTCCATGCAGGTCCATCTGGTACTGCAGTAACGGAAGAACTTGTACATGTTGGACCAAGAGTACGCACTGGTAATCCCGGTTCTTCCTCTACTGGTACTACATTCCGGGCCGGACAATCAGGAACTGCAACAAGCAATGCTGTTGAAAGGTATACAGGTAGTAATGCTTTAGAAAAATACACTGGTAATGCTGTCGAAAGATACGCAGGAGCAGGTAAGAAAGGTAATGTATGGGGCAAGAGACTTGCAGAATTAGCTGCCGTTACTGCTGGAGCAACTGCTATAGCTGGTGGGTATGAAGCTATGAAGGGTGAGTCTAAGAAACCTAACTATGTAGAACGTGCATCAGGTAATAATCCTGACTTTACTAATAGAGCTTTCCCAAATGCACCGGCACCTAATGGTAGTTCTGGTTCGGGTAAGGCAACTCCAGGAGTAACTGTACCACAGAACACACCAGGACAAACAAGAACTGATTCCACTACAACAAAGAAAGTTAGTGATGGTACAACATCAACTACTACTAAATCTACAACCAAACCCGAGGCACCTAAAGCTACACCAGTTTCAGTAACTCCGGCAGTAGACAAAGCAATAAGTAAGATAACCGGGCCGAAGACAATACCTACTACAACCACACCAGAGGTTAAACCGCCAATAGTAACTGCCCCTGTAGTTGCTAAACCACTTCCAACCTTTGGAGAACTAAGTACAGATTACTCTGACAATATGTCAGCTGCTGATATGGAAAGAATTCAAGGTAATAGAGCAGGTAATAAACCTATGGTATACAGACAGTTAACAAGGCCCAGTGTAGACACAAAGACTTTAGCTACTAAAAGATAATGGGTATACTTAGAAAGCCTAAAGTAAAAGGGGCTCGTAGTTCTAGTGTCAATATGATGCCGGAGACTGGGCCTCTATCAATGCTTCCGTATCAACCGATAAGCGTGCAACGATCCAGGTCTGAGGTGGTCAAGAAAGTTAATACAATGAAGGAGAGAAACAAAGTTGCTTCTCCTACATCTAACCCATCAAGTGCCCCGCCACATCTACAGAGAACTGCTCACCCAGTAAGGAAGAGAAGGTTTCAGCAAGGTGGATCTATGACACTGGAGGAATTTAAATCTCTTCAGAGAAAACTACACCCGGTTATTTCTACATCAGTAATGGACGTTATAAATGCTCCACAAAAGGCTATGACATACGGAGTTACAACTCTAACAAGAGGTGTCGGTGATGGTGTGTATGATACGCCAGGTAATGTTATAAAGAACGATTGGAAGTCCTTTAATAATAGAGGAACGCAACTGGCTGCTAATGTTTTACTGGACCCTCTTAATGCATTACCAGCTGCAACATTTTATAAATCAATGTCCGGAATGAAGTCCGTATTACCATTCGTAAAGAATACTAGCGCACTAACAGGAAGGCTGTATAATAAAATAACAAACGCTGTTGACGGTATCAATGCAATAGACAATGTAATAACCTCATTTAAGTAATGGCAGTAATAAAAATCAAACCCGAGAATAAGGGTAAGTTCACAGCTACCAAGAAGACCACCGGGAAGAGCACAGAGGAACTAACCCATAGTAAGAACCCTATTACTAAGAAACGCGCTGTATTTGCACAGAACGCAAAGAAGTGGCATCATAAACAAGACGGTGGAAACCTGGTTCCGGAAAAAGTACTCAAGTATGTAACCGGAGGTAAGTTCTCAAAAGAAGAAGTTAAGAAAGCACACGAGAAGCCAGGTGGCTCGAATGTAGGTAAGAAGACTTTTGCTGATGGTTCTAAGCGTACTGGTCCATATGCGGGCCCGGCCGGTGGAGCTCCAGCAGGATCTTACCCAATACCAGATCTAAAGCATGCTAAGGCTGCTATAAAATTATCAGGGCATGCACCAAACCCAGCAGGTATAAAGGCTGCAGCGCGCGCAAAATTTCCACAATTGAAAAAGAAATTACAACAAGGAGGTACACTAAAACCTAGTGGTTATACACAGAAGTACTACGATGATCGTGCATCTTACATTAACAATCCTTTCAATCCAGAACGTCTTGGTAATAGAGCGTTAGAGTTGATCAAGATGGCTAAGGCCCCGGCACTTGCTGGAGCGATGACAGCTGCCGCGGTACCAGCTATGTATATGAGTGGCTACGGCGCGGCAGGCAATGCACTAGCTGGCGCAACTGGTGCGGCAATGTCTGGTACAACAGGTGCATTACTGACTAGTGGTGGAGTGAAATCTGTCCGAGGGGCAACTCCAAGAACAACTATACCACAGATGTATAGAAGTAAATCTTTAATGGACGAGATGAATAGTACATTTGATACAGAAGAACAGTTCGACAAAAATGGTAATATACACACAATCCCTAAGAGGCAACCAATTGTAGGTACACCAGGGTTCAAATGTGGTGGAATACTAAAACAAAAAGGTGGAGAATTAAAACTCAAAGTTAAACCTGTCACACCAACCGCAGATAGTACTAAATACTATAGCGATAAGATTAGTAGCAACATCAATGAGTTCGTTGATGCAAAGAATACTGATGGTAAAGATTTAGCAGCCAAGAAAGTAAAGCAATCTAAAGGTAATTTAATAAGGCAAACAAATAAAGGTAAAGCTGGTTACAATAGAAATGGCTTTCCTATAACGTAGATAAACTATATGATGTATGTTAAACTCAATGAAATAGATAATGGAAGATAAAGTATTTTTTACACCCGGTGATGTGGTTACCCTAAAACAGGATCTACCAAACAAACCAATCATGTTAGTTAAGACAGTCGATAAGACATCATTCCGAGATTCGGATTCGTCATTCAAAGATAACAAGCCAATCCTTTTTGGTATCACTTGTTTATGGTTTACCGCTACTCAAGAGATTCAAGAGAAGAGGTTCAATACGAAAGACCTTATTCATGTCGGAAAATAATTTTGAAGAAAGACAAGAGTTTATGTTGGAGGGGATTTCTCAAATATTAGGGAAGTCTCCTCTTCCAAAACCTGAAGTATCTGGCCAACCATGCGATCATGATTCGGATGGATTCATATACGACGAAACACCTATGTATGTGCTACTTACATGCAGTAGATGTGGGGAACAATACGAGAAACCAAAGATTTAATATGTCAATAAGATTTAACTTTAGGAAAGAGAAGATCGTAACTGATGAGATATTCTTCATGTTCAAACCATTCAGAGAACTATGGAACTGGGATGAGTCGCCCAACAAAGTAAAGGCACATCAGTTATTCTACTTCCTATTCTTACTGTGTGATCTGACAGAAGAGAATCCATTACGCGATACTCACATTGATAAGAAAGAAGAAGAGGCAAAGTTCTATGCGTTCAAGGATCGTAACTACGCGTTTACTAAAGCAGAGATCAAGGTACTTCAGCCGGCTATCAATTGTTTTATTAAGTACAATACAATAGCAGAAGAAAGAATACTCGAAGCATTTGATATCAAGGCCGACGAACTACGCCAGGCACTCGAAGACACTATGCCAGAGACAGCTGAGAATAATACAGACGGAGTAATTGCATTCGTGTCAAACTCCGCGATCATCACAAAAGGACTGAAGAAACTGGACATGGTTAAGAAGTCCAAGATAAATGTTATAGCAGCTGTACGTAGAGAGGCTATGACTCAACGTGTTAGGGGGCAGATGATGTTATCCCCGCTTAGCAAAGGTGCCATCACGTTACCATCATTCACAGATAGGGAGGAATAAGAAATGAAGTTCATACTAATAAAATCTGAGACTGTTGTAGATGAGTCAACACTCAAATATAAAGAGTTCTCAGCACTTCTTAAGAAGGATAATACTATAGGAAACAAACTATTGTTATACGTCTATCTTCTATGCGATATGTCCATGGGCAATCCAATCAAAGATGTTGCATACACTGACCGACAGAAGGAAGCATTGTCTGTAGTATTCAACTCAGAAACCTACGACATAAAGAAAGAGTTAGGAGAGGATTGGAACAAACTAACTATCGCAGCCATAAACTGTTACAACAAAAACATTGTACTCGAAGAAGAGAAAGATATCTATGCATACGATAAGAAGATGGACCAGTTCCGGGCCATGTTGCTAGAGACTATTCCCAGGATCGAGAAAAACATTAACAAGAACGAAGCAATATCATTCAGTACGAACATTGAAATCATTAACAGTGTACTAGAAGATATCGTATCACTAATTCAAACCAAGTCATCGATAGTATCAATGATAGTTCAGGGTACAATCCCTAAACATTTACGCGGAGGATTATCCCCACTGACCACGGGTAAGCTTAACACAACCAAAAGAAAATGATTCTAAATTCTAAAGCATGCGCATCTTGTAATACACCTCAAGCAAAAGAAGGTTGGAAGACAAGACGTAAAGGTATCCTAGTTAAACCAGGTAAACTACAGAAGATGCCAGTGCAAAACATGGCTCCAGGCGGAAGCAAAGCAAAGAGTGAGTAACACAACTCGCTGATAATCAATGTTAATATGAAAGAAAATATAGATAATATTTCAAAGATATGGATACCTGACCCAGAACTATGCGCACGTGCAGACGAACTCAGACAAGAGAAAGAATGGATGCGTAAGAAGACTGGTTACTCAGGTACCCGCCCATCACAATTAGGGATTGAAGCCTACACGTGGGGTAGTAAACTGCCCGAGAAATTTTTCGAGGGCAGAACGCCACCGTCAGTTCCACTAGATTCGTTAGAGAATATCGAGTGGTACGAGGACCAATTGAAGAGATGCGTGTATGGGTTTGAATGGAGAGGGTATAGAATAACTGGAGATCATTACTGGTTGTTAAACTTTACACCATTCCTGGTAGCGAAGAAGAACAAGAGAGGCAAGATAACCAATGAGTTTGATGTGCAGTTTCCATACTTCTCGTATCAACACGATTACATATTTAAACTGATAGAGGAAGCACACTATGCTAGCGAGGCGTTCACATGGATGTCTGGTCGTGGTAGTGGTAAAACATACTCTATCCTATCAATTATTGCAAAAACGTACCATCTAAAACCTAAGAGTCACGGTATAGTATCGGCATCTAATGCGACACACGCGGAGGAAGCCTTTAATAAACTTAGACTTATGATGGACTCAATCGCAGAAGTACATCCAACACTGGGTCTGTCCCGGTTACAGGATACTAAGAGTATGATAGAGTCTGGACAAGAGGTAGTTAGAGATGGAGTCAAATATAAAGAAGGACCAAGATCACGTATCCAACGTATTGTGTATGGTGATAACCCAGGGGTAACCAGGGGAACACGTCCTGATATACAGTTGCTTGAGGAGATTGGTGACTGGAGTGGTGGGGCCGGAGACTTAAAGTCTTGTGTCGGTGCCTCGTTAGGATCATGGCGTGTAGGATCAATCCTTAAGTGTCGTGTGTTCCTAATTGGTACAGGTGGATCTGTTAAGTCAGATCAGGCTAAGGATATCTTTATGAAGCCTCGCGCCTACCACATCTTACCAGTACATGACTTTGCTAAAGAGTCCGGGTTCTTTTTACCTGCTCACTATCTATTAGGGGGACAAGGCTGGGAAGAGACTGGTGTTAACAATAACGAGACAGCCAAGGCTTTCTTGGATGAAGAACGCGAACGTACCCGGGATGACATGGAGATTCACTCCAAAGTTACCCAAGAGTATCCATACACTATCGAAGAAGTATTTCGTAAGATGGGTACTAACAACTTTAACCAGAGGAAGATAGCAGAGCAGTGGGGTCATATAAACTTCACTCCAGATATTGCTAAACCCGAGCGTGGTTTCCTAGAGTGGATTAAATCTCCTGAAGGAAAGATCAAGGGAGTTAAGTGGTCTAAGAATCCTGAAGGTAATATAGAAATACTTGAACACCCATTTCGTGGGCCGGATGGTAACATAGCCTTTAAAGGTTTGTATGTTGCCGGAGTCGATAGTATTGACCAGGGTGTACTCGACTCTACATCAACAAAGAATAGGTCATCACTCGCTATGCTTATTAAGAAGAGAATAGTTGATGGTCAGTACTTTAAACAGACATCTAATCTATATGTTGCAAAATACATCGGTAGAAGTCTTGATGTACGCTGGGACTATGAAGAGGCACTTAAATTATCAATGTACTACGATGCAGATGTGAATGTTGAGTATACTAAGATCGGGATAGTTCAATACTTCCGTGAATGTAAACAATATCATAGATTAATGAAACGCCCAATGGTAGCAATATCTACGGCCGGAGATGGACAGCAAGCACAGTTCGGTATAAAGAGTAGTAACCTAATTGGTACCACAGCTACAACTCAGGTAATAGACCACCAGGATGGTAAGATAAAAGAATACATTGAGGACTACTACCAGAATATATTGTTCTTAGATT